>Ga0214919_10005221_pt1 | contig 18545 bp, 18 predicted proteins | sample LL1503_MetaG_FD_177994 | JGI IMG/M metagenome (GOLD analysis project Ga0214919, IMG submission 177994) | Freshwater microbial communities from Lake Lanier, Atlanta, Georgia, United States - LL-1503 | ecosystem: Environmental > Aquatic > Freshwater > Lake | place: USA: Georgia | collected...
GGTCCGTGAGGGTTCGCCTTACGCCGGCGGGACGGCGGTCGGCTTCGAACTGAGCGAAGGACCGATTCAAGATGGTCAGTGCCATCTCTTCGTCGAAGTGGTGGATCAAGTTCGCCGTGAAGTTGTAGGTGGGGCGAAAGGAACTGTGAAGATCGGGTGCCGGCGCAACCGCCACCCTTCCGATGTCGGCCATCGAGGTTTCGAGAGCGAAGCTAATAATGGCGTGGCCCTCATCGTCGAGACCACGCCGCCCGGCGCGTCCTGTCATTTGGGCAAATTCCCCGCTCGAGAGTGTGTTGCGACCGGCGTCGGAGTACTTGGAAAACTTCTCAAGCACCACCGATCGGGCGGGCATATTCACGCCCAGGGCCAAAGTTTCAGTGGCGAAGACCACCCCCAGTAGCCCCCGTTCGAAGCAAATTTCAACAATCTCGCGGAATGCGGGAACCATCCCGGCATGGTGGGCCGCAATGCCATTGCGGAGCGAATCTTGAAACTCGGGAAAACCGAGAGCGTTGAGGTCGTCGTCTTCGAATGACCGGACCCGGTCGGTCGCAATGTCATCAATGGCCAAGGCCATCTCTCGAGTCGTGAAACGGACTCCGTCGCGTCGGCACTGCCTCACGGCGTCGTCGCAACTCGCTCGCGAGAAGATGAAATAAATAGTGGGACCCAAATCCTCGTCATCGATAACGTGGAGTAGGTCGCTACGACGAGGAGTGCTGTAAGGCGGTGGCGGGGCGGTGGAACGGTCCCCACGCCACTGCGGTCCCGGACGAAACTTTCGTGAATTCTTTAAGAGGGCGTCGACTTTGCGCGCCGGATCAGAGAGGCGATCACCATCCAGGAGGTCAAATAGTTCCGGCATGTTCTGACCCCGACGGTGAATTGCTATGTGGTTATGCAGCGTGATAGGTCGTTCTGTTTCCACGATGACCTCGGTATAACCTCGCACTTCGGTCAACCACTCCCCTAGGAATGGGGCGTTGGCGACAGTTGCGGAGAGGGCCACGAACTGCACTACAGAGGGGGTAAGGATGATGACTTCTTCCCACACTCCCCCTCTAAAAGGATCCTGGAGATAGTGGACTTCATCCATAACGACAAGTGAGAGATCCTGAACTCGTCCCGACTCCGCAAGGAGCATGTTTCTAAGAACTTCGGTCGTCATGACCACGATGGAGGCCCCGCGATTGATTGAGGTGTCACCAGTCAGGAGGCCCACACTATCGATCCCAAACCGTTTGCTCAGTTCGCCAAATTTCTGATTAGAGAGGGCCTTGAGCGGAGTCGTATAAAACGCTCGACCGCCATCGCGAAGGACCTTTTCGATGGCGTACGTTGCCACGAGTGTCTTGCCCGAGCCGGTAGGTGCGCTGACGAGGACGTTATGGCCAGCGTCAATTGCGTCAAAGGCTTCGATCTGAAACTCATCAACTCCAAAACCTAGGCCCGCAATGAAATCATCACGGTTTAAGGATGTCACCGCTTGGCCAACTTTCCAATGCCGATGGCTAGGAAGTAAAACGCAAGTAGAGGAATCATCATGGCCATCATTGAGAGTGGGTCACCGCTTGGGGTGAAGACAGCCGATGCGACGGTAATCAAAATAATTGCGTAGCGCCAGAACTTGAGCAACTGGCGTGAGGTCACGATGCGACCCAATTGGAGGCCAACCAAAATCACAGGAAACTCAAACGTCAGACCAAAAACAAACATCATCAAGATAATCAGCCCGATGTAGGAGTCGGCGGTATAGAGCGTTGCGATACCGTCGCCGCCAATTGCGTTAAGAAACTGCAGAGCGTGGTTAAACATGAGGAAAGCCATTGAACAGCCCGCAGCAAAGAACACGGTCGCAGCGATGAGGAACGACAGCGCGTATCGACGTTCTTTCTTCTTGAGGCCCGGGGTGACGAACCGCCATATCTGCCAGAGCACTACTGGAGACGCAAAGAGGAAACCGCAATAGTAGGCGATTTTTATTCGAATAGAGAATGCGCTGAGTGCACCTATCGCGGTGAGCTGGCATGACTCAGCTAGGTGCAGATCGCAATAGGGCTTCTCCAAGAAAGTCAAGATTGCGTTGTACTCAACGAAGGCAATGATTCCGAATACGACTACAGCTAGGAAGCTCAACAAAATCCTGCGGCGGGCTTCAGCGAGATGTTGCCCCAGAGTCATTCCGTGAGAGGCTCTTTTAACAGTAGTTTCCACAGCTACTCAATTCCAAGAGGGGTCATGTGGTGGTGGTGGTGCAACGTACTCGCCAGCCGATGGAGCGTCTGGGTCGGGCTCCGCAGGGTACAACTCGCTAGGCAAGGGTTCGTCCTCGACATCCTCCATGTCGTCAATTGATTGTGTTCGACTGGCAATTTCATTGAGAAGATTTACAGGACTACGAACGACACGGGCCAAGTCACCGCTGCTGGGCAGAGACGGTATTGCATCGCGAACTTCAGACTCAACTCGCTGTTGAAATTTCTTGAGCGATCGCCATCCCTCACCAACTTGGCGCGCCGCCTGTGGCAATTTGTCGGGACCGAGGAAGATCAATATGACTGCCACAATGATCATCAACTTGAAAGGGCTCAGGTTGAACACATTGCCATTGTAGGACCCAATTCAGGGCCTGATGCTACGGATGCCCGAAATGGGAAAGCGGCCAGATTCGGAGTACCACTTTGCCAACAATCAATGATTTCGGCAGGGTCCCCCACATGCGACTGTCGCACGAACTGGGCCGGTTGTCGCCCATCATGAAGTATTGACCTTTCGGAACTTTCACGTAGCCGATGTCGCTGCCCAAGGTGGGGTCGTGCTGCCAGTGCTCGACTAATTTTTTACCATTGACAAAAATCTTGTTGTTACGACTCGTCAATTCATCCCCCGGCATGCCGATGATCCGCTTCACCAGGTCAGAATTCGGTCCAGTATCGCCTCCACACTGCTCGCGAGGTGGGTGCTTAAAGACAATTACGTCTCCCCGGTTGATGTCGCCAAAGGCCGTCGAGAGCTTGGAGACAATAATGCGGTCACCAACCTGAAGGGTGGGCACCATCGAAACGGATGGTATGTAAAACGTCTGAAACACGTACGCACGAATGAGAAATGCGGCGCTGAGGGCAACGAGAATGATGCCCAACCATTCGGCTATCCAACGGATAGGAGCCTTGCCGGTCTTCGCTATCTGCTCGGAGGCATCCTCGACGGCTTCATGGACCTCATCAACAATATTCTGGACGTGGTGTTTCTGCTCATCGCTCACAAGTGACCACCCTAGTCGGGTCATTTTACTCCGAGTTAGAGAGAATTGAGTAAGCGATCGAATCTATCGTCATGACTCTTGAAGGGGTCCTTCATTAACACCGTGCGCTGCACCTGGTCATTCAGTTTGAGGTGCACCCAGTCGACTGTGAAATCTCGATTCTTCTCCTTAGCACGACGCACGAAAGCGCCTCGCATCCTGGCTCGCGTAGTTTCGGGCGCCTGAGTTACCGCCGCCTGAACGCTCGACTCGTCAACCATGCGAATCAAGTTCCCCTTAGAGGCAAGGCGATGGTAGAGACCCCGCTGTGGATCGGTGTCGTGGTAGAGGAGATCAATTAGCTGGACCTTGGGGTCAGTGAGGGGGAGATTCTCCTTCGCACGTAGGGCCTCAATGAGAGAGTATTTCGCTACCCAGTCGAGGCGATCCGCCAAGGCCAGCGGATCGACTCGTAGTTGCGTCAGGACGCCGCGCCAAAGCCGTAATGCTTCTAGTTGGTCCCCAGGAATGTCGCGTTTAACAACGTACGCTTCAACTCGCTCACAGATTTCTTCTTGGAGTTCAAGGGCCGTCATTTCGCGACCATTCGCCAGCCGGACTTTGCAGTGACCATCGCCGAACGGGTCCATGGAGATCTCACGAAACGCTTTGATTGGCTGTTCGAGGCTGAGATCTCTCAGAATCGTGTGGCGATCTTCAATCATCGAAAGGATTAAACATGTGGCGCCCACTTTGACGAATGTGGCAAATTCGCTCATGTTGGAGTCACCCACAATCACATGAAGGCGACGATATTTTTCGGGGTCCGCGTGTGGTTCATCACGGGTGTTGATGATGGGACGACTCCGGGTGGTCGCCGAGGAGATTGACTCCCAAATGTGTTCCGCACGCTGACTAAGTCCAAAGTGTGTACCACGCGATGCGGTAGTCACCACCTTGCCGGCCCCACTCCAGATTTGACGGCTCACGAGGAATGGAATGAGGAACTGCTCGTGACGCTTGAGATCTTCTTCGCGTTCAGTGCAGTAATTCTCATGGCATCCATAGCTATTACCAGCCGAGTCGGTGTTATTGCGAAAGAGATAAATGGAACCGCGACTGCCTTCGTCGCTGAGTTGCTGCTGTGCCGAAGTCACCAGACTTTGGAGAATTCGCTCCCCCGCGCCATCTTGCGCCACAAGGTCATAGAGGTTGTCGCACTCGGCTGTGGCATATTCGGGATGGCTTCCAACGTCAAGATAGAGGCGAGAACCATTCTCTAAAAAGACATTGCTTGATCGACCCCACGCCACAACTTTGCGGAAGAGAACGCGGGAAACATCATCGGGGCTTAGGCGACGCTGGCCGTTGAGGCTGTACGTAACTCCGTACTCAGTTTCAAGACCGTAGATTCGCCGGTGCATAAAGGAACCGTACCGTAGATCTTGGGCTGCGCCTAGGCCAGTAACTGACCGACGAAGTCGTCGCTAAGCCGATTAAAGGTCCGTCGTGACCCTAAGTCCTCCAGACGAGCAACCTCTAGGTCAGATGCTGGAATGGACCTTTCGGGTCCCGAAAGTGCCCGCACGGCTCGTTGCAGAGTGATTGCGAGAGTGGTTACGTCCTCACCCTCACTGACAAAGCGTGTCCTGATCGTCTCACTGTCTCCACCCAGGACCGCAAAACGAGTTTCGTCCGTGATGGTTCCCTCGAATGCGATGTGATAAATCTTCGTGGGCTTGTTACGAATTGCGAGTTGGGCCACAAGCACCTCTACTTCGAGTGGTTTGCCGCCATCGGTGAAACTCGTTCCAAGGTATTGCGCATAGACGTTCGCTAGTGAACGGGCATCGACATCCTCACGGGAGTAACGGAAACCAGTGGAGTCTGCCCACCGAACTCCAGCAGAGCGAAGCTCGTGAAATTCGTTGTACTTCCCCACTCCAGCGAAACCGATACGGTCGTAAATCTCACTGATCTTGTTTAACGAAGCGGAGGGGTTTTCGGCGACTAGTAACACACCGTCGTCGTAGATGCAGGCAATCAGAGAGCGACCACGCGCAATGCCCTTCTGAGCGTACTCTGCCCGGTCCTTCATCTGCTGTTCTGGCGTTACATAAAACGGCATCGTCATCGCAGATCACCGCCTGCTCGACCCTTGCTGGCCGTGCGGCGTTGGTTAATTGTCTCAAAAATAACCCGAGTCTCTGGCTCGGGCTGTTCGGTGAATCCATCTGCGGTCACCGTTACGACGATTGGAAAAATCCCGCGTACAAAGTCCGGACCGCCAGTGAAGGGGTCATTGTCGCCCGCTTCGTAGATCGCGAGCGCCCCAAGCTCGATGCACTCCGCTAAGGACAGGCCTTCGCGATATCCGAGCCGCAGCGCTGACTCGGCAAAGGACGTACCCGAGCCAATAACTCCGAAGTCATCTTTTTCGTAACAACCACCGGCACCGTCGTATTCGAACACTCGGCCACGATTGTGATTGATGTCAAAACCAGCGACGAGAGGCAGAACCGTAAACGGTGTTCCTAGATTGACATCCTGAATGAGAGCGGAGAGATAATTCGACTTGCCCTCCAGGCTCAATGTCTCGTCCATCATCTTCTCGTAATGCTCAAACGAGAGCTGGCTGATACGGATGAATTCCATTCCGGCCGCTGCGGTACCGGAGATTGCGATTGCGGTGAATCGGTCGGCCTCAGCAATTTTGCGCATATCTCTAGCCGCTATTGCTTGGGCGGTCGCCTGACGGTCGGCAACCAGAACGACACCTTCGTCACAACGCAGGGCAACCACAGTTGTAGCGTGGATTGGGTCGTCGGTAGCTCCCGGCACGCTTAGGGGAATATTCAGCATCTTGAGCAGGTTCTGGAAGGAAGGACCGGGATCGCTCGTGACGTCGAAGAGTGGTAGCGCCATTATTCACCGCCTTTTTGAATGTAGTTACGAACAAATTCTTCAGCGTTATCTTCGAGGACTTCATCAATCTCATCCAAAAGATTGTCTAAGTCGTTCTTGAGTTGCTCGTTTTTTTCCGCGTTGGCCACCAGCTCAATGCTCGTCGTGTCGTCGTTCTTTTTTGTTGGCGTTTGTTTGATGTGTTCTTGTTCAGTCATAGTTCCTCAAAGTGTCCCGAGGGCTCGCAACAGCTCTTCGGCGGTTGCCGCGTTATCGAGCAATTGTCCCAGAAGTTCTGCAGTGCCCTTCAATGGGTCCATCATAGGAACACGGTGTAGCGGGTCTACCCCGAGGTCAAAGATGATGGAGTCCCAATTGGCCGCAGCAATCTCATTGGGATACTGGGCAATACAGCGGCCCCGGAAGTAGGCCCGAGTGTCTAAAGGAGGATTGTGAAAGGCTTCACCAATCGCTTCGGGCTTCAGCAGCGACCGAAGACCTGCTCGCCGCGCCAGGCTCCTGGAGGGCCGAATGTCGTGATATTGGATGTCGATGGCCCGAAGTCGGGGATCTTCGTCACGCAGATTGTGCCGTTCCTTGAAGCCATCAACCAGACGCAACTTGGCAACCCAATCAACACGGTCTGCAACACTCTCGGGGTCGTCGCGGACGCCGTCCAGCATTTCACGCCACTGCACAAGGAGAAGGTTCAGTTCGGCTTCGGAGGCCACGGCCGAACCATCTCCTCCTGCTACGTATCGATTGGCCAACGTCCAGAGCTCATCTTGATAGTCCCAAGCCGAACGAGTAGTGCCATCCACAGCCTCTTGACCTTGCCGTAGCGTCAAATCGGCCCCGAAGGCTCGAACGGCTCGAACGGGAGTTCGGGGCATTGGCGGAAAGACGTCGGCCCCTTGGTCCTCGAGGATGGCCAGCAGGATGGCAGTACTTCCCAATTTCACAAATGTGGCAACCTCACTCATGTTGGCGTCGCCAATGATGACGTGGAGTCGACGGAATCGTTCGGGGTCTCCATGCGGCTCGTCGCGGGTATTGACAATCGGCCGCTTCAGAGTGGTCTCGAGTCCCACTAGCTCTTCGAAAAACTCGGAACGCTGGGCCAGTTGGAATCGCGGGGCGAGATCCTCAAAGTACTCGGTCTCGTAACCAACCTTCCCGGCACCGAGGATTATCTGGCGCGAGAGGAGGTGTGGTGCCATGGCGCGAACAATCTCTGGGAAAGGAATAGCGCGCTCCACGAGATAGTTCTCATGCGTGCCGTACGAGTTGCCCTTACCATCGCTGTTGTTTTTGTAGACGGTGATGGGTGGGGTGCCTAGAGCATTGTCGTTCGCGATTCGTACCGCATGAAGAAGAACGTCCTCCCCTGCTCGGTCGTACAAAAGACCCGAGAGCGGCGTGCGGCACTCCGGTGAGGAGTACTCGGGGTGCGCATGATCCACGTAGAACCTCGCCCCATTGGTGAGGACTGTATTGGCTAAATGACTCTCCACCAGTGGCGCAACAGAAGTTAAGAGGGGTATGTGCCGGGCATCATTCGCTGGAGACTCGTCACCAAAGTCCCAGTTAACCCTCGTCTCTCCGTTGCGGGCAAAGGCGTTAACAAGAATGCTGGATGCAATTACGGGGTCGCCATCGGGGCCGCCGGTAATTCCGTATTCAGTCTCGATACCCAAGACCTTGGCGATTGCCATGGTTAGAGGTACTGGCCAGTGCCGACGTGGTCGATGGCGCGACCGCCAACGGAGTCGGGCGCCTCTTGGTGAACGAGCGTGCGAATAAAGACGATGCGCTCCCCCTTTTTGCCTGAGATGCGAGCCCAGTCGTCAGGGTTGGTGGTGTTTGGAAGGTCTTCGTTCTCTCTGAATTCCTGGCGAATTGAACTGACGAGATCTTCCGTCTTGAGTCCCCGCGTGCCTCCACTGATCTCACGCTTAACAGCGAGCTTCTTGGCACGGCGAACGATGTTCTCAATCATGGCCCCAGAAGCGAAGTCCTTGAAGTACAAGATCTCCTTGTCGCCACCCTGATAGGTGACCTCCAGAAAGCGATTTTCGTCGTCTGTTCGGTACATCGCCTCGACCGTTGTCTCAATCATGGCGCTCGTCGCCTTATGGAGCTCACCACCGCCCTTTTCTTGCACTTCAGTGGCATCGAGTGGCAGTCCATCGTGTAGGTACCGTTCGAAAATCTGGGCTGCCGCTTCGGCGTTGGGTCGATCAATCTTTATTTTCACGTCGAGGCGACCCGGCCGAAGGATGGCGGGATCGATCAGATCCTCTCGATTGGTGGCGCCAATGACAATGACATCGCGAAGTGATTCCACGCCATCAATTTCGGCTAGGAGCTGCGGAACAATCGTTGATTCCATGTCGGAACTGATCCCTGTGCCCCGAGTACGAAAGAGAGAGTCCATCTCGTCGAAGAAAATGATTACCGGAACACCCTCTTCCGCTTTCTCGCGAGCACGTTGAAATACGAGACGAATCTGGCGCTCGGTCTCACCGACGTACTTGTTCAGAAGTTCCGGCCCCTTGATATTGAGAAAATAGGAGCGGACATTGGTGTTACCCGTCAATGCGGCAACTTTGGCTGCGAGCGAATTGGCGACCGCCTTGGCAATCATTGTCTTGCCGCATCCTGGTGGTCCGTATAGCAAGATGCCCTTTGGAGCCGGTAGTTCATACTCCTTGAAAAGAGCCCGATGAACGTAGGGCAACTCGACTGCGTCGGTGATGTCTTCAATCTGGGCGTCCAGCCCGCCGACATCGGCGTAACTAATGTCGGGAACTTCTTCCAGCACGAGTTCCTCAACCTCTTGACGCGCCAGCTTCTCGACAGCGAAACCACTGCGCACATCAAAGAGAAGGACGTCCCCCAAGCGAAGCCGTTCCCCGATCAATGAGTCAGCTAGCTCAACAACTCTTTCTTCGTTACCCCTGGACGAGATCAGAATCCTTCGTTCGTCGATGACTTCTTTGACCGTGACGACTTCTCCCTGTCCGTCGAAGTCGCGAATTCCGATCACCGTGAACGATTCGTTCAGGACGACTTCGTTGCCACGGTGCAGCTGGCCCGGATCGAGAGCTGGGACAATCGAAACTCGCATTTTGCGACCAGTGGCAATGATGTCGACTGTTCCGTCCTCATTAAAATTTGAAAATGTGCCGTAGACGGCTGGAGGTTGAGTGAGGCGTTCGACTTCTTCCCGTAGGACCGCAAGTTGGTCGCGAGTCTGCTGCATAGCCGAACTCAACTTCTCATTACTTGAACGCGATTGAGTGAGTTGTCCGCGTGCCTCGAGGAGCTCTTCCTCCAGGGCCTCAGCACGGGCTGGCTGGTCACGAAGCCGATGCTTCAGGGAGTCAATCTCCTCGAGGGCATTACTCAGAGTTGCTCTGAGTTCTTCCGGGGTGGCTTCGTGTCCGTCCATAGCTTCAGCGTAACCAAGCGCTGGTCACTTGGTACGGGCGGAAAGGGGCAAACTGTCCGTCAGGCACGATTAGAGTAAAATGCAAAGTTCACGCTTCGGAGGACACATGAAGGTTTGGATCGACCAAGATCTCTGCACTGGCGATGGCCTGTGCGAGGAAATTGCCCCAGCAGTATTTACCCTGCTCGACGATGGTCTGGCCTACGTTAAAGAAGGCGCGGACGTCAAGAGCAGCCCCGGTGGCGCCAGCGGACTTGCCGCAGTGCCCGAGGAGCTCGAAGATGCAGTTGTTGAGGCCTCAGAAGAGTGTCCTGGCGAATGCATCTTCATCGAGCGCGATTAAATATCTTCGCCTCGCGATTCGATATGCATACGTCGAACTAGTCGGCGCGCACTAGTTAAAAAGCCCGTGTGGGCCACCATGCGGTGGTCTGGCCGCACGCTTCTTCCATCGATGTGCCACGTACGGCGCAGAATCTCGACTGTTTCGGCGAGACCGAAGGCGTGGCGATCCAGTGTCTGTCGAAGTTGTTGCGTCTGGTTAATGGTCGGCAGGTAGGCCAAAAAGATTCCACCGGGGCGGAGCGCCTTTTCGGCATGTTCCACTACGGCCCATGGTTCTGGCATATCCAGCACGACTCGGTCAAAGTCGGTCCCGTCAATCCCCTCGGTTACGTCGCGGATGTGGATGTCGTAGTGGACGTCCTCCCCCAACATCGCTGTCACATTGTCTTTGGCGCGCTGAGCAAAATCCTCTCGGATTTCATACCCCGTGATGAGGGCGCCCGCCCGGAGGATGGTCATCGATAGGGCTCCGGAGCCGATACCCGCTTCGAGTACCTTCATCCCTGGTCCAATATCAGCCGCCATCAAGATGGCCCCTAGATCCTTGGGGTAAATCACCTGTGCCCCACGAGGCATCTTCAAGACAACGTCGCTCAACATGGGACGAAGAACTAGGAATGGCCGCCCGGTACTACCGTCAACGGAGTCACCTTCGTCACGGCCGATGATGTCATCGTGCTGGACAATGCCGGCGTGGGTGTGAAAAGAAGCCCCCGGGCGTAGTGAGATTAGGTAGCGCCGATCCTTCTGGTCAATCAACATGACACGCTCTCCGGCGTTGATAATTGATGCGCTCACTTTTCAGCCTTCCGCTGGGCCTTCGTTTGGGCCTTGGCGCGGCGACGTTCGCCGTGCCTGATAAACCACGCAACGCCCGCAATCGCCCACCAGAGCCACGCCAATTCGCGCTTTATCTGCTTGCGTGCCTGGCGCACCGCTAAAGCGATGGCTCCTCCGAGAACCTTTTGAATCATGAACGACGCCGACGTCCCCTACGTCGCCCCCACATGAACGCAGTGAGCGCGCCGAGAATACTCAGGGCGAAACCGGCGGACTGAGTGGTCGCGCCTCCTTCGTCCTTACCCTCGGTAGCGGAGCCAATAAATGATCGCACTCGATCTTCGAGTTCGAAACGTGTTTCCGACCGGTTGCTCACGACTTCTTCCTCTGTAACGGAAGTCGACGGCGACTAGGACCGCTGCCAATCTTGAGCAAAGTGAGACCAACGATGGCGATACCGCCAAGGGTTACTAGGAGATAAGGGATCCACGAGGTCGTTCCGTGAAAAATCCCTTGGAGCAGTCGGAGAAGCCCCACGGCGACCAATAGGCCACCGATGCCCACCAGAAGCGAACCAGCACAGCCGTAGGCCGTGTAGCGCCCGAGAGCCTTTACCGGGTCGACAGTCTCCTCGCGGACGTAGCGAACCGCCACATCTTTGATCTCTTCTGCCTCTTCAGCCAAGGTCTGACCACGAAGCACGTTCTTGATGTCGCCAAACTTCACAGCAAGAGCCTAGGCGCGGTCTCGGGCAATATAGGAAGACGTGGCGCTAGCCACCACATGGCCATCTTCGTCGATAACGCGACCTTCGAGGAACAACACGGTGCTACCAGCGTGGGTTGTCTGGGTTTCGCATCGTAAAACTCCACCAACTTTCGCCGGTCGAAGGTACGAAACCTTCATCTCAGCGTTCGCCACATTGGCCTTCCGTCCCCGCAGGGCGGTGACAGCGCTCGCCCCCATCGAGCTATCCAGCATGGCGGCCAGGAATCCCCCTTGGATGATTCCGGCTGGGTTCGCAAACCGCTCGTCCGCTCGCATCTCCCAGACGGTTGCGCCTGGCACGGTCTTATCGACACACCGAAGGCCGAGGGTCAGGTCGCAATTTGGTGGTACTTGGAGAGCCATGACTTCAGGCTACCGACCCATTCACCGTGCGGTCGTAATTTCTTAACTACTCTGCTGACGGTGGAGACCGTTAAATACGAGCATGCATCACCGCTAGAAGACCGTGCGATTCGAGAAATTGTTGGACTGGCAATGGACGCACCGGCGAGGGCAAAGTCGGGTCATCCAGGTACCGCCATGGCGCTGGCTCCATTAGCGGTAACTCTGTTTTCGCGGGTACTAAGACACGATCCCACTCATCCCGGATGGATTGACCGCGATCGGTTCATTTTGAGTTGCGGCCATGCATCCATCCTGCAGTACGGCATAGCGCGCGTTTTCGGTTACGGAGTGACTCGCGAAGATCTCATCGAATTCCGTCAGCCCCACAGTCGTACCCCTGGTCACCCTGAGGTGGGAGTTACACCGACGGTGGAAGTGACCACTGGTCCTTTGGGACAAGGGCTGGCGAACGGTGTCGGTATGGCCATTGCGGAGCGCTACCTGCGTGCGTCGTACGGTCCAGAACTCGTGAACCACCACACCTGGGTCATAGCTGGCGATGGCTGCATCGAAGAGGGCATATCCCACGAGGCGGCATCGCTTGCCGGTGCTCTCAAGTTGTCAGGTCTCACGGTCATCTACGACGACAATCGAATCACAATTGATGGAGCCACCAACCTCGCTCTGGCCGACGATACGCCCGCTCGATTCCGTGCCTATGGCTGGAACGTCCTTGAGCTCGGCGAAGTGGCTAACGACTGTAATGCTCTCGAGGCTGGCCTACGCGCGGCCAAGTCAGAATCTGAACGACCAACTCTCCTCGTACTGCGTTCCCATATCGGCTTCCCCGCAACAGCAATGGTTGACCGGCGTGAGGCTCACGGATCACCGTTCAGCGCAGAGGTAATCCGCGACACGAAGCTCGCACTCGGTGTTGATCCAGAAATCAGTTTCAACGTTTCAGAAGAGCTGCCCGCAGCCATGGTCGAATCCCTCGTCGCTCAGCGTTCGGAGCGCAACCACTGGGAAAGTCGCCTAACGGGTTCAGGCGAGATTGGTGTCAGGCTCTTGGCTCAAGTGGCCTCTGGTGGTGTGCCGTCTGTTGCGCCCGAAATGGCTCGCTACGAAGAAGGAAGCAAGGTCGCCACCCGCAAGGCAATGCAGAGGGCTATTGACGCTTTGGCTGCAGTCGCGCCCGGCCTGCTGTCGGGCTCCGCCGATCTGACAGATAACACGGGAGTGCTGCTCCCGAATGAATTGGCACAGTCGGCTGAGCATCCGGAAGGTCGTCAGATCTACTACGGAATTCGAGAGTTCGCCATGGGTGCAGCCATGGTTGGTATGGCTCTTCACGGTGGTGTTCGTCCCGTGGGCTCCACGTTCTTTGTGTTCTCCGACTACGTTCGACCCGCGATTCGACTCGCTGCCTTGAGCGAAGCACCGGTGACGTTTGTCTTTACGCACGATTCAATTGGAGTCGGTGAAGACGGCCCTACTCATCAGCCGGTTGAGCACCTGATGGCCCTGCGGGCTATGCCTGGAGTGCACGTAGTGCGGCCATCAGATGCAAATGAAGCGCTGCAGCTGATTGGCGACGTCATTTCAACACACACGAAAGGTCCAACGGCGCTGATACTGAGCCGGCAAGACTTACCGGTGCTCCAAGGTAGCGATGCGGTCAACTCCAGCAATGGCGCCGCCAGAGGTGGCTATGTGCTGCGAGACCACCCGAGCGCAGTATTTACCTTGATCGCCACGGGCTCGGAGGTCGGCGCAGCGGTTGGTGCTGCAGACGAATTGAGCGCTGAGGGCATTCAAGTCCGAGTGGTTGCATTGCCTTGCTGGGAGTGCTTCGAGGAGCAACCGAAGGACTACCGCCTTTCGGTGACCCGCCGTGACATTCCCAGTCTTTCGATTGAAGCGGGAGCGACCCTGGGCTGGGCAAAGTACGCCGACGAATCACTCGGCATCGATACTTTTGGCATCAGCGCCCCCAGCGATTTCGTCTTCGAATATTTCAACCTTACGCCGAGCGCAGTGGCATCAGCCGTTCGGCACCGACTGGAGCACGCATGACGAAATTGGACACCCTGTACCTCGAATACGGCCAGAGTGCGTGGGTCGACAACATTCGGCGCGACTGGCTCAACGATGGAACTTTGCAGAACTTGGTCGACCGAGGCGTGCGTGGCGTGACTTCGAACCCTTCAATTTTCGCTAAGGCCGTCGCTTCAACCGATGCGTACGATGCATTAATCGCCAGTCTCTCGACTACCGATCCAGAGATTGCCTTTGAGCAACTCGCAGTAGAAGACGTGCGAGACGCCTGTGCCATTCTGGGTCCGGTGTACGACGCATCGCTTCGCGCGCAATCAAGTGGCGAGCGTCGTTCGCTCGATGGTTACGTGTCGCTCGAGGTATCACCTCGACTAGCTCATGACACCGACGGGACTATTGCTGCAGCGAAGCGTCTCGCCTCAACCTTGAGCACTTCGCCGAATCTGATGATCAAGATTCCAGCGACGAAGGCTGGTCTTCCGGCGATTAGTGCCGTGTTGGCGCTAGGTATCAATGTGAACGTCACTCTTATCTTTTCACTGGAGAGGTATAGCGAAGTGCTTGAGGCGTTCGTTGAAGGTATCGAGCGAGCTCACGCTGCCGGCATCGACGTGTCTAAAATCGCGAGCGTGGCGTCATTTTTCATCAGTCGCGTGGACACTGCAATCGATCCCATGCTTCCCGAAGGCTCACAACTCCGTGGATATGCCGCAGTGGCGCAAGCCGCGCGGGCGTATGACATCTTTCAGACACGCATCGCCACACCAAGATTCAGAAGCATTCTCGAGCTAGGTGCTCAGGTGCAACGTCCGCTGTGGGCATCAACGAGCACGAAGAATCCCGCGTACTCCGACCTGCTTTATGTCGATACTTTGGTTGCAAACGACACTGTGAATACGTTGCCAGATCCTACGCTGGAGGCTTACGCCGACCACGGCGACGCCAATAACAGTCAACTACTCGCCGAATCTGCGCGCCGTGAACTCGGCAATAAACTCGACCAACTCTCTGACGCTGGTATTGACTTAGCAGCGGTCACGCAACGCTTAGAGGATGAGGGTGTCGCCGCCTTTATCTCGTCCTACGACGAGCTGCTATCGACGGTGACCCAGAAACTCCGAGGCTAGTCACTCATGAATCCGCACGAAATCGCTCGCCTAACTCTTGACGGTGATTTCTCGCAAATACCAGGCGACCCGGCATCCTGGATGGGGTGGATGGCTCATCCGAAGGCACTTGGCCCGGTCATAGAAGAAATTCAGGGCTTAGACCTTCATCGACACGAGCGAACCATCCTCGTAGGCATGGGAGGCAGTTCTTCAGGCGCCGGAATGCTCGCTCGCGAGATGGGCGAAGCCGCCTTAACAATCTTGGATACTTCGCATCCTGACACGATTCACGAGACCAATTTCGAAAATGTCAATCTGGTCGTCAGTTCAAAATCTGGTGGCACGGTGGAGACAGTGGCCACGATGGCGTATGCCCTCTCACACGGCGCCTCCACTAAGGACCTGACTGTAATCACGGACCAAGGAACGCCTCTGGACGAACTCGGCCAGTCACTTGGAGCCGTTGTTCTGTACGGCGACCCCCGGACCGGCGGCAGATTCTCGGCCCTATCAGTGTTTGGAGTTGCACCTGTACTGATTGCCGGAGCGTCGTCATTCTCGGCCAGCGTTTTAGATGAGGAAGAGTGGATTGACGCTTTCGTTCACGGCGCCCAGTCAGCGCCTCCATCGGGATGGGGTACGACGACTGTGTCGGGCGATCCATTGAAGTCGTTCACTGCTCTTTGGGAGGAGCAACTAATCGCCGAATCAACAGGGAAAGACGGCAAGGGTGTACTGCCGATGTCAGGCTCCCCCAGAGAGATTCTTGACGTGGTTCTGCACGTGCAGAGGACTCACGCATTCACCGTCGGGCTTTGTACCACTCTGGGGGTCGATCCATTCAATCAACCCGACGTCGAGTCTGCAAAGCGGCGCACATTTGCCGAACTAAACAGTCCTTCGAAAGACCAATTCGTCGCACCGCAAGACCTCAACTCATGGATAGAACGTGGCGGCGCCATCGCGCTACAGGTCTATGGCCCACTTCATCAGGCGGATGAAGTTGTAGAACTGAGAGCCGCAATAACCCGGATGGGTCATGAAGTCAGTGCGGGACTAGGGCCTCGCTACTTGCATTCCACGGGGCAGATACACAAGGGCGGATCTTCCGTCCTTCGGTTCCTTCAGGTGGTGGTCGAACCAAAGTGCGAAGCCGAGCGTATTTCGGGTCGAAATTACTCATTCCATGACTTGATTTCCGCTCAGGCTCGCGGTGATTACCACGATTTACTCAGTAGGGGTCGCGATATCGTCAGGGTCAAGGTAGCCCCGGGTGAGTCAATAGCCGCGCTCCTTCACTAAGGTTCTTGCCAATGGCTGACACCACAACCGCCGCCGCAGGAATTCCCACTCAGTTCCACGAGCTCGAGGGTGAGTCATCGCATTCGCTCGCCCCAGTGGCCTATGCCGTCGCACGCCGTCAATTCGGTGAAGTCGTCACATATTCTCCGAAAGTCTTCATCCCCCTTACCAAGCTGTGTCGCGATCGCTGTGGCTATTGCACATTTGCGCAACCGCCAGCCCATCTTCCTTCGCCCTATATGGATATCGAAGAGGTGATGGCCATCGTCGAGGCCGGTCAAAAAGTTGGAGTTACGGAAGCACTGTTGACTCTGGGTGAGCGGCCCGAGTTGCGCTACGACGATGCGGCTCGCTGGCTTGCCGCTCACGGCTATCGATCCACCGTTGACTACGTGGCTGAAGTGGCTCGCACCATTCTGCACACCACGGGCATGCTCCCGCATGCCAACGCTGGGGCGTTGTTCCCCTATGAATTGGAACAGCTGAGAACGGTCACAGCTTCCCAGGGCATGATGCTCGAAACGTTGCGACCCCTAGAGGCCCATCGCTTGGCTCCGGACAAAGCACCGGTCCGCAGGCTCGCCACGCTGCGAGCGGCTGGAGAACTAAAGATTCCATTCACGACGGGTCTTCTTATTGGCATCGGCGAGAACCGTCGCGATCGTATCGAGGCGCTCTGGGCGATTGCTGAGTCGCATCGCCAGTTCGGTCATATCCAAGAAGTCATCATTCAAAACTTCCTACCGAAGCCGAAGACAGCTATGGCGGATCATCCTCCGGCTGATGAGGAAGAGTTCTTTTGGACCATCGCGACGGCGCGCCTCATGCTGCCGGCTGACATTCACCTGCAGGCCCCTCCAAATCTCAGCGATGATCCAGCACGACTTCTCGCGTATGGAATTGACGATTTCGGTGGAATTTCACCAATTACGAAAGATCACGTCAACCCAGAGCGCCAATGGCCTGTGGTCGAAACCCTGAGTGGTGAAGTTGAACGTCGAGGCTTGCATCTGGCGCCCAGGCTGACCGTCTACCCGCAGTGGCATGGGGAACAATTCCTGGATGATCACGTTCGACCATCGGTATTAGCCCTTTCTAACGCTCACGGGCACCGTAGAGACGACGAATGGTTTTCGGGCGGCGACTCAACTCCTCCCACGTTTAAGAAGGGTCCACTCACGGGAAAGGTGGAGCAAATCCTCCATCGCTACGAACCCGGCTATGAGTTCTCTGAAGACGAACTAGTCGCACTGTTTAACGCCCGTGGAACCAATGTGGCCGCCATTGCCGATCTTGCCGACGGTATTCGCCACGATCTCGTTGGCGATGATGTCACCTTTGTTATCAATAGGAATATCAACTACACCAACGTCTGCACCTTCAAATGCAAGTTCTGCGCGTTCTCCAAAGGTCCACTCTCGCTCAATCTGCGGGGAGATCCATACCTCTTGACGTTGGACGAGATTTCGGAACGAGTCCAAGAGGCTGCGGCCAAGGGTGCCACCGAAGTGTGCCTACAGGGCGGAATCCATCCGAAATTCGATGGTGACTACTACGTGGATGTTATTGCGGCCGTACGCGCCGGTTCCCCTGACATCCACATTCATGCATTCAGCGCGCTCGAAGTGTTCGAAGGTGCTCGCCGTAGCGAGATGAGCTTGGTCGACTATTTAACACGCCTCAAAGAAGCGGGCTTGAAGACGCTTCCAGGAACGGCGGCCGAAATATTGGACGATCCCGTTCGAGCGATTCTCTGTCCCGACAAGATCAACACGTCGCAGTGGCTAGAGGTGCACGAAGCAGCCCACAGCATCGGTCTTCGTTCGAACATCACAATTATGTTCGGCGCGGTTGAAGATCCGAGCAGCTGGGCGAAGCACCTTCTCGTCACCAAGGAACTTCAGAAGAAGACGGGTGGTTTCACTGAGTTCGTGCCACTCCCCTTCGTGCACATGGCGACACCCATCTTCTTGAAGGGTCGAAGTCGGAAGGGCCCAACGTTTCGGGAAACGGTGCTAATGCACTCGGTGGCACGTCTGCACTACGCGAGCCTGATTAACAACATCCAGGTCAGTTGGGTCAAGCTGGGTGTTGAGGGCAGCCGTGAGATTCTGAAGGCCGGGGCCAATGATGTTGGCGGCACCTTGATGGATGAGAACATCTCTCGGGCGGCCGGGGCGGCCCACGGCCAAGAGATGGACGTAGCGACGCTGGAGGCCCTCGTAGAGCCCCT
>Ga0214919_10005222_pt1 | contig 18544 bp, 9 predicted proteins | sample LL1503_MetaG_FD_177994 | JGI IMG/M metagenome (GOLD analysis project Ga0214919, IMG submission 177994) | Freshwater microbial communities from Lake Lanier, Atlanta, Georgia, United States - LL-1503 | ecosystem: Environmental > Aquatic > Freshwater > Lake | place: USA: Georgia | collected 2015-03-15
GCGTTGCTGTTCCTGCGTCACTCCGGCGGGCGGCGTGAGGTCGAGGATCGGGGAGCCTTTGGCGCGCAAGGGGGTCCCCTGGAAATTGGCAGGTAGGTATCCGTTGCTCCAGTTGGCGGCGCCGCCTTGAGGGTAACTGACTTCGGGCAGCACGACGAAGCCGGGTAGGTTGCGATTCGATGAACCGAGTCCGTAGTTGATCCAAGCACCGAGACCGGGATCGCCACCGAAGCGATTACCGCAGTTCATCTGATACATCGCGGTCGGGTGGTTGACGCTGTCGACTGTGCATCCACGGAAGAAGCAGAGATCGTCCGCTACCTTGGCGAGATGCGACCAATTGTCTGCCATGTCAGCGCCGCTCTGGCCCGCCTTGATGAATTTGAAGGGGCTCTGCACGTAGTAGCGTTTTCCCGATTCCATGGCAGACTTCTGCTTGCCCTCACGTGTGAACTCCTTGAGGTGCAATTTCTCAAGCGTCGGCTTGGGGTCGAAGGTGTCGATATGGGAAGGGCCGCCTTCCATCATCAGGAAGATTACGTTCTTGGCCTTCGCACCCGGAAAGTGGCCTGGCTTGGTGGTGACTGGTTGCGACTTGGCTTCCTCGGCGAGCAAAGCGCTGAAGGCGACGCTGCCAAGGCTCGCACCGAGTCCGTAAATAAAGTCGCGACGCGTGGGCGCATGTAAAGCCCGGGCTCCGGCACAGGGGAAGAAAGGCTTAGTAGACATAGGAGAACTCGTTGGAGTTAAGGAGGACGAGGCAGACCTCGGCGAGGGCGCGGATGCGCGGGGAGACGTCGGCCGGCTGCAGGTCCGGGACGAACTCAGCGTTCGCGTAAAGCTTCTCGCTAAACGAGAATTTCTCGCCGGTGTTCTCTTCGACCGCGTCGCGTCGGACCTCGAGTGGCGGTTTGATCGTCGTGGGCTTGGTGTTGCCGACTAAGGCTTCCATCGCGCACCAATGTTCGCGGCAGTTTTCGATTTCCGCGGTCCGCGGAGAGCGGGAGAAGACGAGTGCGAAGAGCCGGGTGATGGCTTCGTCGTCGTTCTTTGTCTCTTTAATCGCGCGGTTAGCGAGAGCCAGCGCCCGGGAGCGAGTGTTCTGGCCGTTAAACAGGCTGAAGACCTGAGGCGTGACGGTGGAGGCTTCGCGCCGTTCGCAGGAGAAGTCGGGCGTCGGTGCGTTGAATACCTCAAGCTGCGGATCAGGCTGGCCGCGGGTCTTCAGCGCGTAGAGCGAACGACGGTGACGTTGCGAGGGTAGGGGGTTGGGCGTCCAAGCGGCGGCGAAGGTGCCCATGACCTGTCGAGGCTGCAGCGCGGCCTCCAGGTTGATCTCAGGGCGGTTAGGGATGCCGCCGAGCGTGGGATTAAGTTCGCCGGTCGCCGTGAGCATCGCATCGCGTAATTCCTCGGCGGTGAGCCGACGGGGTTTGAAGACGGCGTAGCTCGTGTCGCTGGGATCTTTTTCCGCGAGCTTTTTTAGGTCGGGATACGTGGCGCTGCGCCGATACGCCTCTGAGTTCATGATGACCCGATGCATGTCTTTGAAACTCCAGCCTTTCTCGACGAAGTTCGCCGCAAGCCAGTCGAGGAGTTCGGGGTGAGTGGGCTTCTTGCCTGTGCTACCGAAGTTGTTCGGATTGCCGGCGATGGGTTGATCAAAGTGCCAGAGCCAGACGCGGTTTACAATCGCACGTGTGGTCAGAGAATTCTCGGGGCTGGCCACCCATTCGGCGAAGGCTTTACGGCGACCTTCGATGGTGTCTGGGATTGGCGTCTTCTGCGCGGCACCCAAGATGCTGAGCACGCCCGGCTTCACTTTGGCACCGGTGCCAAAGGGGTCGCCGCCGGTGAGGATGCAACTTTCCTCTAAGTCGCCTTCGGTCATGCGTTCTTTAGGCATGCGGAACGGAGCGGTGATGGACGTCATCTGCGGGGTGCGACCATCATAGACGGAAAGCGCCACCGGCACATAGCGGTCGAGCTCCCACTGCAGGCGTTCGAGGCCTTTACGGGCGACGCGCTCCATGCCGTATTGCTCCGGAGTGAATCCGAATAATTTAGGCGGATAGTCGTTCTCCGGCAGACCCTGTGTCTTAAGGCGAAGGCGGGCACGGGTGAAGATATCCGAGAAGCCGAACTTATTCTTGGCGGAGGTCTTGCTGGCCGCGGCGACGGCGGCGATCCACTTGGCGTCATCTTTCTTCTGTTCCTTGAACCAACGCAGGGCGTTGCGTAGTAGGACTTCGTCCAGCATCGCCAGTTGTTTCAGGTGTTGGTCACGGCTGAGTTCGAGAAATTTCTTTTCTTCGAAGCCTTGCTTGTTCTCGACTTCAAGGAAGGGAGTGTCTCGCTCGGTAAGCTGGGTCGTCGCGAATACCGCCTGTAACGAATAATAATCGCGGGTGGGGATGGGGTCGAATTTGTGGTCGTGACATCGGGCGCATTGGAGCGAATGCGCGAGGAAAGTTTCGCCCACGCTGTTACTCACGTCATCGAGGAAGCGTTGGCGGGCGATTTTCGGCACCTCCATACTGGTCAGTTCCCATGGACCCATGCGCAGGAACCCGGCGGCGATGACCATCTCGGGGTTGCGTGGGTCGATTTCGTCGCCCGCAATCTGCTCGCGCACGAACTGATCGTAGCGTTTGTCCGCATTGAAAGAGCGCACGACGTAATCACGATAGCGCCAGGCATTGCCACGCTCGTAATCGTTCGCGAAGCCTGAAGAATCCGCATAACGCGTCACATCCAGCCAATGCTGCGCCATGCGCTCGCCGTAGTGCGGGGATGCCAAGAGTCGGTCGACGAGAACGGCGAAAGCCTCGGCGTCGGGTCGGGTATCTTTTACGAAGGCTTCTACTTCTTCGGGCTTCGGTGGCAGTCCGAGGAGGTCGAACGTTGCCCGTCGGATCAACGTCACGCGATCCGCGGTGGGTGCGACGGTAAGCCCCGCGGGCATTTTAGCGGCGATGAGCGCATCGACGGGGTTGCTTTGGTTTGCGGCTAGCGTCGGCTTCTTGACCGGCTGATAGGCCCAGAGACCGTCGGGTTTATATTTTCGATTAGTCCAGTCGGCGGAGAGTCCGCCGGACGTTTTCATGACCACGCCATCTTCCGCTGCCCACTTCGCCTCATTCGCTTTCGCGATCGCCTGCATGCGGGAATCATTCGGCCAGGGAGCACCGCCGGCTATCCAGTCCTTGATCCATGCGATTTGGTCGGTGTAAAGTTTTTCCGCTTCCTTCGGCGGCATTGGCTCCCAGTCATCGTGTTTCCGCGTGACCGCGAGATACATCGGACTCTCTTCGGGCTTTCCGGCGATGAACCCCGGCTTCTCGCTGTCGCCGCCTTTTAATGTCGAAGCGAGCGTCCGCATGTCCAGCCCGCCCTTGATCTTCGCCTCATCCTTGCCATGGCAGGCGATGCACTTCTCATGGAAGAGCGGCGCGACGCGACGGACGAACAGGAGTTCGGCATCCGTATTCTGGGCCAACGCAGGCAATGCGGCCGCGAGGCTCAGAACGAGGATACGCCAGAATTTCATGGTTATTGCGGATTGCTCCAGGAAGGGGCGGGTACCTGGGTCATGGGGTGAGCGGCAGGATAGTCTTATCTTACTTAATTCCGAAGCCATGCAAATCTACGCCGTGTATTTATAACGACAAGATTAGGTTCAATATATTATCGGATGTTTCGTAGCTTGGCGCGTGTGCTACGCTCATAATCAGGCTAAGTTTTTGCAGGGAACACTTGTCGTTGGGGAGGGTCGTAGTCTAGACCTGTGGCACCCCGGAAAGGCCTGCCCACAGGTCATCTTATTTTTATAACCGACATGCGCTCCCTCCTGCTTCTTTCTTTTTTTGCCGTTACGGTTCTGGCCGATGGCCCGAAGGATAACATCCCGGCAGCCGTCCGGCCGATTCCGCCGACCGACAAGGCCGTGGCCCTGCCAGAAGCTGAAAAGGGACCCTTGGCCAAAGAGCTCGCCGAACTTCGCGTCGCCATCGACGCCGCAGCCAAAGCCCAGGCGAAGAATCCGCGCCTTGAGGAGTTCCTCGCTGACCTTGAGATCTACCATAAGGCCGTCGACTGGGCGTCGAAGTATAACGAGTTTTTCAATAAGGCAGAATTCAAGACCGCTCATGACCTGATCGCCGAGGGTAAGGCGCGCGCGGTATCCTTCCTGAAAGGTGAAACCCCTTGGACCCGCCAGACCGGCTTGGTCGTGCGTGGCTACAAGTCGAAGATCGACGGTTCCGTCCAACCTTACGGCATGGTCATCCCGGATAATTATTCCGGCTCGCTGATGCGTCTGGATTTCTGGTGCCACGGTCGAGGCGAAACGCTGAGCGAACTCGCCTTCTTAAAGGACCGCCGCACGAACGTCGGTCAGGTTCCGGCCAACAACCGCCTAGTCCTCCATCTCTATGCTCGTTACTGCTGCGCCAATAAGATGGCCGGCGAAGTAGACCTCTGGGAAGCCTATGCGCATGCCCGCAAGAGCTACAATATCGACGACGACCGCTTGTTCATTCGCGGTTTCTCGATGGGCGGAGCAGCTGTCTGGCAGTTCGGCGCCCACTACACCGACCGCTGGTGCGGCATTAACCCAGGCGCGGGTTTCGCCGAGACTCCGGAATTCCTGAATGTTTTCCAGAACGAAGACGTCTCCAAGATCCCCTCTTGGCAGAAGACTTTGTGGGCTTGGTATAACGCGACCGATGTCGCCATCAACTTCCGCAATTCCGCAACGGTTGCCTACAGCGGCGAGATCGATAAGCAGAAGCAGGCCGCCGACGTCATGGCCCGAGAGATGGGCAAGGTCGGCATCGAGCTCACGCACATCATCGGGCCGCAGACGGCGCATAAGATTCACCCAGATGCCATGATTGAAATCGAACGCCGCCTGGCTGCTATCGCCGCCGTCGGTCGCATCCGCACCCCGAAGGAAGTTTCTTTCGCCACTTATTTCCTGCGTTACAACCGGATGCACTGGGTGCAGGTCGATCGGCTTGTCGAACACTGGAAGCACAGCCAAGTTGATGCCAAACTTATCGATGATCGGGCGATCGAAGTTAAGACGACCAATGTCGCCGGCCTGACGCTTGATTTCGCTCCCGGTCAATCCTTCCAATCGCAGTTCGCGCCGACCGCGGTGACGATCGACGGACATAAGGTCCTGACTTCGGCCAAGGCCGGCTCGGATCGTTCCTGGAAGGCCAGCTTTGCCCGCGACGCCAAGAGCGGCGAATGGACGCAGGTTTCGGAATACGTCGACAAGGGTGCGAAGCAATTCGGCGTCTCAGGTCCGATTGACGATGCCTTCATGGATGCTTTCCTCTTTGTCGCTCCCACCGGCAAGGCTTTGAATGATAAGGTCGACAAGTGGGTGAAGTCCGAAATGGATCACGCCAGCTTCGAATGGCGTCGGCAGTTCCGCGGCGTCGCGCCGGTGAAGACCGACGTGCAGATTAAGGACGAAGATATCGCGAAGAATAACCTCATCCTCTGGGGCGACCCTTCGAGCAACGCTCTCATTGCCAAGATCATCGCTAAGCTGCCTATTCAGTGGACGGCGGAGAAGCTCATCGTCGACGGCAAGACCTATGCCGCCGGTGATCATGCGCCGATCCTGATCTATCCGAACCCGCTCAACCCTAAGCGCTACGTCGTCATCAACAGCGGATTTACTTATCGCGAATACGATTACCTCAACAACGCCCGTCAAGTCGCCAAGCTGCCCGATTGGGCCGTCGTCGACCTTAAGGTCGCGCCGGATGCCGTCGCGCCCGGGGCAATTCCTGCGGCCGGTTTCTTTGACGAGGTTTGGCAATTCCGAGTTTCCAAGTAACTTCCTTTCCCATACCCATGGCTATCATCACCGAAAAAGATCTCCAACCCACCTATGACGTAATCGTCGTCGGTTCCGGGGCCGGAGGCGGACAGTCGGCTTACACGCTCACCATGAACGGCGTCAAAGTCCTCATGCTTGAGGCGGGTCGTAATTACGACCCCGTCACCGAAACTCCGATGTTCCAGACGCATGCGCAGATGCCTTTGCGCGGCATGTCGACCAAGGAGAAGCCGTTCGGTTTCGCTGATGCAACCGTAGACGGGGGTTGGAACGTCCCTGGCGAACCTTATACACAAGCTTCAGACAATCCGGACGAACGTTTTATGTGGTGGCGCCCGCGTATGCTCGGTGGTCGTACCAACCACTGGGGACGCATCTCACTGCGCAATGGACCTTACGATTTTAAACCGCACTCCCGCGATGGTCTCGGGGTGGATTGGCCGATCGGCTACGACGACGTCGCTCCGTATTACGACAAAGTGGAAATGCTCGTCGGCGTCTACGGTTCGAACGAAGGCCTGGAGAATACGCCGGATTCGCCGAATGGCACTTTGTTGCCGCCGCCGAAGGCACGCGCGGGCGAGTTGTATGTCAAAAAGCATATCGCCAAGTTCGGCATGCCCGTGATCCCGATCCACCGCGCCATCCTGAGCACCCGCCAGGACCACGTAAATTTCCCGGCACGGCTTCACCCGAACAATCCCAAGGCGCAAAAAATCATTGCGAAGGCGATGCAAGAACGCGCCGCCTGTTTCTGGGCGACGGATTGTGGTCGCGGTTGCGCAATCAAAGCGAATTACCAATCCACGACGGTGCACCTGCCGCCGGCGCTCGCGACGGGTAACTTGGACATCCTTTGCAACGCCCACGCACGTGAGGTCACCTTGGATGCCGCGGGCAAGGCCAACGGTGTGATCTATATCGACAAGGCCACCGGACAGGAACGCGCCGTCAAAGCTCGTGCCGTCGTATTAGCCGCCAGTTCCGCGGAATCTTCCCGAATCCTGCTGAACTCGAAATCATCCCGTTACCCGCAAGGTTTGGCGAATACTTCGGGTGAGGTCGGCAAGAATATTATGGACACGGTGGGTACAGGCCTGGGTGGTCACATGCCCGCCTTTGAAGGCTTGCCCGTGCACAACGAAGAAGGGGCGGGGACGCACGTCTACATTCCTTGGTGGTTATATAAAGATGCCAGCAAACTCGGCTTTGCACGCGGCTATCACATCGAATTTGGCACCGGTCGACGCATGCCCAGTTTAGGCGCAGGTGGAGCCAGTCCAGGTTACGGTAAGAGCTATAAGGAAGAAGTGCGTCGCACTTATGGAGCGGGCATCGGCTTTTCCGGTCGTGGCGAGATGATTCCTAATAAGGATTCCTTCTGTGATATCGACCCTGTGGTGAAAGATAAGTTCGGCATCCCCGTTCTTCGCTTCCATTGGAAATGGTCTGAGCATGAGACGCGGCAGGCCGCGCACATGGAAGCTACTTTCGCGATGATCATCGAGGCTATGGGGGGTAAGTGCAATAAGCCGGAAACAGATGGCAACAAGGCCATCGAGCCGCCGGGTTCGATCATCCACGAAGTGGGTGGCACCATCATGGGCGCCGACCGCAAGACTTCGGTCACCAACCAATGGAACCAATGCTGGGATGTGCCCAACCTCTTGGTCAATGATGGCGGTCCTTTCTGCAGCAATGCGGACAAGAATCCCACCCTCACCATCATGGCCTTGGCTTGGCGGGCCAGCGATCATCTCATCGAAGAGATGCGCAAAGGAAACATTTAATCAAAACAATCATGGAAAATAACTCTCCTGAAACCCCGCCACGCATCGACCGTCGCCAGGCCTTGAAGTGGCTCGGCGCGGCGGCCGCCGCCTTGACCCTGAGCGATCAGCTCAAGCTCTTCGGCGCCAGCGCCAAGAAGATGAAATTGGTCAGTATGGCCGACCCGCGCGGCCCAACCAACGCCAAGTTAATCGGCACCGACCCGTTGCTGAATCATAACTATACGCCGGGCGAACTCTGGCCATTGACGCTGACCGATAAGCAACGCGTTGCGGCGGCCGCTTTAATCGACCTGATCTTGCCACCCGAGCCAGGCGATAAGTTGCCTTCCGCTCTGGGCGTCCAGGACTTCGTCGACGAATGGATCAGCTCTCCTTACGAAGAGACCAACAAGGATCGCCCGATTATCTTAGTAGGACTCGATTGGCTTGATGCCGAAGCTCAGAAACGCTTCCACAAGGATTTCGTGACCATCACCGAAGCGCAAAAATGTCAGATCGCTGATGACATCTGCGGCAAGACCGCGGTGAAGAAGGAATTCAAGAACCAACAGAACTTCTTCTCACGTTTCCGTTACCTTGCGGCCAGCGGCTATTACACCACGCCGCAAGGCTGGAAAGATATCGGCTACGTCGGCAACGTTCCCAGCGTAGATTTCGCCGGCCCGACCCCTGAGGCCCTGAAGCATCTGGGATTGGCTTAAGATCGAGTAATGGAGGGCACGAGGCCCTGAGGTCATGAAGACCGAAGGTTAAAAAACCTTCGGTCTTTTTTGTGTCTACAGGCCGCCGAATGGTGGCCTGCGGGTAGGGGCACGACTACGTCGTGACCTGGGCGTTACGTAGTTCCGCCCCTACTGATGTTCACCCTGCGGCGAACGTTGTCATTTGGGGTTGGAACAATCCCTCGGGCGGATTGCCTAACACCTAACCCCATGAAGCGTTTCGCACCCATCCTTTCTCTGTTCGCCGGAGTCCTCGGCCTTTCGGCCGCTCCGGTGTCGCTCTTCGATGGCAAGACGCTCACGGGATGGGAAGGGGACCCTAAGGTCTGGAGGGTCGAGAATGGCGAGATTGTAGGTGGTTCGATGGCCGGGAACCCCCGCAACGAGTTCCTCACGACTAAGCGCACCTTTTATAACTTCCGCCTGACGCTCGAGTATAAGCTCATAGGCACCGAAGGCTTCGTGAACGCCGGCGTCCAGTTCCGCAGCCTGCGTGCCACCAATCCGCAAAACGAGATGATCGGCTACCAAGCCGATATTGGTCAGGGCCACACGGGGTCCCTCTACGACGAATCCCGTCGTAAGAAGTTTCTGGCCCGTGCCGGTGCTGGCTTCGGCGGCGTCGGTGTGAAGGAAGAGTCGGAGATCACCGAACTCGAGAAGAAGGGCGAATGGAACAAGTATGAAATCCGGGCCGAAGGACCGCGCATCACGATCCGTCTCAATGGCAAGCAGACGCTAGATTACACCGAGACTGATCCGTCCATCGACGATGCCTACGGACTCATCGGCCTGCAGATTCACGGCAACAACAAGGCCGAGATTCATTACCGGAATATCGTCCTTGATCCGTTGAACGACGTCCCCGTTACGACCAAGGAAGCCGTGCTGAACCGCTTTGGTGAGGCAAAGTCTGCCTGGGTAACTCCGGCGCCGTTCAAGGAACGGAAGTTCGACCTCAATGACAATGAGGTCGTGGTCTTCATCGGCCAGGAGAACTTTGTCCGTGAAGCCAAGTCGGGCGAGATCGAGTCACGCCTCGCCGCTGCCTTCGCCGCCAAGAACCCGGTCTTCCGCTCCATGGCGTGGGAGGCAGATACGGTCCATGAGCAGTGGCGCGATCTGAATTTCGGTCCATGGAAAGGGCAGCTCGAGGCCGCTGGAGCGACGACATTGATTGTCCAATTCGGTCAAGCGGAAGCGCTCAAGGGGCAGGGTGGATTGGCCAAGTTCAAAGCCGACTATCACAAGCTGCTCGATGACCTCAGTCGCCACACGCCCCGCATCGTGCTGTTATCGCCCGCTGGTTTCATGCCTTCCGGGCGTCTACCGGACCTCACGACTTCTGAACATCGGAAGAATCTGGCTGATTACGCTTCTGCCGTAGCCGAGATCGCCCGGCTGCGCGGGCTTCCTTACGTGAACCTGACCGAGGTCACCCAGAATGAACCCTCGACTGACGGACTCCATCTTTCCGCCCATGGTCTGGAGATTGTCGGCCGCGAGGTCGCATCCGCCTTGGGACTGCCTGCCAAGTCTGAGCCCTCCGAAATAGTCCGGGCGGCGATCGTCGAGAAAAACCGGCTCTGGGCGGATTGCTGGCGTCCCGCTAATTGGTCCTTCGTCTATGGAGATCGGATTTCTCAGAACTATGGCAAAGGCTTCGGACCGACGCCGTCCCTGAAGGAGAATTTCGAAGCGTATAAGCCTTTGGTCGCCGAATGGGATCGGCATATCCTGGCCTTGGCTCGCGGGGAGCAATCGGTCACGCCTGCGCCGCAAGCCGGTCCCGTCGTCAGTACGGAGAAGGTCATGACCGCCGCGGAAGAACTCGCGACGTTCAAGGTGGCCGACGGTTTCGAAGTGAATCTCTTTGCCGACGAATCCTTGGGCGTGGCCAAGCCGACGCAAATGGCGTGGGATGCGAAAGGTCGACTTTATATCTGCTGCTCGCCGACTTACCCGCAGGCCGTTCCGGGCGTGAAACCGCGGGATTACATCCTTCGGCTCGAAGACACGGACGGCGATGGTAAGGCCGACAAAGCGGTGCGTTTCGCCGAAGGCCTGACGATGGTCCAAGGCGTCGAACCTCTGACTGACGAAGCTGGTAATACGTCGATCCTCGTTTGCGACTTTGATCGCCTGCTGCTCTTGACGGATAAGGATGGCGACGGCAAAGCCGATGAGACGACCGTGCTGATGTCCGGTTTCGGCGTTGGTGATACGCACCAGTTGCTCAATTCCATCTGCCATGGTCCGGATGGCACCCTTTGGATGAGCCAAGGCTTGCATGCGATCACGCGGGTCGAGACGCCGTATGGTATCGTGAGCCTGCCGAAGTCCGGCCTGATGCGGTACGATTTCAAGACCCAGCGCCTCCAGCCTTTCTTCCAATACGGCAAGGCGGGGCATAACTGTTGGGGGGTCGCGTTTGACGATTTCTTCCAACCCTTCCATAAAAGCGGCGATCGGGTCGCCGGTTATTACAGCCTGCCTGGCTTGGGCGCGATTGAGACGCCTGATGAATATGCAGGGACGCATTCATTGTTCGATTCGCCGCTGAAGTCTAATTCCATTGATATCATCGGGACCAAGGCAATGCCGGCCGAATTGCAGGGTGCGGCCCTCATCGGGGGCTATTATGGTAACACCCTCGATCTGCATCGTTTCGTCGACGACGGTTCAGGTTTTAAGACCGAGCGCATCGTCAGCCCGATCATTTCCAGCAGCAAGGCCTTCCGTACCGTGGACGTTTCGGTCGGCCCGGATGGCGCCCTGTATGCCTGCGATTGGTTTAATGCCGTCATCGGCCACTATCAGGCAAGTTATGCCGATCCGCGCCGCGATCGTTCGCATGGGCGCATCTGGCGTATCACCGCGAAAGGCCTGCCGACCGTGAAGCAGCCCGACCTCGGGTCGATGAATGAGAGCGAACTTTTCGCACAGTTGGCTTCGCCTGAACGCTGGACGCGCTACCAAGTTCGAAGAATATTATTCCATCGCTCGACCGAGAAAGTCGTCGCCGCCGCCGATGCTTTCCTGGCCACAGACCGTCCGGATGCACAATCCCTCGAAGTCATGGGCGTTTTACAATCCCATGCCGCGATCCGTCCCGGTGTGTTGGATCATCTGCAAGGTTCGACGGATTTCCGCATTCGATCCTATGCCGCCCGTGTTGTCGGCGAATGGTCGACGCAACTCCCGGACACCCAGTCACGTCTGGCCAAGGCTGTCGCCGATGCGCATCCTCGCGTCCGCTTGGAAGCCGTCGTGGCCCTCAGTCATGTCGGTGGTCAGTCGTCATTGCGGACGGCGTTGATGGCTTTAGATCAGCCGACAGATAAATTCTTGGATTACGCCTTACGCCAGACCGTGCGGCATCTTTTGCCGACCGCAGGAAAGATCGCGGCTGAATTGCCGGCGCCACAGGCCGCTTATTTGAAGAAAGTTGCCGCATCTGGGCCCGTCGTCGTTTCGCCTGGTCAGGCGATCTATGAAGGACTCTGCCTCAACTGTCACCAAGCTGCGGGCCAAGGCCTTGCCGGAGTCTATCCGCCGTTGGCCAAGAGCGAATGGGTCGCAGGCGATGCCCAAGTCCTAATCCGCATTACCATGCATGGCTTGGCCGGACCGACTAAGGTTCAGGGTAAGGACTACGGCCTCGTCCCGATGCCGCCCATGGGACTTGATGACCAGCAGTTGGCGGATGTCCTGACTTATGTGCGGAACGCTTTCGGCAATAAGTCTCACGCCATTAAGGTCGACGAAGTCAAAGCCGTGCGCGAAGAGACTAGGGCTCGGACAGCTCCGTGGTCGGCGGTGGAGTTAGGGAGGTGAACGCAAAGGTAGGGACGGCACGTGGTGCTGTCCCTACTTCAAACCTTCTGCTTCCTTGCCAACGATTGTACCCAGGCGACGCCAGTAAGGGTGACTACGCCACCGACCAGGGTCATAGCCGAAGGACGTTCGCCGAGGATCATCCAGCCGAAGAGCACCGAGAAGACAGGGATCGCATAGACCGCGCTCATCACGGTCGTGATCGGTAGCTTCACCAGCACCCAGGACCAGATCGTGTAACAAAGAGCGGCGGGGACCATGCCGAGGAAAACGAGGTGAATCCAGCCCATGCCTGAGAGACGTCCGGCCGTGCCGATGAGATCTTCGGAGAACGGCAGCAGCCCGAGCGTGCCCACCCAGATGGCCCAAGTGGTCACATCAACCGCCGCATAGCGTTGGGTAAGGGCCTTGCTGATCAAGGTCTGCACGGCCGCACAGAAGGCCGCCCCGAGAATCAGGAACGACCCGAAGTTGAGGGTCAGTCCCGCCTCGGAGCCGGCGGCGGTGAGTACGACTCCGGTCATCGAGATTCCGATGCCGAGCCAGGCGAGCAGGCCGACGCGTTCACGTCCGGTGAGTACGCCGAGCAGGATGACCAGCACGGGGATGCAGGAGATGAGCATCGAGCCCGTGCCGGCGTTCACGGTGCGTTCACCGTAGTTGATACCGAGGTTGTAGAGGCAAAAGCCGAAAAGACCAAGCGACGCGACTTTAGGCCAGTCGCCTCGCGCCGGCATGGGGCGTCCGCGATAGAGCCAGATTGGTAGCATGACCGATGAGGCGATGAGGTAGCGGAGTGCGCCAAGTTGGCCAGCACCGACTTCGGGCAGGACTGCGCGGACGTTCACCCATGACATGCCCCAGGCCACGACGTTGAAGAACATCGCGAAGGTGGCCCACCGTCGGGTGTAAGAAGCCTCGCTCACGAACGGCAGCCGATCAGCTCGATCAACTTATACGCACACGCCTGGGCGAACTCCTTGTCGTTGATCGCCAGGTCGAATTCCTGCACCGGTACCTTGGCCTTTGATTTCAGAGCATTGAAAAGCGCCTCATCGGCGGCGCTATCGTGGAAAGGTTGACCGGGTGCACTGATCACGGAAATCGCTTTACGCGGAATCATGATAGCGGTGCCAGCACGGTAGCTGTTGGCCTTGTTCGCGATAATCTCGCCAAGCTGTCGGCATTCGTCGGCCGTCGTGCGCATGAGCGTGATCTGCGGGTTATGAATATAGAAATTACGTCCCTTGAATTTGGCCGGCACCGAGGCCATCTCGCCGAAGTTGACCATGTCAAGGCAACCAGGGGCGACGACGACGGGCACGTTCGCTTTGGCGGCAGCATCCATGCGGTCAGGGCCGGCGTTGAGATTGCCGCCGACCAATTCATCGGCCCATTCGGTCGTGGTGAGGTCGAGTACGCCCGCAACGATGCCGCTTTCGATGATTGATTCCATGATGCGTCCGCCGGTGCCGGTCGCGGCAAAGACGAGGACTTCATAGCCCGCCGCCTCGAGGACTTTTTTTGCTTCGGTGACGCAGGCAGTGGTGTTGCCGAATTGGCTGGCGACGACGAGGGGCTTGGCGGCGCCGATTTCCGGCTCAGCGCCGACCATGCCGCAGATGGCACCCGCGGCCCGAGTGAAAATGACGCGCGAAAGGCGATTGAGCCCGGCGACGTCAGCGATGCTGGGCATCATCGTGATATCTTTCGTGCCGACATAAGCTGCGATATTTCCTGCCGCCAAGGTCGAAACCATGAGCTTAGGAAAGCCGAGGGGCAGGGCGCGCATGGCGGCCGTGCCGATGGCGGTGCCGCCTCCGCCTCCGAGGGAAATGATACCGTGGATACGTCCGTCGGCAGCCAGTTTGGAGACGAGGGCGGGAGCGGCGTGGGTCATTGCGATGACGCAGGCACCGCGATCCTTTTTTGCCATCAGCGAAGCGAGATCGAGGCCGATGGCGGCCGCGACTTGTTCACGGGTGATGTCGGGGTTGACCGTGGGCGGACCGCCCGTGCCGACGTCAATCAGCAAGGTCTTATGGCCATGCTGGGCGATGAGTGCCGCCACGAAGGCATGTTCTTCGCCCTTAGAATCAAGCGTGCCGAGAACTGCAATCGTGGCCATGGTCGGTTCAGAAGAACTTACGCTTCACCGGAATCTGCTTAAAGCGTTGGGTTAGATCTGTGAGCGATTGTTCGACGGCCATTCGCTCGAGGCTCGAGGCCCCCACGAAACCATCGGTGTCGGTATGCTCATTGATATACGCGGCGTCTTCGGGCGTATTGATCGGTCCGCCGTGGCTGAGGAAGATGAGGTCTTTGCGGACGGACTTGGCGGCATCAATGATACTTTGGGTGATCTTCGCCGCTTCTGGCAGGCTCATCGTGGCGTTGGTCACGCCGATGGAGCCGCCGACCGTGGTGCCTACGTGCGCGATGATGACATCGGCGCCGGATTCGGCCATGGCTTTGGATTCTTCCGGCGAGCCCACGTAGACGATCGTGAACATGTCCATCTTACGGGCGAGGGCGACGGTTTCGAATTCCTTCTTCACGCTCATGCCAGTCTCTTCAAGGACTTGGCGGAATTTGCCGTCGATGATGGTGTGGGTCGGGAAATTATTGATACCGGAGAAGCCCATGTCTTTCACCTTGCCGAGCCAGTGCCACATGCGGCGTCGTGGATCGGTGGCGTGGACACCACAGATGACGGGGATTTCTTCGACGACTGGGAGGACTTCATATTCGCCAATCTCCATCGCGACGGCATTCGCATCACCATAGGCCATCATGCCGGCCGTGGAGCCGTGGCCGGCCATGCGGAAACGGCCGGAGTTATAGACAATGACCAGATCGGCGCCGCCGCGTTCGATGAATTTGGCGCTGATGCCAGTGCCGGCGCCGGCCGCGATGATCGGCTGGCCTTTCGACATTGTGTTGCGTAGGCGCTCCACGACTTCGAGTCGGGTGTAAGGGTTTCCTTTTCCAGTCCAGGGGTTGGGCATAGTAGTATGAGAGGGGGTGAGTGTGGTCAGGGTTGCGCTCGGCAACTTCATCGCTTATGCAAGGGGAGTGGCCCGTAAGAGCGATTTAAATCATTACAGCGAGACGCAACTTCGTCATCCTGAAACTGACATCGAGAACCCACGTTCCCGAAGGAAAATCGTGGTAGCGGCGGATTATAAGGATGAACGCCCATGGGTGCTTTCCGGGGTGCGCTGCAAGGAACTAGGGCTCTTTGAAATCGCCCACCTTGGCGTCGCCGAGATGCTCGCTCCGTATGAAGTCGTCCGTTCCAATCAGAGCGGTGCCTTCTTTATGGCTTGTCTGTCCGGTCAAGGGCAAATCTGGGTCGACGGCCGTTGGCGGACCATCTCGGCGGGCCAAGCTTGCCTGCAGCCAGCCGGCATCCGTAATTCTTTCCGCATCGGTCGAAGTAAGCGCTGGGATTTTTGCTGGGTGCGTTTCAGCGGAGGCGTTCGTTCCAATACCATCTTCCGGGCCAGCTCACCGGTACTTTCCGACTTCGATGCTGAACCGCTGCGTGCGGCCATCGCGGGTCTGATCGCCGAACTCAAGGGCGCCAAAGTATCTCGGCGTAATCACCAGTGGATCGAACTGGCCTATGATTATGTGCGAAGTTTCGCCGGTAGTTTTCGCGGCGATCCGCGAGTGCAGCGTCTGTGGGATGAGGTTCATGGACGCCTTGATTTCGCCTGGGACACCCAGTCGCTGGCTCGTCAATCCGGATTAAGTTTCGAACACCTACGTCGGCTTTGCCTGAAAGAGATCGGCCGCACGCCGATGAATCATCTGACCCATCTACGGATTCAGCAGGCGATTCGCTTTATCAGTGAATCCGACGATAAGCTGGCTGTGATTGCCCGCAGGGTCGGTTTCGCCAACGGCAACAGCTTCTCTTCGGCCTTTAAAAAATCGACGGGCCACGCCCCCTCCCATTTTAGGGGCGAGGTCTGAAAATCATCCCAAATGTGCATCTGAGAGGGGTCGGGTTGTAGTTCAAGGAGTCGCTAAGTCTTGTAGGCATCGGGCGGCTTACTTTGATGAGGGTATGCTTTCCCGCATCGCCCCCCTCCTGCGTCTAGCCATAGTCTGCGCCACCGCCGTGCTTGGCGCCGCCCCAATCAAGGTCACCGTCGTCGCTGATGAACATTCTGCGGTCAAATCGCTCGTCGCGGAACTCACCGCCGCCGGTGCTATCGTCACCGAGGCGAATCGCCCGAGCGAAATTATCGACCTGAAGCACGAGAAGGACGAAGTCATCGTTCTCTATCGCAAAGACTACACCCCTTACGATGTCAACGATCGCGCGGCGCTCGCCGATCTCTCTCTCCGCGGTATCGGCTTCGTCGCTCTAAGAGGCGCCATCGCCGGACCTTCGGCCACCTGGGCAAAGGATACTTTCGGTGCGGGTTGGACGCCGGATAGCCGGCACTTCCGTACTCTGATGATGCTTAATGTTCGTACCGACGCCCATCCGTTGGCCAAGGATGCATCCACTTTTGACGTCACCGACCAGACCGTTTTCGAACTCGATCTCAACGAGAAGATTCAAGTGCTCGCGTCATCGTTCACCTCGAAGGTTGGCGCCAACCGTAAGAAAATCACGGAAGTCGCTGACAAGGCCTCAGTCTATGACATCCAGCCACAAGTCTGGGTGTTCGAGAACGATCGCCTTCGGTCCGCGGTTTTTCTGCAGGGTGAAACGGAGACGCTCGCGCATGTCAGCTACCGCACCTTCATTAAGCGGGGTATCGCCTGGGCCGCTCGTCGTACCAATGTCGACGAACTCTGCACCCCGAAGGATCTCGTGGACATGCGTTACCCGGTCGGCGGACCCAGTCGTGCCGAAAAGGCCATCGCCGCTTTCCAGATGCAACCCGGCTTCAAGGCCAGCGTTATTTCGTCCGAGCCCCTGATTAATAAGCCTATCGCCGTCCAGTGGGATGAACGCGGCCGCTTGTGGGTGGCTGAGACGCCGGAGTATCCGAACGGACGTCGTCCGCTCACCGCTGAGTCGTGGCGCGAAGGTGGCGTACTGGTCCCTGGTAGCTACGATCGTCCTGCACAGGACAAGATCAGCATTCTGACTTCCAGCAAGAATGACGGCGTCTTCGATCAAAAAAAAATCTTCCATGAAGGCCTCGAGCTGATCACTGGTTTTTGCCATTATAAGGACGGCGTCATCGTCGTCTGCCAGCCTCATATCGTCTGGCTTCGCGATACGGATGGCGATGGCAAGGCTGACAAGGAAGTGGTTCTTTACGGCGGCTTCACCCCGGGCGACACGCACTTCGTGGCCAATCACTTTGTCCTCGCTCCCGACGGCTGGGTTTACGCCAGTAACGGCGGCGGCGGTGAGGTGTTTCCTGCTTCCAATCCTGAACGCAAGGTTCGTATCTCCTCCGGTACCTTCCGTTTCAAGCCGGACGGATCGGCCATTGAGCAGATCGCCTCTCAGGGCGGCAATAGCTTCGGCAACGAAGTCACCAGCAAGATGGAGCTCTTCCATGGCAAGGCGACCAACGGTAATCCCATCCAACACGTCGTGCTGCCCGAATCCATCCTCGCCAAGGCCCCGGGCACGCCGGCCAAGGCCTTCAGTTCCGTCAATCCGCATCGTCCGATCTTGCGTACTGACCTGCCTGACCGCGCCCCGCTCCTGCAGATCGACCAGGTCGGTTATTACACCGCCGCTTGCTCCGTAGCCGTTCAGGAGCATGGCGCTTGGCCAGAAGAGTATCGCGATACCATCTTCACCACTGAGCCGATTCTCGATATCATACACTTCGAAAAACTGATCCCGAGTGGTCCGACCTTCCTGGGGGAAGTTACAATCAAGGACCGCGAATGGCTGCGTTCCATGGATCATTGGTTCTGTCCGATCGACGTCTCGTTCGGTCCGGATGGCGCGATGTATATCCTTGATTTTTATACCCCCGTCGTCGCGCATAACGACACCCGTGGTCCGCTGCATAGTAAATCCGGTGCTTCCGTCCGTCCGGATCGCGAGCACTACTTTGGTCGCATTTACCGCATCCAGCATGAGTCTGCTCCGAAGCTCGATATCCCCGATCTTTCGAAGGCCGATGTCGCTGGTCTCGTCGCTGCGTTCGATCATCCCAATAAAGTCGTGCGCTTCAATGCCCTGCGCGTGCTCATGGATAAGGACGCTGGTCTGCTCGCTTCCGCCGTCGGCCCGCTCGTGATTAAGGTTCGCAGCGACGCCAAAGCGGAAGCTCGTATCCAGGCCCTCTGGGCTCTCCAGCGCCTCGATCGCCTGGAGGACGGCATGCTCCGTGTTCTTT
>Ga0214919_10005223_pt1 | contig 18543 bp, 18 predicted proteins | sample LL1503_MetaG_FD_177994 | JGI IMG/M metagenome (GOLD analysis project Ga0214919, IMG submission 177994) | Freshwater microbial communities from Lake Lanier, Atlanta, Georgia, United States - LL-1503 | ecosystem: Environmental > Aquatic > Freshwater > Lake | place: USA: Georgia | collected...
CTGGCGTGGCAGGTATACCAGCTTTCTACACCAAAACAGGCTTTGGAACTATAGTTGCTGATGGAAAAGAAACTAGAGTTTTTAATGGCGAAGACTATTTGATGGAGACGGCCCTTCATGCAGATGTTGCTATTATTAAGGCTTGGAAATCAGATGAAGCGGGCAATTTAATTTTCAGAAAAACGGCAAGAAACTTTAATCCAATTATGGCGACAGCGGCAAAATTTTGTGTAGTTGAAGTGGAAGAAATGGTAAAGAGTGGAAGCTTGGACAAAGAGATGATTCATACTCCAGGAATATTTGTTGATCGAGTATTTGTTGGGAAATATGAAAAAAGAATTGAAAAGATCAAGAATTTGTAAGTGGGGTAAAAATGGCGTGGACTAGTGATGAAATGTGCAAAATTGCTGCATTAGAAGAAGTAGAAGATGGGCAATGTATTAATCTGGGCATTGGCATTCCAACAGGGGTAGCTAATCATATTCCTTTGCATATGAAAGTTTTGCTTCAAAGTGAAAATGGCATGCTTGGTATGGGGCCTTATCCTCAAAAAGGCCAAGAAGATGCTGATTTGATTAATGCTGGCAAGGAAACAATAACTGAATTGCCAGAATCAAGCTACTTTGATAGTGCTTATTCTTTTGCCATGATTAGAGGTGCTCATATTGATTTGACCATTTTAGGTGCGCTTCAAGTTTCAGAGTTCGGAGACTTAGCAAATTGGATGATACCCGGCAAAATGATCAAAGGTATGGGAGGGGCAATGGATTTAGTTGCCAATCTGAAAAGAGTAGTGGTGTTAATGGACCATGTTGCCAAAGATGGTAGTCATAAGATATTAAAGGAGTGTATTTTCCCGCTTACTGGTAAAAAATGTGTCGATCGAATAATTACGGACCTTTGCGTAATGGATATTGATGAGAAAGGCTTGCGGCTTGTAAAGTTGGCACCAGGAGCAACTATTGAAGAAATTAAAAGTAAAACTGGAGCTGATTTTAGGGTTGAGCTTAAAATATCTAACTAAAAGCTAAAATCAATAAAAAGCTGGGATTTATAAATGCTAAAGGGTAAGGTCTCTACGGTTATAAATCCTGTAAATTGAGATTAATATGGTAAAAATAATATTCATTCCAGGCAATGGAAATTCAACTACAGCTGATAATTGGTTTCCTTCTATAAAAACAGAGTTTGAGGCAAAAGGAATAGAAGTAATAGCAGCAGAATTTCCTGATCCGGCACTTGCAAGAAGATCTTACTGGATTCCGTTTATTAAGAATGAGCTCAAAGCAGATGAGAATACAATTTTAATTGGTCATTCATCCGGAGCTCTTGCTGCAATGAGGTTTGCGGAAGAAAATAAAATCCTTGGATCTGTGCTGGTTGGGACTTGCTATACTGATCTTGGCATTGAGAGTGAAAAATTATCAGGATATTATGATGAGCCTTGGCAATATAGTAAAATCAAAAATAATCAAAAATGGGTGATATTATTTGCTTCAAGTGATGATCCATGGATTCCAATTAATGAGCCAAGATATGTTCATGAAAAACTCGATTGCGAATATCATGAATATAATGACCAAGGCCATTTCGGTGGTGATTACTTTAAGCCTGATTTTCCTGAGCTTGTTACTGCTATTCTGCGTAAACTTAAAAAATGATTTTCCGTTCTTTCCGTAGATGAATTATTTATGAAAATCTAAAAACTTCTAGACCTGCTTTTCTTTTGTGGTTTGAGCGTGGTTTCAGATGGGTTTGGTTTATAAATAGGTTTGAGTTTTTGTATTTGATCAAGTAGCTCTGTAGTAGAGAATCCTTTCCTAACGGCTAAACCTTTGATATTTCGATATGAAGAAGGTTTAAATAAGCTTGGACCCTTATTTCTATGGACTGCAAATATTGGTAATGTAGCTTGAAGGATTAATTTAGCTTTGCCAACTTCTGGCAAAGTTTGAAAACTAGGGTTAGTAGTAATTTCTTTGATTTTTAGCTTTAATAAGTGTGCTTTTTTTATTGAGTCTGTATTTCCTTTTTCAAGTCTTGAAACTTCTATGTTAACTTTATTGATGATTTCATCTGCTCCGCCTTTGCCTAAGTAGTAGCCAGTTGAAAATTGATCAGATTTCCTCAGTGAGGCTTCTAAAGCTTTTGGGGTGCATTGTCTGCCTAGAAGTAGATCTATTCCAACAAATCTTAGTACTTTTGCGACAAAAGCTGAACAAAAAGTGTCTTCCTCGCGCTTATCTTTTGCAACGACACCTTTGCGCTTAAAGATAGATAGAAGGGTACCTATATAGCTGTATCTTTGTGTGGTATATTCTTGCTTTAAAGTCTCTGCAACAATTTCATCTCTTTTGTGTGGATCCTTTGGAGAGAAAATGAGGTAAGACCTATCTTGTTGAGCCATGAAACTTTCTAGTTTCACCGTTTCACTGCCATTCTTTGCTCCTGTAAAATGGGTGATTAGTAAGTTACCTTCTTCATCATAGCCTGAGCAAATTGAGGTGTGTGTCGTGTCATAATGTCCACCTTTTGATCTACCAAAAGCTGAGGATAACATTTGGCCACCCATAATCAGACGAACGCTCATGCTTAATTTTACGATATCATTCGGCGAGGGCGCTTTGAATAATATTATATCACCTGGGCGCAGCTTTTGGTTTTCGTATTCGGAGTTGGGATTGGCACTTTCCTTCATTGATAGCTCATATTGAATTAATAATTCATTCCTGACTTTATTGAAAAAAGTTTAATTAAGTATTAAGGGGTATCATAGTAATAGTTAACTGATTGCCTTTAGTTTGTTTTGCAATTAATTTAAAAATATATTTCCGATAAGTCTCTTATTATCTTCTTCATAGAGAGATACTTGATTACCATCGATAGTGATATAAAATTTACCTTCTTCGGTAGAGAAATAGCAGTAAATTACTCCCTCTTGTTTATTTTGAATGAGTGGGGTAACATCAGCAATCTCATCATTTCTGCCCACTCGGTCAATGGAAATAAGATTTATATTAAATTTAGTGCAAACCTCAGCAATCATTGAGCTAAGTTCCGGCCCATTATCTTGGTCCGGTCCGCTTTCTGCGGCAAGAAGTCTTTTTTCGTAATCGGGCACTTCAGCAAAAAGTTTTTCCATTTCCTCTTCATATCTACTATTATGCACTATGTAAATATTTTGCATTTTACCGACAAAATTATATAAGAAATCGCTAATTTTTTCTTCACCTTTTTCCAACTCAGCAAGATGCTCGTCTAGTTCATTAATTCCAAAACAAACTGGCACGGTTTTACTTCTGAACTTATCATCCAGGTTATTGTCACCTGTCAGAATCAGTGATTCAAATGCATCTGGTTCTAGCATGTTAAGTATTTCACATGCTTCTTTAAAAATCTCCTGATGTTTTGTTGCTCCAATCTCTCCTAACCCATCATAGATGTGCTCAAGAGCTGAAACGTTCATATAGTTTTTTCTTAAGAAGTTTAATAATCCATTATTGCTTGTTTGAGCTATGTAAAAAACAATGAAATATACTCTCAGTGCGGTTTGGTCAATTTCATGTGCTTCATATAAGCTGTGCCGGATAAGATTATCCACAAATTCAGAAATAGTAGAAACCCTGTCAAGTTGATTTGGGCTATTAAACTCAGATGCTTTAACAATTACTTTCATGGTTTTTCTCAAGGCTAAGGTGTGAGGTGGCTTAGCATATATTATATTGTCTTTGCAGAAAATAAGTCAAATAATTATATTTTATGGTTAATCCAATTTCCTGCTTTATACCTTTTATAGTACATGCCATATACGACTGCGCAATAAAATGGGAAGACATATAAATAAAGGTCAGACACTATAGCGTTGAAGTATTTTAGCAGTATTATTGAAGGCAGCACGGTGAAGAGCCAAGTGGCGATAAAATTGGTTATAAGAATGAATTTTGTATCCCCACCTCCCAGTAATATTCCGCTATATATGCCCATATATCCCTCAAATAAGAATAATAAAAACAGGCTTTTTAAAATAAGTGTTAGCTGCTTGATATCCAGGTCTGAAGAGATATTGTTCTCACCGTAAAATAGAAAAATGATTTGATCCGGAATAATCCATGCACATAGAAACACAACTAGCAAGAATATCATATGAAGCTTCGTTGCTGATTTTATCATTTGAGTTATAATGGGTGTTTTTTTTGCGCCGATTGCATTTGAAACTATCGCTGTACAGGCCTTACATAGGGCATCAGTATAAAAAAGGAAAAATAGATAAAAAGTTGATCCGAAATTATAAGCTGTTAAAAATTGTGGGTAGTAAGCTGCTATATAATTGGCAATTACCGCCCATCCTCCAATGAGGATAACAGAGTTAAAGGTTGAGGGAATACCAATCTTTAAGCATCGTATGAACATCTTTGGATTGAATCTATAATTAGTAGTGCAATATTTACTTCTATTTTCTTTGCTTAAGAAGGCGAAGGCTAAAATTACAAGAAAAACTAACTGAGCGATGGCAGTTGCTATTCCAGCCCCTTCGGAGGCCATAGGATTAATATAGCCTTCTACTCCAAAAATTAGCATAAAATCCAGAGTAATGTTAATAATATTAGCCACGATTGCTGCAACAGTTACTATATAAGTTCGACCTATTCCAATAAAAAATGATGAAAATGCAGCTACTGCAGCAAAACTGGGCCCCGAAAGCATCATCCAAAAATAAAAAGGATAGGCATCTTTATAGACGTGATCAGGTATGAATTGATGCCCAAAGAAAAAAGCGGCTGGAATAAATATTGCGTATGAAAATATGGCTAGCCATATCATTTGCCATACTGGTGATGAAGCAATTTTAAATTTTTTCCTGCCATTATACCTTCCAACTAGCACTTCAGCAATAGCAGCTGTCGCAACAAAGGAGCAGTTGAAAACAGAGATTGTATTGATAACAGTGGCAACCGCATTTACGGCCTCAATGCTATAATGGGCTAATACTATTCTATCTACCAGAACCATAATAGTATTGGATAGTAAGGACATCATTAGGGGCAAGGAAATATATAAAATCTCTTTAAAGCTTCCAGGGCTATATTTTGTTAGTGAGTAGGTCATCTATTACTTATTTTTTGCTTGGTCAGTAATCTTTAGCATATTTTAATCAATTAGGCTACTTTATCAATGTTAAAAAATATTTAATTTTTCTGGTTTATGGTGTAACATTGCACAAAGAGAAGTTAAAGCAAGAAACGTGAAATATAGTAAAATTAACAGTTACTCCAAGGAAAAAGCAAGTAAAAATATTTATTTTAGACTTGTGAGGCTTTTTTTTATAGTGGTTTTTATTTTGCTTGTTTTGAGCTGGGCAATCTATTTTTTTACCAATTACTTGAGAGACAGAGACTTTATTTTTCTTAAAAAATTCAATGAATATTCCGTAAAAATGGAATTTGTAGTGGACGAGATATATGTTGAGGGTTGCAATATGCTGACCCCAAGCGATGTCATAGTAAGCTCTGGTGTTAAAAATGGCGATAGTATATTTGTTAAGTCACCATGGAATATAAAGAAAGATATCGAGAAGCTGCAGTGGGTTCGTGCTGTCGTTGTGGATCGTCAATTGCCTAATAAGTTATATATAGGGATTAAAGAGAGGAAGCCAATTGCGATAAAGCAATATAATAAGAAGCTTCAGTTAATAGATGAAACCGGGCAGGTGTTTAATGCTGAAAGAATCTCTGATTTTTCAAGTTTGCCGATATTTGTTGGGTCGGATGTTGAAGATCATGTTTTATTTGTGATGAGCTATATAAAAAAGGAGAAGCGGATTTTCAGCAATATAGATTCATTACAAAGAGTAGGGGATAGAAGATGGGATGTTGTTTTTAAGAATAAAATGACTGTCAAACTTCCAGAAGTAAATGAAGAAGAAGCGTGGGAAAGATTTATAGCTATGCATAATGAGAATTATGTGGATTTAGCTGCAATTAAAACTATTGATTTAAGAGTTGAGAAGAAAGTGTTCATTGAGAAAAGAGTAAATTAAAATGTCTTTAAAGAGTATTTTTAGTTTAAAGCGTAAAAAGAACATAGTAGCGGTGCTTGACATTGGCTCAAGCAAAATATGTTGTTTGGTAGCTGAGTTTGAACAAAATGGTGATTTCAAGGTAATAGGAGTTGGACATCAAATTTCTCTTGGTTTTAAAAATGGTTTTATTACTGACCTTGTGGCGCTTGAAAGCTCAATTATCAACGTAGTGGAGTCGGCCGAAAAATCAGCCGGAGTGTCAATTAATAAAGTGGTAATTACATTTTCTGGGTCTGGAGTGCATTCTGTAGTGGTTAGATCTGGGATAAAACTCATGGGTGGGGTAGAAGATGGTGATCTATCAAATGTTGTGAGAAGCGCAATATCAAAAATAGATCAGGATAGGAATGAAATTTTGCATTGCTTCCCGTTGGAATATAGAGTGAATGATGCCAATGGTATAAAAAACCCAATGGGAATATACGCAGAAACTCTCACTACCACGTTATCTCTGGTGGTAATGCCAAGCGCCAATTTGCTAAATATAGTTAATTGTATAGCGAGATGTCATTTGGATGTTGAAGAAGTGATTGCCTCTCCTTATTCATCAATTTATTCATTACTAACAGATGAAGAGCTGGAAATAGGGACTACATTAATAGATATAGGAAGTACTACTACTTCATTTTTGATATGGAGAGATAATCAACTACTCGCAATAGGTGATATTCCGATGGGTGGATACCACATCACTAATGATATTGCAAAAGTTTTATCAACAAATTTTCAGACCGCGGAAAGAATAAAAATACTACACTCCAGAGCGATTTCTTCTTATTCTGATCAACATAAAATGATAGATATACCTGTAAATAGTGCGGATTATGAGGGTAGAGATATGGAGTCAATTTCTTGCTTGATGCTTAATGAAATTGTTGCTGCAAGGGTAAATGAGATTTTTGAATCTGTACGCAAGGCAATTTTGAAGTTAGTGCCAGATGAAACTGTGTTAAAGAGAGTTGTCTTAACTGGAGGTACGGCTCAGCTTATGGATATTGCCGAATGTGCCACGCAAATTATTGGTCCAAAAGTAAGAATAGCTAAGTCTTTAGTCCCCGATGGAGTTTTAAGAGATAATAGAATTGTCTTCTATGCCTCGGCTATCGGCTGTTTATATCACCAACAGAAGCGGTCTAAAGATGATCAACCTAGTGGTTTTTACGGTAAAAAATCAGCCTCTGAAAAACTATTAGACTGGTTTAAGGCTTATATGTAGCAATAGATCAAAACTGTTGGTGAAAAAATTTAATACGATAGATATGGTGGCTTAAAACTATAATAGGGACTACAAGAAAGAAATATGACTGTAAAAATAACTGAATCTGAAAATGATTTAACAGCAGTAGAAGTGGAGTCAAGTGCTGAGATTGTTGAGGTCTTTGGTAGCGCGATGAGTAATGAAGTATGTGCGAGCATGCCGGCTATTCAAGCGGCAGCTTGTAGGAGCTGTCATGTTAAGCTTCTTAAAGCATCGGATGATGAGCATTATGCTAAAGCAAATGAAGAGCTTCTAAAAAAATGTAATGACCCAACTTTCTTGTCATTATTTATGACGACAGAACATTTAGAGGCCCTTGCCTTGGATATTAGTCCGCAATATATTTTTGACTTTAAAAATATATTTCAAACTAAAGCAATAATTGAGTGTAGAGATAAAATTAAGCAAGCTCAGAATGATAAAAACTTTGAAGTAGAAAACCGTGTAATGTTAGCTCAATGCGCAGATACGAAAAATATCTTAATGGTTTATAAAGGGATCCAACTAGAAGTACTCAGGCTCTATAATGTGCCACCTGCTGATACACTTCAGTTTTATAGTAGGGATCAAGTTTGTGCACTACAATATGGAGTGGATTTTGCTAATGCCTCTAAATTTGATCAGCCTAGATGTCTTCTTTTGTATAAGCTAATAAAAAGAAATATGGCTTTTGATGTTAAACTGATTTTAAAAATCAGAAACACAATTCAGGCTAGTGCCATTCTTGAGAATGTGCCTTTTGAGGCTGCACAAAATTTTAAATCTGATGATAGTGTTAAATTTATAAAAATGTCAAAAGAAAAATACCATGAAGAAATAGAGAAAGATCCACAATTTTTCACTTGGTTGATTGAAAAAGCGCAGCTGGTGCAAAATAAAGTTGCACTATTTGGTTTAAATTATGGGTTTACTATAGAGCAAACAGTGAAAACTAAAGATGTTCCGAGCTTAATTAAGTATTTTGGCGTGAATATAGTTGCAGCTCTTACTTGTTTTTTTACGTTACATCACTTTCTCTGCACCACTACAGAAGAGGCAGATTATATGGATTTCGTTGGTGAAACTCAATTTTGTTCTGAGAGTCTAGAGTGTTAAGATTAGTGGTTTTGATTGCTTGATTTGCTTGGCAACTCAAGTATAATTCATGACTCAAATAAGCCGGTGTAATTTTTTATTATTAATTAAGAGGATATATGCTTAAGGTTAACGACATCCGAAGAGAATATTTAAATTATTTTGCACAAAATGAGCATGAGGTCGTCAGGTCTTCGTCACTCGTGCCTCATAATGATCCTACTTTGATGTTTACAAACTCTGGTATGGTTCAATTTAAAAATGTATTCACCGGAATTGAGGAAAGGCCTTATAGAAGAGCGACTTCAAGTCAAAAATCAGTTAGAGCTGGTGGTAAGCATAATGATTTGGATAATGTTGGCTATACAGCTAGACATCATACTTTTTTTGAAATGCTAGGAAATTTCTCTTTTGGTAATTACTTCAAAGAAGAGGCAATTTTCTTCGCTTGGCATTTTTTAACTAAAAACCTGTCTCTACCAAAAGACAAGCTATATGTGACAGTTTTTCATGAAGATGAAGAAGCGGCGAGCTTGTGGAAAAAAATAGCTGCTATTGGTAATGATAGGATTATCAGAATAAAGACATCTGATAATTTTTGGTCTATGGGGGATACAGGTCCTTGTGGTCCTTGTTCTGAAATTTTTTACGATCATGGTGAATCTATTTGGGGTGGACTGCCTGGAACAAAAGATGAAAATGGAGATAGATTCATTGAAATATGGAATCTTGTATTTATGCAGTTTGAGCAACGTGAGGATGGCACTAGAGTTGGATTGCCAAAGCCATCAATTGATACAGGGATGGGCTTAGAACGAATTGCTGCGGTGATGCAAGGTAAGCATAATAATTATGATATAGATTTATTCAAAGCAATTATGGAATCAACTTCTGATCTTGCGAGTATTGAAATAAATGATAAAAATATTGCGTCTTTTAGGGTGATAGCAGACCATTTGAGGTCCACCTCCTTTTTAATAGCAGATGGAGTAATGCCATCTAATGAGGGTCGAGGATATGTACTTAGAAGAATCATGAGACGTGCGATGAGGCATATTAATCAAATTGGTTATTCAGATGTTCTCATGCACAAGCTGGTAAGTAGCTTAATTAATGAAATGGGCGTTGCTTATCCTGAACTAACTAGAGCAGAGCCGGTAATTAAAGAAACAATATATCAGGAAGAAAATAAATTCAAAACTACTTTATCTAAGGGATTAAAGTTGCTCGAGGATGCAACTGAAAATCTTTCGGAAAATAATAGCTTATCTGGAGCTGTTGCATTCAATTTATATGATACTTACGGCTTTCCACTAGATTTGACAATAGATATTTTGAGAAATAAAAATCTTCAAGTTGATGTTGATGGTTTTGATGTTGAGATGCAAAAGCAAAAGGAAAAGGCTAGAGCGGCTTGGAAGGGATCGGGAGATAAGCAGATTGATACTAAGTGGTACGAGATATTAGATAAGCATGGGGCTACAGAATTTGTTGGTTATGAAAATAATATTTGTGAAGCTATTGTTTTGGAAGTTATTCAAAATGGCGATGAAAGTCTTGTTATTACAAATCAGACTCCATTCTATGCGGAGTCTGGTGGTCAAATTGGTGATAGAGGTAAGATTAGTGTCGCTGGTGGAGAAGAGTCGGTTATAGTCGAAACTAGAAAATATCTCGGTAAAATTCATGCACATATAGTGAAATCTGGGGTAATAAAAGTTGGTGATGTAGTGACGCTCACTATTGACCTGAAATATCGGCAAGATATAAAATCAAATCATTCGGCAACTCATATATTGCATCATGTGCTGAGAAGAAATTTCGGCAATCACATAATGCAAAAAGGTTCTTTAGTATCTAATGAATATTTACGTTTCGATTTTTCACATCCAAAAGCTCTGACCAAACATGAATTGATCGAACTTGAGCTGGAAATTAATCAGCTGATAATGGCTAATAATTCAGTGAATATCACGCTGATGAATATAGATGAAGCTATGGATTCAGGAGCCATGGCTCTATTTGGGGAGAAGTATGATGAGGAAGTAAGGGTCATTAAAATGGGTGATTCTGTTGAACTTTGTGGCGGAACTCATGTTACTAGGACTGGTGACATTGGGAGCTTCCGGATAAAAGCTGAGAGTTCAGTTGCTTCTGGGGTAAGAAGAATTGAAGCGATCACAGGTCAACATGCTATTATTTATGCTCAAAGCCAAACGTCAATTATTGAGGCCGCATCAGAATTGCTGAGAACTCCTGAAAAAGAATTAATTACCAAAATTGAGCAGTCGATTGCTGATAGAAAAAAATATGAAAAAGAAATAAAAGATCTAAAGCAGCAGTTATTACAAGGTGCATCACGCGGTAGTGATGCAAGTGAGGAAATTGCTGGGTTTGAATTGCTGGTTAGAATTGATGAAAGTTTGCCTCCTCAAGAAATCAGGGAATATGTAGATAGTAAAAGAAATAAACCCAAAGCAGTGGTTTTCGCAGCTGGTAATTTTGAAGGAAAGACCACCTTAGTAATAGGTCTTGGCAAAGAAGTTGCTCTCAAGTTGAGTGCCGCTGATTTAGTGAAAGAAGCCTGCCTTAAGGCTGGAGGCCAAGGTGGGGGGGGTAGAGCGGATATCGCTCAGGCTGGTGGATATGATTTTGCCAGAATAAGTGAAGCATTGGGATTTATTAAGGACAAGCTCAATAATGTATAAAGTAGCTACTTTTAATGTTAATTCTATTAAATCGCGTTTGAGTATTTTGCTTGAATGGCTTATAGAGTCAAAAATTGATGTGGTCCTCCTACAAGAGCTGAAGTGCAGCAATGAAAATTTTCCAGTTAGTGCAATTGAAGAAGCTGGATATAATTTTGCAATAAACGGTCAGAAAACTTATAATGGAGTGGCTATTCTTTCCAAGACGCCTATCGAAGAAGTAAAGCTCCAATTCTTTGGCGATCCTAATCCAAATCAAGCGCGATTTATTGAAGCCGATACTTATCTGGGTAATGAGCTTTATAAATTAATTTCTGTATATATTCCAAATGGTCAGGATATCAGTTCAGACAAATTTGATTATAAATTAGAATTTTTAAGGAATTTATATTTCTATCTAAAAGACTTGGTTGATTTGGAGCAAAAATTCATCATCGGTGGTGATTTCAATGTTGCTTTAACTGATCTTGATGTATTTGACCAGAGGCTCGATGGTCAGGTTTGCTATCATCCAGCTGAAAGAGAGTTGCTAAGGAAAATCATTAATCTTGGTTATACAGATATTTTCAGGGACTTAAATCCTGATTTCTCTAAATTCAGCTGGTGGGATTATCGAGCGGGAGCCTGGCCGCAAAATAAAGGCATGAGAATTGATTATTTATTGCTTAATAGTTTCGCTGCGGAATCTGTCGTTGGTTGCAATATTGAGGATAAATTACGTGCTCTTCCATCGCCATCTGATCACGCTCCAGTGGTTGTGACTCTTGCTTAGAGACCTAATCTTATAGTAAATTTATAGCATCAGCGCCTCCTAACGCTTTTAATTAAAGGTTTGTTAATTAGTTTGAGATTAGCATTATCTATTAAATGCATCAAAATATATTAATGACAAAAAATGATAATAAATATGATCACCTCTATTTGATCAATCAACCTAAATCTAGAGAGAGATTGCAATCAATGACTGAGCAATTAGACGCTGCGGATATTGAGTTTGAAGTATTTTCAGCAAGAAGTGGCTTGGGGGTAGAAGTATATAATACTGAAAATAAGCAATCCCATAGAGGTCAGTGGTATCATGAAAATAAAGAAGTTTAAAGCCCGAGGTTTTGTATCATATTGAGTGTAATTCAAGTAAGTATAAGGATATAAATTATGATCTTTTGAGTCCCTGGTATCCATTTGTTTCTGGAGAGCTTGGTTTATGGTGTAGTAATTTAGCACTTTGGCAAGATGCTTTATCAAATAATTATAAAAGAATAGTAGTATTTCAGGATGATATAAAAATTCTTAATACTGAGAAATTTAATGATCAACTAAATAATTTTATAAGTCATTTACCAACCACTTTCGACATAGCTTTCATTGATATGGCAATGGAGTCGGCTAAAGCAAGACGAGTTAATGAATATGTATCAAAATTTGAGGATGGAGGCTATGCTTATGGTGCATGGGCAGTGGTCTATAGTGAAAAAGCTTTAAGAAAGATGCCTAATTTTGCGCCATATCGTGATAATGATGATATGATTTTTTTCCGCTACAGGGCTCATGAAAATGATAAGACTACTGACTTCAATTTTGAAGTTTATATCTCTGCTATTGATATGGTAGATGTCGTGGGAGGGTCGGAAATGGATAGAATTTACTAAGCCTGCGAATATATACAAAGTTTGATCCCTTGTGATTTGACTTTATTTACAATATCTATCACATAAACTATTGCCATTATAGCTTATTATGGTAAGTTTTATCATATTTATCTAGTGGGGTATAAATGAAAAAAATAGTTTTATGTTTAACAGTCATCATGGGGTTGTTTATGAGTGCAAATGCAGCTGATCAAAATAAAGTAGTTGATAAAGAAAATTTGTTATATTTAGATGTAAAGTATGGTCGTATTATAATTCAAATGCTGCCAGAAGTCGCGCCTAAAACAGTTGCTAGAATTAAGCAGCTGGTAAGAGAAAAGTTTTACGATGGGTTGAAATTTCACCGAGTGGTGCCTGGTTTCGTAGTGCAGGGGGGCGACCCTACTGGTACTGGTATGGGTGGATCAGGTCAGAATATCCCTGCTGAATTTGATAAAAACGAGCATCAAACCAGAGGCGCGGTATCTATGGCAAGAGCTCAGGATATAAATAGCGCTGATAGTCAGTTTTTTATCGTTCTTGAAGATGCTCTATTTTTAGATGGTCAGTATACTCTGTGGGGTAGAGTGATTGAAGGTATGGATTTTGTCGATATGATTAAAAAAGGTGATCCTAGAAGTGGCACTGTAACTGACCCAGATATCATCGTTGATATGAAGCTAGCTAGCGACGAGAAATAATCATAAAAGCATTTGAATCGGAAGGCTTTGCCCGCCGATTCAAATCTTCCGATAAAACCCCCCTGACGTTTTCTGGTCGTATTTCTTATTGAATCACCATCTACTAGATAATGCAAAGTAAGGGATCTATTTACCAATCATTAATAAGTGATCTGCTATATTTCTTCTAAATAAAAGATACCTTAAAAGAAATGTATGATTGTACACTTGGCATAGCGGATGCTCATTCTGATTACTGCGCAAGCTCTTGCTTTGCTCCTAATGATTGTGAATCTAGAATTTATGAGGCAATTGAGAAAAGCATTGCCCGTATGAGCGATCCTACGCAGGAATATTTTGATACTATAGATGAGCTGTTGTCTAAGGAAACTATCCTGAAGATGGGTGCAGCAAGAGTGCAGAAAATTGGTGATTCCTTATATTTTGACGGAGGTGGTCTTAGTTTTAGATTTCTGTCTCATCTGAGAGTAATCAGTGAACATATTGGTGAATTTAGGGATTTTGACGCAGTTTTTATGACGAATGATGATATTAGTTTCTCTTCAAATAAAGTTTCCAATGATTTTTTATATTCCGGACCAATCCTCGTGGTAAATTATAAAAAACACTATAGTCAATATGAAATTGCTAATCATAATAATCTAGTTTTAATACCTGATTATTATGTGCTGAAGAGTCATAGCTATGCTAACAAAATTAAAACTCTAAATAAACTAGCAAATAAGCTTGATTTTGATACAGCAGTTGATGAAGCAATGTTTAGAGGAATGGGAAGTGGTAAGGTGATTAATGGTCCTAGAGGTTCGATAGCATCAATTAATGACAATCCGCGTTTAAAATTGCCACTACTTAATTTTTTATTTGATGATTATTTAGATGTTGGGCTTAATCAACATACTCCAGGTGTGAATCCCTCTGATCTTAAAGTTGCGCAGCTTGAAAAAATTTATGATGATCTAATGGGTAATAAAAGCCAGAATTTTTTACCAATAGAGGAGCAAGCCAAATATAAATATATATTATCACTAGATGGTTTCGCATCTTCATGGTCCCGTCCTCAAATAATCTGCTTTACTCAAAGCTTGCTATTATATCAAACCGAGTATGTGCAATGGTTCCAGCCAGCCCTACTGTCCGGAGTTCATTATCGACCAGTGAATTATGACCTTGGCAATCTTCTTGAGCAAATAAATTGGGCAAGGGAACATACTAGTGAGGTAAAAGAAATTATTAAAAACCAAAATGAGGTGGCTCATAATTGCTTTACTCCCGCTAAAGCAGAAGAACAATTAGTTCATACATTGAAAATATATGCAGAAAGATTCCAATATAATATAACAAATAGAGGCTTTCCTGTTTATAAAGAATGAACCTAAAAGTCATCTAAATAATATGCTTCTGGATGAGGGAATTTATTGAGGTGCATTATATTTTGTTTTAGAGACATTTTTCTCTTGTGTTTATCAAGGCTTTTTGCTAAAACTTGTTGGTTAGCTCGGTGTGTGGTATAGAGCTAGCTCATAAGGATGGATGGGTGGCCGAGCGGTTGAAGGCACCAGTCTTGAAAACTGGCGTACAGCAATGTATCGTGGGTTCGAATCCCACCCCATCCGCCAATTTCCACTTTTCCCTACATTTTTGATAAAACCACTGAGACTGTTTTGGTAGTTTCAAATGGATTATGCTTAGATCAGGAGGGCAGACCTATCCATGGCGCGTCTATAGTCTATACCCAATGACTGAGTTTTGGGTGATATTATTATATTGGCTAATATCAAATCCTAATCAGAGGTTTTTTGCAAATGTAGCCCTGATCAGATGCCCTTCACAGTTCTGAAAGTTATCGATACTCTCCTTTGGCGCACTAAAGTTTCGCCGAAGTAGCGATCTGATTTACGGGGCACTATACCATGCTGCCATTCGTACCTTGCTTGTTCTTTTAGAATCAATAAGCTGCATCTTTTAAGCAGAACTTCTATCATAGTAGTGTCTTTGGAAAGGTTCATTATAACATCTGAACCAAGGGTAAGTGAGCAGACAGTATCCCCAAAACAAGCTGCATCAGTATGTGAGCTAATACCAAGACCCGGTAAATTATTCATTGATAATGATTTGATCTGGGTTTACTTCGCAAATCTTCTTTTCAACTAATACTTCGCACAAATGTTCAAGCCAACTAGGTATTAAGCCTATTTTAATAGGTAAAACGGTATTCTTTTTATAATCATATCTATAACCATAATGCTGCACTCTTCTTTTTAGCTCACAGATCCATTTCTGCTGATCTATTATTTCAAGTATCTGCTGCTCTTGAGCAATATTGACAAAATCCTCAATCAGCTCGAGGCCTTTTATTTCTTTATGTTCAAGTGCAAGCTCGGGAAAAAGTAATTTCATGAGCGGATTTCCTAATTCTTCTCGCTTACAATTTTATCAAATTCCCAGAGTGTTATTTTTAGCAGCTTTTGTATTAAACTGTGCGGCAAAGCTTGAGAATTTAGGTTGTTGAGATTTTGCCCAGGATTCTTTCTTTTTAATAGTTTGCTCAGCTTTATTTTTATCTTTATCTTGCGCTACTCTATGCTGGGTTCTCGGGGTATGAGCTCGCCCCTTATCCTTGCCTTTTGGGGCTGAGTTGGCTGGTAATAGCTCCCTTTCTTGTCGTTCGAGTGCATTTACGAAAATTCTAGCCTTTTCTTTTGCAACATGTGACTCAGCTACACATCTTTTTATTACTTCATCTCTCCAAGTTTTATATTGATTAGCTTGATTTATCCCATGATCATCTGCTGACTTACTTGAGCCTTTTTGCATAGAAGAATGATCTGAGTTTCTTCCATCATTATGGCCGCCGATTCTAGAAATAGGTACGCAATATAGAATTGATAAATAAACAATCTTTTTGCTAATACCCACACCAAAAATACTTAAGGCTTCCACCATTCTGCTTTTAAATGTAGCTACTTCATTGCTATCTAAAACTAGTCCTTCTCTCTCTTTCATCTTACGACACCTATATAAATATTTAAGTTGCAAAACCCAAAATAACAACAGTGGCAGTAGTTTTATGTTCGCACTACTGTTGCCTCACCTATATCTTAAACGGAAGAATTGCGCTATGGGAATATCAAATGTAGGTAAATTCCTAAATATTTTTTAAAGAATATTGATTTTTTTACAACATTTATATTCTGCCTCAATTAGAAGAAAGGGTGCAGGGCAGATGTTGATTGAAGCAGAGAAAGAAGTTTCTTGAGGTGTAGCAGATAGATAGGTGAGTGGATCACCTATCTTCTATTTTCCATAAGATCTATAAATCCTGGTAAGTGATTTGTATAAAATAATATAAAATAAGGATAATATAGCAAAAGCTATGGTTACTTTAAAAAAGCAGCTTTGGTAAGTTGCTAGAGAAATTTCCCCTGTAACTTCGGTATTTGATTTTTCAATATTGAGCAAATTTTTCAATATTATCCCGCCCAAAATATTAGAATAAGACAATGACATGGTCATAAAGCCCATCATATATCCTCTGATTTTTTGCGGAGCTATGAAAGTAACTAAGGACTGCATTATAGGAGCCATCATCACTTCGCTTAGAGCTAAGAACACCATTGCTGTTATCAAGAAAAAGATACTAACTTGATAATCTTGATTAAAATAACTACAGGCAATATAGAGAGTGAGGAATGATATAAGAGCCATAAAAAAGCCAGCCCCAAAAATCATTAAAGTATATTTAGCTTTAACCTTCCTCATTAAGTAGCTAAGGCTTGAGCCAAGTAAAATAATTGTCAAAGGGTTAATTGATTGCAAAGAAGCGGTTGGAATGGTAATGCCAAACAACGTTTTATTTACATGCTTGTCGGTAAAGATATTGATAAAAGAACCAATATGCATTTCAATTGCAAACATTGTCATAAAAAACAATAGCATAGCCAATATTAAATAGATGCCACGGCGCTCATTTGCTTTGAACGTTGTAGTTAAATACATTAAATGAGCAATAACTGCCACGCCAAGTAGTGATATTATTTTTATGCTTTGATCTGCATAGTAAAACATACCAACAGTAATGGCAGTAAATAATCCGCCAACTAAGTAGCTCATCGGCACGTAGAGCTTTAATTTCTCATTGCTCACGTGCTGAGGATTGCCAATATCTTTTAAAATATTTCTAGAAGATATTAATAAAATTAAGCCCAGTAGCATCCCAACTGCTGCAAATCCAAAAGCATAATTCCACCCATAAATTTGCGCAATCGCGCCGCAGGAAATAGAGGCAATGAATGAACCAAAATTAATGGCAATATAGAATTTTCTAAAGCCATTATCACGATTGCAAGATGAGCTTTTATCAAAAACACTACCGAGCATGGTGGAGATATTGCTTTTGAAAAAACCAGTTCCAATGGCAATAAAGGCGATTCCTATATAAAGAGTGGATTCGGTGATGGTGGCTAAAGCTAAAGTGAGCTGTCCGATGCACATGAGAAAGGCTCCCGTCATCACTAAGTGCTTATAGCCTAAAAAGCGATCAGCTATATAGCCACCAACTACTGGTATGAAAAAGCAAATTGAGGCAAATAAGCCATAAATTACATAGGCCTTACCATCTTCAAAGCCAATAATTTTAACCATGTATAAAACAAGCAATGACCTCATGCCGTAGTAGCTGAATCTCTCCCACATTTCAAGCAAACAAAGCCTGTTAATTGTTCTATTTTGTGTGTTTGACATTTGTTATTCCTTTAAAATATTGAGGATAAACTAAATTAGATTATCCTCAAGTTCACAAACCTTGCTTAAGAATTTTTACAAGTCGCTTGCTATTTCAGTTGAATTACCAGCATCACTTGATCCAAGTAAATATTCTGATACCGGATGCTTATAAGCTTGATGGGTGATTTCAAGAAGTACTAGTCCAGCAGAAACAAAATTGCCAGAACCCATAATGTTGAGTAACTGGTTTATGGATTCAGGCATGATACTCTTTAGAAAGAGAGCAGGGGCTTGCATGTTTTTATCTTCCACTATCTGGTTTAAAAATGTTCTCAGCATTGAGGCTGAGGCAATAGCAGCTCCATCTTGGACG
>Ga0214919_10005225_pt1 | contig 18537 bp, 15 predicted proteins | sample LL1503_MetaG_FD_177994 | JGI IMG/M metagenome (GOLD analysis project Ga0214919, IMG submission 177994) | Freshwater microbial communities from Lake Lanier, Atlanta, Georgia, United States - LL-1503 | ecosystem: Environmental > Aquatic > Freshwater > Lake | place: USA: Georgia | collected...
CAATGGCTAATGCAATTGCTGCACAGATTCTTTTGCTTGCAGCCGAAGATCCAGATAAAGATATTTTTCTATACATCAACTCACCTGGTGGTTCTGTAACTGCTGGTATGGCCATTTATGACACGATGCAATACGTCAACAACGATGTTGCAACTGTTGGAATGGGACTTGCTGCATCAATGGGTCAATTCTTGCTCTGTTCAGGTGCTGCAGGAAAGCGTTACGCACTTCCACATGCACGCATCATGATGCACCAACCATCTAGTGGCATCGGTGGAACAGCAACAGATATCAAAATTCAAGCAGAACAAATTGGATTTACAAAGAAGAAGATGGCAGAACTCATTGCTCACCACACAGGACAGAGCATTGAAACTGTTACTGCAGATTCAGATCGTGATCGTTGGTTTACAGCCGATGAAGCAAAAGAATATGGATTCGTAGATCATGTTGTTCGTTCAGCAGGTCAAGTTTCAGGTCGTGGAGGCACAGCATGAATTCAGAGATGAACCGCATCAACGAAATTACTAATCGCTACGTTCTTCCAACAATTGAAGAAAAGACTGCCTACGGCTTCAAGCGCCTTGATCCATATACAAAGTTATTTGAAGAGCGCATCATTTTCATGGGCCAGCCAATCGATGACACCGTTGCAAACGATGTAATGGCTCAGCTTTTGACCCTTGAATCAATGGATTCAGATCGCGACATCATGATTTACATCAACTCACCTGGTGGATCATTTACAGCGCTGACTGCAATTTATGACACGATGCAATTTATTCGCCCAGATGTAAGCACTATTTGTTTGGGTCAAGCGGCCTCTGCTGCAGCAGTAATTCTCGCAGGTGGTGCAAAAGGAAAGCGCTACGCACTCGAGCATTCACGTATCTTGATTCACCAACCATCATCAGAAGGTGGCGGACAAGCATCTGATATCGAGATTCAAGCAAAAGAAATTATGCGCATGCGTACTTTGCTTGAAGCGATGATTGCTAAGCATTCAACTCGTAGCCCTGCAGATATTGCAGCTGATATCGAGCGCGACAAGATTCTTACAGCAGCAGAAGCTGTTGAGTACGGTCTTATCGATCAGGTACTTGCATCACGAAAGGCAAAGCCAGCTAAGTAAGGCTTTCAATATTTCGTGGCGATAATTAAAGAGGGATCTATCTGGTCCTATAAAGATTATCTGCGTCTTTGGACATCCGGGCTTCTTGTCAATGTTGGTGCAACTGCATTTCCAATTGCACTCGCTGTTACCGTTTTAGATACAGGCGGAAATGCAACTTCCCTTGGTCTCATTCTTGCCGCACGTGTTTTATCTGGCGTAATGCTTGCACCAGTTGGTGGAGTATGGGCTGATCGTTTACCAAGAAAATTTGTAATGATGGGTGCTGATTTATTTAGAGCATTTATCGCACTTATTCTTGTTTTTGTTGCAGCTCCAAGTATTCCACTCTTCGTCATTGCAATATTGGTATTCATCATGGGTGCAGGAGACGCGTTCGGCGCACCTGCAGCCGGTGCGATCATGCCAACAATTTTGCCATCGGAAAAATTGCCTGCGGGAAATGTAGCTCGTGGAATTGTAATAAAACTTGCCTCAATCGTTGGGCCGGGTATTGGCGGGCTTTCAGTTATTGCATTTGGTGGTCGCCTAACTTTTGCTGTTACAACAATCTTTTTTACAGTGGGTGCATACCTTCTATATCCAATCACCGAGCCTAAATATGTAAAGAATGTAGAAGCACCAAAGTTTTTCGTAGATCTAAAAGAGGGCTTGAAAACTGTTTGGTCAATGCCGTGGGTAGCAGCGGTGATTGCGATGGCATCAATACAGCTCATGGTGCTCTTAGGTGCGGAACAAGTTTTATTACCAATTATCTCTCGCCGCGAATTTGGCACCGATACCGTCTTCGCCGCATCTGCTGCACTATTTAGTGTTGGCGCAGTCATTTCGGCGCTCCTTGCAATTCGTTTTCAAGCTAAACATCCAGGATTGGTTTCGATAAGCGTGTGGGGGATTCTTGTTGTTGCAACCCTTGTACTTGCATTTCCAATTTCTCCAACGTTCGTCATGGTTGGTTACTTGATTGCAGGATTTTCAGTCGGTCCATGGGATGCGTACTGGAGTACAGCGATTCAGCGAGAAATTCCCCAAGAATTACAGGGTCGAGTTTTTAGTATCGACCACATGGGCTCAGTTGGTTTGATGCCGCTAGGGATGGCACTGGTTGGTCCTGCTGTACATCTTGTTGGAGAAAAAGAATTGCTGATTGGTGCAAGTATTTTCCATGTCGTTATTTGTATCGCAGTTCTCTTTGTGCCCGGCGTTATTGATTTGAAGATGCCAAAGAAGGCTGATTATTCTCAGGGCGAACACCCAAAGGCCTAAATACCCGCGCTCAAAAAGCTCAAAGAATCTACGATTACGTCATACAAGTTCGCGCTTCCCCCAACTGCGAGCTTTAGGGAGTCTCATGACACGCATCGGTGAAACAAGCGATCTATTGAAGTGCTCCTTTTGTGGCAAAACTCAGAAACAAGTAAAAAAACTTATTGCTGGTCCTGGTGTTTATATCTGTGATGAATGCATTGAACTTTGTAATGAAATTATTGTCGAAGAACTTGCAGAGGCAAGTTCACTCGGCCTAACTGAACTTCCAAAGCCACAAGAGATCTTTGAATTTCTAGATCAATATGTCATCGGTCAAGACCGCGCAAAGAAGTCACTCTCCGTTGCTGTTTACAATCATTACAAGCGGGTACAAACTGGAGATACAAAGCGTGAAGATTCAATTGAATTAGCAAAGAGCAATATCTTGCTTCTTGGCCCAACAGGGTGCGGTAAGACTCTGATGGCACAAACTCTTGCACGGATGCTCAATGTTCCATTTGCAATTGCCGATGCAACAGCTCTTACAGAGGCTGGCTATGTTGGCGAGGATGTTGAGAATATTTTGCTCAAGCTTTTGCAAGCCGCAGATTTTGATGTGAAGAAAGCTGAAACTGGAATTATCTATATCGATGAAATTGATAAGGTCGCTCGCAAGTCAGAGAACCCATCAATTACTCGTGACGTATCTGGTGAAGGTGTGCAGCAGGCACTTCTCAAGATTCTCGAAGGAACTGTGGCATCTGTTCCACCACAAGGTGGACGCAAGCACCCACACCAAGAATTTATTCAAATCGATACAATAAATGTTCTCTTTATTGTTGGCGGAGCTTTTGCAGGACTTGAAAAAATCATTGAAAGTCGCAGCGGAAGCAAAGGCGTTGGATTCAATGCCGTCATGCAGAGCACAGAAGATAAAGCGCGCAGAGATTTCTTCGCTGAAGTTATGCCAGAAGATCTTTTGAAATTTGGAATGATTCCAGAATTTATTGGTCGTCTTCCAGTTATTACAAGTGTTGAAAGCCTAGATAAAGAAGCATTGATGCAGATTCTTACTGAGCCAAAAAATGCTCTTGTGAAGCAATACCAGCGCCTCTTCGATCTTGATAATGTCGAACTCGAATTTGAAGCCGATTCACTCGATGCAATTGCCGAACTTGCACTCAAGCGCGGAACTGGTGCACGTGGACTTCGCGCCATCATGGAATCAGTTCTATTGGCCGTTATGTATGACGTACCTAGCCGCTCCGATGTTGCCAAGGTCGTTGTTACTAAGGAATGCATCAACGATGGGGTTTTGCCAACGATGATTAATCGCACAGGCGATATTCCAAAGCGCGCACGGGCTCAAAAGGGTCAAGAGGAGAAGAGCGCATAATCTAGACTGCTCGCTATGAGTCAGAACAAGCGCGAACTCGCGTCGACCTTTTCACCGGCCGACATTGAGTCACCGTTATATGAAAAGTGGATTGCGGCTGGATATTTCACTGCCGATAACACTTCTGACAAAGAGCCGTACACAATTGTTATTCCGCCTCCCAATGTAACTGGCAGTTTGCATATTGGTCACGCACTCGATCACACACTGCAAGATGTACTCATTCGCATGAAGCGCATGAAAGGTTTTGAAACACTCTGGTTACCAGGAATGGATCATGCTGGAATTGCAACACAAAACGTTGTTGAAAAACAATTAGCGGCGCAAGGAAAGTCGCGCCATGATTTAGGACGCGAAGAGTTTGTAAAGAAAGTTTGGGAATGGAAAGCTGAATCAGGCGGCGCAATTCTTGGACAGATGCGTCGACTCGGTGAAAGCGTTGACTGGAGTCGCGAAGCATTCACAATGGATGCAAATGGAATCAAAGCAGTACCAACTATTTTCAAGAAGCTCTATGACGCTGACCTGATTTATCGCGCAGAGCGAATCATCAATTGGTGTACACGTTGCTTGACTGCACTTTCAGATATTGAAGTAGAGCACTCAGATGTTGAAGGCGAATTTGTCTCTGTTCGCTATGGCGAAGGCGATCAACAAATAACTGTTGCAACTACTCGTCCAGAGACCATGCTTGGCGATGGCGCCGTTGCAGTTCACCCTGATGACCCACGCTATAAGCACATGGTTGGTACAGAAGTTTTGCTCCCGCTCGCTAATCGAATGATTCCAATCATCGCTGATGAATTAGTAGACCCAGACTTTGGAACAGGTGCGGTCAAGGTAACTGGCGCACATGATCCAAACGACTTTGAAATGGCAACTCGTCACGGAATTGATATGCCAATCATTATGAACGAGCACGGAGTTATGGCTAACTCTGGAACTCAATTTGATGGCATGGACCGCTTTGTTGCAAGAAAAGCAGTTGTAGAAGAGCTCAAAGCACAAGGCCGCGTTGTTTCCGAGAAGCGTCCATATCTTCACTCAGTGGGACATTGTTCTCGTTGCGATACAACTGTTGAACCACGCTTATCGATGCAATGGTTTGTTCGCGTCGCACCACTTGCAAAAGCAGCAGGAGATGCTGTGCGCGAAGGACGAGTAAAGATTGAACCAAAAGAATTAGAACCACGTTATTTCGATTGGGTCGACAACATGCACGACTGGTGTATCTCACGTCAATTGTGGTGGGGACATCAAATTCCTGTTTGGTATGGACCAAATGGCGAAGTATTAGTTCTTGGTCTTGATGAAAAAGCACCTACAGGATTTGTACAAGATCCAGATGTTTTAGATACATGGTTCTCATCTGCACTGTGGCCATTCTCAACACTTGGTTGGCCAGAAATTACTGCAGATGTAAAGAAGTTTTATCCAACGAGCGTACTTGTTACTGGTTATGACATTTTGTTCTTCTGGGTTGCACGCATGATGATGATGGGGATTTTCGCAATGGATGGCGTTGCACCATTCCCAGTCATTGCACTTCACGGTTTAGTACGAGATCGCTTTGGTAAAAAGATGAGCAAGAGTCGTGGAAACACAATTGATCCACTTGAATTTATGGATCGCTACGGCGCTGATGCGCTGCGCTTTGCACTTGCTCAAAAGGCGAACCCGGGAACTGATCAAGCGCTTGCTGAAGAGTGGGTTGGCGCATCTCGTAACTTTGCAACAAAGCTTTGGAATGCAACACGTTTTGCAATAATGAATGGTGCAAATGTTGATGGCGAGCTCCCAGCGCAGAATTCACTCACTGCAATTGATAAGTGGATCTTGAGCCGTCTTTCTGAAACTATTTCTGAAGTAGACCAACTTCTTGAAAGTTATGAGTTTGCTCGTGCATGCGACGTGATTTATCACTTTGCATGGGACGACCTCTGCGATTGGTATTTAGAACTCTCAAAGGAAACATTCGCTTCCGGTAACAGTGAAGCAACGAAGCGTGTTCTTGGCCATGTGCTCGATCAATTACTCAAGTTAATGCACCCAGTGATGCCATTTATTACTGAAGAGCTCTGGACTTCATTTACTGGGGGAGAATCACTCGTTATTTCCAAGTGGCCAGTAGCCGATGCATCCCATATTGATAAGAAGTCAGAGAAGTTAGTTTCAGAACTACAAACAATTATTACTGAGGTTCGCAGGTTTAGAAATGATCAAGGAATCAAAACAACACAGAAAGTTCCTGGTCGATTTATAGCACCTGCTGATATTGCAACATATGCCCCAGCAATGGCATTTGTTTTGAAGATGGAAAGCGTTGATTTCACAGCAAGTGCTAGTTTTGAGATTGGTTCAGTCAAAGTTGAACTCGACCTCACGGGAACAATTGATATCGGCGCAGAACGCGCACGCCTTACAAAAGATTTAGCAACTGCGCAAAAAGATTTACAAACAGCCCAAGTAAAACTCTCTAACGAAGGCTTCATGGCAAAAGCGCCAGAGATCGTTGTTGTTGAAATCAAGGAACGATTAGTTACTACAAGTGCGGATATCGAGAGAATTACTGCACAGCTTGCTGCACTGCCGCAACCATGATGATTTCTGCCGATGATCAAGCCCGAGTAGATGCAATCGAAGAGGCACTCTTAGCTCGCTGGCCAGAAACTCGTATTGCTCCAACTTTAGAGAGAATTTCAGCGCTCATGGATATTTTGGGCTCACCACAACTTACGTATCCAACAATTCACGTTGCGGGTACAAATGGAAAGACTTCTACCTCACGCATGATTGACTCACTTCTCTTTGCAACAGGCATGAGAACAGGTCGCTTTACAAGCCCTCATCTAGAGAGTTATTTAGAGCGAATTGCAATCAACGGCCAATCAATTGACCCGAAAGAAATCATCTTTGCTTATAACGATATCGCTGCATATTTAGATTTGATGGATGAAAAATTTGATAATCCAATCTCTTTCTTTGAAGCAATTACAGCTCTTGCCTTTGTTGCCTTCGCTGAGCACCCAATTGATGTTGGAATTATTGAAGTAGGTATGGGCGGAACGTGGGATGCCACTAATGTCATTGATGCTGATGTCAGTGTTGTAATGCCGATCGATTATGACCACATGGAATATTTAGGAAATACCCTCACAGAAATCGCAGCAACAAAAGCAGGAGTTATCAAAGAAGGTGGCTTCGTAGTTCTTGCTCAACAACAACCTGAGGCTGCAGTTGAATTATTGCGTCGCGCGGCCGAAGTTGGCGCCGATATTGCTCGTGAAGGCATTGAGTACGAACTTCTCTCTCGAGCAGTTGCCATTGGCGGTCAGTTGATAAGCGTAAAAGGAATCAACGACACATATGAAGATATTTTCATTCCACTTCACGGAAAGCATCAAGCACTCAATGCAGCCTCTGCATTAGTTGCGGTCGAAGCATTTTTTGGAGATCAGCCATTAGATATTGAATCAGTGCGTGCTGGTTTTGCTGCCGTTACATCGCCTGGTCGCTGCGAGATTGTGCACCGTGATCCAACGATCATTCTTGATGCAGCGCATAATCCCCATGGTGCCCGCGCGCTAGCAGAGACTCTTGAGAGCGAATTTACCTTTGATGAAGTAATTGGGGTTGTGGCCATATTTGGAGATAAAGATGCCGCAGGAGTATTGAAAGAGCTCGAACCAATTCTCAATTCAGTTATCGTGACTCAGAGTTCATCACCGCGTGCAATGCCAGTTGAAGAACTCGAAAAAGTTGCAGTATCAATATTTGGTAAAGACCGAGTCTTTCCAGTTGCCTCCCTTAGTGCAGCACTTGATCGCGCAGTTGAAAAAGCGCAGCGACCTCTCAGTGATGAATCAGTTGGCGTAGTAGTTGCCGGTTCTGTAGTAACCGTGGGTGAATCACGAACCTATCTTCGAAAGAAATTCCATTCATGAGAATGTTGGCATCTGCGGTATTAGTTATGGAAAGTTTCACTGTTGGATTTGCGCTATTGCTTGCAATGAAAAATCATTCCAGTGGCGCAATTATTTACGGTGCTTCTATTGCAATTTTACTAATACTTAGTGCCGGCATTTTGAAATCAAAAAGTGGATGGATTTTTGCATCTGCTCTTCAAATTGCAATGCTTGCCTTTGGCTTTGTCCTCCCAGCCTTCTTTATAGTTGGCACCCTTTTCGTGGGGTTATGGATTGCGGCGATTCTTGTGGGGCGCAAGGGTGAGGCGATACGAGCCAGCCTGCTGGCGACACGTCCCCCAGATGCCTAATAGACTCACCCTCTATGAGCGCCGAAAAAACATTGATCCTGGTCAAGCCTGACGGAGTACGTCGCGGGCTAACTGGTGAAGTTATTTCACGCATCGAAGCAAAAGGTTATTCAATAGAAGCACTGCGCATGCTTAATGCAGATCGTGCGCTACTTGAAAAACACTATGCAGAACATGCAGGAAAACCATTTTATGAACCACTCGTTGAATTCATGATGTCTGGACCAATTGTTGCAATTGTCGCAACTGGAAATCGCGTCATCGAAGGATTTCGTTCACTCGCGGGTGCAACTGATCCAACTGTTGCATCGCCTGGAACTATTCGCGGAGATTTAGCTCGTGATCAAGGAACAAAAGTTGTACAAAACATTGTCCATGGTTCTGATTCACCTGAATCTGCTGCTCGCGAAATATCTATTTTTTTTCCAACGAACTAAAACGAATAACACAAGGGGAAACAGATGAGTAACAAGATGTCCTTTATTGGCCGTGACATGGCCGTTGACCTAGGCACTGCAAATACCTTGGTCTACGTACGTGGACGTGGCATTGTTCTCAATGAGCCAAGTGTTGTTGCAGTCAATCAAGATACTGGCGGAATTCTTGCAGTTGGTCTTGAAGCAAAGAAAATGATTGGTCGTACCCCTGGAAATATCGTTGCAATTCGCCCACTCAAAGATGGTGTTATCGCCGACTTTGATACAACAGAGCGCATGCTTCGCTACTTCATTCAAAAAGTACATCGTCGTCGCTATCTTGCAAAGCCACGTATCGTTGTCTGCGTTCCATCAGGTATTACAGGTGTTGAACAGCGCGCAGTAAAAGATGCCGGTTATGCAGCAGGTGCTCGCAAGGTTTACATTATTGAAGAGCCAATGGCAGCAGCAATTGGTGCGGGACTTCCAATTCACGAACCAACAGGAAACATGGTTGTAGATATTGGTGGCGGAACGACAGAAGTTGCTGTTATTTCACTTGGTGGAATTGTTACCGCTCTATCTATTCGCGTCGGCGGTGATGAGCTAGATCAAGCAATTATCAACTGGGTCAAGCGTGAATTCTCGCTTCTTTTGGGAGAGCGCACAGCAGAAGAGATAAAGATGGCTATTGGGTCTGCGTATCCACTTCAAGGCGAAAATGATGCAGAGATTCGCGGTCGCGACTTAGCAACAGGTCTACCAAAAACAATTGTTGTATCTGCTGCAGAGATTCGTAAAGCATTGGAAGAACCCGTCAATGCAATTGTTAATGCCGTAAAGAGCACTCTTGATAAAACTCCACCAGAGTTAGCAAGTGATCTTATGGATCGCGGAATTGTTCTAACCGGTGGCGGCGCACTTCTCAAGGGACTAGATGAGCGCTTGCGCAAAGAGACTGGAATGCCAATTCATATTGCAGATCGTCCACTCGATGCAGTTGTTGAAGGTTCTGGAAAATGTATTGAAGAGTTTGAGGCTTTAGAGAAGGTCTTGATCTCCGAACCACGTCGATAGGAAATAAGAGATGCGTTATGGCGGAGGCAATCGCTCGCGCCTACTTCTTATTATTCTCATCGTCTCTTCGCTTTTCCTCATCACTTTAGATTTGCGTGGAGTCCAGGTTCTTGATGGATTGCGCTCTGGTAGCCAAACTGTCTTGTCACCATTTCAAAAGGTCGGAAATACCGTTGCGTCTCCTTTCAAGAATTTTCTCTCTGATGTAACACATCTCGGGCGTACAAGAAATCAGCTAGAACAGCTTCGCGCTGAGAATTTCAATTTACGTACAAAACTGATCAATCGCAAGAATGCCGATGCTCAACTAAAACAATATAAATCGATTTTAGATCTTGCAGGCACTGCGGATTATAAAATTTTGAGCGCAAAAGTAATCTCACAAGGTTCAAGTCAATCTTTTAGTCAAACATTGACAATCGATGCAGGATCCAATTCTGGAATTCGACGAAATATGACAGTTATATGTGATTCCGGATTAGCAGGAGTTGTAAAAGAGGTTTATCCAAATTCTTCATTAATCCTTTTGGCCTCTGACCCATCATTTCGAATTGGTGTAAGAATTGCAGGCTCACAACAAATTGGAATTCTTTCTGGACAAGGTTCACGCAGGGCATTGCTACAGCTCATTGATAATCAAACAACCCTGCAAGAGGGGGACGTATTACTCGCTCGAGGAAGCCTGCAAAATCGCCCATTTGTGCCCGGAGTTCCAGTAGGCAGTGTTGTATCAGTTGATAACTCCGCTGGTGCGGTTACTCAGAGTGCCACAGTGAAATTTTATACAAACTTTTCAGCACTTGGTGTAGTTGCAGTAGTTGTCGGCGCACCCAAAACAGATCCGCGTGATGCACTTGTTCCTGCAAAGCCACGTCCAACACCGATTCCAACAATCACAGTTCTTGTAACGCCATCACCGAGCCCTACTGCTACCAAATGATCACGCGCCAACTTTCATTTTCAGGACTTATATTTCTTTTTATCTACACACTTCAAGAATCTCTTGTAAATCAAATTCGATTACCAGGTGGCGGTTTTTCAATCTTTATAATTTTTGCATTGGTCTGGTCAGCACTGAGCGCACCTGAAGTTGGAGCAATCACTGGATTTGCTGCAGGCTTTCTTGTTGATCTCTCCCCAAGTTCGTCGGGCCCTGTTGGTCAATGGACACTAATCATGATTCTGACTTGTTTTGGAATAGCTTTCTTGGGTTTTGGCGATGATAAATCTCGTGGGAATCCAATCACAATTGTTTTTCTTGTTGTTTTCGGTGTCTTTGTATCCGAAATCGCATTCTTGCTATCAGGGGTTTTACTTGGAGTAAACCTTGGTTCACTTAGTCAGATCTGCATCATTGTTATTGGCATGTCAATGTGGACCCTACTTATTACTCCTTTCACACTTCCCATTTTTTCTCGACTTCATGCATTTACATTTGATACAGGTTCGAGAATATGAATCAACGTTCACGACTCAGTCTGCTCGTCGTTCAGATCCTTATCATTTCTCTCATGGCTGCTCTCTTTGGTCGACTCTTTTATTTGCAAATTGGTGCGGGCCCGAAATATCGAGATGCAGCACTTAGTATTCAAAGCCGTGATGTGATAAATCCGGCAACTCGTGGACTCATTGTTGATTCTTCGGGAGTACCACTGGCCCTCAATAAAGTTGGATTAGCAATCACAATCGATCGAATAACAATAGATAAACAGCCAGATAAAGGCGTCTCTGTTATGAAATCGCTCGCTCTACTTCTTGGATTGAATTACAGCGATGTTTTTCAAGAGACACGTTTGTGTGGCGAACTACCTAAAGGGCAGAAAGCAGGATGTTGGACTGGTTCTAGGTATCAACCGATTCCAATTACTAAAGAAGCAGATCCAAATATTGCCCTGCAGATAGTTGAGAATTCTGATAAATATCCTGGCGTGGATGCAACGCCAATAGCGATTAGAAATTACCCAGGTATTGAAGGTGTGAACGGTGCACACGTTTTGGGTTACGTCGGTCCAATGACTGAATCAAATTTAACAAATACAAGTGGCGTCAAGTATTTCCGAAGTGAATCGATTGGAAAGACTGGACTAGAAATCGAATACGATAAATATTTGCGTGGCATACCCGGAATTAGAACAGTAATTGTTGATCGTAAAGAATCCATTACTCGTGTAAGTCAAAATACTAAATCAACACCGGGAGATCACTTAGTTACGAATTTAGATATCAGACTTCAAGCATCAGCTGAAAATGCGTTAGCCGATGCGGTGCGAAGAGCTCGGGGATCGGGCTATAAAGCAGATTCAGGTGCTGCAGTCGTGATGGATGTGAAAACTGGTCGAATTCTGGCAATCGCTTCTTATCCAACGTATGACCCAAATGCTTGGGAAAAGGGACTAACAGTAAAACAAGCGAGTGATTTATTTAGTGAGAAGAAGGGAGTTCCAGCGCTATCCCGAGCGCTCCAAGGATTATTTGCACCAGCATCAACATTCAAATCTGTTTCAACTGTTGCAGCTGCAAATGCCGGTTATGACCTCAATGCTTCCTATGACTGCCCAGCAGAAGTACAAGTTGGAACTCGCGCATTCCAAAACTTTGAAAGTAAGTCTCAAGGCAGAATGTCGTTGAAAAAAGCAATTGCAGTTTCATGCGACACAATCTGGTATCGGATTGCATTTGATGAATGGTTGCGCGATGGTGGGCTCAATCCTAAAGCAAATGCAAATGACTATTTTTATAATGCAGCACGTGGTTTTCAAATCAATGTAAAGACAGGCATTGATTTACCCTCAGAATCTGCAGGGCGTTTAGCTGACCGCCAATGGCGCAAAAATTGGTATGAAGCAAATAAGGACTTCTATTGCAATTACAAAGAAAGAGCGAGCAAATCCCAACAGACTTCTTTCTTATTAGAACTGGCTCGGGAAAACTGTATAGATGGTGACAAGATTCGTGCGGGAGATGCAGTGAACTTCTCGATTGGCCAGGGAGATACTGTTATTACGCCACTCAAACTCACACAGATGTATGCAGCGATTGCTAATGGTGGCACAATTTGGCAAGCACTTGTTGGTAAAGCGATAGTTAAAACTGATGGAACAGTTATAAAGACAATGACGCCTGAAAAACTTGGCACACTTCCTGCCACTTCCGCAACATTGAAATTCTTACAAGGTGCTCTACGTGAGGTAGTAATTAGTGGAACTGCTGCAGGATCTTTCTCTGGATTCCCAATATCAGTGAGTGGTAAAACTGGAACTGCCGAAGTATTTGGAAAGAATTTGAATGGAAGCAAGAAGGACAACACATCTTGGTTTGCCTCATTCGCACCCAGTGAGAAGCCTCGGTATGCAGTGGTAATGATGGTGAGCCAGGGAGGATTCGGAGCATCGACTAGTGCTGTTGGAGTTCGCAAAATTTATGAAACGCTCTTTGGTGTCAAAGGATCTAAAGTTATCCCTGGGCTTGCGTTGTTCCCAGATGGAAAACCACCTACTAAACTTCCGAAGATTTCTCCTGCTACTAAAGTAAAGAAGGCGCCATGAGTTCAATCGCAGAGCGCCAAAGATTTAGGCGCGCAGCACGCCCATCATTATTTGCTGGCTTTGATCCAATTCTTACTGGTGCAGTTGCGTTATTACTCGCTATGGGCACTGCACTTGTTTATGCTGCAACTCGTGATTGGTATGCGGCAAATCATTTAGATCCTCAATATTATTTGAAGCGCCACATCATCAACATTGTTATTGGTTCACTTCTTGCGTGGGGTACAACAGTCATTGATTATCGATTGCTTCGCGCATACACGCCTATTGCTTGGGGTCTTGGTGTTCTTGGTCTTGCAGCAGTCCTCATTCCACATGTCGGTAGTACGGTCAATGGTGCACAAGCTTGGATTGCTCTTCCAGGTGGATTTCAAATTCAACCTGCTGAGCTTGCAAAAATTTCAATTATTTTGGGAATTTCTATGATTCTCTCTGAGCGCGGACATGATTCTGATGAGCCAACAACGAAAGATATGTTGCAGGCACTTGCTGTTGCGGCGGTTCCTATTCTTCTTATCTTGGCCCAACCAGATATGGGAACTGTATTTATTATCTCCGCCTCTGTTGTAACGATTATCGCAGTATCTGGTTCACCTACACGCTGGGTTGTAGCGCTCCTAATCGTCGCCGTCATTGGAGGTTTTGCCGCGGCAAAATCTGGCGTACTCAATGAATATCAAATAAAGCGTTTGCAATCATTTGTTGATCCCAATGCAGATACTCAAGGAACGGGTTATCAACTACGACAAGCACGCATCACAGTTGGCTCTGGTGGCTTGATTGGAACAGGTTTATTCAATGGCCCACAAACAAACGGACGATTTGTTCCTGAGCAACAGACTGACTTTATTTTTACGGTGGCAGGTGAAGAACTTGGCTTCCTGGGCAGCGGATTAATAATTTTGCTCTACATAATTATTTTGATGCGAGCATTTTCCATTGCTCGAAGAACCAACGACCCCTTTGGGCGATTAGTTGGAACAGGAGTTATTGCCTGGTTTGCATTTCAAATTTTTGAAAATATTGGAATGACATTAGGTTTGATGCCTATGACAGGTGTTCCATTGCCATTTCTTTCATATGGCGGTTCAAGCATGTTCGCCAATTTGATTGGTTTTGGTCTGCTTCAAAACATTCACGCTAAACAGCGCTAAATACTTTCTGGCACGCTCAAATTCGAGCAAAGTTGGGCGAAAGGCGCACCATCTGCCATACTTACACCAGAGTTCAGCGCGGCTCGCGATCCATTCGCGAACAACGCCTAGCGCGAATTCACCACAGAAGATTTGCTTGAGAATTCAAGCCAGAGCGCGTTTATATAAACGCATAGAGGATTTGGTGCCATGGCTATTGAGCCAAAAACACCGCGCAAGCGTGCGGTTAGGAAAAGTTCAAAGAAGAAATCAGAAACCCTTGACGTGATTGTTGAAGAGGCAGTTGTTGCTGCGCCTTCAAAACGTAAATCAGCTGCAATTCCTGTTCCAGTATTCCAAGCAGCTGATACAACGGTAAAGCCTGCGCGCAAGAGTGCAGCTAAAAAAGTAGAAGCACCTGCTGCAGAGGTAGATGCATCATCGGAATCAGAGAGCGATGCCGAATCACGTAGTTCACGCAATCGCCGTCGCCGTCGCGGTGGTCGTGGTCGCAGAAAACCTGGTCAAGACGCTTCTGCTGAGACAAATGAAGATTCAACAACCGAAGAAGGCGATGAAGAGAGTGTCGATGGCACAACACATCGTCGACGTCGCCGTCGTCGCGCAAGTAGCGAAGGCGTAACACCAGGAGAGACCATTGAAGAAGATGGTGTGGTCACAATCGTTAAGGTTCGCGAAGCTCGCGAACGTACAGAACGTCCAGAGCGAGCAGCACGTCCTGATGCGCGCCGTGGCCGTCGCGAACGTGGAACGAGAGATAACCACCGTGAATCACGCAGTGAATACAGAGAGCCGTACCGCAAGCGCGGAACGATTATTACTGATGGTGAATTCTTAGCCCGCCGCGAAAATGTTGATCGCGAGATGGTTGTTCGCCAGATCGCCGATAGAACTCAGATTGCAGTTATTGAAGATAACGTCATGGTCGAGCACTACGTCAACCGAAATACCAATCTTTCCTACGTCGGTAACGTTTATTTGGGACGCGTCCAAAATGTACTTCCTTCTATGGAGGCAGCATTCGTTGATATTGGAAAGGGACGCAACGCCGTTCTTTATGCCGGTGAAGTGAATTGGGATGCAGCGGGAATTTCTGAATCAGAGCCACGCAAGATTGAAACAGTTTTGAAAACTGGTCAATCAGTTCTTGTTCAGGTTACTAAAGATCCAATCGGACAAAAGGGCGCTCGCCTTACAAGTCAGATTTCTTTGCCAGGTCGCTATGTTGTTTATGTTCCTGGTGGTGGAATGAGTGGAATTAGTAAGCGCCTTCCAGAGGGAGAGCGCACTCGCCTCAAAGCAATTTTGAAGAATCTCATTCCCGAAACCGCTGGCGTCATTGTTCGTACCGCTGCAGAAGGTGTGAGCGAAGAGGATCTCACTAATGATGTTGCGCGTTTGAAAGCGCAATGGGATGACATTTTCCAAAAGTCAGAAAATCCAAATTTCCATGCACCAACTGCGCTCTACTCGGAGCCAGATCTTGCAGTGCGTGTTATTCGCGATATCTTCAATGAAGATTTCCGCAAACTCACTGTTCAAGGAAATGATGCATGGGATGAGATCACAGATTATCTTGGATTTATTGCACCAGAACTCACTTCAAAAATTGAAAAGTACACAGGTACTGGAGATCTCTTTACTGAGTATCGTGTCGAAGAACAATTAGCGAAAGCATTTGATCGCAAGGTCTACTTGCCTTCAGGTGGTTCCCTTGTTATCGACCGCACGGAAGCGATGATTGTTATCGATGTCAATACAGGAAAGTTCATCGGTAAAGGTGGAAACCTTGAAGAGACAGTTACTAAGAACAACTTAGAAGCGGCAGAAGAAATTGCACGCCAACTTCGTCTTCGCGACTTAGGTGGAATTGTTGTTATCGACTTCATCGATATGATATTGGAATCTAACCGAGAAATGGTTTTGCGCAGACTCGTTGAAGCACTCGGCCGCGATCGCACGAAGCACCAAGTTGCAGAAGTAACATCACTTGGACTTGTTCAGATGACACGTAAGCGCGTTGGACAGGGACTTATTGAAGCTTTCTCAACTACATGTGATTCATGCGCCGGACGCGGAATTCATATTCATATGGAGCCGGTAAAGATAAAAGCACCAGCGCCGCAACTCGATGTTCCTTCATCACAACATGAAGATGCAGATGAGAGCGAAGCCACAGAACACGAATTTCATGAAAGTGTGAATGTTCCCGAGGTAAAAGCAGAGCCTGAGAAGGGCGGACGACGTCGTCGCCGTGCCTCAAGTTCTGGCGTGATTACCCCCGGAGCTTAGATTTGACCCATGGGTGCGGGACTCCGTACCCTTAGCCTCTGCCCGCGGGATCTAGAAATAGAAGCCCTCGCGCCTGAGCATGAGAAATGAACTGGAGCACTACGTGTACGCAATCGTGAAAGCTGGCTGACGCCAGGAGAAAGTCGCCGTTGGCGATACTGTCGTTGTTGATCGCATCGACGGCGCTGCAGGTTCGACTGTTTCATTCGCTGCCGTATTGGTAGTAGATGGTGCAAACGTAACTTCAGATCCAAAGATTCTCTCTGGCGTAAAAGTCACTGCAGAAGTTATTGATGAAATCAAGGGACCTAAGGTCGACATTCTTCGTTATATGAATAAGACAGGTTTCCGTCGTCGTCAAGGTTTTCGTTCACAACACACACGTGTAAAAATCACAGCCATCAACGGCTTGAAGTAAGGGGAGTAGACCATGGCAAGTAAGAAGGGTGTCTCCTCGACACGTAACGGTCGCGATTCAAATGCGCAATACCTTGGTATCAAGCGCTTCGGTGGTCAAGTTGTAAACAGTGGCGAGATCTTGGTTCGCCAACGTGGAACACATTTTCACCCAGGTAAAAATGTTGGTCGCGGTAAAGACGACACACTATTTGCGCTCGCTGCAGGTTCAGTTGAATTCGGTCGCGCTCGCGGACGTAACGTTGTAAATGTGGTTCCAGTAGCGTAATAAACGGTTCTCAAGAAGAGCGGGCCGCATACATGTGCGGCTCGCTTTTTTATTTCAAGTGATAGAAGGGAGTTATCGTGGCAACATTTGTTGATCGCGTGACTCTCTATGCCACCGCAGGAAAAGGTGGAGATGGTTGCGTTTCTGTAAAGCGCGAAAAATTCAAACCACTTGGCGGCCCAGATGGCGGTAACGGTGGACGCGGTGGCGACATTATTTTGGTCGTTGATCCAAACGTGACAACACTTCTTGATTTTCACCATTCACCACATCGCAAAGCAACATCTGGTCATCAAGGTTATGGCGATCGCAAAGATGGTTACAGCGGCGAAGATTTAATACTTGGCGTTCCAAATGGAACTGTTATATATGATCAAGCGGGAATTCAAATTGCCGACCTCATAGGTACAGGTACAACATTTGTTGCTGCCCAGGGTGGCTTTGGTGGACTTGGAAATTTAGCGCTCTCTTCTTCTAAGCGTCGCGCACCAGGTTTCGCTCTCCTTGGTGAACCAGGTGAAGAACGTATTTTGCAATTGGAATTGAAATCAGTTGCAGATATTGCACTTGTTGGTTTCCCAAGTGCTGGAAAGTCATCACTCATCGCTGCAATCTCATCTGCACGCCCAAAGATTGCTGACTATCCATTTACAACTCTGATTCCAAATCTTGGTGTTGTCCAAGCCGGTGGAACCCGATTTACTGTTGCTGATGTTCCAGGACTTATCCCAGGAGCTAGCCAAGGAAAAGGTTTAGGCCTTGAATTCCTTCGCCATGTTGAGCGCTGCGTTGCACTTGTACACGTTCTTGACTGTGGAACTTTAGAGACAGATCGAAATCCAGTTGCAGATCTTGAAGCAATTGAACTTGAGCTAAAGCAATATGGTGGACTTGAAGATCGCACACGCATTATTGCTTTGAACAAGATTGATATTCCAGATGGCGCTGCAATGGCTGAAATGGTTGAACAAAACTTGCGTGATAAGGGTTATGAAGTTTATTCAGTCTCCGCTGCAAGTCGCGCCGGCTTACAAGAACTTACATATGCAATGGCACGTCTCATTCAAAAAGAGCGCGCAGAAATGGCAGTAGAGGAGCGCACTCGTATAATTTTGCGCCCAACTCCAGTTGATGATTCAGGATTTACTGTCAAAGCAAATGAAGATGGCTCATTTACTGTGCGTGGAAATAAAGTTGTGCGCTGGGTTCGCCAAACAAATTTCAAGAATGCAGAAGCAATTGGTTACCTTGCAGATCGTCTTGCTCAATTAGGTGTTGAGAAAGAGCTCTTCAAAAAGGGCGCTGTTGCAGGAAGT
>Ga0214919_10005226_pt1 | contig 18534 bp, 13 predicted proteins | sample LL1503_MetaG_FD_177994 | JGI IMG/M metagenome (GOLD analysis project Ga0214919, IMG submission 177994) | Freshwater microbial communities from Lake Lanier, Atlanta, Georgia, United States - LL-1503 | ecosystem: Environmental > Aquatic > Freshwater > Lake | place: USA: Georgia | collected...
CCAGCAAGGTACTTTTGCCTGATCCAGAGGCGCCGACGATGGCCGTCGATTGGCAGCGCTGCAGTTGGAAGTCGATGTCGTGGAGAATCGTCAAAGTACCAGTGGAGTCAGAAACCGAGCGGCTGACATGCTCGACAGAAATGATGACGGGATCGCTCATGGGATGGATATTGGCGCGACGCAAGTCGCGACGAGTGGCGCTGGCGCACTGTAGCCTGTTGGCCTTGGCGGCGCTGGCATTCGCCCTGCCAAGCGCTGCGGCAACAGGCCCCAGGACACTGCTGGTCCTGGGCGACAGCCTGTCGGCCGAGTACGGGCTGGCGCGCGGCAGCGGCTGGGTGGCGCTGCTCGAGCAACGCCTGGCGCAGGACAAGATTCCAGCCACAGTGGTCAACGCCAGCATCAGTGGCGACACCACGTCGGGCGGCAGGTCGCGCCTGCCCGCCTTGCTCAAGCAGGTCCAACCCAGCCATGTGTTGATAGAGCTCGGTGGCAACGATGCGCTGCGCGGCCTGCCATTGCAAATGACCAAGGACAACCTGGCGACGATGGCGCGCCAAGCCAAGGCTGCAGGCGCCCGCGTGATGATCGTCGGCATGCAACTGCCACCGAATTACGGTGCGCGCTACGGCCAGGAGTTCTCACAGCTGTTTACCCAGGTGGCGCATGACAGCGGCGCTGCGCTGGTGCCTTTCCTGCTCGCCGGCGTCGCCGACAGCCCACAGGCTGATCGGCTGTTTCAGCCCGACCGCATCCACCCGACAGCCGAGGCCCATCCGCGCATGCTGGCCAATGTGTGGACCGTGATGAAGCCCTGGTTGCACTGACGGCTTGGGTCAGGCGTCAGAACGCGACATCGCTGGAGCCACCGCGTCAGCGACTCTCTGCCCGACCGGGCCGCTGCGGCGTTGCAACCTGCGCCGGTTCCTGGGCCTTGGCGGCGTCACGGGGGCGAACCAAGGGCACAGGCGCATTCAGCCCAGGAGACAATCCAGGCCTGGGTGCCACCTGCACCGGCGGCACCTGGGGCGGCGGCAAGACACTCGGAGCAGGTGACACAAACGGCACTGGCGAAACCGCTGGCGTCGGTGCAGGCAGCGAGGGTCTGGGCTCGACCCGGTCGCGGCGATCGGGTTCAGCGGGCACCTTCACGACCGGCGCCAGCACAGGCGGCGCGACCGGACCCGGACGCAGCACGGGCCGATCAGGCGCGGGCCGGCTCGGCTCGCGCCCGTCATGCCACCAGCGCTCACGTGGATTCGGGTCGCGCCACCGGTCGAACTCGTGTGGCGCCAGCGGTCTGGTCGGCTCGGGCGCCACGCGTCGCGGCGGCGGGTTCAGGATGATCGGAATCACCACCCGCGGCGGCGGTGGTCGGTAGCCGATGTGCGGGCCAGGCGCTGGCGCAACAATCCAGCCGCTGTGGGCCGGAGCATAACGAACAGGATGGTTGCGCTGACCGGGCGACCAGCACCAGCGGCCTTGCCACGTCACCCAGGATCCGTAATGAAACGGTGCAAACCCCCAAGGCGCGGCATCGATCCAGGTCCAACCCCAAGGCGCCACCCAGACCCAGCGTCCATCATGGAATGGCGCCCAGCCAGGCGCCACCGCGCGCGGCTGCCAGACCTCGCCGTATTCGGGATGCACCACCCAATCGCCATGGCGGTCGAGATCCTGCCAACCGCTCATGGCTGGCGGCACATGGCGCGCCGCGCTGGGCGCATCGTCCAGTCGTTCATCGCGGGCCACCCAGTCGGCAAATACATCCCGGTCAACCGGCGCCCAGGCGTAACGGGTCACCCTGTTGACGGGGTCCAACCACAGATCGGCGCGACGCCCCGCAGGGATCGTCATGGCGCTGTCGCGGCCGACAAAACGCAATTCGCCGCGCCAGACGCTGGCCTGGGTGGCCGGCGTGTTGGCCTTCGGTTGCCGGTCGAAGCGGTAGTGCCCGGGCGATGTCGGCAGCCAACGGCCTTCGAGCGTCGTCAGTTCGACGCTGGGATGGCTGCCAGGCAGCGGATCGGTCAGCCGCAAGGCCAAGCTGCCGGACTGCAACCAAATCACCAAGCCCTGCTCATCCAAACGCTGCAGCGTCAGTTCGACATCAGCGCCCAATCGGACCGTGCTGCTGCCCAGGTGTAACTCGGCTCGACCATCGGGGCCAGTACGCAGGCGGTCGCCAGCGGCCAGCGGCCAATTGCGCAACACCTGCTGCGTGTTGCCAATCCAACCACCACTGTCCCGGTCATACCAACTCACGTCGCCCGCCAAGGCCTTCAGGCTACCGGCAAAAACCGGCAACGCATTGACCTGGGCAAGCAAACAAGCAGGCGCGGCGACGAGCAACATGCTGAAAAGCCAACACCTCAGCCTGGCAGACCACGGCATGGCCCGGCGCATCAGCCTCAGGTCACGGACCGCGTTGGCAAGCATCATGATCAAGCTCCACCACTCGACGCGAGTGGCCTGTTGACACAACGCGGCCAGAGCACTTGGCGCTGACGGCCAAGCTGCGTTGACGCTGAAATGCCGCGCAACTGCGGCCCGACGGTTGGCTTCCGCCGCTTGTCAATCCACCGCCCGGACAGGGCGCCGCTAGGAGGCTTGGGCGCGAGCTGCGGTGTCAGTCATCGCTGGCGTTGTCACCGAGTTCGGGAAACAGCACGCTGGTATAGCCGAGCTGGGTCAGGTCGCGCATGCGGGTCGGGTAGAGGCGACCGATCAGGTGATCGCACTCGTGCTGCACCACCCGGGCATGAAAGCCCTCAGCCTCGCGCTCGATCGCCCGCCCCTGCAGGTCCAGGCCGGTGTAGCGGATACGGGTCCAGCGCGGCACCAGGCCGCGCAGACCAGGCACTGACAGGCAGCCCTCCCATCCGTCCACCTCGTCCTCAGACAGCGGCGTGATCTGCGGGTTGAGCAGCACCGTCAGCGGCAGCGGTGGCGCCTCAGGGTAGCGCTGGTTGTGCTCGAAACCGAAGATCACCAGTTGCAGGTCGACGCCGATCTGCGGCGCGGCCAGGCCGGCACCGTTGGCGGCGACCATGGTCTCGTGCATGTCGTCGACCAGCGCCGCCAACTCGGCGGTGCCGAAAGCGCGCACCGGCTGCGCCACCCGCAGCAAGCGTGCATCACCCATTTTCAGAATTTCACGAACAGCCATGGCCGCATCTCCTCAAGAATTGAAACCTGTACGCAGGTAGATGTCGAACCCGTGCCCGGTCAGGGTGGGTCGGCTGGCAGGCCGCCCAGCAAAGCCCGCAGCCCGGCTTCATCAAGCACCACCAGGCCCAGCTCGCGGGCTTTGTCCAGCTTGGCGCCGGCCTCTTCGCCAGCGACCACATAGTGTGTCTTCTTCGACACCGACCCCGCGACCTTGCCCCCTACGGCCTCGATCAAGGCCTTGGCTTGGTCGCGGCCTAGCGTCGGCAGCGTCCCCGTCAGCACCAGCGTCATGCCGGCCAGCGTCTGAGGCGCTGCGATCGCGGCCTCGCCCTCGGTCCAGTGAATGCCTGCGGCACGCAACTGCTCGACCACCTCGCGGTTGTGCGGCTGGTCGAAGAAGGCGCGGATGCTTTGCGCCACGACCGGTCCGACATCCGGGACCGCCAGCAAGTCCTCGCTGCTGGCGTCCATCACCCGGTCGAGGCTGCCGAAATGCCGAGCCAGTTCCTTGGCGGTGGCCTCGCCAACATGGCGGATGCCCAGTGCGTAGAGAAATCTCGGCAGCGTCGTGGCACGGCTCTTGGCCAAGCCTGCCACCAGGTTGTCGGCACTCTTGTCGCCCATTCGGTCTAGCGCCGCCAGCTTGGCCAGGCCCAGGTTGTAGAGCTCGGGCAAGGTGCGGATCAGGTCGCCGTCGACCAGTTGGTCGACCCGCTTGTCACCCAGACCTTCAATGTCCATCGCCCGGCGGCTGGCGAAATGCAGGATCGCCTGCTTGCGCTGGGCCGGGCAAAACAGCCCGCCGGTGCAGCGGTGGTTGACCTCGCCTCGCCCGCGCAACACCGCGCTGCCACAAGCCGGGCAAGAACGCGGCATTTGAAAGTTAGGGACATAGCCGGTCCGCTCGCCACCCGCGCCGATCACCCGCCCCACCACCTCCGGGATCACATCGCCGGCGCGGCGAACAATCACCTGGTCACCCACCCTCACCCGCTTGCGGCGCAGCTCAAAGAGGTTGTGCAGCGTGGCGTTGCTCACCGTCGTGCCGCCCACGAAGACCGGCGCGAGCTTGGCCACTGGCGTGAGCTTGCCGGTGCGCCCGACCTGGATTTCGATGCGTTCGAGCTGGGTGATCTGCTCTTGCGCCGGATACTTGTGCGCCACCGCCCAGCGCGGCTCGCGGGTGACAAAGCCCAGGCGCTGCTGCTGCAGCACCGAGTCGAGCTTGTAGACCACGCCATCGATGTCGAAGGGCAGCGCGTCGCGCTTGGCGCCCATCGCGCGGTGAAAACGCACCAGCCCGGCAGCGCCTTGGCAGACCGCCCGGTCAGCGCAGACCGGCAGGCCCATGGCGAGCAAGGCGTCGAGCGTCGCACTGTGTGTGGCGGGCTGGTCCCAACCCCGCACCTCGCCTAGACCGTAGGCAAAGAAGCTCAAAGGCCGCTGGGCCGCAATGGCCGGGTCGAGCTGGCGCACCGCGCCGGCGGCGGCGTTGCGCGGGTTGACGAAGCTCTTGTCCCCGCGCTCGCGCTGGCGCTCGTTCATGCGCTCGAAGTCATCGCGCCGCATATAGACCTCGCCCCGCACCTCGAGCACCGGTGCCGAGCAGCTGCGCAAGCGCCGCGGGATCTGGCCGATGGTGCGGATGTTCTGCGTCACGTCCTCGCCGGTTTCGCCGTCGCCGCGGGTAGCGGCCTGCACCAGCAGGCCTTGCTCGTATCGCAGGTTGATCGCCAGACCGTCGAACTTGAGCTCTGCGTTGTATTGCACCGCTGGCGCGTCGTCAGCCAACTCCAGTTCGCGTCGAACCCTGGCGTCGAAGGCTTGCGCGCCGCTGGCCTCGGTGTCGGTCTCGGTGCGAATGCTGAGCATGGGCACGGCATGGCGAACCGGCGCAAACCCATCCAAGACCTGGCCGATCACGCGCTCGGTCGGCGAGTCGGCGCTGCGCAGTTCGGGGTGTTCGGCCTCGATCGCCTGCAAGTCCCGGAACAGGCGGTCGTACTCGGCATCCGGGATCTCAGGCGAATCCTGGACGTAGTAGCGTTGGGCGTGGTGTTGCAGCTTGGCGCGCAACTCGGCGACAAGCCGCGCTGGGCTCTCGGGGTCGGGGACCGGCATGCTGGTCTTGGTGCTCAGCTGAACAAGCGCCGCGCCGCAGCCGACCCTGCGGCCAGATCGCGCGCCGCCAGCGCCTCATACAGCTTGGCCAGGTCTTCGCCAATGGTGGCGAACGCGTGCAGCAGGATGGGACGGCCGCTGTCGTCGATCATCGACGCATCCATCTCGGCGGCGAGCAATCGGGCGACCTGATGCCAAGCCGGAAAAGGTTCGGCACTCGCAGGCGTCTGCGGCACATCAAGCGTCAGCTGCAGCTCGCGCACCGCCGCATGGCCAGGGTCCTCGGCCATCGCTGCCTGGGCGTCGAAGGCCAGCACCAGCATCGGCGGTGACCCGTCTTCGACACCTGGCAGCACCAGCCGACCCGGCAGCCCGCCAGCGACAAAGCCATGGTGCTGGGCACACTGCTGCAGGTAGCCCACGCTCCATGCTGCGCCATTGGCGCGCAGACTCAGGTTGAGCTGGGCGTCATGGGCACCGGCAAAAGCATCGAGCTCGCGGCCTCGGGCTACCGCGTCGACCATGTCGGGTAATTCGGCCATCGCACCGACGCCGTCGGCAAAACCCTGCACTTTCTGCACGAACTCGGAGTATTCGATCTGGCTGAGCGCACCGCCTCGGTTGGCCAACTGCACACCGGCCTGGAACTCGCTGTATTGCTGCCCGGCAGCCGGCAGCTCCCAGCTGCCCCGTTCGGCGTTGAGCCCTTCGATCAGGAAAGGCTTGGTGCCCAGGCGACGTGTCGGCGGCAGGTGGGCCAGTGCCAGCTCCGCGCTGATGGGGGTGTCCAGGTGCAGGCAGGCAATCGCGTCGATCAAGGGGTCTAGCCTGGCCGTCTTGCGCGGGCCAACGGGGCGCAGCTCAGGCAGGGGCGCGACAGCGCCGTGATCCTCGTCGCTGGTCGGCGCCAGACTTGCCTCGCCCGGCGCCATCGACGGCTCCAAGCGCCCATCCTCTGCCCCTTCAGCCTGCCGTGGCTTGGCCTTGCGCGCACGCCAAAGCCCTTGTCCCAACACGCCGACCAGCACTATCGCGCCTATCGCCGCCAGGCCTTCCATCAGGTTGCCCGTCACGCCGCCTCCGCCAGGCCGACGGCCGCTTCCATGTCCACCGCCACGATCCGTGACACCCCTTGCTCTTGCATCGTCACCCCTATCAATTGCTCGGCCATTTCCATCGCGATCTTGTTGTGGCTGATGAACAAGAACTGAGTACCTTTGCGCGACATCTCGTCCACCAGCCTGGCGTAGCGCTCGGTGTTGGCGTCATCCAGCGGTGCATCGACCTCGTCGAGCAGGCAGAAAGGTGCCGGGTTGAGCATGAAGATCGCGAACACCAGCGCGATCGCTGTCAGCGCTTTCTCGCCACCCGACAGCAGGTGGATGGTCGAGTTCTTCTTGCCCGGCGGCTGGGCCATCACCTGGACGCCAGCGTCCAGGATCTCGTCGCCGGTCATCTGCAGCCGCGCCGTGCCGCCACCGAACAAGCTGGGGAACATCCGGCCGAAATGCTCGTTGACCTGGTTGAAGGTCGCGCCCAGCAGGTCGCGCGTCTCGAGGTCGATCTTGTGGATCGCATCCTCGAGCGTGTTGATCGCATCGGTCAGATCGGCGTATTGCGCATCGAGAAAAGTCTTGCGCTCACGCGAAGCGCTCAGCTCGTCGAGCGCGGCCAGATTGACCGCACCCAGCGCGCTGATCTCCCGCGCGATGCGATCGATCTCGCCCTGCAAGCCCCAGAGCTTGACCTGACCGACCTCAATCTCGGCGGCCAGCGCCTCCAGATCGACCTGTGCCGCCACCAGTTGCTCGAGGTACTGCGCACCGCCGAGCTGAGCGGCCTGGGCTTCGAGCTGCAGCTTGGTGATCTCGTCGCGCAAGGGCTGCAAGCTGCGCTCGAACTGCATGCGCTGCTCGTCGGCCACTCGCAACTGGGCCGACAGGCCGTCGTAGGCGCTGCGCTGGGCACCCAGCGCCTGCTCGCGCTCGAGCTTGAGTGCGAGCGCCGTTTGCAGCCCGGCTTGAGCCGCAGCATCGTTGAGCGATCCGAGCTCGAGTTCGAGCTGCTCGCCGGCCTGGGCGTTGCTGGCGGCTTGATGCTGAGCGGTTTCGATCACGCGCTGCAATTCGGCGCGACGCGCCTCCAGCGCGCGGGCCTGGAACTGCGACTCCTGCGCCCTGCGCTCCAGCGCCCGGCCCTGCTCGCGCGCGTCAGTCAATTTGCGCTCGGCGGCCATCACGGCTTCCTCGAGTTCGGCGTGTCGCTCCTGGTGGTTGGCGAGCTGCAGGTCCAGCTCTTCAAACCGCGCCTCGCCGATGGCCTGTCGCTCGTCCAGCGCTTCGAGCTGGCCATCGATCTCGGTCAACTCGGCGTCGAGTTGGCCGCCTCTGGCCTGAGTGGCTTGGGCTTGCTGGGCCAGCCGCAGCAGTTCGACCTGCAACTGGTGCGCCAAGGTCTGGGCCTCGGCAGCCTCGCGGCGCGACACGACCAGCCGCAGGTTGGCCTCGGTGCATGCAGCCTCGATGCGAACCAGCGCGCCACGCGCTTGTTCGCTGATCAGCGCCTGGGCACGGCTCTGGCGGTCGAGGTTCTCGATCTCCTGGGCCCGAGCCAGCAGACCGGCTTGCTCGGAATCAGGGGCGTAGAAAGCCACGGCATGGGCACTGACAGCATGGCCATCGCGCGTCATCATGACCTCGCCGCGGCCCAACTCGGCGCGTTGGGCCAACGCATGGTCCAGGCTCGGAGAGCTGTACACGCCTTCCAGCCAATCGCACAGCAAGGCTTTCAGTCCAGCGTCATCGATGTTCTGGCCCAGCCTGAGCTGGTCTGACAATTTCGGCAAGGTGGCAGCGACGCTACTCGCCACCGCCGCGTCGGCCGGCAAGGTATAGAACGCCAGCCGGGCCGGCGGGGCGTCGCTCGCGAAAGCACGAACAGTGTCGATGCGACCCACCGCCAACGCGCCCAGTCGCTCGCGCAACACCGCCTCCAGCGCGGTCTCCCAACCCGGCTCGATGTGAACCCGGGTCCACAGCCCGCTCAAAGACTCCAGACCATGCCGGGCCAACCACGGCTTGAGCTTGCCCTCGGTTTGCACCTTGTCCTGCAAGGCGCGCAGTGCCGACAAGCGTGCGGACAGCTGGGCATGCTGGCCGGCTTCATGGTTGGTAGCTTGCTGCTGCTCGCGGCGCTGTTCGTCGAGCACAGGCGCCTGGTCTTGCAACTCTTGCAGCTGGGCCTCGGCGATGGCCTGGTTGTCGTCAGCTGCGGCGCTTCGGACTTGCAGTTCGCTGAGCTGTTGCAGTTCAGGGGGGGCCAGCGACTTGCGCTCGCCCTGCAAGCGTTCGCGGCGGCCGCGCAGCTGACGGGTCTGCTCGTCGACGTTGCGGCTGTCGGCCGCCAGCACCGAGATCTGCTGCTGCACCTGGTTGACTTGGCCGCGCTGGGTGTTGGCGCGGGCCTGGGCGGCGCGCAACGCATCCTCGACATCGGGTTGCGCAGCGGCCTGATCCTCGGCCTGGGCCGACAGCAGTTCGGCCTGCTCCTGGGCCGATTCGATTTGCCCGGCGATCGTCTCGAGCTCTGCTTGCGCGTCGTCGTGGCGCTGCTGCCACTGCCCCGCCTGGGATTGCAGGTCGACCAGGCGCCGCTGCACCCGCTGCCGGCCTTCGACGACATAGCGTATGCGTTCTTCCAGTCGACTGACCTCGAGCGAGGCCTCGGCCAACGCGCCCTGCGCACTGTGCAGGCCGTCGCTGGCGGCGTAATGTTGTTGGCGCACGGTCTCCAGACCGGCCTCGACATGGCGCAATTCGGCCAGCCGCGATTCGAGCGAGTTGGTGGCCTCAAGCACGGCCAGCTGCACCCGCTGCGCTTCGGTGGCCGCATCGCGGTGCTTGAGGAACCAGAGCTGGTGCAGCCTGAGCGTGCCCGACGCCTGCAAGCGGTTGTAGAGGCTTGCGACCTCGGCCTGCTTCTCAAGCTTGTCGACGTTGGCGTTGAGCTCGCGCAGGATGTCGTCGACCCGGGTCAGGTTCTCGCGCGTGTCCTTGAGTCGGTTCTCGGTTTCGCGCCGGCGCTCCTTGTACTTGGACACGCCGGCGGCCTCTTCGAGGAACAGCCGCAATTCCTCGGGTCTAGACTCGATGATGCGGCTGATCGTGCCTTGGCCGATGATCGCGTAAGCGCGCGGCCCGAGCCCCGTGCCCAGGAAGACGTCCTGCACATCGCGACGGCGCACCGGCTGGTTGTTGATGAAGTAGCTGCTGCCGCCCTCGCGTGTCAGCACTCGCTTGACAGCGATGTCGGCAAAAGTGCTCCACTGGCCACCGGCGCGCGCATCCTCGTTTGAGAACACCAGTTCGACGCTGGCGCGGCTGGCCGGTTTGCGCAGGCCTGAGCCGTTGAAGATCACGTCCTGCATGCTCTCGCCGCGCAACTCGCTGGCCTTGCTCTCGCCCAGCACCCAGCGCACGGCATCCATGATGTTGGACTTGCCACAGCCGTTGGGACCGACCACGCCGACCCGCTGACCCGGCAGCGCAAAGGTGGTCGGCTCAGCGAACGACTTGAAGCCCGAGAGCTTGATCTGGTTCAGGCGCATGCGCGGAAGCTGCCTGCAACTCTCAAGGCCCGTCGGCCGAAAACTGCAAGTATTTGATTTTTATGGGTTAATTGGACATCCAAGAGCAGTCCAATGAGCCTCGATGATAGCATCGCCATCCTCTTTCAGATCGCGCGCTGCCAACACCTCAGCCCAGACCCATCATGGCCAAGAAAGCCGCCAAGAACGCCGCACCGGAGCGTAACGAACGTGCGATGCCCGCCAATCCGCCCAGCGCACCGTCCAAGGACCTGCTGGTCTTCGACAACCCAGCGCCCGGGCGCGACTACCTGATCCAGTTCCAGGTGCCCGAGTTCACCTGCCACTGCCCGCTGACCGGCCAGCCAGACTTCGCCCACTTCACGATCGACTTGATTGCCGACACGCTGTGCTTGGAGCTCAAGAGCCTGAAGATGTATTTCTGGAGCTACCGCAACGAGGGTGCTTTCCACGAGAAGGTCACCAACACCATCCTCGACGACATCGTCAAAGCGATCGCCCCGCGTTTCGCCCGCATCACCGCGAAGTGGTATGTGCGCGGCGGCATCTACACCAATGTGATCGCCGAGCACCGGATGGCGGGCTGGAAGCCCCAGCCTGCGGTCGAATTGCCGACGCTTTCTATGGAGCGCGGGTTGCTGGCTTGATCGCTGCCGCGCCAAGCGCCGACCCAGCGCAGACCACTTGTTGGCCTGCGGTGCTCGCCGCCGTGCTGGGGGGTGTGGCGATCGGCATGAATGTCGGCAAAGTGCCACTGGCCTTGCCGGCGATGCGCATCGAACTCGGTTTGACGCTGATGCAGTCGGGCTGGGTGTCCTCGATGCTGACGACGCTGGCGGTGGTCGCGGCGCTGGGCTTCGGACTGGCCGCCGGGCGCATCGGCGCGCTGCGCATGGTTTTGGGCGGGTTGACGCTGGGTGCTGCGGCGTCGCTGCTGGCGCTGACGGTCGACAGCCGTTCCAGCCACGGCTTTGCGCTGCTGATCGTCACCCGCTTCTTCGAAGGCGCTGGCTTCTTGGCAGTCGCCGTCGCAGGGCCATCGCTGGTCAGCGCTGCGGCAGGCCAGGCCGACCGCCGCTTTGCGCTGGGTGTGTGGAGCACTTACATGCCCGCTGGTGCCGGTCTGGCGATGGCGCTGTCGCCGCTGCTGTTGCCTGAGCCCGGCTGGCGCGGACTGTGGTGCTTGAGCGCGGTGATGCTGATGCTGGCCGCTGCGGCCATCTGGCAGCAGCGCGAGCGCTACGCCCAGGCCGGCGGCTCCAGCCACACAGCCGCGCTGGGGCCGACCCTGGCCGTGCTGCGCCAACCCCTGCCCTGGCTGCTGGCGCTGGCCTTCGGCGTCTGGGCGGTACAGCATTTCGCGCTGATCGTCTGGCTACCCACTTTTCTGAAAGAGCAGCGCGGCCTGAGCCCAGGATGGGTCGCTGTGCTGTCATGCACGATGCTGCTGGCCTGCGTGCCGGGCAACCTGATTGGCGGCGCGCTGGTGCAGCGCGGTGTGTCGCGTGGCCGAATCATCGCCATCGCCCATGGCCTGACCGGTCTTTGTGGTTTGGGATTTTTCAACGACGGCCTGCCCGACGGCATGCGCTATGCGCTGTGCGTGGCGCTGTCGTTCATCGGCGGGGTGATCCCGGCCGCCGTGATGTCGAGCTCGGCGGTGCTGGCGCGCAGCCCGCAGCAGATCAGCGCACTGCAAGGCCTGATCATGCAGGGTTCGCAAGCCGGACAGTTCATCGGCACGCCACTGATCGCCGCAGTGGTGGCGGCCAGCGGCAATTGGGCGTCGGCGCGCTGGGTCACCGGCGGCGCAGCCTTGATCGGCTTGCTGCTCGGATTGGCGGCACTGCGCGCAGAAGGCCCCGCTGTGAAGTCGATCAATCACATGAAGACCGCTGCCAAACCGTGACGGTACCGACCCGGCCGGCCTACCAGAAGTACGACGTCGCAGTGCACAAGAGCGGCATCGACGGCTTCGGTGCTTTCGCCGCCGAGCCGATGCCCAAACACCGCAAGATCGGCGAGATCCGTGGCGAGAGCATCAGCGTGTCCGAGGCCCGCAGACGAGCCATCGGCAAGCAGCGCATCATGATCGTCGAGGTCTCGGCGCGCAAAGCAATCGACGCATCGCGCAGCGACGATCCGATGCGCTTCACCAACCACTGTTGCAGCCCCAACGCCAGGTTGTCGATCCAGGGCGGCCGGATCGAGTTCTATGCGATGCGCGACATTGCGCCGGGCGAGGAGATCACCGTGAACTACGGCGAAACCCACCACGAGGGCCAACTGGCCTGCCGCTGTGGCGCGACCAACTGCAGCGGCTGGCTCTGAAAGCGCCACCGCCCGCGATAATCGCGGCATGAATCCGCTGCTGGGCAAACTCCACCCCTACCCCTTCGAACGCCTGCGCGCGTTGACCGCCGGGATCCAACCCAACCCGCGCTTGCGACCCATCAGCCTGGGTCTGGGCGAACCGCGCCATGCCACGCCGGCACTGGTCGAGCAGGCGATGGTCGCCGGGCTCAAGGGCTTGTCGGCCTACCCGCCCACCGCTGGCACACCGGCGTTGCGCGAGGCCTGTGCCGGCTGGCTGCAGCGGCGCTACGGTGTGGCCGTCGATCCAGCCACCCAGCTGTTGCCAGTCAGCGGTTCGCGCGAGGCGCTGTTTGCGATCGCCCAAACCGTCATCGATGCCAGCAAGCCAGGCGCGACCGTCGTCTGCCCCAATCCTTTCTACCAAATCTACGAAGGCGCTGCGATCCTGGCCGGCGCTTCGGTCGCGTTCGCCAACAGCGATCCGGCACGCAATTTTGCTGCGCGCTGGGACCAGATCGACGACGCCACCTGGGCCAGAACCCAGCTGCTCTACGTCTGCTCGCCCGGCAACCCGACCGGCGCGGTGATGCCGCTGTCGGAATGGGCGCAGCTGTTCGAATTGAGCGACCGCCACGGCTTTGTGATCGCCAGCGATGAATGCTATTCGGAGATCTATTTCCGAGACGAGCCGCCGCTGGGCGGGCTGGAAGCCGCAGCCCGACTTGGCCGCAGCGATTTCCGCCGCCTGATCGCATTCACCTCGCTGTCCAAGCGCAGCAACGTGCCCGGTCTGCGCTCAGGCTTTGTCGCCGGTGACGCAGAGATCATCCGCAACTTCCTGCTCTACCGCACCTACCACGGCTCGGCGATGAGCCCGGTGGTGCAATCAGCCAGCCTGGCGGCCTGGAACGACGAAGAGCATGTGCTGGCCAACCGGGCGCTGTACCGAACCAAGTTCGCCCAGGTCACGCCGGTGCTGGAGTCCGTTTTGGACGTGGCCTTGCCCGACGCCGGCTTCTACCTCTGGGCTGCGCTGCCCGAGGTGGCGGGTCAGCCCGGTGACGACATCGCATACGCCTGCGACTTGTTGGCTCAATACAATGTGGCGGTTTTGCCCGGCAGCTTGCTGGCCCGCGACGCCCATGGTCAGAACCCCGGACGCGGGCGCATCCGCATGGCGCTGGTAGCCTCCACCGAAGAATGCCTGGAAGCTGCCCACCGCATCGCCGAATTCACCGCCTCCTACCGACCTTGACGACCTCCACGACCGAGCCGAAACCATGACCCAGACACTGCAAACGACCATCGAACAAGCATGGGACGACCGTGCCAGCATCGGACCCGCCACGGCCGCGCCGGCTGTCCGCGAAGCGGTCGAGTCGGTGATCGCCGACCTCAACGCCGGCCGCATCCGCGTCGCCGAGCGCCAGTCCGTCGGCCAGTGGACCGTCAACCAGTGGATCAAGAAAGCCGTGCTGCTGAGCTTCCGCCTCAACGACAACCAGATCATGCAAGCCGGCGAGCTGACCTTCTTCGACAAGGTCGCGACCAAGTTCTCGCACATGGACGCCGCCGCGCTGCAGGCCTCGGGCGTTCGTGTCGTGCCGCCAGCAGTGGCCAGGCGCGGCAGCTACCTCGCCAAAGGCGTCGTGCTGATGCCCAGCTACGTCAACATCGGCGCCTATGTCGACGAGAACACCATGGTCGACACCTGGGCCACCGTGGGCTCCTGCGCGCAGATCGGCAAGAACGTGCATTTGTCGGGCGGCGTGGGCATCGGCGGCGTGCTCGAACCGCTGCAGGCCAACCCGACGATCATCGAAGACAACTGCTTCATCGGCGCCCGGTCCGAGGTGGTCGAAGGCGTGATCGTCGAGGAGAACTCGGTCATCAGCATGGGCGTCTACATCAGCCAGAGCACCAAGATCTACAACCGCATGACCGGCGAAGTGAGCTACGGCCGGGTGCCTGCCGGTTCGGTCGTGGTCAGCGGCTCGTTGCCGGCAGTCGACGGCAGCCACAGCCTGTACTGCGCGGTGATCGTCAAGCGCGTGACGGCCGAGACCCGCGCCAAGACCAGCATCAACGACTTGCTGCGACCCTGACAAAACCACATGTCCAGGATTGAACCGGCTCATCCGATGCGCGGGCGCGGTGTCGGCAGCCCCGGTTCACGCCGATCCTTTCACACGAACCTACCCTGAACGTCCGCGCAGCGACAAGATGACCGACAGCCTGACCACCATGCGCCTGCTCGAAGCGCTGATCGCCTGCCCTTCGGTCACCCCGACCGACGCCGGCTGCCAGGCCTTGATCGCTGCGCGGCTAGAGGCGCAAGGCTTTGTCTGCGAGACGATGCCATTCGGTCCCGACCAGGCCCGGGTCACCAACCTGTGGGCATGGCATCGCGGCGCCAGCCCCGGACCGACGGTCGTGCTCGCAGGCCACACCGATGTCGTGCCAACCGGGCCGCTCGCCGCCTGGACCAGCGACCCCTTTGTGCCCAGCCACCGCGATGGCAAGCTCTACGGCCGCGGCGCTGCCGACATGAAGACCTCGATCGCGGCGATGACGGTCGCAGCCGAAGAGTTCGTGCGTCAGCACCCGCAGCACGCCGGCACGCTGGCGCTGCTGCTCACCAGCGACGAGGAAGGCCCGTCGATCGACGGCACGGTGCGCGTGGTCGAGGTCTTGCAGGCCCGCGGCGAGCGGCTCGACTGCTGCATCGTCGGTGAGCCGACCTCGGTCGATCGGCTCGGCGACATGATCAAGAACGGGCGTCGCGGCTCGCTGTCGGCCAGGCTGCGCGTGATCGGCGTGCAAGGCCATGTGGCATATCCGCAGCTCGCGCGCAACCCGGTGCACCAGTTGGCACCGGCGCTGGCCGAACTCGCCGCCACGGTCTGGGACGCAGGCAACGCGCATTTCCCGGCAACCGCCTGGCAGGTGTCGAACATCCACGCAGGCACAGGCGCTTTCAACGTGATCCCGGGCGAGGTGGTGGTCGATTTCAACTTCCGCTTTTCGACCGAGTCGAGCCCGCAGCAGCTGCAGTCCCGGGTCGAGGACATGCTGGTGCGCCATGGCCTGGAGTTCAAGCTGGACTGGACCCTGGGCGGCTCGCCCTTCCTGACCCGGCCCGGCCACCTGAGCGCAGCGCTGAGCGCCGCCATCGCCGCCGAGACCGGCATCACGCCGATGATGTCGACCACCGGCGGCACCAGCGACGGCCGCTTTATCGCCCGGGTTTGCGAACAAGTCGTCGAGTTTGGCCCGGTCAACGCCAGCGTGCACAAGGTCGATGAGTGGGTGAAGGTCGCCGACATCGAGCCGCTGAAGAACATTTACCGCCGCACGCTGGAGACCTTGCTCAAGTGAGCTTGATCGAACTGATCGAGCGCTCAAGCGCCCGCCTCACCGAGGCGGGCGTTTCGTTTGGACACGGCACGGACAACGCTTTCGACGAAGCCGCCTGGCTGGTGTTGTGGCGGCTGGGCTTGGCGCTGGATGAGCTCGACAGCGTCGCCGAGCAAGCCGTCACGGCCGAGCAAGAAGCCGCCGTGCAAGCACTGCTGGACCAGCGGATCACCAGTCGCCAGCCCGCTGCTTACCTCACCGGAGAAGCCTGGCTGCAAGGTGTTGCGTTCACCGTCGACAAGCGGGTGATCGTGCCGCGTTCGCTGATCGCCGAACCGCTGGCCGATGGCGCGCTAGACGTCTGGCTCGACGAACAGACGCACCGGGTGCTCGACCTGTGCACCGGCAACGGCAGCCTGGCCGTGCTCGCGGCGATGGCCTGGCCCGAGGTGGTCGTCGACGCCGCCGACATGAGCCCCGACGCACTGGCGGTGGCGCGGCTCAATGTCGATCGCCACGGCTTGGCCGAGCGCATCACGCTGCACCAAGGCGATGGCCTGGCAGCGGTGGCGGGCCAACGCTACGACCTGATCCTGTGCAACCCGCCCTACGTCAACACCGATTCGATGGCAGCGCTGCCGGCCGAGTACCAGGCCGAGCCCGCGTTGGCGCTGGCCGGTGGTGCCGATGGCATGGACTTCATCCGTCAACTGCTGCACGACGCACCCCGGTCCATGAGCCCGAACGGCGTGCTGGTGCTTGAGATCGGCCACGAGCGGGCCCACTTCGAGCGTGCGTTCCCGGCGCTAGACCCGGTCTGGCTGCCGACGAGCGCCGGCGATGACCAGGTGCTGCTGCTGACCCGCGAGGCGATCACGCCATCCCAGATGTCGGCCCTCTAGCCGACCCTCCAACCGAACCCGACCCCATGATCCAGATAAAGAACCTGACCCTGCGCCGAGGCGTCAAGGTCGTCCTCAAAGACGCCAGCGTGACGCTGAACCCCGGCGAGAAAGTCGGATTGGTCGGCCGCAATGGCGCCGGCAAGTCTTCGCTGTTCTCGCTGATTGCCGGTCGGCTGCAGGCTGACGCCGGCGACTTCGACATGCCCAGCAAATGGCGCATCGGCCAAGTGGCGCAGGAAATGCCCGAGACCGACCAGCCGGCCACCGACTATGTGCTCGACGGCGACTTGCCGCTGGCCGAGGCCAAGGCCGTGCTGGCAGCAGCCGAGCTGTCTGAGGATGGCCATGCGATCGGCGACGCCTATGTCGGACTCGAGCATGCTGGCGCTTTCGACGCACCGGCACGCGCCCAGGCGCTGTTGCTGGGCCTGGGGTTTCGCACCGACCAGCTCGACGCACCGGTCAACAGCTTCTCGGGCGGATGGCGCATGCGGCTGCAACTGGCCCGGGCGCTGATGTGCCCGGCAGACCTGATGCTGCTCGACGAGCCGACCAACCACCTGGACCTGGACGCGCTGGTCTGGCTGGAGAACTGGCTGAAGAAATACGAAGGCCTGATGATCGTGATCAGCCACGACCGCGAGTTCCTCGACGCGATCACCAAGCTCACGGTTCATCTGGACGCCGCGACGCTGAACCGCTACGGCGGCAATTATTCAAGCTTCGAGTCCATGCGCGCCGAGCGCATGGAGCAGCAGCAAGCAGCGTTCGGCAGGCAGCAGGAAAAGATCGCCCACCTGCAGAAGTTCATCGACCGCTTCAAAGCCAAGGCCAGCAAGGCCAAGCAGGCGCAGAGCCGGGTCAAGGCATTGGACCGCATGGTCAAGCTCGGGCCTGTGCTGATGGACGCCGAGTTCGACTTCGAGTTCCGCCAGCCGCAAAGCCTGCCGAACCCGATGTTGACGATGCGCGAGCTGATCTGTGGCTACCCGAACCTGGTCGCCGGCGAGCCGCCGGTGGCGATCGTTCGCCATGTCACCCGCAGCGTGATGGCCGGCCAGCGCATCGGCATACTGGGCGCCAACGGCCAGGGCAAGTCGACGCTGGTCAAGACCATCGCCCATGCGCTGCAGCCGCTTGCCGGCGAATTCACCGAAGGCAAAGGCCTGTCCGTGGGTTACTTCGCGCAGCAAGAGCTAGACCTGCTCAACGAGGACGACACGCCGATGCAGCGCATGGTGCGGCTGGCCCGCGAGACCGGCAGCAACGGCCAGGACGCACGCGAGCAGTCGCTGCGCGACTTCCTCGGCAAGTTCCGCTTCGTCGGCGAGATGGTGCACCAGACCGTTGGCACGCTGTCAGGCGGCGAAAGAGCTCGGCTGGTGATGGCCACCATCGTCTGGCAGCGCCCCAACCTGCTGCTGCTCGACGAGCCGACCAACCACCTGGACCTCAACACCCGCGAGGCGCTGTCGATCGCGCTCAACGAGTTCGAGGGCTCGGTGATGCTGGTCAGCCATGACCGATCGCTGCTGCGCGAGGTCTGCGACGAATTCTGGCTCGTCACCTCAGGCGGCGTGCTGCCCTTCGACGGCGACCTGGACGATTACCAGAAGTGGCTGCTCGACGTCTCACGCGCCAATGCGCGCGGATTGCCCCCGCCACCCGTGCCGGGATACTTGCCCGCCGCGCCGGCACCTGAGCCCACGCGCGCTGCAGCTCCTGTGGCGACGCCGAAATCGGTGGCTCGCGCGACCGCCGACAACGCGTCGGCACCCGGTAGCTACCGCCGAGACGAACGCAAACAGACAGCCCAGACGCGCAACCAGGCCGCCAACCGCAGCCGGCCCTTGCGCAACGAGGTGACACAGATCGACAGCCGGATGGAATCTCTGGGCGCCGAGCGCGTCAAGCTCGAAGCCCAGCTGGCGAGCGGCAAGCTGTCGGGAGCCGACATCGCCGAGGCCGGACGCCAGCTCAACCACATCAGCGCTGAACTGGGCCGCTTGGAAGAGCGCTGGCTCGAGTTGCAGACCGAGATCGAAGCGATCACTGCGG
>Ga0214919_10005227_pt1 | contig 18529 bp, 17 predicted proteins | sample LL1503_MetaG_FD_177994 | JGI IMG/M metagenome (GOLD analysis project Ga0214919, IMG submission 177994) | Freshwater microbial communities from Lake Lanier, Atlanta, Georgia, United States - LL-1503 | ecosystem: Environmental > Aquatic > Freshwater > Lake | place: USA: Georgia | collected...
AAACCGTTGTGCTTGAAGTCATATACGGTGAAGGATTTTCCAGAACTGGCGAACTTATCGACCTTGCAACCAAGCTTGATGTCGTTGAAAAATCCGGCTCTTGGTATGCTTTCGAAGGCACAAAAATTGGTCAAGGAAGGGATAACGCAAAAAAATTCATCATTGAAAATGTTGATATTATGAACAGAATTGCTGATAAAGTTCGTGCAAACCTTGGTTTGTTTGATGGTGATATGGCTGATGTTATTGGCGAAACAACGGACGAAGCTGAATAATTTAATAATATAAAATGTCAGAAAAAGAAGAATTAATTGTTGCTGATGGTGTTGTTTACGAAGTACTTCCAGACTTCACCTTCAGAGTAGAACTCACGAACGGTCATAAAATTCTTGCAAAAGGTTCGGGGAAATTGAAAAAATTCAGAATTAAAATTGTTCATGGCGATAAAGTTTCCGTGGAAATTAGTAAATATGACCTCACCCGCGGAAGAATTTTCAAACGAAACTAAATTATTTCAACAACGCAATTTGTTGAAATGAGTGTTTTTGTGTCCGAGCTTGTGATGTGAATTTTTGTTTGACTTTTTACTATAACAATGTCTCGTCCGTTTTTGATATAACAAAGTGGCTTTCCTAGATTATCTTTTGATATTTCGATATCTAAAAATGACAATCTTCCACCAATTCCAACACCAAATGCTTTGGCAACAGATTCCTTCATCGAAAATTTTTTTGCCAGGAAGAAGCTTTTATTGCGAGATTTTTCAAATTCAATAAATTCCAAAGAAGTAAGAACTCTTTTGGATAATCGATCAAAATTGATATTTCTGAATCGAGATATTTCGATAACATCCGTGCCAATTCCAAATATGCTTCCCATTATTTTTTTTTCTTTTTTTGTGATGGAGAAAGAGATGTAATAAATTGCAGTGTTATTCCAAATGCAATTGAAATTATAATTACTATAAATAGTGGAACATTGAAGAATGTGTGGAATAGAGGAAGCGTGATGTTAATTCCTTTATTGTTTTGAATAGCGATTAATAGTAGATATGCAACTGATATCGAGAGAGCGAAAAAACGAATTTTAAGCATATTTATTATAAAATGATAAATCATCGTTATTTACGACTTTTAAAAAAATTGAATTGTCAAGTTCTTATATTTTATATTTGACTTTTTTCTTTAAGTGTTTTATTTATTCAAATCGTTTTTTGTTGTATGTCAAGCTGGAATTCTAAAGTATTAAATTATATCAAATACGCAATAATTACCATTGTTGTTGTAAGTTTTGCTTTTTTTGGAATTTACGAAGCAATCACAAGCAACCAGTCTGATATAGCACGCATTGATGGCATGAAAGTGACAACACAGGAATATAATGATTATGCAAATAAAAGACGCACCGATATTCTTACCGGTGCCATGACAAACAAGCAAATATATGCACAAGCATTGGAATTTGTTGAAAGTAAACAGTTTGCAAAAATTATTTTAAACGAAATGGTAAATAAGGTTGTGATTCATAAATTCTTGGTTGAAAATAACATTAAAGTTACACACAAAACAATTGCAGAATATATTAAATCCATTCCTTCTTTTCAAAAAGATGGAAAGTTTGATACTGAATATCTGAAGCGATACTTAAGCTATCTTAATATTTCAGAATACGAATTTCTTAACAGTCAAATTCCACAAATTGAACAGATGATATTTGAACAAATTCTGTCTGGCACACAAATAGAAAGTAATATTTTAACTCATAAATACTCCGCCGCTCTTAAGAAGGAGCGCAACATTGAAACATTAACTGTGAAGTCAAATCAAGAATTCAAGATTTCCGAAGATAATTTGAAAAAAATATATGAACAAAACAAGGAAAATTTTGTACAAAAACCACAACATTTTGTTTCAATATCATATATTGATGATTATATTAAGCAAAATATAAATATTTTTTCTGCAAACGCACAAGAAATTGCAAAGTATTATAACGAAAATTTCACGGGAAGTGTTGTAGAGTTCTACTTTGCAAAATTTAACGATGAAAAATCGGCGCAAACAGCACAGTCAATTGTAAAAAAACAGGGAATATCATTAAGATCCATTGCTGAGGCAATGAAAAAGCAGGGCGTAAATGTTATTGGAAATGATGGCAATTCCGAAAAAACCGAAAATAAGGATATTTTGCATAGCATTTTGAATCTTGCAACCGGAAGTGTTTCCAATGTTATTTTTGATGGAAAATCTTATTTTGTAGTGCAAATTACTAAAATTCACGAACCTACGCGATTTATTGCAGAAGGAGTACAGGCTCAAGAACTTGCACAACAAAGAAAGTGTTACAATGCTAATATTTATATTGAAAAAATTAAACAAGAGCTTAACTCCGGCTCCTCGTTTGAAGCGGTAGCGTTGAAGTATGGTTTTCCGTTGAGTACTCAAATACGAATCGATACACAAACGGGCGATGTTTTTGACTTAAACACAAATTTACCTGCAACCCTTGATGAAAAATTCAAGTCCAGTATTATAAAAAATGTTGAGACACAATATGGCAGCATTATTGCTATTGATGAAAAAACATGTTCGTATGCGGTATACCAGCAAAACAGAGTTGAACCTCAAAGAGTAAAAACTCTTGACGAAGTTCGCGGTCAGGTTATTGCAATGTATATTGAGAAGCAAAAAATTGAAGATATCACCAAAATTGCAAATTCAATCGTTGTTCAGGCTAAAACCTCAAAATATTCTTTGAATTCATACTCTTCGTATGGTGTTTTTGAAAATAAAAGTGTGAATATTTTAACAACACCAAGTAAGGAAATTTTCAAGTATCAAATTGGCGATATTTTCTACTTTACATCAACTGACGAAAATAACGAAAAAGTTGCTATTGTCGTAAAAAATAACTCCGATGTAAAATTTGCAGGAGTTGTATCAGATGATGAGCTTTCAAATGCACAAAATATTATAAAAAAAGTGTACTATACTGAATTTACTAAGGAATTGATGGCGGAACTTTATGGAAAATATGGTGTGAAAGTGAAATCTATCTAAAAGATTTTACAATACCTTCCATCAACTTTAAAGATTTCGCACCGCGAACTTCCTCAATGCCTGATGAAATATCAATCATATTTGTAAAATTCAAAGCTTCGTGCATATTATTGGCGTTAATACCGCCTGCTAAAAAAAATGGTTTTGCAGTTGTGTTTCTTACATTTTGAGCAAAGGAGAAATCTCTTTCCACGCCAGAACCCGCAACTACACCATCGAATAGAAAATACTTGCAGAAGTTGTATTTCAGAAAATCTTTTCTTGTGAAATGTTCACCACTAAACGCCTTGATAACTCGTTTATCGCCCATTAATTCCGGTGGAACTTCGCCGTGAATTTGAATGAAATCGACGCGATTTTTTGCAAGAACTTGAAGAATATTTTCTGTAGTGGCATTTTTGAAAACAGTTACAATATTTAGTGCTTTTTTAAGTTTCATGTTCGCAAATCCTTCAAGCGATAAATTCCGTGGTGAAGATTCACAAAAAACAAAGCCGATGAAGTCAACATTGTTTCTCACGCAAAAATCAACTTCAGATTGCAACTTCAAGCCGCAAAATTTAATTTTTGGAATCATTCCCATTCAATAGTTGCCGGCGGTTTGGAAGTGATATCGTAAGTAACACGGTTCACACCCTTAACATTATTCACGATTCTTGTCGAAATTTCGAGCAAATCCGCCATTTCAAACGGGAAAACTTGTGCCGTCATACCATCTTCAGATGTTATCGCCCTTAAAGCAAGAACAAATTCGTAAGTGCGCCCATCGCCCATAACGCCAACAGTTTTGCAAGGAAGGAGGACTGAAAATGCTTGCCATATTTTCTCATAAAGTCCATTTTCGTGAAGAAAATCAATGTAGATTTTATCCGCATTTTGTAAAATTTCCACTTTTTCTTGTGTAACTTCGCCAAGAATTCGAATTCCAAGCCCAGGGCCCGGAAACGGATGGCGGTATATCACTTTTTTTTCCATGCCGAGCTCCTCCCCCAAAAGGCGAACTTCGTCCTTAAAAAGTTCGCGAAGCGGTTCGCAAAGTTGCATTTTCATATCCTTTGGAAGTCCGCCAACATTGTGATGAGACTTAATCGTTTGTGCCAGACCATCAGAACCGGCGGATTCAATTACATCAGGGTAAATCGTTCCTTGAACGAGGAATTTTGCATCGCTATATTTTTTTGAAAATTCTTGAAAATGTTCGATGAAAAGCCTTCCAATTACCTTACGCTTTTGCTCGGGGTCGGAAATTCCCGAAAGTTCGCGTAAAAATTGCGCTTTTGCATCAATTACATTGATATCAGGAAATGTCGCCTTAATTTGCTCAACTTCGCCCTTGCGTAAAAGTCCGGTATCTACCAGAACACAAATTAACTTTTCACCAATCGCTTCATAAACAAGTTTTGCCGCAACTGCAGAATCAACGCCGCCTGAAAGGGCACAGATTGTCATCTCATCGCCAATTTGTGCTTTGATTTTTGCAATTGTTTCATTTTTATAGGCACTCATTGTCCATTTTTGTTCGCATTTGGAAATTTCTACAACAAAATGCTTCAAAATTTCGCGTCCTTTTTCAGTGTGAGTCACTTCAGGGTGAAATTGTATGCCATAGAACTTTTTCCCTTCGTTTGCAATAACGGCACACGGTGCATTTTGAGTTTTCGCCAAAATCTTAAACCCTTGTGGTAATTGGGTTACGCAGTCGCCGTGGCTCATCCACACTATTGAATTTTCGTCAATAAATGGGTTTTGTTCCACAACATTAAGTTCCGATTGCCCAAACTCTCTCACGCCATGGTTTTCAACCTTTCCGCCCAAAATTTTTGCCATAAGTTGCTGTCCATAGCAAATTCCTAAAATTGGAAGACCAAGTTCAAAGATTTTTGAATCAATGGTTGGCGAACATTCTTCCAAAGTGGAATATGGCGAACCGGAAAGAATTACGCACTTTGTTTCGGCGGTGATTGATTGCATCGCCTTACTTGGCGAAACGATGATGGAATAAACATTCATTTCACGAACGCGGCGGGCGATGAGTTTTGTAACTTGTGAACCGAAATCGACGATCAGACATGTATCCATTTGTGTGTTATAAATTTTTATACTTCCCATTTGTTTGAATTGTAGAAAAAATTGCCAAAGTTCCAAGAAACATTGTGGAAGCTGTCATTAGAAGTGCTATCATAACTTTTGTGTTGTATGGGTCAAGTTGTAGGAATTTCCAAACTAAATATTCAGAAAAAATAAGACAAAAAATGGCGATTAATAGTGCGGTATATTTAATAAATGTTTCGCGTGTTAGAATGCTTGCCATATCAATTTTTCAAACTTTTATGGAAAAAATATAACATTTTGCGAAATGTCAAGAAAATTACCACTAAGATTTTGCAATAACTTTAAATGAGATCGAATGAATTTCATTCATTAGTTCCGCAGTTGCATTGTTAAGAATTCTGTGTCTTTCAAGTGGTTTTTTTTCTAAAAGCTCGGTAGATATCACCGTTATTATGAAATGCGTGTTTCCGTTTCCTGTAAAATGAGAAGCGTGCTTATGCGAAAGATTTTCAATAGAAATTATGAAATCGTTTATAGCAATATCACCGAGTGTGCTTGCGATTTTTTCGTGTAATATTGTTTCCATATTTATATACTAAACTGATTTCGTGCAACAAAGCCAATTGGATTTGAATTTACATCAACAACAATCACGCTTGAAATTCGGTTTTCTTGCATTACATTTATTGCATCAATTATGTAAGAATCATCGTTCAAAAGCTTTGGATTCTTATTACAAATTTCAATTGCTTGCGCATTTTCAATTTTGCCGTTGTGTTTTAAAATAAAGCGACGAATATCGCCATCAGTAATGATTCCAATTGCTTTTTGGTTTTGAATAACGCAACAAAAGCCGTTTGAATTCTTGGACATTGCCTCCAAAACTTGCATAATATCAAAATCTGCTTCCACGATGGAAATTTCCGAATTCATTATTGTTGTAATCTTGGAAATTTTCATACCAAGGTTTCCACTTGGGTGAAGTTTTGCATACTGCACTTTGGTGAAATTTTTCATTTTTGAAGCGCAAACGGCAAGAATATCACCAATTATCAACATTTGTGTTGTTGATGTTGTTGGGGCGGAAAAATCGTGAAATTCCGCTGATCTTGGTACAACGATTGAAAAATTGGAATTTGTTGACAGTGTGGATTTTTCTTCGCGCGTGATTGAAACCGTAACATTTCCGTTTTCTTTTGCGTAATCCAAAACTGACATAATTTCCGAACTTTCACCCGAATTTGAAAGGAAAATTAGTGTGTCGTTTTTTGTAATCATTCCCATGTCGCCATGTCCTGCGGTGAATGGGTCAAGAAAAAAGCTTGAAACACCAAGTGATGACATTGTTGATGAAATCTTTTTTGCAATATTTCCGCTTTTTCCAACGCCGGAAATAATAATATGTCCGTTGCAGTTTGCAATTATTTCAACAATTTGTCTGAAATTTTCATTGAAAATTGGGAAAAGTTCATTAATTCCATTGATTTGAGTTGAAAGTGCATTCTGTGCTTCGTGGATAATGTTCATTTTAATCAAAAAATTTTGCCAAAGAATTTAGAGCCTCCCTGCATTGCGAGAGTGGAATTTTTGCATCATTTATGCAAATTTCACTGCCCGTTGTAAAGCCAATTTGTGTGTAAATTATGTTGTTTGCAATCGCTTTTTCAACAAATTCAATGCTATTTACTTTTGGAATTATGCAAATGTACCGCCCGCAAGTTTCGTTGAAAAGTAGCGTTGTAAGTTCAGTTTGCGAGTACCCATGAAGGTTTAAATTCACGCCAATTCCACCTTTCACGCACATTTTTGTAAGCGCAGTCAAAATTCCGCCGTTTGAAATATCGCCGCAAGCTGAAAGTAGGCGATCATTGATAATTTTGCGAATGAATTCACCCGTAGATTTTTCGGTTTGAAGGTCAACATCTGGCATTTTCCCATCAGAAACTCCCTCGCAAACTTCAGCGTAAGTTGTGTTTGTTAAATGCGAACCAAGTTCTCCAACAAGGAAAATATGATCTTCTTCGGAAGAGATAATATTACCAATAGCCTTTGTGTAGTCGTCCATAATTCCAACCATTCCAATTGCCGGCGTTGGGTTTACAGATACACCATCGGTTTCATTATAAAGCGAGACATTTCCCGAAATAACAGGAGTATTCAGGAATTTTGCCGCTTGAGAAATGCCCGTTATGGAATCCTTAATTTGCCCCATAACAACAGGGTTTGTCGGATTCCCAAAGTTCAGGCAGTTTGTCAAAGCTGATGGCTTTCCACCACTGGCACAAATGTTTCGATACGATTCCACAACAGCATGAACCGCACCCATTTTCGCGTTTGATTTCACAAATTTTGGTGTGCAAGTGCTTGAAATCACCAATGCTTTTTGCGTTTTATAGGAAATTTCTTTTGTGTTGGCATCGTGCAAAAAGTTTAATGCTCCACAGCCTTTTTTTGAAAGCATTGTTTGTGAAAGGATAAAATTTTTGTTGTATTCTGCTTTTAAAGTAACACTTTTAATGTTACCATATCTAACAACCCCCGCTTGGTTTCCACACGCAAAAACGGCGGAATTTTGAACTCCTGAATCGTATTTTTGGTAAATGAATTCTTTTGATGCAACATTTGGCGAGGCAAGAATTTTGAGAAGATTTTCCGCAATGTTCAATTTTGTTGGCTTGGAAATTTTAATTTCGTCATCAATTTTTGAAGTTGATGGGCGGTCATAAATTGGCGCTTGGCTTGAAATTGGCTCAATTGGAATTTCGCACACAATTTGGTTGCTTTCTTTGATTACAAGTTTTTTTGTATCGGTAATTTTGCCAATAATTGCAAAATCAAGGTTCCATTTTTCAAAAATCTTGCGTGCTTCATCCTCTTTGCCTTGTTTAACAACAATCAGCATTCTTTCCTGACTTTCCGAAAGCATAATTTCATAAGCCGACATATTTTTCGCCCTTTGTGGAATTGCATCAACATTAAGTTCAATTCCCGTTCCGCCTTTTTCAGCCATTTCAACGGAAGAACAAGTTAAGCCTGCGGCTCCCATATCTTGAATTGCCAAAACGCAATCGGTTTGCATAAGTTCAAGGCAAGCTTCAATTAGAAGTTTTTCAACGAATGGATCCCCAACTTGGACGGTAGATTTTTCGTTTGAATCTTGTGATGAGAAGGAGTCGGAAGACATTGATGCACCGTGAATACCATCCTTTCCTGTTTTATTCCCAACATAAACAACATTTGCACCAACGAACGATGCGGCTGAATAGAAGATTTTATCTTTTTGTGCAAGTCCAACGGACATTGCATTCACAAGGTTGTTTCCGTTGTAGGAATCGTCAAATGTACATTCGCCTGCAACCATTGGAACGCCGACGCAGTTGCCGTAAAATGAAATGCCGTTTGTAACGCCTTTGAGTAATCTTTTTGTGTTTTTGTCGTTAATATTTCCAAAACGCAAAGAATTTACATTGGCGATTGGTCTTGCCCCCATCGTAAAGATATCTCGCAAAATTCCACCAACTCCGGTTGCTGCTCCGGAAAATGGTTCAATAAAAGAAGGGTGATTATGCGATTCCATTTTGAATATTATGGCGTCGTTGTCGCCTCCATCAATAATTCCCGCGTTTTCACCTGGTCCGCAAATTACTTGTTCACCCTTTGTGTGCATGTGTTTAAGGTGCATTCTTGTTGTTTTGTAAGAACAATGTTCTGACCACATCGCAGAAAAAATTCCAAGCTCAACTAAATTTGGTTTTCTTCCTAAAATTGATTCAATTTTGGAATAATCTTCTTCGTTTAATTTATGAGTTTTTAATATTTCGGGGGTGATCTCGATGTTATACATAGCAAGAAATTTATTTTTCTAACCCATAAAAACAGTTTTATAGAGTAGTCAAGAAGAAAATTATTTGCTATTTTTCATTTTTTGTAAAAAAAAATTACAATTTCAAATTTATTAAAAATATCTTAAAATATTAAAAAAAGTTAATATATAAGAATTTATTGCAATATTATGCTTTTTTATATAAAAAATATCGGTTTTTCTTGAATTTTATTATAATATATATTATAAGTTATTTATAGGCTTATGAATTAGAAAACTTAAATAATACTTTTATATAAAAAAATGCAAAAAACAAAAATTGAAGGAACATCGGAACCACGCAAAAGAGGGCAAAAAATATCAGCAGGCGAAATTGACAGGCTAATTGGCATGCGAATTCGAATTGCCCGCAATATGTTTCATAAAAGACAAGAAGACCTTGCAAATTTTCTGGGACTCACTCTTCAGCAAACCCAGAAATATGAAAACGGGAAAAATAAAATGTCCGTAAATTTGTTAACACAAGTTTCTGATTTTTTCAACATACCAATCGCATATTTCATTCCAACGACTATTGGTTCAGCAAAAGATAACGCAATGGAAATGTTAACAATGGCACAGCCAATGCAAAATGTTGCAGAAGATTGGAAACCAATTGGTGAAAAAGAACCTTCAAAAACCAATCCGGTAAAGAAAATTGCTGAAGAACTTCTTCCAATTGAAACAAAACAGAATTTCATTCTGGAATTAATCGATATTCTAACGAAAATTGACCCAGAAAAACAGCAAGAATTTCTTCAACTTGTTAAGAGCTATCAAAAAATAAAATAATGAATATATGAATATTATTCTTGGATACGGAAGAACGGGCAGGGCTTTGGCTCGCTTTTTCCAAACAAATGGAAAAGATTTCCTAATTTTTGACGAAAATCCGCAATCCTCAGTATTCACCGACTTTCCCAAGAATATTATTCATGAAGTTCCAAAATCATCGCTTGAAATTGAACTTTTTATTGTAAGTCCCGGAATTTCAACAAAGCATTCACGTCCACAAAATGTGACAAACCAATTCGTAAAATTTGCACAGGAAAACAAAATTCCAATGGTTTCGGATATTGAACTTTTTATAAAGCTATTTCCTAAGAAAAAATATCTGGGAATCACAGGAACCAACGGAAAATCGACAACCACAACTTTGTTAAACCATATTTTAAAAGAATGCGGTTTAAATTCTGCCTTGTGTGGAAATATTGGTGTTTCGCCTTTTGAAAATGCTACCAATGCCGAAGTTTGTGCTGTTGAAATTTCAAATGCACAGATTGAACTTACGCACGATGTTGAATTTGATATTTCTGCGATAACAAATTTAAGCCCAGATCACCTCGACCGCTACAAATCCGTTGAAATTTACTATAAAACAAAGCTTGAAATTTCCTCTATTTCAAAAACATTAATCGTGAATCAATCAATTTTGGAGCGTTTCACAGTGAATCACAAAAACATAATCCCGTTTTCAGTTGAAAAACAATGCGATGGGTATTATATATATAATAACGCAATTTTCTTTAAAGAATTGGAAATTTGCCAATTGCCAGAAATTCACTTAATTGGAAAGCATAATTTGGAAAATATTTTGTGTGCTTTTGTGGTTTCTCATCAATTTGGGTGCAATGTTGAGCAGTCCATTAATGCCATTGGTACATTTCAAGGAATTGTTCACAGATTGCAATACATTGCAACAAAAAATGGTGTGAAATTTTTTAACGATAGCAAGGCAACAAACCTTGATTCAACATTCAACGCGTTGCGTTCGTTCAATTCTCCTGTTTTTTTAATTGCCGGTGGAAAGCTTGTAGAAGATATTTCAGGAATTTTTGCCAAAGATGAATTTACAAATGTAAAAACTATTGGCATCGTTGGTGAATATTCTGCCGTTCTTGCAAAAGAAATTCAGAAACACAACGATGAAAATCCAAATAAAAAAATAAAATATATACTTTGCGGAGACATTAAAAAAGCAACGGAAATGCTTTATGTTGAAGCACAAAAATTTCCAAATTCTTCTGTTTTACTTTCGCCATTTTGCAAATCTTTTGATCAATTCAAAGATTTCGAGCATCGCGGTGATTATTTTTGTAGTGTAGTAAAAAATCTTTAAAAAGCATTAATTTATAAATTTGCTATGTCTTCTTCAAACAACGCTTATTCTTCGGACGAAGAAGGTGTTGCAATTATAGAAAGTGGAATTCTAGAGAAAAGCATAATAGATATTATTAATAAAAAATTAATTATGGATAAAATAGACGCAACACAATTAAATGATTCAATGATAGCTCTAACTTATATAATTGCTGAATTGGAGAAAAAAAAAGCACATAGTATAGTTGTTGCTCTAAAAGATGTTCTTGAAATACACTACAGTACAAAAAATTTACTAAATCGCAGCACTCAAGATTCCAAAGACGAATACGAAAGCATTGTTTATTCATACTTTTCTATGAAGTACTTTGATAAAATAAAACTTGACAAATACAAAGAAGAAGTCCGTAAAAAAATCAATACTTAACAAATACATTATGTCGCAAACACTTCAGTTGACTCTATACGATAAAATTTGGGAATATCATAAAATTTCTGAAAATATTATTTATATTGATCGCCAACTAATTCATGAGGTGACAAGTCCGCAAGCATTTGAAAGCATTGAAACACTTGGAAGAAAAGTGAGAAATCCTTACCAAAACCTTGCAGTAGCAGACCACAATGTGCCAACCGATGGTTCGTGGCGTAAAGGTTCATATGAGGAATCTTCAAAAGCACAGGTTGAATTTCTTGAAGAAAACACAAAAAAACACGGAATTACTTGCTATTCTTTGGGTCACGAAAAACAGGGAGTTGTTCACATTGTTGGCCCTGAACAAGGTTTCACTGAACCCGGAATGACGCTAGTTTGCGGAGATTCCCACACGGCAACTCATGGTGCATTTGGTGCCTTGGCTTTTGGAATTGGCACAAGTGAGGTTGAGCATGTAATGGTTACACAAACTCTTCGCATGGTGAAATCAAAAAATATGTTAATTAAAGTAAGTGGTAGACTTCAAAAATGCGTTACAGCGAAGGATCTTATTATGGCCATTATCGGAAAAATTGGCACGGCCGGTGGAACAGGTTTTGTTATGGAGTATGCAGGAGAAGCAATTTCAAATCTTTCAATGGAAGAAAGGATGACGATTTGTAATATGTCAATTGAAGCCGGTGCAAGGGCAGGCTTGATTGCCCCCGATGAGACAACTTTTGAATACATTAATGGAAGACCGATGGCACCAAAAGATGCAAACTGGGAAAAGGCACTAAATTTTTGGAAACAATTTCAAACCGATGAAGGTGCAAAATTTGATGTTATCGTTGAAATTGATGCTTCAAAACTTGAGCCACAAATTACCTGGGGAACAAGTCCGGAGGATGTCTGTGGAATTTCTCAAAACATTCCAATGCAAAAAGACTTCGATGAACAAAGGGTTAAATCCTTCGTTCGTGCATTGAATTATGTCAAGCTTAATGAAGGTCAAAAAATTGCGGGCGTAAAAATTGATAAAGTGTTCATTGGGTCTTGCACAAACGGGCGAATTGAAGATTTCCGTGCCGCAGCAAGCATTTTGAAGGGCAAAAAAATTGCCAAAAACATTAAACTTGCAATGGTTGTTCCGGGCTCGGGTTTGGTGAAAAAGCAAGCCGAAACTGAAGGTCTTGATAAAATCTTCACAGATGCCGGATTCGAATGGCGTGATGCAGGATGTTCGATGTGCCTTGCAATGAATAATGACCAGCTTTCATCTGGTGAAAGATGCGTTTCAACTTCAAACCGAAACTTTGAAGGAAGACAGGGTAGAGGAGGAATTACCCACCTTGCAAGCCCAATTATGGCAGCAGCTTGTGCAATTGCAGGCGAAATTACAGATGTAAGAAATATCTAAAACCTGCTTCCTTGTTGTATTTTTTCTCTGGTTAATGCTAGAAATTAATACAACACGACATGAATATTTCAATATTGAACGATTACAACCTTCCACAGGAATACATTGATAAACTTCGCGCGTTTTTGCGTCTTACAACTAACGAAGATGATGATTTAATCAAGCTTCTTTTCTCATCGGCGATTGACTACGCAGAAAGAAAATTATCAATTGTGATTGGCAAAAAAGATTTTTCCATGAAAGCCCACATACGCGATGCAATTTCCCTTCCAAAAATTGGATTTCCAGTGGTTTCATCGGTGAAAATTGGCGAAAATAATGTGATTTTTGAGCAAAAAGACCATATTATTAGAATTCTCAACCCAGAATTGACAGGATTATGCGAAGTATTTTTCACAATTGACGGCGGAAAGTGTAGCGAAGCATTAATGATGGCAATTTTTTCGCATGTATTTTTCCTTTATGAAAACCGCGGTATGATTCAAAATGGTCAACAAAATGGGCAAGCATCGTTTGAAACTGCTCAAGTTCAAAATCTTTATGTTCCATTTCTTGAAAATAATTTTAATATTTAATTTATGCCAAGTTTTAACGAAAAATGCGTGATTGAAAAAAATATCCAAACGCGAGATTCCTTCGGCGGAATTATTCAAACTTCTGAAAAAGTTGGTAATTTTTGGTGTAGATTACTGAAATCTGATGGCTTTTTTAAGGATATCAAAGGTGGAAAAAAGCGAATTCAAACCATCGAGATTGCAATTTGGTTCAACAAAAGTGTGAATTATGAAAATGTGGTCGTCTATAATGACATTCGATATTCGGTCGTCAATGCAATTCACAATCGCCTTCAAGGTGTTACAATAATAAAAGCAGAATTTAATAATTAATTTATGTCTATCAAAAATCAGATTTTTCAAGTGCACAATGCAATTTTTCAAACTCTAATTGATGCAAATTTAGGAGTTGATGTAATTGCGAACAGGGGTGCGATTGTTGGCTATCCTTACCTCATTATTACTGGAACGAAGAAGGATGCTGTCGGATGTCTTCAGGTAAAAACCCTTACGGAGATTGATGTTGTGACGAAAGATTTTTCCATAATTTCGCCATCTGTAATTTTACAAAATATTGAAAATTGTTTAAAAGTTGAAAATTTAGCAAAAAAAATTGAATTTTATGCTATTAATCACGCACATGTTACTTCTTGTGAAACAATGTCAACACAAGAGGGATTTTTTACAGGAAAGCTTATTTTGGAAGTGATATTGGATTAGAAAAAGTCACGACTCAATGTTAGGATTGAGTCGCAAGGAATGGGCTAATTTCCGGCGGAAGCGGCAGCTTCGGCTTCTTTTTTGGCTTTGGTGGCGGCGTCTTTTTTTGCTTTGGCAAGGGCTTTGGCGGCGTCGGCTTTTTCTTGAGCGATTTTTTTGCGTTCTTTTTTGGATACGCTAATTAGAAGAGTTTTTGGTGGTTCAACGAATTTTTCAAGACCTTCAAACCCAAGTTTTACAAGCTTTTTTGCAAGAGTTTCCGTTGGAATTGCACCGTTTTTCAGCCATTTTTCGGTAAGTTCGCGGTCAATTACAATTTTTTTGCGATTTTCGGTGTCAGAATCAAGCATTGGGTTGATATATCCGAGCTTTTCGAGGGGTTTTCCGTCTCTTTTTTTGCGTGAATCAATTGCGATTATGTCATAAAATGGGCGTTTTTTTGAACCGCGGCGGGCTAGTCGGAGTTTTACAGACATTACTTTTGATAAATTTTCTATAATTTTTGAAACCCAGAATTTTATTTGTCAAGTGAAATATTTCTTCTTGACTTTTATACTTTGGCGTTTTCATCAAGCTATGATGTGTGCCCGTAGCTCAGTTGGATAGAGCAACAGCCTTCTAAGTTGTGGGTCGGAGGTTCGAATCCTCTCGGGCACACCATTTGATTTTTAAAGAAATTTTTATTTTTAGGATATGTCTCAAAGCAGCAGCACAAACTTTTCACCAAAATTAATTGAATTGATGGCTAAATACTCCACATTCGACCTAAATACCGAGCAAGGTAGGAATAATGTTGCTAAAATGTTGCACGACGGTACACTTTTCAAACTTATGCCAAGTTTCGCAGATGAAGCGTCAAAGATCACACATCTTTCTGCTGAGGAATTGGATCTATTTTTCCGAAACATGCCAGTTGCGACAATTTCAAAACTTCTTGTCGTTGTTAATGATAGACAAAAAGCAAATGAAATACTCAACACGCCGCCGGTAGGGACGGATTTGATGGTAGCATTTGCTGAGATGGTCGGTTGGGGTGATTTTTCTGATCGTAAGTTTGCCAAAGTAAAGGGCACGACACCAATAAAAATAGAAACTAAAGATATCAAAAACCAAAAAAACATAAAAGGATTTACCACAGTTCCAGACGCTAATGGTGCTGCGACTTATACAAAAAAGGTAGAGTACACACTCGATACATCTACCATGACACTTAAAGCCCCTGGTCGAACAGATGTGACGATACCAGAGGACCAAATAAAAGTTAACTCATATACTATACCTGGATATACAAATTTATCAAGCGGCACCACACCACACTATTTTGATAAGGGAGGTAAAAGATTTGTATACGATCCAGTAAAAAAACAACTTCAACAACTTAATCTTAAGAACGATGCAGTAATGCCTAATAAAGCACCGATTTCTGTGGATGCAAAACCTAACTACATAATAAAAGGTTCTTCACCAACTTATAGACCAATTGTTACTAATGGTGTTACGACTGGTTTTACAGTAACTGAAACGTATACGCTCAATGGCAATGCGCTTACACACACAATGTTCGGCAAAGACGAGACAGTGAATATACCAACTGCAGATTTTTTTGATGAATTTACAATTAATGGATACACAAGGATTGTTCAGGGGAACTTAGTTTACTATAAAAAAGGCGGAAAGCTTTTCTACTTTGATGATAAAACCAATCAAATGCAAGAAATTCAGGCCAATAAAGATGGAAGTCCGATTACTACGAACAACTTTGCCAAAATTCAGACTTTAAACAACAAATGGAGCAGTTCTAACACATTATCATCAAGATTATCGGTCGTGATAGATTATCTGCCTATCATTGGACAATTTATAAATGCAGGTTTGAAGTTGGATGGTAACCCCGATAACGATGCTGATGGTAAGAACACTGCAGAGAATTTTTTAAAACTTTCTAAGTTTTTCACTTCTTGTTTAAAAGTTTTTGATGCAATGGACAAATTCACAGGTGGCGACATTGGTGTTTTAATTATGAATGGGGACTTGGGGAATGTAGGCGCTTGGGATAGGGTATATAAAAACATTGAGAACAGATGGAAGAAGAATACAGCTGAAGAGAATGCACGCATGATTTTAGATTTTTGCAAGATCTTCATTGTCGTAATAGTGGAGATTCGTAACATAGCTATCATGTTCTCTCCCATCGATTCTTCCAAGCCACTGACTGACATAGATAAGGCATTTGATTATTTTCTAGAACATCTAAATGAACTTTATGACCGACTCGCAAATGTGATAGTACTTGCCACAAGAATTGTAGATGGGGCAAACAAGTTTACCGACGGTGATTATTCTTCTCTTGGATACGAAAGGCAAACTTATAAAGACGCCGATGGAAAGGAGATAGATTATAAAGACGCCGATGGAAACAATATGCAAATCTTCAAAGGCAAGGATGGAAAATTATATGCATTAAATTCTACATCTTCAGGTGATAGGAAATTAAAAGAAATTGACAGCACTGGAGTTCCCCTTAAACCAAATGTTAAACTTCTATTTACACCGCGACCACAAGGAGATGTAATTGATGGTGTAACGCAATCTGGTGATAATTATCAGAAGGATGATAATGTTTATACAAGGAAAACTTACACTGATCCAAAAGGATATACAGCTTATTATTACAAAGGTGAAAATGGTAAGTATTATGTGTTTGATAATGAATCGTCATCGTTAGTGCAAATTTCCTTTGATAACAAGTCTAAATTTGCAGTAGATGGTTCGAAACAAAGCATTAAAATTGATACACTGCAACTAGGAGAAAATGGAGACAATTTTACATCCAAAGATGGCAAAAAGAAATACTTGTTGAAGCAAGACGCTTCAGGCCTGTTCTATTTCGAAGGCCCGAATGGTGATTTGTATCAAAAGTCTGCCAATGGTAAAGAACTTGAACCAATTAAGAAAAAAACAGAAAATACGAAGAAACTTATTCCGGTAAGCCCTTCAGAGCCTATAGCTTTCCCTGCTAATGCCGCTGATACTGATACAGCAGTGGTTTTTCCCGCCGTTCCTGCCTCTGGCACCGTTCCTGCCACTCCCGCCGTTACATACACAAGGCAATCTTATGTTGATGGATCTGGTGTAACACAGTATTATTACACAAGACCAGATGGTGCAATTTTCGAACGCAAAACCACAAAAACTACAAGTGGTCGTACCATAAACACATTCAATGAAGTGCAGGGAACCGTTACCTCAACGACTGCCTCGAAATTTATTCCTAAGACAAATGGTCAAACTGTAGATCTAACTGATTTTACTCAAGACAGCAATACTGGATATTGGTCTAGTGGAGATGTTGAATATACACAACACACTGTAAACGGTAAAACATATTACAAGGATGCATCTAACAAATTGTATGTGGATTCGCCTACTAACAATACACTGATTGAAATTGATAGTACCACTTCAGGAATCGCACCTAATCAGCAATTCACCCCAAAAATGCAAGATGTTGTCAAAAAAGGCGCACCAACATTTAAAACAACAACAAACAAAGAACCAAAAATCGTCAAGTTCCAGGAACCATCAACAAGCTATCATTCAGTTGATTTCAAAAAAGATGCTAAAGAAGTGAATTTAACTGAAGAATATAATAAGCAGCTGTTGCTAGATTTGCTTGAAATGACTGAACAAGCAATTGAACTCGCTTACCTCCTGTTAGAAATTTTAAAAATATTGAAACCATTTATTGGAATGATTCCAGGGGTTGGACCGTCGTTAGCAAGCGCTATAGAAGCGGGTGGATTCTTTATGGATATTGCACACGGTGCGAACGCTCCTGGAATGCGTCTTACCAAGGCTTACATTAAAGGAGAATTAGATTGGAACAACTTGACGAACGAGCAGGTTAAGGATATTATTGATCTAACTATAGTTGCGTTTACTACTTTTCTTGGCGTTGGTTCTATTGGAGGAAAAGATATACTTCATGGAGGATTAAACGATATATTTAATGGAGGAGTAATGAAGACACAGTTTCCTGACTTTGTAATGGCTTTACAGATGATGTCTTCTCTGTTAGGCAATGGAACCAGCGTATCGGAAAGTGCAATTGTTACCTTGATAGATTATTTTATGAAAAAGGATGATGGTACTGATAAAAGTAATACAGTTCCATATTCAGGAAACCCCACACCTAAATTTATAGTAGGTTCAGCAGGCAGCAGCTCCTCTGCAACAAGCAGTAGTACAACAAGCCCAGGTACAACAAGCAGTAGTGCAACAAGCAGTAGTGCAACAAGCAGTAGTGCAACAAGCCCAGGTACAACAGGCATGAGTCAAGCGGAAATA
>Ga0214919_10005228_pt1 | contig 18527 bp, 20 predicted proteins | sample LL1503_MetaG_FD_177994 | JGI IMG/M metagenome (GOLD analysis project Ga0214919, IMG submission 177994) | Freshwater microbial communities from Lake Lanier, Atlanta, Georgia, United States - LL-1503 | ecosystem: Environmental > Aquatic > Freshwater > Lake | place: USA: Georgia | collected...
TTGCCAATCATTAAACCAAAACTTTCCTCTCCTCCTATTACATAATTTTCTTGGTGCTCTTTTTCTTTAATTAATTCTGCAATCCATTTAAAACCTGTTAATACATTATAACAGGCAACATCATTTACAGCTGCCAATGCATTGATCATTTCTGTAGTTACAATGGTGGTAATAACCATATCGTTGGGTTGCGCAATCCCCTTGGCTTTGCGGGCTTCTAACATATAGGCAAATGCCAATACCGCCGTTTGATTGCCATTCATTAATACCCATTGGCCTTTATGGTTTTTTACACCAATACCAACGCGGTCTGCATCGGGATCGGTACCCAATAAAATATCGGCATCAAGTGCTTTAGCTTTACTAAGCCCAATACTCATGGTTTCGGACTCTTCTGGATTAGGATATATTACTGTAGGAAAATTACCGTCAGGAACAGATTGCTCTTCAACAATGGTAACATTGGTAAAACCAAAATCTTTTAAAATCTGCGGCACTAATGTAATACCCGTTCCATGAATTGGGGTGTATACAATTTTAAGGTCGTGTTGTTTGGCAATTACTTCTGGATATACGCTTAGGCCTTTCACCATTTTTAAATAGGCGTCGTCCATTTCCTTACCCATGATGGAAATATTCAATTCTCCACCGGTCCATTTTACCTCATCAATACTAGTGACTGCTTCAACTTCTTTAATTACGTTTTTATCGTGCGGAGGTACTAATTGTCCACCATCATTCCAATAAGCTTTATACCCATTGTATTCTTTGGGATTATGCGATGCAGTGCATACCACGCCGCCTTTACAGCCCAAATGCCTAATGGCAAAACTCAATTCTGGTGTAGGCCTTAGTGCTTCAAATAAATACACTTTAATGCCATTGGCTGCAAATACATTGGCTGTTGTTTCTGCAAAAAAACGACTATTGTTTCTACTATCATGCCCTATAGCCATTTTAATGCTTTCGGAAGGATAGTTTTTTTTTAAGTAATTGGCAAACCCTTGCGTTGCCATTCCAATGGTATACTTATTTATTCGGTTAGTGCCAACGCCCATAATTCCGCGTAATCCACCTGTACCAAATTCTAAACTTTTATAAAAAGCATCCGCTAAATCGTCTGGATTATTGGCTTGCATATTGGCAATAGCCTCTTTGGTTGCTTGGTCGTAATTTCCATTTGACCAATTATTTACCCTTTCTTGAATTACTGCGTCCATATTGTATTATTATATTGAAATCCAAAAATATTAAAAAAATATTTAATCTATTGCATAGTAACCCACTAAATCACGTAGGCACCCATAACTTGACCGTCTGCTACTTCTACTTCAATATGATTTTCTGGGGTTGTAGCTACAGAAATACCCACATAATCGGGTTTAACAGGATATAATTTATACATACGCTCCACCAGCACCAGGGTTTGTATGGTTCTAGGATAGAATTCTAGCAAGGGTTTTAGTGCATACAATAATGTTTTACCACTATTGGCCACATCATCAATTAACACCAAGTTTAAATCTGTAAGGTTGCTGTTTTCGCTTAAAACCACGTCTTGGGGTAATTGCTTATTGAGTGTAACAGATATGATAGATATTTTATTGCTGATATAAGGCTTTAATAATTCGGCAATTTTTTGGGCTATCACTAACCCATTGGTACGCACCCCTATCAAAATAACCTCAGCGGAGCTACCACTTAAGTTTTCTGCTAGTTCTAATGCCATTCGGTGTAATTTTTGGTTGGCAGATGCTTGGTTGAGGATGATTTTTTTTTCTGACATAGTCAATATTTATATTTCAAAAATAAGCACAATAAAATCAACCAACAATCCAATTTACAACAAAGCAAAACTGCTAACTTTAACACCTGAATATTTTAGCTATGCCAATACTCCAACAAATACTTTTTGTGGCATTATTTATTGCTGCTACATGGCTATTTGCTAAAAAAGTAGGTGAAATTAAGCGGAATATCTTTTTGGGAAGACCCGAAGACAGAACCGACAACGCTTCGAAACGCTGGAAAAATGTTTTATTATTGGCTTTAGGTCAAAAGAAAATGTTTAAAAACCCAGTAGTAGCCGTGTTGCATTTAATTATTTACGGCGGATTTATCATTATCAATATTGAGGTTTTAGAAATATTGTTAGATGGACTTTTAGGCACACACCGTTTATTCTTGCCAATGCTGGGTAATTATTATGCTTTTATTATTAATGTATTTGAGAGTTTGGCAGTTTTGGTAATAATTGTATGTGTGATTTTTTTAACCAGACGAAATATCATCAAGCTCAAACGCTTTGCCAATAAAGACTTGGATGGATGGCCGCAATCAGACGCTAACTATATTTTATTTATTGAAATTGTTTTAATGAGTTTGTTTTTATTAATGAATGCTACAGACCAAGCCATACAATTAAATGGTAGCGAACATTATAAAGCAACCGGAACACTCTTCTTCTCATCATTTATTAGCCCCTATTTTTCTTCCATGCCATTAACTAATTTAATTGTATTTGAAAGAACTTGTTGGTGGTTTCATATTGTTGGAATATTAACTTTTTTAAATTATCTACCCTATTCTAAACATTTGCATATTGTATTGGCTTTTCCAAATGCTTATTATGCCCGTTTAAATGCTGTTGGACAATTAAACAATATGCCATCGGTACAAAACGAAGTATTGTATGCCATGCAGCCAGAATTGGCACCAACCAACGCTAATACGCCAGAAAAATTTGGTGCAAAGGACGTATTTGATTTGAGTTGGAAAAACTTAATGGATGCATATAGTTGCACAGAATGTGGTAGATGCACCACTGCCTGTCCAGCAAATATGACGGGCAAATTATTGAGCCCTCGAAAAATTATGATGGCAACCAGAGATCGACTAGAAGAAGTGGGCATGAATATTAATCAAAATAAAGTCTTTGTAGACGATGGAAAATCATTAATACAAAACTATATCAGCATCGAAGAATTACGCGCCTGTACTACTTGTAATGCTTGTGTAGAGGAATGTCCGGTAAGTATATCGCCTTTAGATATTATTATAGAACTAAGGCGTGCGCTAATTATGGAAGACAGTAATGCCCCGCAAGAATGGAATAGTACATTTAGTAATATTGAAAATAATTTTGCGCCGTGGAAATTTGCGCCAGACGATCGAGCTAATTGGATCAATGAAATGCCAAATAATTAATCCAAATAACTTTCAACTAACTTTACATAAATCTTTCCAATATGAAAGTAAATACCATGGCTGAAATGCTTGCAAATGGCCAAACACCCGAGGTATTATTTTGGGTGGGCTGTGCAGGAAGTTTCGACCAACGTGCACAAAAAATAACCAAGGCATTTGCAACCATACTTAATAAAGTGGGCATTAATTATGCCATTTTGGGAAAAGAAGAAGCATGTACTGGTGATCCTGCACGACGAGCAGGATATGAATTTTTATTTCAAATGATGGCGTACCAGAATATTCAAATTTTAAATGGATATGGTATAAAAAAAATCATCACCACTTGTCCGCATTGCTTTAATACATTTAAAAACGAATATCCAGAATTAGGTGGCAGTTACGAAGTAATTCATCATACCAGTTTTTTACAGCAATTGATTGATGAAGGAAAAATAAAACTAAAAGAAGGTGGCGAATTTAAGGGTAAGAAAATTGTTTACCACGATAGTTGTTATTTAGGAAGGTCTAATAATATTTACGAAGCCCCACGAAAAGTATTAGAAGCCCTAGATGCAGAACTAGTAGAAATGAAACGTTGTAAAAGCAATGGTTTGTGTTGTGGAGCAGGTGGTGCGCAAATGTTTAAAGAAGACGAACCGGGCAACAAACGCATTAATACAGAACGTACAGACGAAGCCTTAGTAACAGGCGCTGCATTTATTGCGTCGGCCTGTCCTTTCTGTAATACAATGATGACAGATGGCGTAAAAAACAGAGAAAAAGAAAAAGAAGTAGCCGTTTTGGATATTGCCGAAATGATTGCCGCTTCTATGGAATAACCAATAAATTTATAACAATGAGTTTTGAATACAGCAACTTAATTCCAGCAGATTTTCATGCAAATTCAAAAGTGTGGATTTACCAAAGTAGCCGATTATTTTCCATTATCGAAGCTTTTGAAATTGAAGAAAAACTTACCAACTATTTAGCCAATTGGAAAACCCATGGCACAGCGGTAAAAGGCTATGCCAATTTATTCTTTGGGCAGTTTATTGTAATCATGGCCGATGAATCTGCAGCACATGTTGGTGGATGTAGTACCGACACTTTGTTTAGAATGGTTCAAGACCTAGAACTTAATTACAAAGTATCCTTACTTAATCGTCAGAGCTTGGCTTTTTTAATAAAAGACAAGGTACAAATGCTCCCAATGAGTCAAATTAAACACGGCATTGAAAATGGCTTTTTAAACCCAGACACCCTTTATTTTAATAATTTGGCCGCCACAAAAAATGAGTTGCTAAATAATTGGATCATACCAATAAAAGACAGTTGGTTAAACACTCATTTAAAAACCACTTAATAATCAAAATGTATATAGTATACGGAATTCCCAATTGCAACACCGTTAAAGACACCATTAGTTTTTTAAAAACAAACCAAATTGAATATACTTTTCACGATTATAAAAAGAAAGGTATTACCCAAGAAAAATTACAAGATTGGTGTAAACAAAAAGGATGGGAAGTGTTGCTGAATAAAAAAGGTAGTACTTGGCGTGCTTACGATATTAACCACCAACGAAAAATTGTAAATGAAAAAACAGCCATTGACTTTTTATTAGAAAAGCAATCCGCTATTAAACGCCCTATCATTGAATTAGATGGAAAGATTGTAATGATTGGATTCGACGAAACTAGTTATACCCTATTTTTTATTAGATAATTATTTTAAAATAGCGGCTAGTGTTTGAATGAGTTCTTCGCCTCTTAAATTTTTACCAATAATTTTTCCGGTAGGGTCAATGAGCATATTGGCTGGAACACTTTGTATTTTGTACAATTGCGCAACTGCATTGCTCCAATATTGCAAATCACTTAAATGTGTCCAGGTTAATCCATCATCTTTAATTGCTTGCAACCACCTTGATTTATCTTGGTCTAGTGAAATACCCAATACTGTAAAATTTTTGGCTTTAAAAAGGTTATAAGCCCTAACAACATTTGGATTTTCTTGTCGGCAAGGTCCACACCAACTAGCCCAGAAATCTACTAAAACATATTTGCCTTTAAAAGAAGCTAATGAAACCATTTTCCCTTCTGTATCTTTTTGAGAGAAAGGAATGGCCATTGATCCAACAGCCCCAAGTTTTGCTTCGTCAATTGCTTTTTCTAAAATTTTGGTATAAGCAGAAGTTTTAGCCCCTGCAGATAATAATTTATAACTAGGTTCTACCAATAAAATACCACTAGCCCCTTCAAACAAAGGGCTTATCACGTATAACACAAAAGGACTTACAGGAGAATTGGGTTTTAGTTTAGCAAAGTCTGCTGCTGTTTGAATAACACCTGTTTTATTGGTGTTAAATTCATTCATTAAACCATTGCGCTTGTTAGCATCTTTTTCTTGGTTGATAGCAGCCGCTAATGAGTTTAACCTATCTCTAAACGGATTGAACTGTTGTTTAAAATATTCGTAGTCTACTTGCAATTGAGATCCACTCATATTTAAACCAGTAGTTAAATCGCCTACAATTTGTAAAGTATCATTATATAAGAAAACGTCTATCCCTTCTTTATATCCTACAAATGCTAGTTGAAAAACATCGGCTTCATTTAGTTTGCCAGTAATTGTAAATTGGCCGTTTCGTACAATGGTATTGGCAATAGTTGTACCTGTAGTACCTCCTTTTAAAGACACTTGTGTACTATCTTTTAACCCTTTAATAGCTGCTTTAATTACAAAATCTTTCGTGCTAGTTTGGGCGAAAGACAATATTGGTAGCAATAAAAAAATAAATAATTGACGCATATTATTTTGAATGACGTTTTTGTAAAATATCCATAACATCTGTTAATCGATACCCTTTGGCATTTAATAAAATTAAGTAATGAAACAATAAGTCGGCCGATTCGTTTAAAAATAAATCTTGGTCATTGTCTTTTGCTTCAATAACTAGTTCAACCGCTTCTTCACCCACTTTTTGGGCAATTTTATTTAATCCTTTGGCAAATAGACTTGCCACATAAGACTCATCGGGCGTTGCTTGTTTGCGCAATTGAATAATATCTTCTAAATAAGACAAGAAATTATTGCTATGGTTTTTTTCCATCCAACAAGTGTCGGCACCGGTATGGCAAACAGGACCCAGTGGATGCACCTTAATTAATAAGGTGTCATTATCACAATCAACCGATATGGTTTTTAATTCTAAATAATTACCCGATTCCTCTCCTTTTGTCCAAAAACGTTGTTTGCTCCTACTAAAAAAAGTTACCCGACCTAGTGCTTCTGTTTTTTCAAGTGCTTCCTGGTTCATAAAACCTAGCATTAACACTTTATCGGTATTAAAGTCTTGAATAATGGCGGGCACTAATCCATCTGCGTATTTTGAAAAATCTATATTCATGATTCTTGTATTAAATTCTAACAATAATGCCTTTTTCGTTTAAATAAGCTTTCAAATCAGGAATGGCTATTTCCTTAAAATGAAAAATGCTAGCAGCCAGTGCCGCATCTGCTTTTGCTGTTGTAAATACATCAACAAAATGATCCATTGTTCCACCACCGCCAGATGCAATAATTGGTACGGGCAATGTTTCTACCAGTGTTGCTGTAATGTCTAGGGCAAAACCTTGTTTGGTACCGTCGTGGTTCATAGAGGTTAACAATATTTCACCAGCCCCCAAATCTACGGCTTGTTTGGCCCAATCAATACATTTGGTATCTGTTTTAACCCTTCCACCATTCAAATACACATACCAATTGCCATCGGCTTCTAGCTTGGTATCAATGGCTAAAACAATACATTGGCTGCCAAATTCCTTGGCTAAATCTTTAATTAATGGGGGATTTTTATAGGCCGATGTATTAACCGAAATTTTATCGGCGCCATTTTGCAATAAAACACTCACATCTTCAACACTACTAATGCCGCCACCTACCGTAAAAGGAATATTAATATGGTGCGATATTCTATTAACTAATTCACTTAAGGTTTTTCTTTTTTCAATTGTTGCCGTGATATCTAAAAAAACCAATTCATCGGCACCTTGCTTGGCATAAAATGCACCCAATTCTACTGGATCACCAGCATCGCGAATATTTTCGAAATTCACACCTTTAACAGTGCGTCCGTCGCGAATATCTAAACAAGGAATAATTCTTTTTGTAAGCATTTTATTACGCTATTCGTTGTTTAAAAATTAGTCAAATCTTTTAAAGCAATTCGGCCTTCATAAATCGCTTTTCCAACAATAGCACCTGCACAACCCAATTCTTTTAAGGCAGTCAAATCGGCTAAACAACTCACACCACCACTTGCTATAAAATACAAGGAAGGAAACTTTTCTACAATATTTTTATATAAATCAATGGATGGCCCTTCTAATTTACCATCCTTACTAACGTCTGTACAAAAGGATTGCAAAATTCCCTTACTAATATAATCTTGTAAAAAATCGTAAATATTAATATTTGTTGTTTCTAACCAACCAGCCACAGCAATTTTTTCGGACTTAACATCGGCACCCAAAATAAATTTATCGGGTCCATACACCTTTAACCATTCTAAAAAAATATCGGGCTCTTTCACTGCCAAACTTCCAATGGTAGCATAAGCCGCGCCAGACTCAAAAACAATATTTAAGTCTTTGTCTTTTTTAATTCCACCTCCAAAATCAATACTCAATGTGGTGTAGGCAGCGATCTCTTGCAACACGGCCCAGTTTTTTACTGTACCTGCTTTTGCGCCGTCTAAATCTACTAAATGCAAACGCTTTAATCCAGCAGCTTCAAATTGCTTGGCAACCTCTAATGGGTTTTCGTTGTAAATAGTTTTTTGTGCGTAATCGCCTTGTGTTAGTCGAACACATTTTCCATCAATAATATCTATAGCTGGTATAATTTGCATAGTAGTAATTTTTGTATCCTTATAATTGGATAAAGTTTTTTAATATCTGCTCTCCAATTCCAGCGCTTTTTTCTGGATGAAATTGTAGACCGTAAAAATTGTTTTTATGCAAGGCCGAACTATATGGCTGTACATAGTCTGTTTGCGCAATGGTATGTTCGCCCAATGCTGCATAATATCCATGAACAAAATAGCAATAACTATTTTCTTTGACTTGGTTAAAGATGGGAGTTTGTAAATGCGTAATGGTATTCCAACCAATTTGAGGCACTTTTAAATTGGCTTGTACCATACTATTTGGTTGAAATTTTTTTACGTGTTCTTCAAAAATTCCCAAACATTGTGTATTGTTTTCTTCGCTATAAGCACACATTAATTGCATGCCCAAACAAATACCCAAAACGGGTTGTGTAAGGTTTGCAATCAGTTTGTCTAATTGACGCGCTTGCAAGTATTGCATGGCTGTACTCGCTTCGCCAACGCCAGGAAAAATCACTTTATCTGCCGACATAATTGCCGCATGATCATCCGTTACAATAGCCTCAACTCCTATTCGCTCTAATGCATAAAGCACCGATTGAATATTGCCGGCATTGTATTTTATGATCACTAGTTTCATGCTATTTCAATTTTTTTTTTACCTAGATAACTGCGCTTATAAACTGTTTTACAGTTGCATCAATATTTGTTGAACCTTCTAATGCTTTAATAAAAGCTGTACCAATAATGGCGCCGTTTGCATATTTACATGCCGACTCAAAAGTATTCCGGTCTTTAATACCAAACCCAACTAACACAGGGTTTTTCAATTGCATGGATTGTAATTGTTGTAAGTATTTTTCTACCGAATTAAAATCTTTGTCTTTACCGGTTGTAGCAGAAGAACTTACAGCATATAAAAATCCAGTACTCAAATTATCGAGTTGTTGTATTCTTTCGGTTGAAGTTTCGGGGGTTACTAAAAAAACAAAGTCTAAACCATATTTTTTTATGATGGCCCCAAATTCCATTTCAAATTCGTATTCTGGTAAATCGGGTAAAATCAAACCATCAACACCAACGGCACTTGCATCTGCACAAAATTTCTCAAACCCATACTGCAATACAGGATTCATATATCCCATTAAAATAATGGGAATATTTATTTGTCCTTTGAGTGCTTTTAATTGTTCAAACAACACTGCAATGCTCATACCATTTTGCAAAGCAATATTGCCACTTTCTTGTATCACCGGACCATCGGCAAGCGGATCACTATAAGGCATTCCAAGTTCAATAATGTCTGCACCATTATTTTGTAATGCCTGAATAATGGTTGTAGTACTATTTAGTTGGGGATATCCTGCAGTAAAATACACATTCAATACCCTTTCTTTTTTCTTTGCAAACAATGCTTGTAAACGACTCATCTATCTTATTTTAAAATATATTGCACTTATAATTATACACCCAAATCTAATTCTCTAATATAGGTTGCCAAATCTTTGTCACCCCTGCCACTCAGGCAAACCACTACCCTGTCGGAAAATTTTAAATTTAATTTTCCTAAAACTGCAAAAGCATGCGCTGTTTCTAGTGCAGGAATAATGCCTTCAGTTTTACTAATATGAATTGCGCTGTCTAGCGCTTCTTTGTCTGTAGCACTTAAAAAAGTACCCCTTCCAGAAGTATATAAATGCGCATGCAATGGACCAACGCCTGGATAATCTAAACCTGCAGAAATACTATGCGGCTCTACTACTTGGCCATCTGCCGTTTGCATTAATAAACTTTTACTACCATGCAAAATACCTGGTTTACCTAATTGTGTTGTTGCAGCACTCATGCCAGAATATACACCCATGCCAGCTGCTTCAACAGCTACTAATTGTACACTTAGCTCATCTAAAAAATGATAGAACGCACCTGCTGCATTACTTCCTCCACCCACACAGGCCACCACATGTGTTGGTAATTCATTGCCTGTTTTTTCTTTTAACTGCCAGCGGGTTTCTTCACTAATAACACTTTGAAAACGTGCCACCATATCTGGATAAGGATGCGGACCAACCACACTACCAATAATATAATGCGTATCTATGGGGTTATTAATCCAGTCACGAATGGCTTCATTGGTAGCGTCCTTTAATGTTTTGCTGCCACTTAATGCAGGAATCACTTTTGCACCAAGCATACGCATACGTGCAACATTGGGGGCTTGACGTTCAATATCTTTTTCGCCCATGTAAACAATGCATTCTAATCCTTTCAAAGCACATACTGTAGCCGTTGCTACACCATGTTGGCCAGCACCAGTTTCTGCAATGATTCTAGTTTTGCCAAGTTTGATGGCCAATAAAATTTGACCAATGGTGTTATTAATTTTGTGTGCGCCTGTATGACAAAGGTCTTCGCGCTTTAAATAAATCGTTGCATTAAATTCTTTACTCAATCGCTCTGCTAAAAATAGCGGCGTTGGCCTACCTACATAATCTTTTAGTAATGATTGGAATTCTTTTTGAAAACTCGGCTCATACATGATTTCTAAATAGCGTGCTTTTAATTCCTCCACATTTCTGTGTAACATTTCAGGAATATACGCACCGCCAAATTGGCCATAATAACCTTGTAAATCGGGCTGTTGAAAACTAGTAGTTGTGTTCATCATTCAGTACTTTAAATTATCCCTTAATAGCTGTTACAAAAGCCTGCACTTTTGCCATATCTTTTATGCCTGGTGCAATTTCAAATTTGCTATTGATATCTACCGAAAACAAATCTTTTGCTACCGAGCTTTTTGAAAACTCTTTTAATAATTCCGCATCAGTGGGCTCAATTCCTCCACTTAAAAAAAATGGCTTTTTAACAGTCTCTCCTTCTAATTGTTTCCAATTAAACTTCTTTCCTGTTCCGCCATATCCTGCACCTTCTGTATCAAATAAAAACATATCTGCTACATCTTGGTAATCTTTAGCACGCCATAAAATATTTTCTCCCTCACGCATTCTAAAGGCTTTTACTACTGTTACATAGTTTGAAATGCGTTCGCAATATTTGGGAGATTCATCACCGTGTAATTGCACCAAGTATAAACCACAAGCATCTACCATATGTAACACTTCTTCTGCAGGCGTATTTACAAAAACACCTACTTTGTTAATCTGTTTCCCTTTTAATTTTCGGAGCTGCTCTTTATTCATCTGCGAAAAAACATATCGGGGAGATTTGGGATAAAAAATAAAACCTGCAAATTCAACCCCCATTTCATCGAGTTGCATTAATTGATCAGGTTTAGTAATACCACAAACTTTAATACGCATATTATTTTGCTTTTAATTGATGTACAAAATCAGCAAAAGCAATCGAAGGACTAGCTTGTTTCATGAAATTTTCTCCAATTAAAAACCCTTTAAAACCTGCTTGGCGTAAAGTTACAATAGTATCTACATTACTGATGCCACTTTCTGCAATAGCTAGTTTATTAGTTGGAATTTGTTTAATCAAGGCCAAAGAAGTATCAATACTCACTTCAAAGGTTTTCAAATTGCGGTTATTGACGCCCACTAAATCAATACTATCACAAATATGTTCTAACTCTTGTTCGTTATGAATTTCTAATAACACTTCTAACCCTAAAGACTTAGCAGTAGCTGCCATTGATTTTACTTTGCTTGGAGTTAAGCAAGCGGCAATTAATAAAATCACTTCAGCACCATGGGCTTTGGCTTCAATCAATTGGTATTCATCAATCATAAAATCTTTACGCAACAAAGGCACTTCATTAATGGTTGCTGCCAATAAATCATTTAATGATCCTCCAAAAAATTCCGTATCGGTTAAAACAGAAATACCCGATGCACCATATTTAGCATAAGCCATGGTTACTTCTTCAACCGTTGCTTGGTCATTGATTACACCTTTGCTTGGAGACTTTCGTTTAAACTCCGCTATAATACCTGTTTTTGTAGGATCCAATAAAAACGAATACAAGGAAAGTGTTTCGGCTTTAAAATATTTCATCTGCTCTAAATCTGCAATAGGTGTTTGCAATTTTTTAGCAGCCACTTCTATTTGTTTTTGGGCAATAATTTTATCTAGAATATTCATATTATTGAAGGCTAATTAAAGTTTGTAATGACTGGTATGCTTTACCAGATTCAAGGCTTTCTACAGCGGCTAAATAAGCATCGTTATAGCTGGCGTATTTTCCTGTACAGTGCAAAGCCATAGCAGCATTGGCTAATACTACTGCGTTTTGAGCCCAAGTACCTTCGCCTTTTATAATTGATGTAAAAATAGCACTTGCTTCCTCTACAGAATCACCGCCATAAATAGATGCTGGCGTTACAGTACGTTTGCCCAATTGTTCTGGCGTATAAATAAATTCGCCTTCATTGGTAATAATTTTTGTGTCGTTGGTTAATGATATTTCGTCGTACCCATCTAAGCTGTGTAAAATGGTAAAAGCTTTTCCGGTTTGTTGTAATAAATAATTATAAATTCTAGCCATTTCTAAATTATACACACCCACCAATTGATAAGCAGGTGCTGCAGGATTTACCATTGGACCTAGCATGTTAAAAAAAGTTCTAACACCCAAACTCTTTCTGGTTGAACCAACCACTTTTAATGCAGGATGAAATAATGGCGCATGTAAAAAACAAATATTAGCCGTTTCAATTTCTTTTAATAATGAGGCATTATCATTTTTATGCCGATAACCTAACTGCTCCATTACATTCGATGCCCCACTAATAGAACTTGCCCCATAGTTGCCATGCTTAGCCACTTTTTGTCCAGCACCTGCTACGATAAAACAAGATAGTGTAGAAATATTAAACGTATTTTTCCCATCACCACCTGTTCCAACAATATCTACTACTTCATATCCTTTTAAATCAACTTTTACACAAAGTTCTAGTAGCGCATCTCTAAAGCCTTGCAACTCTTCAATGGTAATACTACGCATTAAAAATACCGTAATGAAAGAAGCAATTTCAGCGTCATTGTATTGGCCAGCAGACATGTTGACTAATATTTCTTTAGCTTCATTTCTGCCGAGCGTTTTGTGCTCAAATAAATATTGCAATATCTTTTTCATATTATTTTTTTAACCAGTTTCTTACTATTGTTTCACCGATTGGTGTAAGTACCGATTCGGGATGAAATTGAACACCTTGTACATCAAAATTTTTGTGTTCTAATGCCATAATAAATCCATTCGATTCAGATGCTGTAATAGTTAACGCATCCGGAAAATTTTTATCACTCACTACCCAACTATGGTATCGACCAACAATAAACTCATTAGGCAATCCCTCAAACAAATTATTTTTATTCGTACTAATTGGTGCTGTTCTTGGTAGCAATTGAATAGGCGTTGCAACCCCATGAAATACCGAAGTTAAATTAGTGAGCGTTCCACCAAAAGCTTCGCCAATTGCCTGATGCCCTAAACATACACCCAGTATAGATTTGGAAGCCGCGTATTCTTTTATTAAAGGAATTAACAACCCTGCTTCGGATGGTACTCCCGGACCTGGCGACAAAATAATTTTATCGTAATCCTTTACCTTTTCTAAAGCAATTTCATCGTTTCTACAAACAGCCACTTTGGTATGGGTAATTTTTTCAACCAAGTGCACCAAGTTGTAAGTAAACGAATCGTAATTATCAAAAACTAAAATCTTCATATCTTATAATTATAGTAGCCTATACAACTAAATGGTCTCTGCTATTTGAATGGCTTTTTTAAGGGCATTCAATTTATTGTTCACTTCCTGTAATTCATTTTCAGGAACACTCGCCGCAACTACACCTGCACCCGCTTGATACGTAAGTGTATTATTCTTGCTTAAAAAAGTACGTATCATGATAGCGTGGTTACAAGATCCATCAAAGCCCATAAAGCCAATACCTCCTCCATAATAACCCCTAGCAGTTGGCTCGAAACTATCAATTAGTTCCATGGCCTTAAATTTTGGTGCACCACTCAAAGTGCCTGCAGGAAAGGTTTTTGCCAATAATTCAAAAGGATTTTGGTTAGCGCGAACTTGTCCTGTTACTTCACTTACCAAATGAATCACATGACTATAATAATGTACTTGTTTATATTGGGTTACTGTTACTTCATTGCACAACCTGCTTAAATCATTTCTAGCCAAATCAACCAACATTACATGCTCTGCATTTTCTTTTACATCTAGCAATAATTTTTCGGCCATTGCTTTGTCTGTTGCATCGTCTCCACTACGTTTAAACGTTCCTGCAATAGGATGTACAATTGCTTTGCCATTTTGAATAATCAATTGTGCTTCTGGAGATGACCCCATCAATTTATAATCGCCATAATCAAAAAAGAATAAATAAGGCGATGGGTTAACACTTCTTAAAGCGCGATAAACATTAAATTCATCGCCAGTAAAAGACTGTTGAAATCTTCTACTCAACACAATTTGAAATACATCACCACGCAAACAACTTTGAATACCTTTTTGCACCATGGTACGATAGGTTTCATCGGTCATATTAGAAGATTCAATACCCTTACTACAAAAAGGATATACGGGAACGTCTTTACTTTTAATTAATGATTCAACCATTACAGCATCCGATTCAATACCTGTAATAGTATTCTCACAAATAAACAACTCGTCTTTAAAATGGTTAAACGCAATTACATATTGATAGAGCCTATAGCGCATTAAAGGAATAGCTGGGGCAGCATGTTTGTCTGCGTTAAAATGGAGTGTATCAAAAAACTGAACCGCATCAAAACTTGTGTATCCATAAAGCCCTTGTGCAAATTTTGCTTCCTTTTCTGCTGCTGGTTCTATTTGAAATTTTTGCATGAAATTCCATAGTTCTCTAGGCGCATCAGCCACATTTTCTAGTGCTAATTTTTCGGGTGTTTCATTAGGTAATTTAAATTCAATGCTGTTTGAGGAACTCACTTCAATACCTGCAATAGCATTAATACAAATAAAGGAGTAACTATTTTCTGACACATGGTGATCGGTACTTTCTAGTAATACCGTATCACGAAATCGATCCCTTATGCGCAAATAAATACCTACTGGCGTATAAATATCAGCCAACAGCCTTTTGCAGTTTGTTTGAATAATTATTTTTTTCATATCCTATTTCTTAAAATTTTTGGTGTTCAACAATTGATTATCAGTTCGTAAATGGGTATAAAAAAACCCCGGCAAATTGTCGGGGCTTTGAATATATTCAAAAACGTAAGGCTAGGCCATTACAATCCCCTTTCAAAGTTTGTATGCCACCACCAATATTTGTTTGTTAATTTGTTCATTGCATTGCAAATATGCGAGAGAATTGTTTGTTGACCAAATTTTTATATAAAGTTTTACATAAAACAGACATTTCAACAAATTAGGATACCACTTAAAAACATATCATTAAAAAATTTGTTGTAGAATTTGTTAGACCCCCATTATTGTTTCATATTTGAAAAAAAACGCATGAAAAAAGCATTATACCTATTAATATTGGCCTGTTTTGGATTTGGAACTGTATTTGCAACTGGCCCCGACGATATTCTAGGTACCTGGATAAGTGCTGGTGGTAAAGGCCATATTCAAGTATATAAAGAAGGTAAAAACTATTTTGGAAAAATCATTTGGTTAAAAGAACCAAACAATGAAAAAGGTCAACCCAAAGTAGATGCTAATAATCCCGACCCAGCACAAAAAAACAAACCTATTATAGGCTCATTGATTCTTAGAAACTTTCAGTTCAACGATGGCGAATGGAATAATGGGAAAATCTACGATCCAATGAATGGCAAAGAATACAAATGCATCATAAAACTAAAAGAACCCAATACACTCAATGTTAGAGGCTATATTGGGTTCTCTATGTTGGGCCGAACAGAAGTTTGGACCCGGTTAAAATAATATTATAATACGCCTTTTGTTGATGGTAAGTGATTTGAAAAAGGATCACGTTTTACCGCCATTCGAATAGCTTTTGCAAAAGCTTTAAAGATGGCTTCAATTTTATGGTGCTCGTTACTGCCTTTGCAAGAAATATTTAAATTACATTTAGCTGCGTCGCTAAAGGATTTAAAGAAATGGAAAAACATTTCTGTTGGCATCTCTCCTATTTTTTCGCGCTGAAAACTAGCATCCCAAACTAACCAGTTACGACCACCAAAATCAATGAGCACTTGTGCAGAGGCTTCATCCATTGGAAGCGCAAAACCATAACGTTCCATGCCACGTTTATCGGCTAGTGCCAATGCAAATGCTTCACCAAGTGCAATACCTGTATCTTCAATAGTATGGTGCTCGTCTATATGCAAATCGCCTTTGGTTTGTACCGATAAATCGAGCTGTCCGTGGCGTGCAATTTGATCAAGCATATGGTCGAAAAAACCAATGCCCGTATCAATAGCTGTTTTGCCAGATCCATCTACATTTAAAGCCACAGTAATTTTTGTTTCATTGGTATTACGTTCGTGGGTAACACTACGCAAACCCAATTTTAAAAACGAATAAATATCTGCCCAATGTATAGTTTCTAATGCAATAGAACTTGTTAATTCATTTATTGCTGCATCAATTTCCGTAGCACCTAAACTAGCATCTGTATTTAACCAAATAGCTTTACAGCCAAGGTTCTTAGCCAATTGAACATCTGTAATTCGATCACCAATTACAAAAGAATTAGCTAAATCGTAAGCAGGGTTATTTATATAAGTAGTAAGTAGACCTGTACGTGGTTTTCTGGTAGCTGCATTTTCTGCAGGAAAGGTTTTATCTATGTAAACAGCCGAAAAATGAATGTCTTCGTTGGCCAAAGTTTCCATAATAAAATCTTGTATTGGCCAAAAAGTTTTTTCAGGAAAAGCGTCTGTACCCAAGCCATCTTGATTGGTAATAATTACCAGCTCATAATCCATTTCTTTGGCAATCAAAGACAAATATTTAAATACTTTTGGATAAAAACTTAACTTATAAAAATCATCAATCTGATAAGTTGGTGGCGCTTCATTAATAATAGTACCATCTCTGTCTATGAATAAAACTCTTTTCATTTTTACCTTAATTTTGACCTGCCTATTTTCACTTCTTCCACTGTTACAAGACCTGCTTTATTCGTCCAACTATTTCTAATATAAGTAAGTACATCTGCAATTTGTTGGTTAGACAAATCTTTGTGTGATGCCATAGAATTACTATACATTTCGCCTTCAATTTCAACGCGGTCGGCTAATCCATTTAAAACAATTTTAATAAGCCTAGCCTTATCGTTGCCATTAACATTTAGCGCACCATCAAGTGGTGGATTCATATGTGGCACACCACCACCATCTTGTTGATGGCAAGCCAAACACTGTGCCTTGTATACTTCCTTGCCCCTTAATACCGATGCCATAATAGGATCTGGCAATTTAATATCAGATTTAAAACCCAAAAAATTAATCGATAAAAGCAATAAAGCAACACCTATCAACCCTTTTTTTATACTAGTCATTATTTACCTGTATAATTAATTTTATAAATCGTTCCTTTTGAATCGTCAGACACATACAAAGATCCGTCTGGACCTTCTGCTAATCCACAAGGACGGTGTTGTGCCGAGCGAGTACTTGTAACAACTTCTACCCCTGCAAATCCATTGGCAAAAATTTCCCATTCACCTGCAGGTTTTCCGTTTTTAAAAGGTACGAATGCAACATAATAACCTTCTTGAGGCAAAGGTGCTCTGTTCCAAGAACCATGGAAAGCAATGAACGCACCATTTTTATATTTAGCAGGAAATTGATTGCCTGTATAAAACAAAATACCATTTGGTGCCATATGTGCAGGAAAAGCAACAACTGGATCTGCAAAGTTTTTATCGGTTGATACTTTTTTTCCATCTCCACCATATTCTGGTGCCACCATTTTTTTCTTTAATTCAGGATCATAATACACATAAGGCCATCCAGCATTGGTTCCTTGCTTTAATGCATACATAGTTTCGGCAGGTTTTTCTGCATTGTCTTTTTCGGTATACATATCAGGAAACAAATCGTGTAATTGATCGCGTCCGTGTTGCATAACATAGAGTTGGTTATTTTGAGTATTCCAATCTAAACCAACCACATTACGCAAGCCTGTTGCATATCTAACGCCATTTTCATACGTCTGATTAAGTTTGCTGGCACTAAATTTCCAAATGCCTCCAGCAGAATCTAAAATAGGACAAGGCATTTTTCCTAGAGAGCCTTTTTTGCGATCTTCAATTTGGCAAGAATTAGAGTAAGCACCAATATTTACATAGATATTGCCATCATTATCTAGTGCTACTGATTTAGATTCGTGTTGACGACGATTAATTAAACCACTAATAATTGTTTCTGGGGCTTCGGTATTCATTACTTCACCATTTGCATTTAATTGGTACCGATATACTGCATCATCAGAAGAGGTGTACA
>Ga0214919_10005229_pt1 | contig 18526 bp, 12 predicted proteins | sample LL1503_MetaG_FD_177994 | JGI IMG/M metagenome (GOLD analysis project Ga0214919, IMG submission 177994) | Freshwater microbial communities from Lake Lanier, Atlanta, Georgia, United States - LL-1503 | ecosystem: Environmental > Aquatic > Freshwater > Lake | place: USA: Georgia | collected...
GCCCTCAGTCAGACTATCGGCGACGATGCCCACGCTGATGGTTGCTGTGCCACTGGCGTTGACCGTTGCAGAGCCGGTGAGTAGGCCACCAGTGATGTCGAAGCTACTCACGCCGGACAGGGTGTAGGGGACTGACGTGCCAGACGTGACGTTGGTGGTTGAGAGGGTGAAGGTGGCGGTGGAGCCTTCGTTGTAACTACTTGATCCAGCCGACAGTGCATAAGTGGCCGCGGCAACCTCTTGGTATTTGGTCAGAAAGGCGTCGGAGTTGCCGCCGTTTTTGATCTGCCCATCGAGCGCACCATTGGTATACCCACTGACGTAGATCGAGCCATCGAGGCCGGTGGCAAGGCTACGGGCATAGTCATAGCCGTTCGACCCTAACAGCTTGGTCCAGGCTTTGGTGCCGTCGGTGCTGTATTTAGTCAGGAATGCGTCAAAGCCGCCGCTGTTGGCCTGCCCATCTAGCCAGCTACCGGTATACCCACTGACGTAGATCGAACCATCGAGGCCGGTAGTTAGGGCGTAGGCCCAGTCAGTGCCACCCGTCCCCAGCTGCTTGGTCCAGGCTTTGGTGCCATCAGTGCTGTATTTGGTCAGGAAGGCGTAATAGCTGACGCTGTTGGTCTGCCCATCGACGGTATACCCACTGACGTAGATTGAGCCATCGAGGCCGGTGGTGAGGGCGCGGGCATAGTCATCTCCACTTGTACCCAGCAGCCTTGTCCAGACTTTAGTGCCAACTGGGCTGTACTTGGTCAGGAAGGCGTCGAAACCACCGCTGTTGGTCTGCCCATCGAGCGCGCCATTGGTATAACCACTGGCGTAGATTGAGCCATCGAGGCCGGTGGTGAGGGCGCGGGCTTCGTCAGAGCCGCCCGTGCCCATCAGCTTGGTCCAGGCTTTGGTGCCGTCAGCGCTGTATTTCGTCAAGAAGGCGTCTTCATTGCCGCTGTTGGTCTGCCCATCGAGTGCTCCAGTGGTAACCCCACCGATGTAGATCGAGCCATCAAGGCCGGTGGTGAGGGCGTGGGCATAGTCAGTGCCGCTCGTCCCCAGCAGCTTGGTCCAGACTTTGGTGCCGTCGGCGCTGTATTTAGTCAGGAAGGCGTCAAGGCTGCCGCCGCTGTTGGTCTGCCCATCGAACGCGCCAGTTGTATGCCCACCTACGTAGATCGAGCCATCGAGGCCGGTGTTGAGGGCATAGGCATAGTCAGTCCCGCTCGACCCCAGTAGCTTGGTCCAGGCTTTGGTGCCGTCGGCGCTGTATTTGGTCAGGAAGGCGTCATAGCCTCCACTATTGGTCTGCCCATCGAGCGCACCATCGGTATACCCACTGACGTAGATCGAGCCATCGAGGCCGGTGACGAGGGCACGGGCTTGGTCATCTCCGCTCGTCCCCAGCAGTTTGGTCCAAGCCTTCACCGTAGTAGTTCCCGTAGGGGTGGAAACGCCGAGCGATGTGTCGTTAATAGTGATGGATGCCGTCTTGCTCTGGGCGGTGACGGTCAGTGTCTCGTTACCTTCGGTCAAACTGTCGGCAACAATGCCTACGCTGATAGTTGCCGTTCCGCTGGAATTGACTGTGGCGCTGCCAGTGAGAAGCCCACCGGTTATGTCGGCTGCGCTAATTCCTGAGAGCGTGTACGGCACTGATGTGCCTGAGGCTACGTTGGAGGTGGTGAGGGTGAAGGTGGCAGTAGAACCTTCATTAACTGAAGAGCTGCTTGCGCTGAGGCTGTAGGTAGCCGTTTTGGAGGTGTCGTTGATCGTTATAGACGAGGACTGCCCCTGCACGGTGACTGTTAGAGTCTCTGGCCCCTCGGTCAATGTATCAGCGGCGATTGGGATGGATATGTTTGCAACACCATTGGTGCCAACCGTAACTTGGCCCGTCAAAGAGCCAGTCGCAATATCTGCCGCGTTAACGCTGCCTGAAATCGTGTAAGTCAAAGCGCTGCCAGAGGCAAGGCCTGTGGTGGTTACAGAAAAATTAGCCGTAGAGCCTTCATTTGCCGAGGTGCCCGCTGGCCATTGCTGCAGGGAATAGGTGGGAGAACTTGACTTGGAGGTGTCATTGACAACAGTAGATGCAGTGGCTCCCCCAGCAGTAACCGTCAACGTCTCAGCTCCTTCAGTCAGCAAGTCGTTCAGCAGTATTACTGAAATTGTGGCTACCCCACTGGAGTTAACAACCGCATTGCCGCTGAGTGATCCGCCCGATAAATCAGCGGCGCTGATGCCCGAGAGGGTGTATGGCACTGATGTGCCAGAGGCGACGTTGGAGGTGGTGAGGGTGAAGGTGGCAGTAGAACCTTCATTAACTGAAGAGCTGCTTGCGCTGAGGCTGTAGGTAGCCGTTTTGGAGGTGTCGTTGATCGTTATAGACGAGGACTGCCCCTGCACGGTGACTGTTAGAGTCTCTGGCCCCTCGGTCAATGTATCAGCGGCGATTGGGATGGATATGTTTGCAACACCATTGGTGCCAACCGTAACTTGGCCCGTCAAAGAGCCAGTCGCAATATCTGCCGCGTTAACGCTGCCTGAAATCGTGTAAGTCAAAGCGCTGCCAGAGGCAAGGCCTGTGGTGGTTACAGAAAAATTAGCCGTAGAGCCTTCATTTGCCGAGGTGCCCGCTGGCCATTGCTGCAGGGAATAGCTTACATAGTCCGTTATATAGCCTTTCGATGTGTTCGTCCAGTTGGCATCAGCCAGGTCCTTGTACAGGTCAAGCCAGAAATACTCAACACCCTCCGTCAAGCTATCTTTTAAGGTTTCCACCGTGACAGTCTTACTGATTTCGTTAGCTGCGAATGCTACCGGCTGCAGCGAAAGAGCTCGATAGTCGTTACCGTTTTGTGCGCTGCCATTCGATGTGGTCACATAGATAGTGGATTGCGAGCCGCTAGCACTACGTGTCACGATGAACGAGATAACTCCTCCTTCAATAACCGGGTTGCTCAGCGTGCTGCTTGAACTGACGCTGTAGGTGTAAGAGATTACCGGCGCATCTTTGATATAGGCCTTGCCATAGCTGGCGTAGCTGCTATCGTTATAGTTTTTGTAGAGATCGAGCCAGAAGTATTCCGGACTTTCGGTGCTGTTGTCAGCCAACGTTTCAACAGTCACTGTTTTACTGGTTTCATTTGCTGAAAATATGACTGCCTGCTTGGAGAGTCGAGTGTAGTCAAGCTCCCCATAGGCTGAGCCATCTGAGGTGGTCACGTAAACGGTGGATGTCTGGCCAATGCCACTGCGAGAGATGGTGAAGCTAGCCGGGCTACCTTCGATGACTGCCGCGGCACTGGTTAGCGCATTTGAGGTGACTACGTAGCTGAAATTGGTGACCGGTACGTCTTTTATATAGGCCGGGGAATAGGTGGTCCAGTTCGAATCTGAGATGTTTTTTTGTAGAGCCAGCCAGAAGTACTCTGGCGATTCAGTCAAGCTATCCTGGTAGGTGGCCACCGTAACAGTCTTGCTGCTTTCACCTTTAGAAAAAGTAACTGCATGTCGAGTTAAAGCTGCGTAATCAGAGCCGCTATTGGCATTGCCGTCCGAGGTGGAGACATAAACGGTGGATGCAGTGCTGCTGCCACTGCGGGTTATGGTGAAGGTAACGTTACTACCTTCAGTTGCGGCAGACGCCGCTCCGGCGTCGTTTTCTATCGAATAGCTGTAGTCCACCTCGAAAAAATCTTGGATATAGGCTGCTGCGTAGCTGCTGCGGGTCGTATCTGCGGCGTTGCGGTAAAGGTTGAACCAAAAATATTCGTTGCCCTCAGTCGAGCTGTCCTGATAGCTTTGGACAGTGAAGGTTTTGGTATTTTCGCTAGGCGAAAAGGTGATGGCCTGCCGCGCCAGTGCGCCGTAATCTGAACCTTCAATCGCTGTACCGGTGGCTGTGGCCACGTAAACCGTCGAGGCTGTACCTGTGCCGCTGCGAATGACGGTGAAGCTAACTGATCCGCCCTCGGTCATGGCGGTAGCGTTTGTTCCAGCCGATGACTCTATGGTGTAGTTGTACAGATCAACCGGTGTATCTTTGATATAGGCTGTGGTGCTTACGTTGGCTCTTTTATCTGTCAGGTTTTGGTACAAGGCAAAGCGGAAATACTCTACAGGCTCCAGCCACAAATCTTGAGCCAATTCGACTTGAAACGTGGCAGTTGTCTGGTTGGCATTAAAGCTCAACGGCTGCTTGTCGACTGCGGTGTAGTCTGCCGCACCAGCTGTACCCGACTGCGTAGAGAGGTAGACCGTGGATGCGATGCCTGTACCACCACGAGTGATGGTGAAGGTTATTTTTCCGCCTTCGGCCGCTGCTGAGCTAGAGCTGCTGGCATCAGAGGAAACGACATACTGATAAATTGAATCGACCGAATCTGTAATATAAGCTTGTGCGGAGACAGTTGCTGATGTATCAGATAGGTTCTTAAACAGACTCAGGCTGAAGAATTCCACGGTTTCGTTGAACTCATCCCGGTACGCGGTAACCGTGACAGTCTTAGTGGTCTCAAAGGAAGAAAACTGCAGCGACTTTTTGCTTAGCGCAGAAAAGTCTTGTGTGCCGGCGGTCCCGGTCACTGTGCTGAGGTAGACCGTTGAGGCTGTGCCGCTGCCATTGCGCGTGATGGTAAAACTGACATTCTGGCCCTCGATAGCAGCAGCGGCGCTGGTGGGCGCTGAAGCGCTAACCGTGTAGAAATCGCCAGCCGCGACCACATCCTTGATAAATGCAGTGGCTGTGGCGGCAGCACTCGTATCGTTCAAAGTCTTAAATAGGGATACCGAGAAATTTTCTGTGCCCTCCACAAGTGTGTCGCTATAGGTGCTGACCAAGATCGTTTTCACTGTCTCGTTCGCAGCAAAGAACAGAACTTGGCCAGCAAAGGCTGCGTAATCTGTGCTGCTAGCGCTGCCGTCAAAAGAATCGAGGTAAACCGTAGATGATGTTCCGCTGCCGCTCCGCGTGGCAGTGAAAACAATGGCGGAGCCCTCATTCATCCCGGTGCCGCTGATGCCAGCTGAAGAAGCCAATGTGTAGTTGTAGACCGGGTCGGCTAAGCTGGCGTCGGAAAGGGCTACAAGAGCCTTGACATTGCTATTCCAGAAAGTTTCTATCGACGCTTCGAACTGAGGGTTCCAAGAATTTGTGCCATCGCCGCCCCAGGGGTTTCGCACGATAAATTTATCAGTGACTGCGTTGTAACCCAGCAGCATGTAGGCGTGACCTTGCACAAACTCTTTCTTACCGTTGCTGCCCCAGGTTGCGCCCCAGGAGCCTATCCAACCTATGGCGCCGGCGTTCAATCCCGTGATGAGAGTTTGTTTGTAGGTGGCTGGGTTGCTTGAATAGAATTCGCCTAAGTCATAACTGTCACCAAATCCCTTGTAGAAGCTGGAGTAGTAGCGGTAGTTCATATTGGCGACCTGTTTGATCGCTTGCGCCAAGCCACCCTCGACGGCCTGGTAACTGTTTTCGCCGGTCCATTTACTGCCCCTGTTGTCTACATCGAACTGAGTGTTGAGCTGGGTATAAGCCTTTTCGGCTAGCGCAACCCAAAGCTCACCCGAAAGGGAGTAGTTCAAATCGCCAGCGAGCGCCAATTTGCCACTTTGATTGACCGCCAGACTTTTATTTACTGTGGTATAGATCGGGCTACCGGAGTTGTAAAAAGTGACACCGTAGCTATCGTTACTGTTGGCAGTAAACATGTTATTGATCACAGCCGGCTGGCTATTGGCGATTGCGCCCAGGGCTGCCATCAGGTAACAATCTCCCGCGGAGCCTTGGTTAACATCCGAAGCGGCTACGCCATTGACGGTCAGGGTGCCGCTGGCCTTGGCATAAGTGAATACTTGGGTGCTGGCCTTTCCGGTGGCGGTGTCCCCGCCCGCCACGGGTATGGGCAAATCGGTGCCCAAGAACCACTTTCCGATCAACCGGTTTACATCGGTTTCAGAGCTGCCAGCCTTCAGGTTGCCGAGGCTGGATACCGCATTCATGCTGCTGGCGCCGCCCCACCATTTGGCGTTACCTGGGTTGTCGTACACCACGCTGTAAGTGATGTAATTGAGGTAATTGCTGGAAAAGCTGGGGATGAAATTGGTATAAACCGTTTTCAAGTCCGCCAATTCACTGGCGCTCACCCCCCCAATGGACGCCAGATTCAGTAGCTCAAGCACCTCGGAAAAGGTCACGTACCCATCGCCAATGGCAGAAACTGCTGAAGTTTTCAGCGAAGGGTTGAGCACCGTGTCGTACCAGGCCATCGAAATCCTTGAAATAAAAACGCCCCTGCCGTCTCACCGCCAACGCAGGTTTCGCTAAAGACAAACTTTGCGCCAGTTCACGCTGCGCTCAGATTTCAGACAATTGCACCACTTTACTCTTTTTTAATTCCTTATCGTTGTCGTATTTTTTAGCGCTTACACCATCCCCCATTGGCGCGAAGTCTTTTTGAAAATTTTTATACACCCCGGAGTCAGAAAACGCAATGTGATGGGGGTGGGTTCGGCAGAGCGGATTACAGCGTAAGCGGGAGCGGGGACATGACGGCCAAAACGGGGGGTACGGTGGGGGTCAGGCTAGGTGGATTTTGGTGCCCCCCCGCGGACAAACGAACTCGCAGCCGAAATTCACCAACGTTAGACCCGATGCCCAGATATCTCAGTAGGCTGTGAAGAGCAGTGATTGAAGCCGGAGCCGTGGTGAAGTGCCACATTGGTGGGCGGCGGTCTATACAGGATGACCTGTGAGATCTGAAGTGCAAAACCAGTTGGGAAGGGGGCCACTAGATTTATGCAACCTGCCTACAGATTGCCTACAAGTAACAAAAAACAAAAAAGCCTCACTGGGGTGAAGTGAGGCTAAGTTGTTGATTTCATTGGCGGAGAGGGTGTCTGTCTGTAACATGCTTTTTCCCCGTCTTTTGCGATCCAAAATAACTAGAAATATTGTTATAAATCAACGACTTGGGATATTATTTGTCCAAATAAGAATTTTCGCAATTTGACAAATCTCAGAAATAAGTGTATCTTTTAGTGTATCTTTTTTAGACTAAATTGCTTAAAAAATGAGCAAACTCAACGCACTAAAAATCAAGTCAATCAACAAAATCGGCATGCATTCTGATGGCGGCGGCTTGTACTTAAAAGTGCAGACGGCTGTACACAGTACCATGCCGAACAAGAGTTGGATCTTTCGCTGGGGCGCTAAGGGAGCGAACACGATGGGGCTTGGTTCGCTCAGAGATGTGTCACTGTCAGAGGCAAGGAAATTTGCAAGTGAGTGTCACAGGATGGTGTCACGCGGCATTAACCCTCGTGATGAGCGACAAAAACTCAAAGCCCAGCAAGTTGCTCAGGCGTCCAGTTCCATCACCTTCATGGTCGCTGCTGAGCAGTACATAGATACGCACCAAGCGTCATGGAAAAGCATCAAACACGCACAGCAGTGGCATAACACCTTAGAAACCTATGCGTTTGACAAGATCGGCAAGGTGGCATGCGCCGATGTGACAAAAGCACAAGTGCTAAACATACTCAAGCCGATATGGACCGACAAGCACGAGACGGCAACACGGGTGCGTGGACGCATTGAATCAGTCTTAGATTGGGCAATCGCTAAGGGCTACAGAGCTGAAGCGAACCCTGCTGTTTTGAAAGGGAATTTGCAGCCATTGCTACCCCACTTCCACAAGCGTCAGCGTGTGAAACATCACAACGCTATGAGCTATGACGATGTGCCTAACTTCTTTGCGACTATCAAAGACGATCCAACGATTTCTGCTCGTGCATTAGTTTTCTGCATCTTGACAGCGACACGAACATCGGAAGCGGTCAATGCAACATGGGGTGAAATTGACTTCGCCAAGCGCACTTGGATCATTCCCAAAGAACGAATGAAGCTGCGTATAGAGCATCGTGTGCCGCTTGCATCGCAAGTCTGCGAGATGTTGGGCTTTATCAAGAGGGCAAAAAACGACTTTGTCTTTTGTAGCGAGATCCGCAAGACGAAGCCGATCTCAAACATGACGATGCTGCAATTTCTTCAGCGCAAAGAAGGCTTGGAGAAATTAACGGTGCATGGCTTCAGATCGTCATTCAGAGACTGGGCTGCTGAAAAGGGCAACTTCCCCCGCGAAGTTTGCGAACAAGCCCTAGCCCACGCATTGAAAGATCAGACAGAGGCAGCTTATCAACGAGCTGACTACTTTGAAAAACGAGTCGTATTGATGCAGGAATGGGCGGATTACTGCTTTGGCATAAAAAAGTAGATGAATCAGCCCGTGTTGATTCATCTACTCTTTAGCAGCACCGCTAGCTCTTATTGATCAGAGCCAAGATTTCAGACTCACGCCAGCAAGTCGTCTTCGGTCCAAGTTTGATTGGTTGTGGGAATCTGCCCTCTGCCACGCCCTGCCACCAAGCTGCTTTTGAGATTGGCAGATAGCCAAAAGAAGCGCCCTTCTTGTCACGTACGATATCTTTTACTCTTAACAATTTGTCCATGATAAACTCCACGAATGATTAATATAGTTCTCTAAAAGTACCGCGAATAATAGAAATATCACAATACTTTTAGAGTGCAATCTATTACATACTATGCAATGGATAAAACTTCTGAACAATCAGATTGAACAACTTTATTAGTGATATTGCACTTCATGCGATATTCTTCATCTACCCACGATTCAATTTTGTCGTCACGAATATTCTTAAATAGCTCATCAGCAAGAATTTTGCTAATCTTATTATGTGTATCTTTACTAACTCGTATAGCACGAAGACCAATAATCTTACCTCTACCTTCGTCAGAACCAACGATAATTACATGACCAGAAAAATCGCCAAAAACTGTCTCAGTCCAGTTAATCTTAGTGTTCTGAAACTTATCGTGTAAAACATCAGCTGTGCGCAGAAAACTTTTGAAATTTGTTACACGAACATTACTTACTTCTGACTTTTTTTCAACATTTCGCTTCCCTGAACTTTTCATTCCACCCTGCTTTACAAAATATGCAGCAAGTTCATCAGCAGCGACATTATCTTCATACGCAGCAGAAAGTGCTTTGCTATATGTGTGAGCAAGCTGACGACTCCCACCCACGACCCAACGCACTAGCAGTGTCAAAGCACTTGAGTTCTTTTGAGTCTTAATTCTTTTTTGCAGACTCATAGTATTTCTCAAACTCTTGATTATTGATTCTTTGTTGTCGCTGTGATTAATTTGAACAGCAAGTGCGTATATTTTCGCAAGAACAGCATAAAGTGCCTGATTACCGCGAGTAATATATTGATCAACATATGAGGAGTGCTCGTTCTCTAAATTGTTCACAGCTTGAACAATTGATGCTATTTCTTTTTCTTTTTCATTAATTGCGCTAGGCTTTAGCTTTGACGCATCTTGTTTCACAGAAGGCAATTGAACATAGCTTGCTGGAACAGATATTGAAGCAGCGTCAAATTTATTGACGGTTGAATCTTTTGTTGTTACGGTAACGGTCGCATTAGCAAATTGAGTATTAGAGAACATAGTATTGTCTTTCATTTGAGTTAAGGTTGGTTTCTGCTCTGATTAGTTTTCTTATTAACTTCTCAGAACAAACTACATAATATCTCAAGTAAATTTATTTTAATTGGCAAGTAATTGAATGCGAATTACTTGATATGATATATCTATGAAACACACCTTTTTAGCGATATATCCACTACTTGGCACGAAGCACAAGCCCTCAGCACAGCATTTGCTTGAGCGAAGCGTGTTTTACTGGTGGTGGGCGTACATGAAGCGGAACGATGACTATTTGAAGTGTTGCGAGAAGGTAGGCAATGGTCCCCTGTCAAGCCTCTACGCGGATTTCGGCGATATACGAAGTAATGACTTCAGGGCGTGGTGGGGAGGTAGCCAAAATAGAGGCGTAAAGCTGTTCGGAGAACAGCGACTTGATCTGACCGTCAAAAAAATTGACGGTGTGTCGGATTGGGATTCTTCTTGGGGGAGCAATGTCTTGGTTCTGGCGTTGAACAAAGACATCGGTCGCCGCCAATTGCAGAGTTTTTTTGCGAAGTTGCTTAAATCAGAGCATGACGGCAAGCGAGGACGGAAAGCAATGGGAAAAGTAGCTAGCACCGCCAAGTACCCACTTCATCGTAACTTCAGCGTTTACAACCTCAAACGCATGTTGATCGTCTATGACGCGGTTACTGCGAATGAGGCTCTGCCAAAGTCTGCAAGAAAGCCGTTATGGAAAATTGGTGAAGAATTGAAATTGGTTCCATCCGCCTTGCCTATGCGTGGCGATAACCATTACGACACACGGCAAAGGCACAACACGCTAACCATGACTGTTAGCCGCTATGTCAGTACGGCTCGCAAAATAATTGCCAACACATCTCAAGGCAAGTTTCCAATGAGTGACCAATGACCGTCAAATAATTTGACGGTGCATCAGACAGACGGTTAAGGTATATTGTGTGTTCATCAACTGGAGAACGACATGGACATTCAAGAAGAAAACCCAACAAACGGTGCTCCACATACGGATGCTCTGGCAAGGGCTATAGACCATAAGCTAGCGCCAAGTGGGCGTAAAGTGATTGAGGTGAAGGATGCTCTCTATCGCAATGCGGTTCTCAGTGGCAAGTTCCTAGTTGCTGACTCAGCAAACGCTTATGGCACGAACAAGGATGGGCATAAGACTATTGAAGTTGACTGCTCATGGTACAGATGGACACCAAAGACCCGCTGCATTCGTCTGACCATCATCAATCAAGAGATTGACGTCCCGAACAATGGCAATGAAGTGGTGGTCAAAAATATCGGCAAATAAATTGTTGACAGTTCAATTTGCTTCTACCCCCCTCACTACAAGAGGTTCACACTCGCTCTGAGCAGTTGGGGATTGGTGTCCACATATTTCATCGTTACGGCAGGTCCACTGTGGCCCGCCAACTCCATCAACACACGCACTGACACGCCTTTATTTGACAGAGAAGTCAAGAACCCACGCCGTGCGCTGTGTGAACTCGCTCCTGCGATCCCTGCGTTCTTGTACATGTAATGAAAGTGCTGAGCAAGCGTTGACGCTGTGAAGCCGCGATCAGGGTGCTTCTGACTGCTGAACAGCGCACGACTTGTGTCTGTGAAAGTGACGGGAACTAGGTCTTTCAACTTGAAGCGCACTTGCAAGTAGTTCTTGATCTCTTCTTGCGCTTTGTCTGACAGTACGACTGTGCGCCCACGAGACCCCTTCGTCATCTGCGCTGACAGATAAATCTCTTCACGAATGCCCCCATCACTCGTCAACACATCTGACAGACGCAATGAAGCAAGTTCGCCAACTCGCATCCCACTGAGATTCAGTACGGTGAACATGGCACGATTTCGTGCTGCGTGTTTTTTTGTGGCGACATGCAACAGAACACGACGGATTTCTTTTTCATTTAAAACTTTTGCTTGTGGCATTGAATTTTTACTCCTAAATCAATCAATTGAGAAGTATTTAGTGTGCTCCCATTGATTAAGTCGGACAAGCCTTTTTGCCGAAATATTTTACCTATATAAATCAAGCACCTACAACATACCAAATGAAATGTGAGAAAGTTTTGATTTCCAGACGCAACTTCTCATTTGTAATCACAGCGCATTTTCTACTCGCTCAAAGTCTCTACAGTCTTTTTCAGATTAAGAGTGAACTGCGTTCACTCAGTGCTTTCGCAACTCACCTCGCTGCGCTCATTCGTTCGCTCGGCACTAGATTTCAGGAGAGATTATGTGATTTAGAAGTCCGTGCAATAGTATTGAAGTGCTCAAAACCACAATGCCATCTGACCAAATTGTCCAAATCATGCAGTTAGCAAACGACCTTCTGTACAAATGCTAGATTGAATGAATGGGGGAATAGTACTGCTAACAATGTCCAAAGCGTCATTGTCCGTGTATCCCACTTCTTTTGTTATATAGCCAAGCCAACCTGTACCATTAGATATGGACCTTACGCAGAGTTGCTTGTTGGCAAAGTCACAGCGTTCAAAGGCTGTTTGTGTATGTTCGGCTATGTTATCTGTGTGCGTGTCTGGTATGTTCCCCATCGCAAGATGCAAGTGTGTCAACTTGTGTGTGTTTCTACCCTCAACGGTTGTGATGATTAGTGGTTTTGCCCACTGCTGCTTATTTTTGTGCTTTGCCTTGTTGCCATAAAGTTCGTTCGTAAGTTGGGCGGTAAAAAATCTAATCGTGCTACGCACTTTATCTTCATCTAAGAAATCTCTAAACTCATAAATATCATCTCCATAATTCTGAAATCTTTTGATCCGAATCAGCGCGGATGGCTTTAGTGTTAAGGTAACGGCGAACTGTAAATACTTTGAGTACGGTTCAATATGTTGTCTGTACGCTAGTTGTAACCGTTGTCCATTTGAAAGTTGATGCATCTACTATTTATGCCTAACCAATGAAAACATAATATTTACCAATGAATTCTTGGATAAATTTAGTAGGAATCAAATGAATTCGGGAATACAGTTAAGTACTCATCTATCAACAAAGGAATTCAAATGAGTGCATTTACAAATCTCAAAGTTGTTTCAGCAAAACGCACATCACAATTGCCAACAATTCAAATTCGCAGAAACAAATTAATTGTTAAATTGATTGAACAAATCAAATTAGCAAGTGCTTTGAAAGCGGGAGAAACTTATCTGAAAAAGCAAATACGAAATGTCAAAGACAGTGTCAGTGGAGAGCGAAAAGCAGTAGAAATTAATCGCACTGTACGATCTTGGTTCTTTACCGCAGACAGTGGCAAATTGGTGGTGCAACTTCGCTATGGCAGCAAAGTGATTCAGTTCAATGCGAAGGGCGATAAAAACGCAATTGAAGTCTCTGACAGTGATGAATTGATTTCAGTGCTTCAAACACTCAAAACTGCTGTTGAAAGTGGCGAGTTGGATCAGCAGATTAGCGTTGCTGCTGATTTGGTAAAGGCTAGATTTCAAAAGGTTGCGTAATGCATCTGAACCGACTTTAGATTCGCACTCGGTTGTGTGTACTTTGCGTTGCTTGGTTTCACTAATGATCTTGGATTCTCTGGATTTGGAGACGATTTAAATTTTTGTCTTAAATCCAAGATCTACTTTAGTCTTTGAATAGTTCTCTAGTGTGTTTGTCAGCATCTATCATCCCTTGAAATGGAGATCTTTCATTTTGTTGAACTTGTTGATGTTGAAGATGAACTGAACTAGATAGCAAGTCCTGTTGTTCGGCTTTTTGAAGACATTGGGCGAATTCTGTTGTCTCAGCTTTAAATCCATACCCTCTGCATTTTTTTGATAGTTTGGCAATATATCGCTGCCTCGCCTCTTCTTTTTTTATCTTCACGATTTCTCTTTCAATACGCTCTTGTCTTCTTTGTTCGGCTTGTTCTTTTGGTGTTGAGCATGCTAATAGTTGAATAGAGAATATGAATACGAAAATGATGAGGCCTAATTTTTTAAACATCATTCCTCCAAGCTTTTGTTAAGCATACTCTGCATAAGTCCAGTCTCAGCTGCTTTGCTGCCCGTAACTCGCTGATTCATATAGAGCCGTCGAGCTAATAAATGATTTATGCAGACTATCCTTAAATTTAATCATTAATTCGGTTTAATAATTTTCTGTACTAAATACATCACTACAAAGGAACTTAGTGATGCGACTATACGAATTCGCTAACGCTCAAGAGCAGTTGGCACTGTGGAAACTGATTTCAGACTCTGTTTGGGACAGTATCAGCGTTCAATCACAAGCGCAAGAGCAAAAACGAGCGAAAGATGCCAAATCAGCCAAGAAAGCGCCGAAATCTTTGCCAATCAAGTTGTCAGCCAAGCGAGTGTCACCCCCAACACCCCCCAAGCCAAGAACGCCACCCAAGAAGACAGACAGCAAAAAAGACGCTGAAGCCAAGCAAAAGTCAGCATCGCAGACTCAGAAGCCACAAGTCTTGCCCAAAGTGTTCACGAGCACTGCTAGATCCAACCCAGCTCAACCACAGTCGCCAGTGACTAGTGCTAGTAGTCTCGCCACTCAAAACAGTCTGAAGACTCGTTCTGATCGTTTGCGTGCCCCTGACACTGTCGCTGGTGTCCAGCGTCAGCTTGATCCTTTAGCGAGCAGCGAAGTCGTCAAGCGATTGACTAGCTGACGCTTGCACAACTAACGGGAGTCAAATCACAAAATTCTGATGTTATATACAGTATGATATGCGGGCGACTCAACCTGCGTAGTCGCCCTAAAAATCACTTCCTGTGCATGTGATATCGTAAGTTGTCTGTCTGATTTTCAAAGCCTAAATCGTAATGCAATCCAACAAATTTAAGTTTATAGACTTGTTCGCAGGAATTGGTGGCATCAGGATTGCCTTTGAGCAGTTTGGAGGCGAGTGTGTCTTCACAAGCGAATGGGATGACTACTCCCAAAAGACTTACAAGGCGAACTTTGACGACAAGCACAAGATCAATGGCGACATCACTAAAATAGAGGCTGCTGAAGTACCAGATCACGACCTTTTATTGGCAGGTTTTCCATGTCAGCCGTTTTCTATCGCAGGGGTTTCTAAGAAGAATGCCCTTGGGCGTGCACATGGGTTTCTTGATGAGACTCAAGGGACGCTTTTTTTTGACATCGTACGCATCATTGCTGCAAAAAAACCAAAAGCTTTTTTGTTAGAAAACGTTAAGAATTTGGGCTCGCATGATAGTGGCAGAACATTTGAAGTCATCAAAGAGACTCTGACACGGGGGTTGGGTTACAAGATTGAAGTCAAAATTATTGACGCAGCTCATTTCTTGCCACAGCATCGTGAGCGCATCGTGATCGTTGGATTCAAGGAAGATGTTGGTTTCAATTTTGATGAGCTATTACTCCCTGAGAAGGGTCAGCGTTTACTTGGAACAATTTTGCACAAGACTGATGGAACTGAGCCCATATTTGCGTGGGATGAAGACAGATATTTCTCGCACTCGGAAAATCGGGTCCCTGAAAAATACACGCTATCAGACAAGCTATGGCTGTACCTTCAGAACTATGCGAAGAAGCATCGTGAAAAGGGTAATGGATTTGGCTTTGGTCTAGTCTATAAAGATAGCGTTGCAAGAACTCTCTCTGCTCGTTATCACAAAGATGGCTCAGAGATTTTGGTTTACCAAGGAGAGGGTGTAAATCCTAGACGACTGACGCCACGAGAGTGTGCAAGACTTATGGGATTCCCCGATAAATTTCAAATCCCTGTTTCTGACACTCGTGCGTACAGACAGTTTGGAAACTCAGTTGCAGTTCCTGTGTTTAGCGTAGTTGCAAATCTTGTTTCGCAGAAGCTACAAGTGAAACACAAGACAAGAGCAAAAAAATAAAAATTAGCCTCTAAAATAATGGTAGACGTCCATTTGCACAGAAGTACTTCATGTCAGTTACAAAACGTTCAATAGGCCTGTAAAAGCGATGATTGAAAGTGATCATTTTGTTTGATGTAATGTTCTGCGCTTCTTGATCCACTCTGCTCAATGTCGCCTGAGGCATATAAATAGCTACTGCATTAGATTGCAATAATGTCATTGTGCGATGTTTGTTGAATTCAGACGGGTCAACGAAATATCCAAATCCTACTTTATGGTCAGTAGTAATGTCTTGAAGACCTCTCAACAGTCTCTCACGAGCGTGATAGCTTTTTACTTCAACGCCAATTTGTTGTCTGTTTCCTACTGATGAATAGATGACAAAATCACCTTCTGAATTCTTACCTGTTCTCTTAAAGTTTGTATCATTCATTCCTTGATTTATCATTGCTTGCTGAAGCAACTGCTCGTTCAAAGTTCCTGCAATTGAGACAAGAGCATTTCCTGACTTAGCGTAAAACTCAAATAGATCATTTATCAAGAAATTTGCTAGTGTTGATGTTGGAACATCAACTCTGTCGTCGTTGTAATATTCTCCCAGGTTATCTGCCAAAAAACGCTTCAAGATGGGTTCAGATACGCTACCAACTATTTCGCTCGCCACGACATTTGCACGATCTAAAAGTAACTCGGTAATTGGCGCGTTCAGCTTCTGTTCAACAAGAGCAACGATTGTTGATGCACTTGGATAGATGCCTTTGACTTTTTCAATGATCACTGGGTTGGCATCAATATACGATTTCAACTTGTTACGTTTCGTACTTTCACTCACGTTAGGCATGCGAGCGTCTTCAATGACTTCATCTACCCACTTGAAGTCGCCGTTGGCTATCTCTGAGAAGATCCTCTCAAAAGCAGAGAAGTATTTCCCTTCATTATTTCTTGTGTCTCTGGTCATTTGTGAAGTATGCCACTAGCGTCGTTCAATCGCTCAGACACAGCGATCGTTAAATCCACTCGCCTATGACGAAGTCGTCAAGCGATTGACGAGTTGAGTCGTGCTGAAGAGTTCAAATTGAGCAGACTCATGCGACAGCGTTTAGACGCTGAAGTGGGTGTCATTTTTGATGCAAGAAGCGCGGGAAGGGGCGAGTAAAAATACTCAGCATTTTGGGTCTTGCTCTGAGCTTTTTCTAGTGATATGCTAGAGAGTTTTGCCTATATTTTAAGCAATTTGACAAAGAAAAAGTGTATCTTTCAGTGTATCTTTTTCGTCATTAAAAAATATAAAACCTATATAAAACAATGACTTAAGTTATAAATATGGCGGAGAGGGTGGGATTCGAACCCACGGTACCTTGCGGTACGCCTGATTTCGAGTCAGGTACATTCGGCCACTCTGCCACCTCTCCGTTGCGCGACTCGCAATTTTAGCTTCAATCGCCTTCGCGCAGGGCTTGCAGCGCTGCATCTAGGTGATGGTGGCCTTCGGCGCTGAGTGGCTGCAATTGCGCACCCAGCGTTGCCAGGGCGGCGGCGCCTTCGGCTTTGAGCCGGGCGACGGCCTGGCCGGCTTCGCGTGGGGTGACAAAGCCCAGGCTTTGTAACAGCAGATGGCCTTGCGCATCCAGGAGTTTGAAGTAAAACTGGCCGTCGCTCTCGCGGTATTGCTTGAACAGCGGGCGCTCCAGCTTGGCGGCTTTGGAGGTCTGGCCTGCATCGGCAGCACGCAGGTCGCGCAGGCCGACGGCCTGGCGCAGCCGGCCCATGAATGGTGTGGCTAGCCGGCGGGCTTTGGTGGCCCCGGCCAGCAGGGTTTGTTCGATGGTGGCCGGGTCGGCCAGCAGGGCCAGGTAGGTCTCGCGCATGGGGGCAATTTCTTGATCGATACGGTCAAACAGCAGTTGCTTGGCGTCGCCCCAGGCGATGCCATCGGCGTAGGCTTGGCGCAGGCTGTCGGTCTCAGCGGGCGTGGCAAAGGCCTGGTAGATCTGGAACAGGGCCGAGCCCTCCACCTCTTTGGGTTCGCCCGGCGCGCGTGAGTCGGTGACGATGCCAGCAATCAGCTTTTGCAGCTGCGCCCTAGGTGCAAACAGGGGTATGGTGTTGTCGTAGCTCTTGCTCATCTTGCGGCCATCTAGCCCGGGCAGGGTGGCCACCGATTCTTCAATTTCGGCCTCGGGCGGCACAAAGTGCTCGCCATAGCGGTGGTTGAAGCTGTGCGCCATGTCGCGCGCCATTTCGATGTGCTGAATTTGGTCGCGCCCCACCGGCACCTTGTGCGCGTTGAACATCAAAATATCAGCGCCCATCAGTACCGGGTACATGAACAGGCCGGCGCTCACGTCGGCGTCCGGGTCCATGCCGGCGGCGGTGTTTTTGTCGACAGACGCCTTGTAAGCGTGGGCGCGGTTGAGCACACCCTTGCCCAGCACGCAGGTTAAAAACCAGGTCAGCTCGGGGATTTCAGGAATATCAGACTGGCGGTAGAAGGTGACCCGTTCTGGGTTGAGCCCACAGGCCAGCCAGCTGGCGGCAATTTCCAGCGTGGAGCGCTGGATGCGGGCGGGGTCTTCCACCTTGATGAGCGCATGGTAGTCGGCCAGAAAATAAAAACTCTGCACGTCGGCGCGTTGGCTGGCCCGTACCGAGGGCCGGATGGAGCCGACATAGTTGCCAAGGTGGGGGGTGCCCGATGTGGTGATTCCAGTTAAAAAACGCTGCGGGGTCATGGATGGCCAGAGCTGGTGTGGGTTAAGCGGGGGCAGGGTGGCGATTTCAGCCGAACAACATGGCCAAGGGCTTGAGCAACAGGGCCAGCAGATTTTGCGAGGCGGCGATAACCGGGTGTAACCAATAGGTGTCCACCACGCCGACCAGCACCAGGGCGATGACGATAAAAAAGCCCCAGGGTTCAAGCCTGGCCAGCATGGAGGCTGCCCGCCAGGGCAGCAGCCCCACCAAAATTCGCCCACCGTCTAAAGGCGGCAGGGGCAGCAGGTTGAAGGCAAACAGCACCAAGTTAATTTTGACACCCGCCTCGCACATTTTCAGAAAAAAATACTCTTCAACCTGCAGGCCCAGCAGCACCACGCCAACCACGCCCCAAAGCAGGGCTTGCAGCAGATTGGCGCCGGGGCCGGCCAAG
>Ga0214919_10005230_pt1 | contig 18526 bp, 10 predicted proteins | sample LL1503_MetaG_FD_177994 | JGI IMG/M metagenome (GOLD analysis project Ga0214919, IMG submission 177994) | Freshwater microbial communities from Lake Lanier, Atlanta, Georgia, United States - LL-1503 | ecosystem: Environmental > Aquatic > Freshwater > Lake | place: USA: Georgia | collected...
GCCAGCCATTGGGCGATATCTGCGCAGGTGCCATGCCAGTGGCGCTGCTGGCGCCAGGCGTGCAGGTGCCAAAACAGGCCGCCCGAGGGGTTCATGCGGCGCGTGCCTGGTTGAATTGCTGCATGCCTAGTTCGTCCATGCTGCGCTGCTCGCGCCGACGCACATGCACCTGTACGGCTTGAAAATCATTTTCTGACAGCGTCTTCATCTTCAGGCGCTCGGTCTCGGCCAGCAGCATACGCTGCGCCAGGTTGTGCAGATGCATCTCTGATTTGGTGATGTCCTGGCCTACGCGTTCACGCAGCGCAAGCAACTGGGCCATAAATTGGCGCTGGTTCATGGCGTCGGCCATGCCCTTGGAGATATCGATAGCGGCGTTCTTGGCGCGGTATTCTTCATACATGTGTTCCAGGCGTTGCTGGCTGCTCAGTAAGGACTCGCGCAGCTTTTCGGCTTGCACGGTTTCAGCGCGCAGTTGCGTGATGGCTTGTTCAGCCTTGTTCTCCAGCGCGGACCAGCAGGCGCGAACTTTCATGGTTTAGTCCTTTTCGCGTGCATCAAAGCTCCATCAACACGCGCAAATCGGTTCGCGTGTTGCCTTCATCGACACCTTCGTACATGTCTTGACACAAAAACCGCTCCATGGTCTCGCGCAGCACGATGGCTTGGTCAATCTCTGCGTTGGTGCCCGACTGGTAGGCGCCCACCTGGATCAGGTCGACGTTTTGTTGGTATAGCGACCACAGGCGGCGAAAGCGGTTGGCCAGCTTCAGGTCGGTGGGCGAGAGCAGGTTTTGCATGACCCGTGAAATGGAACCGGTCAGGTCAATGGCCGGGTAATGTGCTGCGTCGGCCAGTTTGCGCGACAGCATCACCTGCCCGTCGAGCGAAGCGCGGGCGATATCGACAATCGGGTCGTTGCCGTCGTCGCCTTCGGCCAGCACGGTGTAAATGGCAGTAATCGAGCCAAAGCCGTGGCGGCCCACACCGGCGCGCTCAATCAGGTTGGGCAAAAGCGCAAACACCGACGGTGGATAGCCCTTGGAGGTGGGCGGCTCACCAATGGCCAGGCCGATTTCGCGCTGAGCGTGTGCCACGCGGGTCAGGCTGTCGACCAGCATCAGCACGTCTTTTCCCTGGTCGCGAAAGTACTCGGCCACCACATGCGTCAGGTGCGCGGCTTTGAGGCGCAGCACCGGCGACACATTGGCGGGGGCGGCTATCACCACCGCTTTGGCCAGGCCCTCGGGGCCTAGGGTTTCGTTGATAAAGGCCTGCACTTCACGGCCGCGTTCGCCAATCAGTCCAATCACGACCACGTCGGCCTTGGTAAAGCGCGTAAGCATGCCCAAGAGCACGCTTTTGCCTACGCCAGAACCGGCGACCAGGCCCACGCGTTGGCCGCGCCCCAGGGTGAGCAAGCCGTTGATGGCTTTTACGCCCACATCCAACACCTTGTTTATTGGCCCGCGCTCCATGGGGTTCAAGGGCAGGCCCAAAAGGCCGAGTTTGGTGGTGCAGGCAGGTTTGGGTTTGCCATCCAGCGGCTCGCCCTGGGCATCAATGACGCGGCCCAGCAGCTCGTCGCCCAAATCGGCGTGGCCGCTTTCGCTAATCACCCGCACCGATGCGCCGGGGCCTATGCCTACCGGCTCGGAAAACGGCATCAGGTAAATGGTGTTGTCGGCAAACCCCACCACTTCGGCCTCAATGCGGTGACCGCCTTGGCCCAGCACTTCACAGCACGCGCCCACCGGCGCCATGATGCCGCGCGCCTCCAGGCGCAAGCCCACCAGGCGCACCAGCGTGCCACTGCGTTGGGGGCGCTGGGTATGGAGCTGGGTCATCGCCAGGTCGACCTCAGAGTCAAAGTTAAACATGGCCTTCTGCTTCGCGCAGGATGTCGTCAATGTCAGAGACCGTGTCGTAGCCCGCGTCTTTTACAGGTGCCGGGCTGGCGGCCATGCGGGGGCGGGCGTCCTCTACCCCGGAGCCCGGGATGCGGTCGCGCGCGATGTGCTCGGGGCTGAAAGCGGTTTTTGCGCTCCAGCGGGGCCCATCGACTGCCAAGCCGCGTGCCAGTGCGGCTAGGCGCTCGCCAATCAGGTCTTCCACCACGGCGTCGTTGGCGCTGGCGCGCACGCTGCCGGGTAGCAAGTGGTCGTTGGCTTGCAGGCGCAGGGCTGATCCTTCGTTCAATCCGCTGCGTTCGCGCAGGCTTTGCAAAGCGGCCAGGTCGTTGGGATTGAGCTCTACCAGCACCAGGGACTCGTCGTGCTGCGCCAACTCGTCCACACAGCGTTGCACCAAGCGTTCAATGGCGTTGCCATCGATTTGCAGTTCGGCCAAGACCAGCTGCTCTGCCAGGTGCAATGCCAAACGCTTGAGGGGTTCAAAAAAAGTTTGTGGGCTTTGTTGCAAGGTGGCAATGGCTGCGCTCAGGCTGTTGACCAGGGTTTGGTCTTCGCCCAGTGCTTCTTTGACCGTGCGCTCCATCTCGGCGCGTAAGGCTTGGCGGGTTTCTTCTGCGCCTTGTGCGCGTCCCTCCTCGCGCGCCTGCTCAAGTGCCTGGGCGTTTAGCGCAGGCGCTGCTGGCGCAGCCACGGCGGGCCCGGGCAGGTCCGCTGGCTCGCTGGACTGGGTTGACTCGGGCAGTGAAGGCTGTGCGGGCAATAAATCGGGTGTGGGCGTGTCAAAGTCCACTAAACCAAAAACGGGCTCAGCTTGGGCACGCCAGGCGTTGGCCACAAAACCACTTTCGGGGGCGATGGGGTGCAATAGGTCGGTGGGTTGCCACACCCGTGCGGCACGCACCGCGGCTTTGCGCTTGGCCGCCTCGTTTTGGGTCCCTGCCGTTTTAGACATAGTCTGCGCCGCCGCCTAGGACCAGGTCCCCGGCATCGGCCAGTTTGCGCGCGGCGCGCATGATGATTTTTTGCGCCTCTTCGACGTCGGACAGGCGCATGGGGCCCAGGGCCTCCATGTCGTCTTTGAACATGCCGCGAGCGCGTTCGGACATATTGCCCAAAAACTTGTCTTTAACCGCGTCGCTGGCGCCTTTGAGGGCTTTCATCATCAGGTCGGGCTCGACGTTTCGCATGATGACTTGGATGCCCTTGTTGTCTACGCCCACCAGGTTCTCAAAGGTGAACATGTTGTCCTGAATTTTTTGCATCAGTTCGGGGTCTAGCGTGCGCAGACCGCCCATCACCGAAGCTTCCAGCGCGGTCTTGGTCAGGTTCAGGATGTTGGCTGCAGCCTTGATGCCGCCAAAGCTCGACGACTTGGAGGTCGAGTTGGTGGAAAACTGCTTCTTCATGATGGATTCCAACTCTTCCATGGCCGAGGGTTGGACGGTTTCCAGGCTGGCCACGCGCTGCATGATTTCTGCGCGTGAGTCCGGCGGCAAAAAGTTCAGTACTTCGGCGGCGACTGCGTTTTCCAGCACCGACAAAATAATCGCGACCACCTGGGGGTGTTCGGCTTGGATCATGTCGGCGATGGATCGCGCGTCCATCCAAGACAGAATTTCGAGGCCCTTGCTGCCGTGCCCGGGGTTGATGCGGCCCAAGACGGATGCCGCCTTGTCGTCGCCCAAGGCGCGTTTAAACACCTTCTCCACATAGTCCGACGTGCCCAGGCCCAGATTGGTCTGGCGCTTGATTTCGGCAACGAACTCGTCTAGCACGGCGTTGACCGCTTCTTGCGACAGCTCGGCCACCTGCACCATGGCCACACCCAAGCCCTGGACTTCTTTGGGGTTGAGAAAGCGAATGATGTTGGCCGCCTGCTCTTCGCCCAGCAACAGCATCAGCACGGCAGCGCGCTGCGTGCCGGTCAGCTCGTCCATCTCCTTGCGAAGGGCGTCGGTATAGCCGGCAGGGCCTGCGGGTTTGATTTCTGGATCAGCCATGGTGTATTTACTTCCGCGGACTCGATCAGCTCGGCCTGATCATATTCTTCAAGACGCTGGCTACGCGGGCAGAGTCGTCGGACACGATCATGCGGATCAGTGCGACTTTGTCGTCGTAGGTGTTGGCAGTGTCCATCATTTCGGCGGAGATGCCTGACTTCTTGGCCTTCATCTTGGCTTTCATTTCTTCCAGCGTGTCTGCAGCCGACGGCTCTGCGGATTCGGCTGCTGCCGTTTCGGCTGCCGCAACCTCTAGTGCCAGCGCCTGCTCCTGGGCGATTTGTATGGACTCGGCGGCGGCCTGGGCTGCCTCTTTGTCGCGGTTCATCATGTGCATGACCACCGGGCGCACCACCACCATCAGGAAGGCGACAAACATCAGTCCCAAAAAGGCCGACTTGATATTGGTCATGACGGCCTCGTCCTTGTGCCAGGGGATGCTCAGGTCCATCGGCGTCTCGGGCTCGAATTTGGCCTGGATCACGCTGACCACGTCTTTGCGTCCTTCGTCAAAGCCAACCACGCCGCGCACCAGTTGCTGCATGCGTTCCACCTCTTCTTGGGTGTAGGGGTTGGGTTTGGGCGGTTGGTCCTCGCCTTTGTCGTTCTTGGGCTGGGGCAATGCGGGGCGCTCGTTGATAACCACGGCCACGCTCAGGCGCTGGATGCCGCCGCTGGCGCTCTTGGTGTGGCGTACCTGGCGGTCGATTTCATAGTTGCGCGTGCTGCGCGTTGCAATGGTGCTGCGCTCGTCGGACGCGGTTTGGGGCGTGGACGCGGTGTTGAGCGAGGTGGTGGGTGCCACGGGTGCGGTGTTGGACAAGGTGCCGGGGATGCCAGCGGCTTCTTTGGCGCTATTGCGGTCTTCGCTATTCACCTCCGAGCGGGTTTTCGGCCCTTTGCCGCCGGTGTCAAAGTCTTCGATCGTGACTTCGGTCTGGCTGTAATCCAGGCTGAGGTTCACCTGCGAGCGCACATTGGCCTCACCCACGATGGGCGCCAAAATCTGGATCACGCGCTGGCGGTACAGGTCTTCCATGGCCTGCTTGTGCTTGGTTTGGCCGGCATTCATGCCCATGGAGGCATCAGACTCGGCGTCGGTCATAAGCTTGCCAAAGTTGTCCACCACGGCTACGTTTTCAGGTGTGAGCATGGGCACGCTCGACGCCACCAAGTGAACGATGGCTTGCACTTGCATGGGGCTCACGGTGCGGCCCATTTGCGGGGTGACCACGATAGAGGCTTTGGGTGGCGTGCGGTCGCGCACAAACACCGAAGGTTTGGTGGTAGCCAAGTGCACGCGTGCGGTCTGAATGGACTCAATCTGCTGAATGCTGCGCGCGAGCTCTTGCTCCATGGCTGAGTTGTAGCGCACTTGTTCCATGAACTGGCTGGTGGTCATGGCCGACTGGTCTTTCAACGAGTCCAGGCCGGTGGCCGCGGTTTTGGGCAGGCCCTTGGAGGCGAGAAAAATACGTGCCTCGTGGTAGCGGTTGTTGGGCACCGTGATTTGGCCGCTGCCTGCGTCAATGATGGGCTTGAACTCTCCGCCTTTGAGCGCCTCGTACACGGCTTGCTGGTCGGTTTCGGTCACTCCGGTAACGATCGGGCGGTAGCTGGGCGCGGTAATCAGGGTGTAGACCAGCGCAAACGCCAGCAAGGCCATGGCGATGACCATCAGCGGCAGCGATTTTTTCACCGCAGGTTGGCTCAAAATTTGTTTGATAGGGCCAAACGGGCCTGAGAAATCGGCACCGGGGCCCGTGACGTCGGTGAATGCGCCGTCGCCTTGGTCGGTCGACGCCATACGGCGGTCATTGCCGCTGCGGGTGGCCATTGGGGCGTTGCCTGCGTTGGCGGGTAAAAACGTGCCAGCGGTTGCGGTTGCAGTTGCCATGGGGAGTCTCTTTCAGCGCTGTTGGGGTGGGCGTGTGGGGTCGGCTGCGGGCTTTAGACCGGCATGTTCATGATGTCTTCATACGCTTTGAGCACCTTGTTGCGTACCTGCAAGGTGGCTTCAAAGGAGAGCGAGGCTTTTTGCATCTTGAGCACCACGTCGGTCAGCGGGACACTTTCACCGCGCTCAAAAGCCTGGGCGGTGTTTTGTGCGTCCACCTGCGATGCATTGGTCTGGCTCACGGCTTGGCGGATCAGCTCCGAGAAGTCGGTCTTGGTCGTTGCCTGCGTACCTGCGTTGGGGTCGATTTGGCCACTGGCTTGCGCTGCATGGGTTTGCAGCGTCTTGAGCATGGCGGCAATGCTATTGGCAGAGGTGGCTTTTTCGATCATGGCGGTATTCCGGTCGTTCTTGGTGGGCCTGCGCTCAGGGCTGCGAAAGCAAAGGCAGGTTCAGGTCACGCAGGCGGGCGAGTTTGTAGCGCAGCGTGCGCGGGCTGATGCCTAGCTTTTCCGCTGCCTCCAATCGGCTGCGCGAGGACTCCAGCGCCATGCGGATCAACTGGCTTTCGTTTTGCATCACAGCCGCATGCAAGGGGCCACCCAGGTGCGCCTCTCCCTGTGGGACCGCCGTTGCGTCGGTTCCCTGCGCCACCAGCATGGGCACTGGCTCGGTGGGAAGTACGCTGGGCGCATCGGCCATGGAATTACTTGTTGCAGGCACGCTGTGCAGGCTTGCGGCGAGCATGGCGTCATCAGTCATGTCGTCAAACATCAGATGCTGGACATCAATATGGTGGTCGGTACACAAGACCACGGCGCGCTGAATCACGTTTTCCAGCTCACGCACATTGCCCGGCCAAGCGTAGGCCAGCAGCATGGCTTGGGCCGCGGCGCTCACGCTCCAGGTCTGTGCGGTGCGGGTGTGGCGGGCCAGCAGGCGGGCCACCAGCGGCAAGATATCGCCAGCGCGCTCGGCCAGCGGGGGCACGCGCAACTTGAAGGTGCTTAAACGGAAGTACAAGTCCTCGCGGAACTCTCGCAGGCCAATGGCTTCGCGCAGGTTTTTGTTGGTAGCGGCTACCACACGCACGTCTAGCGCGATCAAGCGCTCGCCGCCCAGTCGCACCAGTGTGCGCTCTTGCAGCACCCGCAGCAGCTTGGCCTGCAGCGGCAAGGGCAACTCGCCGATTTCATCTAAAAATAAAGTGCCGCCCTGGGCTTGTTCAAACAGGCCCCGGTGTTCCTTGACGGCGCCGGTGAAAGCACCTTTCTCGTGGCCAAAGAGCATGTCTTCGATCATGTGCTCGGGCAAGGCGGCGCAGTTCAGGCCAATAAACGGGCCGTTGGCTGCGCTGGACGATTCATGTAGCACGCGGGCCAGCACCTCTTTACCCGAACCGGTAGGGCCCTCTATCAGTACGGCGACCTGCGCTTGCGCCACGCGCTGCGCCAGGGCCAGCAGGTTGCGGCTCACCGGGTCTACATAGACCACGCTGCGCACGGCACTCTCCGGGGCTTGCTTGCTTGCCGGGCTTAAGGGGGTGTTCTCGTTAGCGGGCAAAGCGGCCACTGCCGCGCGATGGATGGCAGCCTGCCAGGCTGCAGCGCTCCAGTCGTCAGCCGCCAGCACGTGGCAGGCGCCGGTTTGAAGGGCTTGCACCGCCAGCTCGAGTTGGCGGCGCTCGGTCCGACAGACCACGGCCACGGCGTGGTCCATTTGGCTGACTAGGGTCATTGTCTCGTGCAGCAGGCCGATATCAGTGCCCAGGCCCAGCACTACGGCGCGTCGACCCTGGTGGGGAGCCGACAGACCGGCTTCGAGTTCCTCTAGCGTGCTAATCGGTGACGCGTGTAAGCCCGCTTCCCCAAGCTGCGCCTGGTTCGCAGCTGAGAGCGGGCGAAACGGGTCTAGCCAGAGGGCTGAGGTAGATGTCCAAAGGGCTGACATAGTGGGTTTTTGCAACAATAGGGTCTATGGAGACTCCCTATGTGCAAAACCCATGCCATGCCAAAAGTAGATTTATTGACGGCTGGCCGACACCTGCCGGGCTTGCGGAGCGGGGCGGGTTTTGGGCTGGGAGCCCTGGCATTCGCGCCCGTCGAGCTGGCGCACTTGTACGCTGGGCAGGCTGCGCGACTTAAAGCCTAGCAGCGTGCAGCTATAAGGCAAAGCGGGATCCCAACTGGTGGCAAAGAACCGGCATTGCCAACAGTTGACCGGGTTTTGGCCCGCAGCAGGGTAGGTGGGGATATTGGGTGGCATGGCGACCTTTTTGCTAATGAGAAGTGGGGCGGCACGCATGCCTTGGTCAGCGGCAAGACCCGCCGCAGTGCAGCGAGAAGCAAGTAGTACGCCATGGCCGTTTCGCTTGCCGCCCGGCCCGTCAATCTGCGGATTTTTTGACACGCGTCCTGAGGCAAACATTGGCGCGCATCGTGCTTTAATTCCCCTTATGCAAGCAAAACTGGGGCTCCAAAGGCCCTGCCCCCGTCATTACTGTTCACTAACTGACAGATCCAGAGGCTTTATGGCAACCCTGCGCCCCTTTTCCTTTGCCACGGACCGTCGCGTTGGTATGGCCCCGACCGCGTTATGACCACGCAGAGCACGTTTTCCCAGACCGGCATCCAATGCCTGACGGCCATTGCGCAGCACCACGGGCTGCAAATTAACCCCGAGCGCCTTGTAAACGACTATGCCCTGGGCGCGCAAGAGCCTGGACCTTTGGTGTTGTTGCGCATGGCGGCGGACATCGGGCTGAAGGCAAAGATTGAAACACTCTCCTGGACCGGGCTGATGGCCCAGGGCGGTGTATTCCCGCTGATTGCCACCATGAACAACGGCAGCTCCATGATTGTGGTGGGCATGCGCGCCGAGGGGGGCGGCAAGATTGCTTTGCTCGACCCCACGGCCACGCAGGCGGTGGTGGTGCTGGAAGACCAGGCCTCGTTTTGCGCCCGGTGGGCTGGCCAGGTTATCTTGCTCAAACGCGAGCACAAGCTGACCGACCCCAACCAGCGCTTTGGGTTTAGGTGGTTTATCCCCGAGATATGGAAGCAAAAAGAGGCGTTTCGCGATATTTTCATCGCCGCATTGGCCATGCACCTGCTGGGCATGGCCTCGCCGGTGTTTTTCCAGTTGGTGATTGACAAGGTGCTGACCCACCAAAGTGCGACCACCTTGTGGGTGCTGGCAGCAGGCGTGGTCATCGCACTATCCTTTGACGCCATTTTTGGCTACCTGCGCCACATGCTCACATTGGCGGCCACCAACAAAATCGACATGCGCCTGACCCGGCGCACCTTTGGCCACCTGCTGACCCTGCCGATTGACTACTTTGAGACCACCACGGCCGGCGTCGTCGTCCGCCACATGCAGCAGCTTGAAAAAATTCGCAACTTTCTTACCGGGCGCATCTTCTTTACCGGACTCGACGCCATCTCCTTGTTGATTTTCTTGCCGATTTTGTTTGCCTACTCGGTCCAGTTAGCGAGCATTGTCCTGCTGTTTACTGCCTTAATTGGCGCGATAATTGGCGGCATAGTTCCCACGTACCAGACTTGCCTGGGCGCGCTGTACGCCGCAGAGGGCGAGCGCCAGGCCATGTTGGTGGAGACCATCCACGGCATGCGCACCGTCAAGGCCCTCGCGATCGAGCCCACGCAGCGCCGCATCTGGGACCAGCGCTCGGCCGAGGCCATCACCATGCACTTTCGCGTCGGCCAGGTGTCGATTACCGGCAACGCCATTACCGACTTCTTGGGCAAGCTACTGCCAGTGATCATCATTGTCATTGGCGCCCAACAGGTGTTTGACCAAACCCTGAGCGTGGGCGCGCTGATTGCGTTTCAGATGATCTCGGGCCGTGTCGTCGCCCCCTTGATCGCCATGGTGGGCCTGGTCAACGAGTACCAAGAAACCGCTTTGTCGGTGCGTATGCTGGGCGAGGTGATGAACCGCCAGCCCGAGGGGCGCGCCGGCGCTGGTGGATTGCGGCCCCAGTTGGTGGGCGAAATCAGCTTCGACCAGGTCAGCTTTAGTTACCCTGGCGCCACCACACCGGCTTTGAATAAGGCCAGTTTCACCATAAAGGCCGGCTCGGTCGTGGGCATTGTGGGGCGCAGCGGCTCGGGCAAAACCACGCTAACTAAGCTGATTCAAGGCCTGTATCCCTTGCAGGCCGGTCTGGTGCGCTTTGACGGCGTGGATGCGCGCGAGATCGAGTTGCCCCACCTGCGCCGCCAAATTGGCGTGGTGCTGCAAGAAAACTTCTTGTTTCGTGGCACGGTACGGCAAAACCTGGTGGCCACCAAGCCCGAGGCCTCGTTTGAAGAAATCGTTGCCGCTGCACAGGCTGCAGGCGCTGACGAGTTCATCGAGCGCATGCCCCAGGGCTATGACACGCTGCTCGAAGAAAACGCCGCCAACCTCTCCGGTGGTCAAAAACAACGCCTGTCCATCGCTCGCTCACTCCTAGCCAGGCCCAGCATCTTGATACTGGACGAAGCCGCCAGCGCGCTCGACCCCGAGAGCGAAAGCATCTTTATTCGGAACCTGTCGCGCATTGCGGTGGGCCGCACAGTGGTGATGATTTCCCACCGTTTGTCCACGCTGGTCAATGCGGACGCCATTTTGGTCATGCAAAACGGCCAACTGGTCGACAGCGGCCGCCACTCCGAGCTGCTTACGCGCTGCGAAACCTACCAACACCTATGGAACCAACAAACCAGCCACCTCTAAAACGCCGGGGCAAGCGGGGCCAGGACGCCACAGCCGTCGACTTTTTGCCGGATGCAGACGCCATTGAGCGCAGCCCGCTGCCGCCCTATTTGCGAATCACTACCCACGCACTGGCACTGGCCGTGCTGGCTTTCATTCTGTGGGCCAGCTTTTCTGAGGTAGAGCGCGTGGTCGTAGCCACGGGGCGTTTGGTCAACCCCTTGCCCAACATCGTGGTGCAACCGTTGGAGACATCCATCATCCAAAAAATTGAGGTTCGGGTCGGGCAGGTGGTGCGCCAAGGCCAGGTCTTGGCCACCCTGGACCCCACGTTTGCCCAAGCGGATGAGGCCCAATTGCGCTCGCGCTTGCGCAGCCTGGACACGCAAACCAGTGGCTTGCGCGCCGAATTGGCCGGGCGCCCGGGTAACAAATTGGACAAAGGAGCAGACGCCGAGCTCCAGGCCCAGCTCTCCCGCGAACGCCAGGCCAATTACGCTGCCCAACTCGAGAAGCTGGAGCAAAACATCGCCCGTGTGGCAGCCACGATGGACACCAACCGGCGCGACCAGCAGGTCATGGCCCAGCGCATGAAGTCTTTGAACGAGATGGAGGCCATGCAAGAAACCCTGATGGCGCAAAACTTTGGCGCCCGCTTGCAGCTACTCGAAGCCCGCGACCGGCGCCTGGCTGGCGAGCGTGAGCTACAACTGGCAAACAACCGCGAACATGAGTTGCGCAACGAATTAGCAGCACTTGAGTCAGAAAAGCTGGCTTTTAAGAAAAATTGGCGTCAAAAGACCATGGAAGACCTGCTGAGCACCGCGCGCGAACGTGACGGCATCAACGAGCAGTTACAAAAGGCCGACAGACGCAAACAACTAGTGGCACTGATTTCGCCGGTGGACGCGGTGGTTCTGGACATGGCCAAGCTCTCCCAGGGCTCGGTGGTGCAGACTGCTGAGCAGATGTTTACCCTGGTGCCGCTCGGCGCGGCGCTGGAGGCCGAGGTCAAGATTGATTCGCTGGACATTGGCTATATCAAGACCGGTGACCTGGTTCATCTCAAGGTCGACGCTTTTCCCTTCCAAAAACACAGCACCCTGGACGGTACGGTGCGCACCATCAGCGAAGACGCTTTCCGCCGCGAAGCCGCCGCCGGGTCCACCGGCATGGACGCCTATTTCATGAGTCGTATTGCCTATGGCGAGTCAAAATTGAAAAAAATGACGGAAAAATCACGTCTTTTGCCAGGAATGACACTTTCCGCGGAAATCGTGGTCGGAAAACGGTCGGTCATGTCGTATTTGCTGTGGCCACTGACCAAAGCGATGAATGAATCCATCCGCGAACCCTGAAAAAGCGGCAAGGGGTTGCCGCTTTGCCGCAGATTAAGGCGCTTGTAGGGGTGTTCAAGGCTAAAGCGGCAAGACAAAATGGTATGTTTCCTGCTTTACTTTTGAAGGTGGCAAGTTGTTGCCGATTTGTTTGATTTTGCTCTTTTAGATAAAATTCATCTATTTTCGCGAACATCGTAAAGTTTTCAAGAGTTCTGCCGAACCTATTAGGTAGAACTGCGCGTTGCGTGCGCTAGCTGCTGGAGCCAAGTCGACGGGCTGCAGCGGGATGCCGGCTTCATATACATAAGGGCTAATCGCCCCCGGAAGGTTGGAAAATGAGTAATTACAACAGCTACACCACTGCCCAAATCGCGGCGTTGGTGCAGTCCGATTTCCTGTTGATGACAACAGCGGACCTCGCTGCGTTCTCAACGGCGCAGGTAGCGGCTCTGACGACCTACCAAGTTAGTACGATGGTCACGACCGAGGAAATCGCGGCGCTGACCACATTGCAAGTCGCGCAAGGTCTGACTACGGCGCAAGTTGCTGCCCTCACCACTGCAGGCGCATTGGCTCTTACCACGGCGCAGATTTCTCAGGGATTGACCACTGCCCAGGTCGCCGCGTTGAGCACGCAGGATATCGCTGCACTGAGTGCCACCCAGGTATCGGTGTTGACCACCGCCCAGGTCGCAGGCCTAGCCACGTCCCAAGTTGTCTCGCTCACCACGTGGCAAGTCGCGTACGGTCTGTCCACAGCGCAGGTCGCGGCGATGGAAACCCGCGACTTGGCGGTGCTCACTACAGCCCAGGCCTACCGCCTCACGGTCAGCCAAATTGCGGCTTTGACCACAACACAGGTACAGCAAGGCCTCACAAGCACCCAGTTGGCGGCGCTTGGCGACACACAGGTGGCGGCCTTCACCACGGCGCAAATCGCCCAAGGCCTCACCACGGCGCAGGTTGCAGCCCTGTCGGTTACCGGCGTTGGCGGCCTATCGACCTACCAAATCGCCCAGGGCCTGACCACGGCCCAAATCGCCGGTTTGACCACCGCCCAGGTTGCGTCGCTTTCGGGAACCCAGATTGCCCAAGGTTTGACAACGGCGCAAGTGGCCGCGATAGAGGCGGTTGATGTCGCTGCATTGACCGCGACCCAGGTCCCTTACTTAACGACGCAACAGTTGGCCCAAGGCCTGACCACCGCCCAAATTGCCGCCATCGCGACCGACGACTTTGCGGCCCTGACGGCCACACAGCTGGCGAGTCTGACCACCATCCAAGTTGCCCAAGGCATCACGACGGCACAAATCGTCGCCCTCACGACCGCGCAAACCTATGGGCTAACCACGGCCCAGGTGTCACTCGGCCTGACGAGCACGCAGATTTCAGCGATGGAGACGGCGGACCTGGCTGCGCTCACGGTAGCCAACCTGGCAGTTCTGACCACGGCCCAGGTGCGTTCGGGCTTGACGACGGCGCAGATTGTCGGCTTGTCATCGGTGCAGGTCGCAGCGTTGACGACGAACCAGCTGGCGCAAGGCCTGTCGACGACGCAAGTCGCCGCGCTGGAGACGGTAGACGTCGCGGCACTGTCGGCTACGCAAATTATTGCGCTCACCACGGCACAAATCAGCCAGGGTTTGACCACCAGCCAGGTTGCAGCCCTCAGTGACGCTGCAGTCACGGCCTTGACGACGGCACAGATCAACGGCGGTTTAACCACCGCACAGGTCGCGGCTTTATCAAACACCGGGTTTGCGAGCCTTACCACCGCTCAAATCAACCTAGGACTGAGTACGGCGCAAGTCGCGGCGCTGACTACCAGCCAACTGTCTGTTTTGACTGGGACCAAGCTGTCCCAAGGCTTCAGCACCGCCCAGGTGGCGGCGTTGACAACGGCTAGTGCTGCGAGCCTTAGCGCCAACCTGGTTTCTTCGCTCACGACGGCCCAAATCAAGCAGGGTCTGACCACCAGTCAAATTGCCGTCATCAACCCGGCGGCCATTGCCGAGCTCACCACGGCCCAGGTCAGCGGTGGCCTCACCACAGACCAAATCATTGCGCTGACGACCGCGCAGACGGTCGCCCTGACCACTGCCCAATTGGTTCAAGGCTTTAGCACCACCCAGGTCGCCGCACTGGCCACCGACGATGTTGCCGTATTGACCACAGCGCAGGTAGCGTCACTGACCACAGCCCAGATAAACCAGGGTTTAACCACGGCCCAAGTGGCTGCCTTGAGCGTTGCGGGGGTTGCCGGGCTGACCACGGCCCAGGTCAGCACGGGCTTGTCTACGGCCCAGGTGGCTGCACTGAGCACGGCCCAGGTGGCCATATTGACCACGACCCAGCTGGTCCAGGGCTTTAGCACTGCCCAAGTTGCTGCCCTTGAGACCCGTGATGTAGCGGTTCTTACCTCTCTTCAAACATCGGTCCTGACCACGGCCCAAATCAATACGGGCCTGACTACCGCCCAGGTGACCGCTCTCAGCACCGATGCGCTGACGGCCCTGACCACCACGCAAGTGGCCCAAGGCTTGTCCACCGCGCAGGTCGTTGCACTGTCCACGGCACAGGTCGCGGCACTCACCACCGCCCAGTTGGCACAAGGCTTGACGACAGCCCAAGTGGCAGCGGTCGAAACCCGCGATATCGCCGTTTTGACCACGGCCCAGGTCGCCGCACTGACGACCACCCAGGTGGCTCAGGGCCTCACCACGGCCCAAATTGCGGCAATCAGTGTTGCAGACCTTGCAGCGCTGACCACGGCGCAAGTTGCCAGCCTGACCACGACACAAGTCGCCCAAGGCCTGACCACCAGCCAGATGACGGTTCTGACGGCCGCCCAGGTCGCTGGACTGACGACGGCCCAAGTGGCCCAAGGCCTGACGACGACGCAGTTGTCGGTGGTGCTGACAGCGGACATTGCAGCGCTGACAACAGGCCAAGTAGCGGCACTGACGACCGCCCAGGTTAACCTGGCCCTGAGCGTCACCCAACTGGCCGCGTTGACGACCGCCCAGGTAGCCAATGGCCTGACCACGGCGCAAATTGCGGCCATGTCGATTACCCAGTCGGCAGCGCTGACCACGGCCCAGGTGGCTGCGCTGACCTCGGCTCAGATCAATGGCGGTCTGACCACCGCCCAAATCGTGGCACTCACGGCCACGCAGGTTGCGGTATTGACCACCGCACAGGTGTCCCAGGGCCTGACCACCGCGCAACTCGCGTCGATGGAGCTCGCCGATGTTGCGGTCCTGAGTACAGCGGCTGTCGCTTCACTGACCACGACGCAGATTGCCCAGGGTCTTACGGCAGCTCAGGCTGCGAGCCTGAGCGCTAGTCAGGTTGCTGCCTTAACGACGGCGCAAATCAACCTGGGCTTGACGACCGCGCAACTGGTGGCGCTGACCTTTAACCAAATCGCGGCGCTTACCACGGCGCAGGTTTCCCAGGGCTTGAGCACGGCGCAATTTGCGCTCTTGGAACCGACGTTTATCCCGTATCTATCCACAGACGATGTGGCGGTGTTGACGACCGCGCAACTGCAAGCGGTTACAGCGACCCAGCTATTGCGCTTTGGCACGGCCCAGATTGCAGCCCTGACAACGGGGCAAATCAGCACGGGCTTGACGACCACCCGCATTGCTGCCCTGACCACCACGCAGATTGCTGCATTGACCACAAGTCAAGTCGCGCAGGGCCTCACCACCGCCCAGTTGCAGGCGATGACGTATTTCGAAACAGCGGCATTCACCACCGCTGCTGTAGCAGCGCTCACTACGGCGCAGGTGCGCCAGGGCCTCACAGATACCCAATTGGCGACCCTGACCACGGCCCAAACGGCGGCCCTGACCACGGCCCAGCTCTCCCTGGGCTTGAGCACGGCGCAGATTGGTAAGCTGGTAACCGCCGATTTGGTGGTCCTGACGACAGACCAAATTGCAGCCATTACGACAGCGCAAGTGGCCCAGGGCCTGAGCACGGCGCAAATTTCGGTCTTGACGGCTACCCAAGCCGCCGCGCTCACCACTGCGCAAATCAACACCGGCCTGACCACCGCTCAAGTCGCGGCTCTGAGCAGTACGGCGGTCGCCGCATTGGGCACTGCCCAAATCAATGGAGGGCTTAGCACTGCGCAAGTGGTTGCCCTAACGACCGCGCAGGTTGCGGTGCTGACCACGCAGCAGGTTGCTGTCGGCTTGTCCACCGCGCAAATTGCCGCGATGGAAACCGCCGACGTGGCGGCCATCACGGCCGCCAACGCTGCAGTACTGACTACGGCCCAAGTACGGGCTCTGACCACCGCCCAGGTATCCGCGCTGACCAGCGATCAAACCATGGCGCTCACCACGGCACAAATTGTGCAGGGTTTGAGCACTACGCAGGTGGCGGCCATCAGTACGGCGTCGGTAGCGGTTCTTACCAATGCCCAGTTGGTGGCGTTGACTACGGCCCAGATCAACCTGGGTATGACGACCGCGCAAATTGTGGGCTTGACGGTTGATCAGGTTCTTCTCCTTACAACCGCCCAGGTTCAGTCCGGATTGAGCACGGCCCAGGTGGCTGCGCTGGAAACACGCGACCTGGCTACGCTAACCACCGACCAAATCGTAGCCCTGACCACAGCCCAAGTGGCGGCCTTGACCACGGCCCAGGCAGCGCAGGGCCTGACCACGGCCCAGATTGCGGCCATGGAGACGCGGGACGTCGCGTCATTGAGCACCAGCGCCGTAGCGGCGTTGACTAGCGCGCAAGTCGTCAATGGCCTGGGCACGGCGCAGCTGGGCTCGCTGACCACCGCACAGATCGCTGCCTTGACTACGGCGACCGTCGCAGCGCTGACCACCGCGCAGGTGAACCTGGCGCTGACGACAGCGCAAGTGAATCTGGGCTTCACGACCGACCAGGTCTTGGCCTTGACAACGGCACAGATCAACGCGGGACTAAGCACCGCGCAGGTTGTGGCCCTGACTACCGCCCAAGTGGTCAACCTGACCACAGCGCAGATCAGCACGGGCTTGACCACGGCGCAAGTAGCGGCCCTGGAGACGCGCGATGTTGCGGTCCTGACCACGGCGCAGGTCGCCCAGGGCTTGACTACGGCACAGATCGTCGCCTTGAGCACCGCCCAGGTTGCCAACCTAACCACAGCGCAGATCAGCACGGGCTTGACCACGGCACAAGTGGCGGCCATGGAGACGCGCGACATTGCGGCGTTGACCACAGCCCAACTGAGCTTGGGCTTGACGACGGCTCAGGCAGCTGCGCTGACCACCGCGCAAGTGGCGGCTTTGACTACGGCCCAGGTGTACCAAGGCTTGACGACCAATGACGTCGCGGCCCTGACCACGGCGCAGGTGGTGAACCTGACCACTGCCCAAGTTGCACAAGGGCTGAACACGGCCCAGATAGCCGTCTTGGCGACCCAGGATGTAGCTGCGCTCACCACGGCACAAATTGTGGTCTTGACCACAGCGCAAGTTGCTGCTTTGACAACTATGCAAGCCGCTGTGCTGACGACCGCACAGGCCGCTGCACTGACCACGGCCCAAGTCTCGACTCTCTCAACGGCGCAGATCAGTTCCCTTGCAACTGCCGATATTGCCGCCTTGACTACAGACCAAATGGCGGTTCTAACAACCGCCCAAATTTCGCAAGGTCTGAGTCCGACGCTGGTTAACCAAGGATTGAGCACCAGCCAAATCGCCGCATTGAGTACGGCCGCTGTTGCCGCCTTGACCACGGCGCAAACGCAAGTTCTGTCGACGCAGCAGATTGCACAAGGTTTGACCACGAATCAGATCGTGGTCCTCACCACGGCCGATATTGCAGCCTTGACGAACACCCAAATTGGGCAGGGCTTTACGACGGCGCAAATTGCGGCACTGACTACGGCGCAAGTGAACCAAGGCCTGGGGACCGATCAAATTGCATCGGGATTCACTACGGCACAAATAGCGGCCTTGACCACGGTCCAGGTCAACGCAGGGCTGAGCACAGCCCAGGTGGCTGCGCTAAGCACGGCGCAAATAGCGGCCTTGACCACGGCCCAGGTCAGCGCGGGGCTTACCACGGCACAAATCAATGTAGCCCTGAGCACAGCCCAAGTTGCTGCGCTGAGCACGGCGGCGGTAGCGGCCCTGACCACGGCCCAGGTCAACAAAGGCTTGAGCACGGCCCAAGTGGTGGCATTGACCACCGGTCAGGTTGCTGCACTGCTCAACACCCAGGTGGCCCAAGGACTCTCGACAGCCCAAATTGTGGCCATGGAGACGCAAGATGTAGCGGCCCTGACGACGGCCAGCGTAGCCATCTTGACCACCGCACAGGTCAACCAAGGCCTGACCACCGACCAAATCGTTGCCCTGACCACGGCCCAGGTCGTGGCGCTCACTACGTCTCAAATCGCCTATGGCCTGAGCACAGCCCAATTGGCGGCGATAGAGACCCGAGATGTCGCGGTACTGACCACGCTGCAGGTATCAGCCCTGACCACAGCGCAAATTGTGCAAGGTCTGACCACTGCGCAGGCAGTGACGCTGAGCACAGCGCAAATTGCCCAAGGCCTGAGCGCAAGCCAAGTCGCAGCCCTGACCACTGACGGCATCATTGCGCTGACCACAGCGCAGATCAACAAAGGCCTGACCA
>Ga0214919_10005233_pt1 | contig 18511 bp, 18 predicted proteins | sample LL1503_MetaG_FD_177994 | JGI IMG/M metagenome (GOLD analysis project Ga0214919, IMG submission 177994) | Freshwater microbial communities from Lake Lanier, Atlanta, Georgia, United States - LL-1503 | ecosystem: Environmental > Aquatic > Freshwater > Lake | place: USA: Georgia | collected...
AATATATTTTAAATTTAGATATATCCCTTAAACTTTTTTTTTATTAAGTGCGTTTAAATTAGACTTAAAATTCTTAAGAAAAATATTTATTTAATTCAAACATTTTTGTGAAATTTTAAACATTTTTATGAAAATAATAATATATGTAAAAATATTATTTATCTAATTATATTATAAATGAAATTAATATTATTAAGACATGAAGAGAGAAGTTTTGATATAGGATTTAATAGTAATTTAACAGAAACTGGTGTTCTAAATTCTTATAATTTAATATTAAAATTAAAAAATGAAAAGATTGATATTATTTTTGCATCACCATTTATTAGAGTATTACAAACAATACATCCATATTGTTTTGATACAGATAAAAAAGTTAATGTGGAATATGGATTATATGAATATTTACATAATCCATATTTTTTACTTACAAAATGGTATAATACTATTAATGATATTGAAGATATTAATTTAAAAAATATAATAAATACTAATTATTCTTCAGTTGTAAATAAAGATGATTTAATAGTATTAGAAAATGAAATTAATCTGGAAAAAAGAATTAAAAAATTTTTTAATTATTTATTGGAAAATTATGAAAATAAAACAATTTTAATTGTAACTCATAAAGCTGTTGTAAATAAAATAAAAGATATATATGTAGAAGAGACGGATATTTCATCTGAATTTGAAATGGGTAAATATATTATACTGCAGCAAATAAACTATCTCCAGCATAATACCCCATTAAATTAGAATTATGTATAGTTCCTTCTTCTTTAATATTTAAATCACATAATTGATATTGATTAATATTTGGTCTTTCTTCACCTCCTGTATAATTAATATTATTATCATAATTTATTTTATTATTTAAATTATTACTTATTTTACCTGAATAATTAATATTACCATCTATTTTACCGGAATTATTAATATTTCCTGAATTATTCATATTTCCTGAATTTAAATTAGTAATTTTTCCAAAATTTGAATTATTATTATATCCTGATGAATTTGAATTATTATTATATCTTGATGAATTTAAATTATTATTAATTTCTCCAGAATCTAAATTATTATTAATTTTTCCAGAATAATCAATATTACCATTTATTTTACCAGAATTATTAATATTTCCTGAATTACTAATATTTCCAGAATTTGAATTATTAACATTTCTAGAATTATTAACATTTCCAGAATTATTAACATTTCCAGAATTATTAATATTTCCTGAATTATTAACATTTCCTGAATTTGAATTATTAACATTCCCAGAATTTGAATTATTAATATTTCCAGAATTTGAATTATTAACATTTCCAGAATTTGAATTATTAACATTTCCAGAATTTGAAGTATTATAATATCCAGAATTATTAATATTATTATCCCAATTATTTACATTATTATTCCTTGTATAATATTTATTAACATCTTCTTTTGTAATATATTTATTAATATCTGGATGATCTGTTATTTTATAATCATATATTTTTTTGCATTTAGATTCTTCAAATGGAGGACAAACTGGACATATAGGGCATTCTGGACAAATTGGACAAGTTGGACATGCTGGTATTTCACTTTTTAATATATATTTTGAAATATCTACTTTTTCACATGGCTTTATTTCACTTTTTAAAATATAATTACTTAAATCTATATTTGGATTAACCATATTTTTTGTTATATAATCACTCATATCAGGACAAGGAGGTACACTACTTTTTAAGACATATTTATCAATTTCTTTATTTAGTGTAATATCACAAGTTGTACATATTTTATTCATATTTACCTTAGGAGATTCAATACAAGATGGTTTAGGTTCTTCACATTTTTTTGGACATTCATTTGGACAATTAGGAGTACATTCATGATGACATGTTAATATAGGAGGTGATGTTTGACATTTATGTGGACAAATAGATGGACAAGAAGGAATACATTTATGATGACATTTATCTGGTGGTTGATTATTATAAGTTTCATTTGGGAATCCCCAATTATAGAGTTGAGATGCACCTTCTGTTTGCTCATTAGTATTAGAAACAGAAGGACTAAAATTTTCAGTAACTTTATTTATATTTAAATTTAATGCATTTTGTTTATCAGTTAAATCTAATGGAGTAAATTCACTTATATATAATCCTACTATTACTAAAAATACAAATAACAATATTATCCAAATTATTATATCACTCATATATATTTATTTAAGATAATTTATTTTAGATATATATTTTCTAATTATTTATATATATAAATAATTTAAATTCTAAAAATGTATATTATAAATTACATCCCCAACATGGAATACTATCTTTTTTAATATATTTATCAAAATCAGGATGTTCTTCAATTCTAAATTGTCCAGCAGAACAATAATCATTAGGATCTTCAAAATATCTTCTAAATTCACTGCATAAAGGATCATCACTATTTTCCGGATACCAACATTTACAAGAATCATCTAAATTATAATTAATTTGACAATAATTTGAAATTGCTTTTTTACAATTTCTACTTAAATTTAGATTTTTATAATTACTATTATTCCAATTAACACCAGCACAAGCTGTAGTATAACATGGATTTAATTCATTAATAATATAAGGGCAATGTTCATAATAATTCTTACCTTCACCCGGTAATAATTCATCAGGAATAGGACATTTTGGAAAATTAATATTATAGGTATGTTTAGCTTTTTCTAAATTAGTACCATATGATTTTTCACCACTATAATTTAGTGATTTTGCATATTCACTCTCTGGATGAATATAAACCATGTATTTTCCATTTTTTTTATAAACTTTTGGACAAGTATTATCTTTTATAATTGGACTGCAATAGGTTGTATCATTTGGTTTACTATCACAATAATTTTGACATGATAATAATACATTTTTACAATTAGATATACAATCATTATATTTATTTGAATTTCCCATAAACTGATTACATAAATTTAAACAATCTTTTGTACAAGTTTCTGCTAAATTATTATTAATATTTGAAAAAGTATCATTTTGAATTATATTAAAATTTTCTTTTTTATCATACGGTTTAAATAAAGTATTATCAATATTATTTAAAGTATATTCTGAAGTATTATTCATATGATGAATATTTATATCAGGTGTATTAAAATTTTTATTTTTATTTGTTATAAAATAGTCTCTAATATCATCTAATTCTTTTTTTTTAATAACTCTATTGTAAAATAAAATACTATAAAAATTATAATCTAAATTTTTATTTTTATTAATAATTATATTATTTGGACTAAAATATAATTTATTTATTTTTTCAGATAATATTATTATACCATCATAATGTATATCTAATAAATTATTTCCATATGTAATTGCAATTAAGCTTTTATTATAAAGTATTATTTCATTTTTAGATTTATATTCATTCTTTCCATTTATTAAATAGAAATAATTATCAACTACTTTGATTTCAAAACAATATCTATCATTTCCAGGAATACTAATTAAATAAAAATCAGAATTAGAATTTTCTTCATTAACAGCAATATCAGAAGAATTATTCTCAAAATTTTTGCTTAAACATATTATTATAGTCATCTTTTCATTTGATAATTTATTTGCAGGAAACCCAGTTAATTTTAAATTAAGAGCATTCAACGAACCTTTTGTATAATCTGCAATAGGAACATTTGACCAATATATATCATTTCCATTACCACTTAAATCATTCCATATAGGAGATGAACTTTCGTAATTATAGCCATCAAAATAAGCTAATAAATTATTATTGTAAATAAAATTTTCTGCATCTATTAATACCTTATATAATGAAAGATTAGTAAAATAATAAGTTTCATATTGTAAATTTTCACTATAATTTAAAAATATTTGCATTTTATTAATTGTATTTGGACCAGATATAAAATCATATTTAATTAAATACCATGGATTTTTATCATTATTAGAAATCATAACTCTTTGTATAATATTATAATTTAATCTAGGAATATAATTAGAGAAATCTTCATTTTGAAATTTAATATGTACTAATTTTTCAAAATTTAATTCTTCTATAGAATTATTATCTATCGATAACCAGAAATAAAAATTATATTTATTATTTTTATTATTGTCACATAAAATTTCATAATATGTTAAATTTGACGTTTTTTTTTGTTCTAATACATAGGAACTAGGTCCAGGATTTTTCATAACTATAATCTTATTATAACCACTTTGAGTAACATGATTTTTACAATCTTGTCCATTTTTAAAATCACCGTTAACAATCAAATTATAGTTATTTAATTTATTATCTTCTAATGGAATAATATTATTATTTGTAAAACTTTCTATATGTTTTTCTAAATTTTTGATATTCTTAACTATTTTTTTATCTATTAGTAAATAATTAAAAAATAAAATAATTAAAATAGTTAATAATATCACGAAAAATATAATTAAATATTTATTTATCATTAATTATATATAAGATATATTTTTATATGAAAGATTATATTAATATAATTTATTTTAATTCATATAAGATATAATATCTGTAAAAGGAATAGTAGTTATTGACTCTAAATTATTATTACCTGAATCAGGTGAATATAATCCAACTTTTATCATTGTATATATATTTTTATCTATTATCTGAACAGAACTTAAATCACTTATACCTAAATATTCTGCATTCGAACCATACATATTATTTGCATTATTTTGTAGATTTAAAGCACTCAATGCATAATATTTATAATTTGGATTGGAATAACTATAACTAGAATTAGTTGAAGTTTTTTTATAAATATATAGAATTGTTCCATTTGGATTAAAAAATTTTTCTAAAGAATTTACATCTTGATCTTGTTTAAAAGGACATACTTGTAAAGATGTTGGAATTTGACCTCCACTCGATATATTAACAAAAGCTGGTTCACTAGCTTTAGTAGTTATATTATTTCCAGTAGGACTATAAAATACTCTTTGTATCGAGTATAATATTTTTCCACTAGGAAATGTATTCAGTACTGAGGATAATCCAGTAGAAGTTCCAAAAATAGGAGTAACACAGTTCGCAGGATATTTATAATTATTTATCAATACATCATAAGTTTTAAAATCATATAATGGTGGAGCTTGATCTATAAATATATCTTTTGATTTAATTATACGATATACTTCTCCTCCAACTTTTCCATTATAAACTTTATAAGATGCAAATTTTGTCATTAATAAATTATTATTAAATATTGAAACTACTGCTTTTAAAGTTTCAGATGTATAATATGGTTGATTAATTAATATATTATCTTCATTAGTAAACTTATTATATATTTTAATATGCATATTTTTTATTTTATTTACTGTAGATACAGCAATTATATTTTCATTTAAGACATAGTTAATTGTATATGATTCACCATTATAATCTATTGTACCAAAATTAAAAATGTTTTGTTTAAATCCATTATAAGTATTTGTATTACTATAATTTCTACTATTTTTTATATCTGCATTATTATTTATATTTATAGTCATTAAATTTGTAATAGTATAATTATCATTTACAATACTTTCCGGTATAGTCCATGTTCCATTTGCAAAGTCTACAGAAATAAAAGTATTATCATAAATATCTAATTTAAAATTCTTATTAAAGGAATTGTTTTGATAACTTTCAATAAAACTATTCAGTTTATCATTATTTTTATAATTAATTATAGCATATATTATCAATATTGAAAATATAATAATTAATAATGGATAAATTATTTTATTTGTCATATATATTTAATAAATATATTTTTATGAAAAATAACTGGGAATATTTTTTATAATATTTTTTAAATCTCCTAAAGTATTTATACTAAATCCTAATATTAACCATTTACCATTTTCTTCTGGTTCATCGACTAAATTTACAGTAATTGAATTATTCGAAAATCCTTTTGTACTTTTATCTGGAATTAAATATAATCTATTATTTACTCTTATATTTGCAGTTAATGCAATACTTGCATTGCTAATCGAATCATTTTTACTAATAATTTTTATATTTTCTAAAAATAATTGCTTATTAACTCCTCCTTTATGTGAAGTTAATCCGGTAGAACCATTATCATAAAATTCAGCATATCTAACAGGTGTACTATAATTTTGTGATGTACTTATAATAATTGGACATGAATTTTGTGTATTATAATTAGCTAAAGTACCATTATTATTAAATTGCCAAACAGCTGGTGCTAATTTATCATTATATTTATAACTAGTATCTAATTCATATTTTCTTGCTAATTTACCTGCAGGAATTATACTTTGACTTAAACGATTTAGATTTGTATCTCCATTGTTATTATTTTCTAAACAATTCGTAAAAGATATAGCATTTAATGCTTGTGAACTATTATAATTATTATTAGTTAATATATTCCTATAAGCAGGTAATATTGAACTATTATTTAATACACTATACATAACATCACGTTGAACTGTTAAACTACTCTGTCCAGGTAATTTACCATGATATTCATAATTTAATGTTAAAACATCGCCAATATTTGTAATATAACATATTATAACTGAATTACATTTATCTGAATTAAAATATTTTAAATAATTACACACGTTAACATTATTTCCATTAATATGTGATAATGCTTTAATTGTATAATAATTCATATAATCATGTATATTAACATTATGTTTACAACTAGTATATCCAGGAGGTGCTGGCGAATAAATAACACATTTTGGTTTACCAGTACATACATTATTTTTATCTGGTGTACCACAAGCATTAAAACTATTATTACTATATGTTGTATCAGATATACCTTCCGATTGAAATTTACATGGACTTCCACCTGACTCAGAACACCAATCTTCTTCATAAACATATTCACTTGTTATTATTTCTGGAAATAATGTTGTTAATGGTGCATAATTATTTTTAAATAGATTCATATTTGATAATGTATTAGTACCAAATGGTTTTACTAAAGTTAATGTAACTGGGGACTTATTTTGAGAATATAAAGTTATTGTTTTACCATCAATTTTTCCAGTTAAATTATCTACCATAAGATTCAAATTATCATTAATATAAAAATTACACATAATTTCTTTAAGAACAAATACAGTTCTATCTTTTGTTAATTTACCAACACCAATAAAAACATTTTCCGGACAATTATAATAAGGATCAGTATAATTAGTACCATTAGGATTAGTTGTATTTAATGGAGAATTACCAGGAGAAGTATTTCCATTAGATAGTTTATAATATAAATCATTAAATGAACTATTACTAAATCCAATCATAACTTCATCGTTTTTTTGAATAAACTGAGCATGTAAATTAAAACCATCTGTCCATATTCCATCCCATTCAGCATTTATTACCTTAGGTGCAGTAATTATTTTTTGAGTATGTGGATTATTAGATAAAGTCTTTTGTTTTTTAAAAGCGTAATTATATTGATTATTATATGTTTGATAATAATCATAATCAACAGTATTTTGGAAAAAAGTACTTAATGAATTTTGTGTAGTATTATCAAAACTTTCTAACATATTATTAAATTGTACATTTCTAAAATAAAGATATAAAATTGCTAAAATAATTAAAATAATAATTATAACTAATAATGAATTCATATATATAAATTATATATATAAAAAAATAAAAAAATATAAATTATTTTAAACATTATATGGTTCAGGTTCAGAATCACCTGATTTATATTCACTCCATGGCATATTATCCATTAATGGACAAACTGTATTTGTTTTTTGCTCCATTGTATTTGACCATTCATTTAAAGATTTTTGTGGAACATAATAATCTGGATTATTTGTCCATGAACTATCACCATAAACCCAATCACTATTATTATGAAGTCTTGTATTAGACACATCACTAGTAATTGAACCTAAATTATTACTATTTGGATTATTACAATTATTTTTTCTTAAACTTTCTTTATACGATGTCATTTTTTCATTTTCTAATTCATTGACACTATTTTGTGAATTATAACTAATATTAATGTTAACAGGAGAAGTAGGAGTAGGAGTAGACATTACTAATTTGCTTATATCTGGTTTTTGATAATTCGCAGAATATTCTTTATTTTTTTCTTTAAGTTTTTCTTCTTCTTCTAATCTTTTCATGTAATTTCCAAATAAATTTAATGAATTACCAAGTTTATTATTAAAATTTGTTTTATCTTCTCCTTTGTATATTTTATGATCTTTCTCTTCTTCTTCTAATTTTTTCATATATTCTCCAAATAAACTTAATGCATTACCAACTTTATTATTAAAATTTGTTTTATCTTCACCTCTATATATTTTATCATGCTTATTTTTCTCTAATTTATTCATAATTTCTGCAAATAAAGCTATAGAATTTTTAAGTTCTTTTTCCTTTTCTAAATATTCTATATATTGTTCAAATAATTTAATTGATTTATCATATTTTGAATTATTATTATTTTTATCTTCTCCTCTATATAATCCAATGTTATGTTTTTGCATATTTTTTAAATACTCTAAAAATAAAAATAATGAATTAAAATATTCTGAATTAGTTTTTTTATTTTCTCTATTTTCTCTTTTCTCTTTTTCTAATATTTTCATATATTCTTCAAATAATTTTAATGAATTACGTAGTTCATTTTCTTCTTTTAATTTTTTTATATATTGTTTAAATATAAATAATGATTTTTTATATTTATGATTCATATCTTCATTTTTATATTCTCCATCTTCCTCTAAATTATTAATATAATTTCTTTCATTGCTTTCAAATTCTTTTCTATTATACATATTTAAACCATTATTATTTTCTCTGTTATTTTCTTCTTCGTGTTCTTTTCTATAATACATATTTAAATTATTATTATTCTTTTTATTATTATTTTCGTTATTATATTCTTTTTTATCGTAAAGATTTAACCCATTATTATTTTCTTTGTTATTATTCTTTTCTTCATTATAAGGATTAAATCCTAATGGATTAAAATTATTATTTTCTCTATTATTATTCTTTTCTCCATAAGGATTAAATCCTAATGAATTAAAATTATTATTTTCTCTATTATTATTCTTTTCTCCATTATAAGGATTAAATCCATCAAAAGGATTAAAACCATCACGATATGACTGATCTTGATTATTAAAATGATCAATATAACTCTCTTTAATATTTCCTAAATAATAAAATATAATATATAATATTATAGAAATAAATATAAACATTATAATAAAATTAGTATTTATTGTTCTGTTATAATAATATGATATTACAATTCCTAATAAAAGAGAAATAATTATGAATAAATTATTTTTATTTAACATATATATATATATATAATATAAAATATGTCAAATAAAATTACAAATAATAATAAAATATCATTATATAATAATATTTTTGGAGAAGAAAAAGGTATATTAGAATTAACACTAAAAGATTTTATTTATAAAGATAATAAATTATATATAAATAATTCTTATTTTTATCAAAATAAAGGATTAATAATATTTTACTCTCCCTTATGTAAGCATTGTAGTAATTTATCTGAAACATTAATTAATATTGCTCTATCATATTTAAATTTATTTGGAATAGGTTCTGTAAATACTGAGAATATTGAAGATGGAAATGATTATCTATCTGTTTATGCAAAAATTATAAACGTTCCAACAATTAAGTATATAAATGAAGAAGGAATAATAATGGATTATCCTCATTCTTATACTGCTGATAATTTTTTATTTTATATAAATATGAATATTTAAGTTTCACAAATAATATTTTTTAATATATTAAGATTCTGAACAAACCATAATTTAAATTGATTAGGGGTATCAATATTAATAAAAGCAGGTGATTTTATAATTTTCTTTAATACTTTTCTTCTCTCTTTTTCAGGATATAATATGCAAAAATTTATAAAAAAATTATATATTTGATCATATTTATATAATGATATATTATTATAATCAATATTTAAAATAAAACATTTTAATATAAAGAATATATCATTATGATTAATTTTTTTAATATTTTTTAAAAAAATATCAAAATTATATTGAGGTTTATTTAAAGTTTTATTTACTATATTATGTGTATCAAAAACCCATTTAATTAAATATTCTTTATCAATACTTTCCTCTTCTAATGTATTTTCTATATATAATATGTCTGCATAATGTTCTCTACAAATAATACATGGTAATATATAAACAAAACTTTTGTAAAATAAATAATAGTTGTGTTTTTTATCATTAGATATTTTATTTTTGCTAAATGCATGTAATAAATGCCATGCTTTAGACCCCCAAACATTACTTCCATAATTCATTTCTTATCTTATAATTATATTATATTATTCAAAAAAAAATTATTAAAAAAATATAATATAATTATAGGATAAGAAATATGAGTAATTATAAATCTTATGAATTTATATTTTTATATTTAATTAATAAATGTATATTATTATTTAAATATATAGATAATAATAATCAGAAAGATATATTATATGAAATAAAGATATTTATAAATAAATTAAATGAAATATTTTCAACTGCTGATTTTAAAAATAATGATGAAAAAAAAAATAAAATATTAGAAATTTTAATAAATTATTTTGAAAAAATAATTGATGAAAAAATTTATAATTTAATTACAGATATTAATAGAGATACTATAATAAGTGAAGTAGAAAAAATTGCATTAAATATATGTGAAAATAATGAAAAAAAAAATAAAGTAAATACTTCATTAAAAGATGCATTAAATGATCCATTAAAAGATGCATTAAATGATCCATTAAATAAAACTACTTTAGATAATAAAGTAAATAAGTCATTTAGTGAAAATAATTTAGATAATAAAATAAATAATTCATTAAATAAAAATGAATTAATTGAATTAGAAAATAAATTAAATAATAAAGTAATAACAATTTTTAATGAAATTGAAAAGAATATTAAAATTTCTTTAAAAAATTATATTGAACATACAAATTATGTTGAATATGATTTAGATAAAAAATTTAATAGTAAATTAGATAATTATATATTAAAAATAGAGGATAAAATAAATGAATTATTAAGAAATGATTTAATTAATAACAAAGTTTATGAATATATTAGAAATCAAATAAATAGTATATATGAATATATTGAAAATATTAGAAATAATGATATAAATAAACATATTGAAGATAAAATAAGATTATTAGGAAATATTTTTAATGATAATATTGAAGATATTTTTAATAAATTAGATAAAAGAGTAATTGATAATGAAGAAAAATTTAAAAAATATATGGATGAGAAAATAAATAATAGTAATTTTAATAAAAATAAATTTAATATTATTTTCGATAAAGATATAAATGAAATAAAATTATATTATCATGATAATGAAATTGCATCAACTAAATTAAATATCAAAGGATTAATTGGACCTAAAGGTCCAGTTGGAAATAAAGGTGATAATGGTGAAACTCCAATTATAAGAAAAATTAAATTTGATCAGAATAATAAACTAAAATTTATTATACAAGAAAATAATAATATTTATGAAGTTATAAGTGACGAATCAATTCCATTAGGTCCAAGAGGATTACAAGGAGAAAGAGGTGAATGTGGAAAATCAGTAATGGATTTAAAATGGAATCAAGATAATGTAATGAGAATTGATGAAGATAATAAAGGAAGTTTAATATTTTTAAAATCATTATGTGTAGGGGATAAAAGTCATTGTATAAAAGATAATTCATTATCAATTGCGGGCGGAAAGTGTTATCAAAATAATTCTTTTGCAATAGGATCAAATTCAAAAACGTTAGATTTAGATAGTATAGCAATTTTTGGAACTACCATTGGAAAAAGAGCATTTTCATATAGAGCTGATAATGTAGATGAAAATTCTATTATTTTTGGAAAGAAAGAAAAAAATGATTATAATATAAATTCAATTCAATTAATATCTAAGGAAATAAATTTAGAATGTGACTCATTAAAGATAAAAACAAATAAATATGAGAATAATAAATTAAAAGAATTAGAAGAAAGATTAATTTTTATAGAAAATAAAATAGTAGATATTTTAAAGAAAATTTAAAAGTAATAAATAAAATAAATTAAATAAATAAAATAATTTTTAATTAAATTTTTTTCTGTATTAAAGATATAGAAAAAAATGACTACTAGTTTATTAGACAGAAAAGTTGGTGATCTTAAAACTTGGGAATTATATATTGGATTCGTATTACTTCAGCTATTAATTGGTATTGCAGTAACTCTACTTGTTGGAATCTTTGACCTTGCTGGTATTAGAGGTGCCCTTTCACAAATTATCAGACAAATCGGCATTGTTACTAATGCACAACCTCTACAAAAATGGGCCAGTCCTATTGCTGCTGAAATAAAGGAAGGTAACTATTTTTAATTAAATAGATAGATACTTAAAAATCTCTAATAAATATATTTAAAAATTATTAATAATTTTTAAATTAAGTTTCTTTAATTATATTATAATGAATAAAATTAAAAATTTATATAAAGTTTATTTCAAAGGATTTGAACCTCCTTATATAAAAGAAGTAATTGTTTAAATTTTACGCTTTTTCTTATTTAAAATTAAGTTTCTTCATAATCATAATATAGTTTAATAATTTCTATTCTTTCATTATTATTATTATTATTTTGTAAATAATAATTAATTTTATTTTTTAATTCATTTAATCGATTATTCCAGTCGTCTATACAATTTATATCAATTCCTATTTTACTATTATTATAAATCCATGGCGAATTTATCTTATTATTATTTTCATCTATATATTCATCTGGATTAAATCTTATAATTACAATTGGACGATAATAAAGATCTTTTGATATATCTTCTAATCTGTTATTTTCACATTGAGAATCATATAAAATATGTTGGTATTCATCTATTTCAATAATTAAAACGTGAGAACCTAAATCAACTAACATATCCGGTCTTCTTTTTGAACATCCATCTTGAATAATTTTATTAGTTATCCATGTGTAATCTGGAAAATTATCTAATACATATTTTACAATTATTTTCTCTTTAGTACAATAATTAATTGTTCGTGGTTCATCTGGAAATAGATTGGTAAAACAATGAAGACAATAACCGTTATATCTATTTTTATTATTCACTCCAGTTAAACAAAAATCTGATTTACATTTAGTTCCATATAAATTTATCATTCCTATTTTTTTATGAAATGAACAATAAAATTGTTCTGTACATTCTGGATAATTATAACTAGCAATTTTATCACAATCTTTACATAATGGATCAATAACATTAACCATATCTTCTTTTTTATGATTTAGACAATACCTTGGTTTTAAATTAGGATAATTAAAAGATGGAATAGTCTTACAATTTTCTTCAATACAATATGTTAGATAGAGATGAACCATATTTTCTAGTTTATGTTTAGCACAATATAATGCATTCTTTTCTCCTTCAAAATTATATTTTGGAATAATATCACAGTCTTCATATATACATTTTTTGCTTGCTATATTAACCATATCTTTTAATGCATGTTTAGAACAATATAATCTCTCTTTTAATCCTTTATAATTATGAGAAGGATTTATATAGCAATCTTCATAAATGCAATATTTAGCATATATATTTATCATACCTAATAATGCATGTTTAGAACAATAAATAGTTGATTTTTCATTCTCATAATTAAAATTAGGTTTTAATTTACAATTTTCATGTAAGCATCTTTTAGACATAATATCTTCCATTCCTTCTTTAGAATGTTTTTTACAATATAAAGGATTTACTTCATTTTCAAAATTATATGAAGATAGAATAGTACAATTTTCTTCTATACATATTTTATTTCTGTGTGTAATATCTATCATTAATTAATCTTTGTGATCATAACAATATAATCTATCTGTTTTATCTTTAAAATTATAGTAAGCTATTTTAGAACAATCTTTTATAATACATAATATTTTACATATTGAAACCATATCTTTAAGAGCATGTTCAGAACAATATAAAGCAGATTTTATATTATTATAATTAAAACTAGCTAATTTATTACAATCTTTACATCTTTTTCCTTTAACATTTATCATATTTTCTTTTTTGTGATCTCCGCAATATATTGCTTTTTTTAATCCATCTAAATTAAAATTAGCTCTTTTACAACAATCTAAACAATATTTACTTTTCTCTTCTAAACATATCATATCATTTTTTTTATGATCTACACAATAAATTTTTTTATTTTCATTTTTATAATTATATTTTGCTATTTTAATACAATTTTCTTCAATACAATTTGGCATTTTTTTAAATTATTATTTTGTTAATAATTTAAAAATAATTAATAAAATAAAATCAATTTTTTTTAATTTATTAATAAAATAACGAAGATAAATGTTTAGATTTGGTAAGATGTAAAAATATATTTTACAATGAAAATAATATTATATTTTTTTATTGGCATCCTCCAATCTCAAATGGTTTTCTACTGACATCTGGATCTATTGAACTTTGTAGCCATGGGCTCACGCGAACTTGGGGGCATGGAGGTTCAGATCTCAACTGTAGATTGGCATTTCTCAAAGTCTGTCCAACAGTATTTATACCAATATGATAACCAGATTGTAAAAAATTTCTATCCTTTAATGAACCTTCTCCAGATGGATTTACTTGAGCCCATAAACTAGAATTATCTTGAGGCAATAATTCTTCAGCAGTCAATTGATCTTTAGGGAAAGATGTTAAATTTCGTTCAACTGCATAATCTGGATTATTACTAAAGTGTTCCATATTTTCTTCACCAACAACTTTTCCTTTAGGTAATGTATTAATCTTATTCATAATTGGGTTTGACATTCCTTGTAAATTACCAGTCATTTTAGCATTAATTTTTGCAAAATTAGTTTCCATATTTGGTATTTCTTCTTCATTCATAGGAATATGTCTCTGACTTTCTTGACTAATATATTTTTCTTTTTCACTAGTAACTGTTTGTTGAGTTTCATTATTTTTATTGTATAAATAATAAATTAGATATGCAATACCAGCGACAATTAATATAATTAATATGTTTTTTAAAATACTATTAGAATTAGATACATCTAAATTATTTGCCATATTATATTAATTACAAATAAAAAAAAATTTATTATAATACCAAATATAATTAAAAATTATTAAGTAAATATAATTTTTTTACTATATTTTTTAATTAGTTCATTCTTACCATTTTTTATTTTATTCTCTACTTTATTTTCTATATTATTTTTTTTAATAATTTTTTTCTTTATAATTTTAGGTTCCTCAATATTTTCTGTAATTTGTAAATTTTCTTTTTTTAAAATTGGATTATTTAAATCTTCATTTTCTATTTTTTCTAAAATTAGACTATTTAAATTCTCGTTTTCTATTTTTTCTAAAATTTGGTTTTGCAAATCTTCTTTTTCTAATGGTTCATCTTGAATTGTGGGAAAATTAGATTGTTCGATATTTTCAGAAATATATTCTGCATTTTGTAATTCATCAAACTTTTGTTGAGTAATAAAATCAGTTAATTCCCATTCTTCCATAATAAAATCATTTGATATTTTTAAACCTTTAAATATAATATTACATAATATATATTCTCCTTTTGATAAATTAGATATTTCTTCTAAATCATTATTAATACAAATTTTAATAAATTCATTATCTTTTTGCTGATCTATTGGTCTTTTTACTTTAATATCTAAACCAATATCATCAAATTCTGTATTAAACCATTTCATGCTATTTTTTCTAATTTTTTCTTGAGAAATTTCATGAATTTTATTTATTATAAACATAAATTCTCCAATTTGATTATTAAAATCAAGCTCATCATTTGTTTCTAATATAATATATTTTTTGGCAATTGTTTTTTTTTTATTTAATGTTATATGAAGTGGTTTTAAAATTTTTAAAAATGGAGTTTGACATTTAAAGTAATTACCTTCATTATCCTTAACATGAACAAATCTATCATTCAAATTAAAATCATAATTTAAATTAATAATACTATTTATATCGTTTTTTACAAAATTATCATAATCTTCTTCTTCAAAAATCATTATTAGTTATTAGATAAAAAAAAATTTATTAAATAACGCAAATAATTTACCTAATTAAGTATTACTTATAAACATATATTTTTGTAGCATATACAGTTAACCCAATCTTATTTTTGTCTTTTTTGTCTGTTCTGTAATCCCATAAGCCATTTATTTCAATTAGAGCTTTTATATATGTTTGTTTAGGTAAGTCATATAATGTTTTTAAATAATTATTATCTATATCTTGATATTCAATGGTTGTTATTAAATTATTTTTAATAGTTTTTATTTTACATTCTATAAACTGATTATTATTTTTCCTTGTTTGTATAATACTTTTAAATTCTCCATTATCTTCTATTTTTAATTTTTTTTTTATTAAATTTTCTAAATGTTGAATAATTTTTTTAAAATAATTATGTTCTTCATTATCACTTTTTAATTCAAGTTTGACAATGTATTTCTCATATTCGTTTTCTAGACCAAACGGTACTAATATTTTAGGAGACCAAAATTTAAGAATTATACCATCATGTAAAATTTGATATATATTTTCATTTATTGATTTTAAATCTAATTTATTTATATCGATTTTCATTTTATATATTATAGTTTATTTATTCTTATATAAAAATCAACTAAGTTTATAAATATATAAATGTCAAATAATATAAATAAGTATATAAATGAAATTATAGATATTTGTATAAGTGAGGTATCTAAGGATGAAACAAAAAAAAAAATTAATACATATATAATTGAACCAAGTTTTACTTATATATTTGATAGATTATATCCTTATATTTTATTAACTTCTATTATATTTGTATTGATATTATTAATGGCTATTATTATAATTATTATATTAGTCAGAAATTATAAATATAAGATATAAAAAAAATTGAATAATATAATATTCTTAAGAACAAATTACATACAAATATTTAAATTAGTATTTTAATTAAATATTTAATATAAATATGTGTAAAAACATTAGTAATATTCATTTATTGATTGATTTACAATTAATAAATAATAAATTTTTATTTAATTATGAAGAAATTAATCCATATAAAAATGTATATAGAATCATTGAATTAAGAAATAAATTAAAAAAAGATGATATAAGTCTAATAAAAATAATTAATATTTATATTGAGTTAATTAAATGTTTATATCAATTTGATAATGATATAAAAAAAATTGACAATGAATCTCTTAATAATAATAAATGTAATTATGTAGTATCACCTATATATCATATTTTATTATCAGATGATGAGTTGCATTATATGATTCATTAAAAAAATGATTTTTTTTTATTCATTATAAATTTAATTATTTGTTAATTATAAATATTAATATTAAATAAATAAAATTATTTAAATTATTCTCTAAAATGAGTGCAATTAAATCTGGTAAAACAAAATTATCTAAAGAAGATAATAAAAATAAAGATGAACTAAGTAAAAAAATAATTAAAAATCAAATTGATAAAATTAAAGATTATGAAAAAAATGTTGTTTCAAATATTAAAAATAATAATATTACTGAACCTGAAGTAATTAAATCTGCATTTTCTTTATCTGATGGTGCTATGTCTCAATTAGAAAGAGGTGGAGCATCATTTACTAAACCAGATTTAATTGCAATTATTATTGCACTTGATTCTGGTAAAATAGCTTTAATGAATGATTTACAAAAATTAAGAATATCAGATCTAAATTCAATTATTAGATCAATCATATATGACACAAATAGATATATGATAGCAACAAATAATAATTTTATGAATATGCATATTGAAAATGCTTCTGAAAAAAAATCAAATATTCGTGAAATAACGGATGTTCCTAAAAATAAAGAAAAAAAGCCAACAAAAAAAAATCTTCAAATATCTAACGGAACTGATAATTCTCAAGTAGTATTATATAAATAAAATTATTTTTAAATGATATTATAAATATAATATTAAGATTTTATGTTTAAATATACAATGTTTTGATAATTATTATTATTGGTTATGAGAAATAATAAAGTTATAATATTAAAAATAGATCAAGATTAAAATAATATTTTTATGAGAAATGATCTTAAGCATTATTTAATAATCCATATTTAGCATGAATTGAATCTCTATAAGATATACACTCCTCTAATCTATTTTTAATTGTAGTTGGTGATAATTTAGTATTACGCCCAAATATAATTTAAAATTCTCACTTTTTTTATAAAAAAAATATAATTAAAAAATATGTATTTATTAAAAATAATAAAAGAAGCTATTTCTATATATGAAAAAAATATATTAACTAAAACTAAAAATTTTTACACTAAAATAACAAAAGAAA
>Ga0214919_10005235_pt1 | contig 18509 bp, 14 predicted proteins | sample LL1503_MetaG_FD_177994 | JGI IMG/M metagenome (GOLD analysis project Ga0214919, IMG submission 177994) | Freshwater microbial communities from Lake Lanier, Atlanta, Georgia, United States - LL-1503 | ecosystem: Environmental > Aquatic > Freshwater > Lake | place: USA: Georgia | collected...
AAGTTTCATAAAATTTAAAAGATAAATTATGTTGACACCGGTAATTCAAAAAAATGATAAGCAAGCCAATTGGTTAATTGCTATTTTTTCCGTGATTGTTTTTGTAGCGGTGACTTTTTTAAGCAAGTTCACTTTAAAAGTAGAACTTCCATTTGATAAACACATTTTTGCTCTGATCAATGCTTTGTTAAATACTGCAGTAGCAATTATTTTAGTAGTGGCGTTGATTGCGGTGAAACAAAAAAAGTATCAGCTACATAAAAATTTAATGTTGACTGCTTTGGTGTTTTCCTTGTTATTTTTAGTCACTTATATTGCGCATCATTTATTTGCAGGGGAAGCTCGTTTTGGAGATACCAATTTTGATGGGGTAGTGTCTACCGAAGAAATAGCTGTAGCTGGCAATGCGCGCGCCTTTTATTTAATTTTATTAACGACGCATATTATTTTAGCAGCTGTTATTTTACCTTTTATTTTATTTACAACTTACCGCGCGCTTACTGGAGAATTTGCAGCGCATAAAAAATTAGCAAAACGCACTTGGCCTTTATGGTTTTATGTAGCTGTAACGGGTCCTTTGGTGTACTTATTGATTAAGCCCTTCTATCATTAGTGTTATCATTAGAGCTATTATTAGTGCAGCGGTACTTGTTTAGATTTCTTTGTTTTTGATCTATTTCCTAATTGGTTAGTTGCTTTTGAATTTTCGCTCTTATGTTTCTTGATGTAAGCGCTAATTTCTTCAAAATCCTTTTTTGTCATTTTGCTTGGAGCAATCAATAAATCAACTTCTGTAGTAGGTGCAACTAAATTTTTCATAGCATTCATATTAAGGGTAATATTTATTGATGAGAATTTTTGATTCCTTTGGGTTGATAATCATTTTTTGCCCACTGGTATTCACTGCGCCTAAAGTTAATTCATAATGTGCAATCAGGCTTGTTTTTGCATTAAAAGATATATAGCCTTCGAAGCCATTATCAAAAGATAGTTTACAAGCAAATGCAACTAAGTTGCCAGCTACACCTAGATACATTTTGTGCTTGTTCCTATTAAAATAGGCAGCTTCAAGGAGATTCATGAAAATATGATCTGTTTGAAAAGTAATGCTTATTAATCCTTGAATAATATTTTTATTTTTCTCTAGCGTTAATTTATAAACATGTCGGTTTTGATTCTTAAATTCTTGTTTCCAATCAAAAAGCCAATGATTACTTGATTGTAAATTATTGACATCATTTTCTTCAAATGGAACCACATTTGTTTGAAAACTATCTCCTGTAATTCTATTTTGAATAGAATTTGTTAAAGTATCAATCAGAAAATTCTGATTGATTTTATTTTTGATTTGCATTCAGCAATCTATTCTCGAAATAGATGCTATTATTAAGTATAAATACTGTTTCGATGTTTAATACCCCAACTCTAACGCAGGGTCCCAAAATAATTTTTCAAAGTCCACTACTTTTTCGTTGTGGACTTTTATTTTTTCCTTAAGTAATAATGTCTCCATCGTGGTGGGGGTCTCAAAATGGGCCTTGCCACTTAGCATGCCGTTTCTGTTTACCACTCGGTGCGCGGGCACTTTAGGTTTAACACCATGCGAAGCGTTCATGGCCCAACCTACCATTCTCGAACTTCCTCCTGTTCCTAAATATTTTGCGATGGCTCCGTAACTGGTAACACGCCCTTTGGGAATAAGTCTTACGACTTCAAAAACGTTTTGAAAAAAATCATTTGTCTTTGGAGTGTACTGCATTTTTTGTTTTGTTCAGTTCTCTTAATAAACTAACCCTTGTTTTAATAGGCTCGGGCACAGATTCATAATCGTATGGACAATGCTTGCACGCTTCGCCACAACAATAACCACGCTTTTGATGATACACAGCAGTAAACACCCAGCGCCCTCGTTCATCAATATAATATTCTTCGTTATTTTCTTCTGCTTCTTGATGATTACTCATAGGATTCCATTCTTTTTAATTCTCCAGCGTCCATTGGAATTTCTTTGACCAATTCTTTCAAAATTTCGTCTTTTTCCAGGGGTAATGCTTTGTCAATATTAAATTGAATATAGTGAATTTGATTACTTTGTGCGATATCTAATCCTTCGTAATAGGTTTTAATTAAACATCTAGGGTCAATTTCCTTTTGCGCATATAAATTGTTGGTTTCATAGATCAAGGTAAGCCCATACAACTCAATCACTTTGAGTGTAAATAAATATAAATTAGGACTATCCGTTTTTAAATGCACTATGCCACCTTTTTTCAAAAAGGCTTGATACACGCGTAAAAATTTAGGATGGGTCAATCGCTTTTTAGCTTTAGAAGCCCTTAGTTGTGGATCAGGAAATGTGATCCAAATTTCATTCACTTCCTCCACTGCAAAATATTGGTTGACTTGTTCAATTTGAGATCGTACAAACGCTACATTTTTCAACCCTTCTTTATTAGCAATCGTTGCACCTTTCCAAATGCGGTTACCCTTAATATCTATTCCAATAAAATTTTGATCTGGAAACATTCTGGCCATCCCCACGGCATATTCGCCTCGGCCGCAGGCCAATTCCAAGGTTAAAGTGCGGGATGTTGGTATTGTTCCCTTCGTCTGAGAGTCTTTCTGAGCGTCTTGACCACCTTTACTTTGTTCTGTACTTATTTGTTGAGCAAAAAAGGACTGCCATTGCCCTTGCATGTTTTCGGGGTACTCCAACACATTGGTATATTCCTTAATTGCCGCAAACTTGATTAACTTTTTCTGCCCCATGCGGCAAAGATACTAAAACCATTTTTCACCTCATAGTCTTTGGAACGAATAGTGCCACTTCATTCCGTATTTAACTAGAATGAATACTAAGAGTCAGATTTTAATAAACTAAGAGTGAAACCAAGTTAAAATATATTTTTTTACTTATTATTTTACACGTACATTTAAATATAAAATTACACGTGTAAATGAACACAAAATTAACCCTCGTCATGGAGGATGAGGTCATTTATAAGGCCAAGTCCTATGCTCAAAAAAAGGGTACAAGCCTTTCTTCCTTGGTAGAGAATTATTTGAAGACGGTAGCAAATGATGAAAAACCTAATAAAGATGCGAACCTACTAAAGCATGCCCAGCTTCACCCTAAAGTTGCTAAACTTAAAGGGGTATTAAACTTGCCTGCTCATTTTAATTATAAAGAAGAAATTACTAAAGCGCTGGTTCAAAAACGTAACAAATTAAAATGAGAAATATTTATTTAGACACTAATATTATCATCGATTTTTTAACCAATAGGGGAGATGGGGCCAATGCAGCCACACAACTATTTAATTATTATGCGCATCATAATAAAAAAATAAATATCGCAGCAATCTCCTACACCAACATTTATTATATTTTAAAAAAGTATCTGAATTCACACAAAAAAGTCATTCAATCCCTTGCTATTTTATTTGAATTGACCGAAACAGTGGATACCACTAAATTAATCATTCAGCAAGCTATACAATCTAATTTCAACGATTTTGAAGATGCAGTGCAGTATCACTCTGCTTTATCCAAATCTAAAATTGATGTGATTGTTTCAAGAGACCGAAAGGGGTTTAAGAATAGCAATATTCCTGTGATGGATGCGGAAGAACTTTGGAAATTAATCTTACAAGAAAATAAACAATAATTTTTTAAATTTATAGCTATGTTTAAATATATTTTTAGTTTTTGCACAAGTGCTTTCATGTTATTTGGACTAACCAATTTATCTGCACAATCCACCACCTCTAAAACATCTTTAGAAGTACCGTATAATAATTGTAACAATTGTTGGGATCGTGATTCATTAGGCAATCACCGTGCGGTGGCGCAAGTGAATGACAATGCTAGTTGGGTGAAATTGGTATTGCCTTGGCGTCGTCGTGATGAAGATCCTCAAAACAAACGCATCATTATTCAAGATGCACAAACCAATTCTTTAGTATCTGAAGCTATCACGATTTATGCGAATAGAGAATCTGGTGAAATTCATTTCAAACCTATTTCTGGTAAAGGGAAATACTTTGTGTATTATATGCCTTATAAAAATGAAGGCCGTTCTAATTATCCTAAAGGGGTGTATTTAAAACCTATTGTAAATAATATAGTGGATGCACCTACCAATGGAACTGCACAAGTGATTTCTTTTGAATCCATTGATTCCTTGAATAGTTTTTATCCCATGGAAGTGATTGCTACTGCAGCAGAAACTAAATCATTTATTGCAAAGGCAATAAGTGGTTTCAAAAATGCCTCCTCCTATTCAAACAATTCTTCTTCCTCCAATAGTGTCTCATTTATTGTAATTCCTGAAGACAGGTCTTTCCCCATTAAGATGAATCAAGATGTACCTTCACGTTGGATACATGCCAATCTTTCTCAATTTAAAGGCACTGCTGATAAAGGAGAATGGTATGCTTTTCAATTAGGAATTTTTGCTTTACAAAATGCACATCAAGTTACGGTTCAGTTTTCTGATTTAAAATCGAGTAATGGTGGTTCCATACCTGCTTCCAAAATAACTTGTATTAATACCGAGGGCATGAGTTATGATCAAAAGCCATTTAAAAAAGTGGTGGATGTAGATGCGAATCATATTCAAGCTTTATGGTGTGGGGTAGATGTTCCTGTATCGGCAACGCCTGGTGTATATCAAGGAAAAATAATTGTAAAAAGCAAAGAGTTTACTTCTCAAGAAATTCAATTTACTTTAACCATCACTTCTAAAACCATCTCGAATAGTGGTGCAGAAACTCCTTGGAATCAAAATCGTTTAAAGTGGTTGAACTCCACTTTGGCGCAACAAAACGATGTCATTGCCCCTTATACTCCTTTAGTGGTGAAAGGAAAAGAAATTAGTTTGTTGGGTCGCAAAGTAATTTTAAATGCAGATGGTTTGCCTGCACAAATTCAAACCTTCTTTTCTCCCGAAATGACGGACTATACAACGGCTCCTAAAAATATTTTAACAAACCCCATGCAGTTCACTGCTAATAATACCGCTTTTTCTACATCAGCTGCTAACCATCATTTTGCTTTTACAAAACAACAAAAAGGAACGGTGGAATGGACCGCTACGACTTCTTCCAATCAAGTTGAAATGCAAGTAAATGGTTCTATCGAGTTTGATGGATTTATGGTGTATAATGTAAAGATGACTGCTTTAGAAAACATCGACTTAAATGATATTCAACTCAATATGCCTCTTTCAAAATTGGCTGCAAAGTATATGATGGGATTGGGACAAAAAGGCGGATTTCGTCCAGCACAATTTGATTGGGTATGGGATGTGGCTACTAAAAATCAGGATGGCGCTTGGATAGGCGATGTAAATGCAGGTCTTCAATTTTCGTTGCGAGATGAAAATTATGTACGCCCACTCAACACTAATTTTTATTTACAAAAACCTTTGTTACTTCCTACTTCTTGGGGCAATAATAATAAAGGAGGTATTCATATCACCGAAAATAACAACACGGTACTTGTCAATAACTATAGTGGCGCACGTCATTTAAATAAAGGGGAATCCTTGTACTATAATTTTACTTTACTCATTACTCCTTTTCATACATTGAATACCGATTTTCAGTGGGATGCAAAATTCTTTCATGCGTATAAGCCTATTGATACCATTAAAGCAATGAGCAGTGCTAAAATTGTAAACATTCATCATGCGAATGAAATTAATCCTTGGATTAATTATCCTTTTATTGAACATGACAAAATGAAATCTTACATTGATGAAGCACATAGCAAAGGGTTGAAAGTAAAAATTTATAATACCGTGCGTGAGTTGTCCAACCATGCCTATGAAACTTTTCCTTTACGCAGTTTAGGTCATGAAATTTATTCTCCTGGTAAAGGTGGTGGCTATAGTTGGTTGCAGGAACATATTGTGGATGATTATATTGCTGCCTGGTTTGTGCCTAATATTAAAGATGCGGCCATTGTAAACAGTGGTATGAGCCGTTGGCACAATTATTATATTGAAGGCATGAATTGGTTGGCCAAAAATGTGGGCATTGATGGTATTTATTTAGATGATGTGGCTTTTGATCGTATTACTATGAAAAGAGTAAAACGTGTGTTGACGCAACAAAATCATCCTGGCATTATTGACTTACATTCAGCGAATCAGTTTAATAAAAATGATGGATTTAATAATAGCGCCAACTTGTATATGGAGCACTTCCCTTACATTAATAAACTTTGGTTTGGAGAATATTTTGATTATCAAAAAGCCAGCTCCGATTTTTATCTAACTGAAGTAAGTGGTATTCCTTTTGGTTTGATGGGAGAGATGTTACAAGATGGAGGCAATCCTTATCGTGGTATGATTTATGGTATGACCAATCGTATGCCTTGGGATGATAATGCCGACCCTCGTGCGATTTGGAAATTATGGGATGAGTTTGGCATTAAAGGATCTAAAATGATGGGCTATTGGAGTGAGAACTGTCCTGTTACCACTAGCGACCCTAAAGTGTTGGCGACCGTATATAAAAAACCAAATGCAGCTTTAATTAGCATCGCAAGTTGGGCCGACAACGCGACATCGGTCAATATTAAAATTGACTTTAAAAAATTAGGACTGGATCCTCTTCGTTGCACCGCTTATTTCCCTGAAGTTAAAAATTTTCAATCCTTTACTATCACACCAGCCATGCTTGCTTCCTTGCAAAAAGGAATCATTCCTTCGGTGTGGATTGATAAAGCCAAAGGTGCAGCGATTATTATTCAACAAAAATAAAGACCAATTTATATTTCTAATAAACTCTATTTACTTCATGACTCAATAATTATTATGAAACATATTTTAGTTAAGTGCAGTTTGATTTTTTGTGGTGTCTGTTTTTCCTTCATCGCCTGGACACAATCTAATAACACTGCTTCGGCTTCTTTTTCAAAAGTACAGTCTCGTGAATATGAAATGGAGTTTACCACTTATCCTTTTTCAGATCCTGATCCCGTAGCTAATTTTTCAAAAATATATCCTTACTTCCGTTTTGATGGTTTTACCGAAACGTCCATTCAAAAAAAATGGAAAGTGGTTGAAATTGAAAATGATTTTATTAAAATATTAATTCTTCCCGAAGTGGGTGGAAAGATTTGGGCCGCTATTGATAAAAAAACAAACCAGTCTTTTGTTTATTATAATCACACCGTTAAATTTAGAGATGTCGCCCTTCGCGGCCCTTGGACCAGTGGCGGTATTGAAGCCAACTATGGTATTATTGGGCATACCCCTAATTGTGCTACTCCTGTGGATTATGTGATTTCAAAAAAAGAAGATGGTAGTGTAAGTTGTGTGATAGGCGTTTTAGATTTATTAACGCAAACAAATTGGCGCTTAGATATTAATGTACCCATTGACAAAGCTTATTTTACCACACAATCTTTTTGGTATAATGCTACTCCCACTGAACAACCTTATTATCATTGGATGAATGTGGGTTTAAAAGTTAGTGGCAACCTTGAATACATTTATCCCGGCACCAATTACTTAGGCCATGAAGGTGAATACAGCGATTGGCCAATGAATAAATCTAATGGTAAAAATGTTTCCTTTTACAACAACAACAATTTTGGCGGCTATAAATCCTATCATGTTTTTGGAAAGTATACTAACTTTTTTGGTGGCTATTGGCATGATGATGATTTTGGAATGGTTCGCTTTGCGAACCATGACGATAAAGCCGGTAAAAAAATTTGGATCTGGGGCCAATCGCGTCAAGGGATGATTTGGGAAAAATATTTAACAGACAATGACCAACAATACACCGAAGTGCAATCGGGTCGTTTGTTTAATCAAAACGCTGAAAAAAGTACATTCACTCCTTTTAAGCATGTCAACTTTATGCCTTATAGTACCGATACCTGGAAAGAATATTGGTATGCGGTGAATAAAACAAAAGGAATAGTTGAAGCAAGTAAGATGGGGGCTTTAAATATGATCCAAGAAAAAGGGTGGCTTAAAATATTATTTTGTCCTGTGCAAACTATTGATGATGTGTTAGAAATTAAAATAGGAGAGAAAATAATTTTTAGCAAAAAAATAAAACTGGCACCTACCGTTAATTTTATGGATTCAGTTACGTATTCAAATCCGAAGGATTTATATACTGTGAGTTTGGGCGGCGTAAAATTAAATTATAATAGTGATCCAATGGCGAATGTACTTAGCCGCCCTTTAGCTTCACCGGTGTCTATGAATTGGAATTCGGCCGAAGGTTTATTTATTCAGGGCAAAGAATTCATGGATCAAAAATTATATCCACAAGCGCAAGAAAAATTAGCTGCTTCCTTGCATAAGGATAGTAACTATATACCTGCTTTAGTAAAAATGTCCTCTCTTTTATATCAACAACATCAATACTCAGCGGCTTTAGTTTTAGCTAAACGCGCCATTAGTATAGACGCGCATGACGGAAGTGCTAATTACTATTATGGTATTATTAATGCACAGTTGAAAAATTTAATAGATGCAAAAGATGGGTTTGATATGGCGTCACTTTCTACAGAATATAAATCGGGCGCGTTTACCGAACTTGCTAAAATTTACATCATTGAAAAAGATTTTACAAGAGCTGAGGAGTATTGTCGAAAAGCGTTAACCTATAATGCTTTTAATATTGCAGCATTACAATACCAAGCCATTGCGTTTCGGTACCTTAATAATAATGAAGCGTATGTGAAAATTTTAAAATTGCTAACACAGTACGATCCCTTAAATCATTTTGCAAATTTTGAGAAATATTATTCATTAGAAAATAAAGAGGCATCTAATAACGAGGGTTCTAAAAATGTGGCGCTGCAGTCGTTCACCCATCTTATTCAAAATGAACAGCCGGTGGAAACTTATTTGCAAATGGCGAATGATTACTTACAAGTGGGTTTAGTGAACGAAGCCCAAAGCCTTTTGGCCATTTGCCCTACACATAGTTTAGTAGGTTACTGGCAAGCGTATATTTTATATTTACAGGGCAAACCTTTTGAGCAAGCGTTAATGCAGGCAAATGCCGCAGCGCCTCATTTTGTTTTCCCTTTCCGAAATATTGACTTTGCCATTTTCGAATGGGCAGTACAAAATACCCCTCATTGGAAACCTAAATATTATTTAGGATTATTATTAAAGGATCGAAATAGAGTGGTGGAAGCAAAAAAAATATTCAAGGACTTAGCACTTCAACCCGACTATGCTCCTTTTTATGCAACACGTGCTGCTTTATATGTAAATGAAAATAATTTGCCTTTAGTATATGCACAAACTGTTACTGATTTACAAAAAGCAATTAGTATGGATGCTTCTTCCTGGCGATATATTAAAACCCTTACTGAATTATACAATTCGCATTATGAATATGCAAAAGCACTAGCCTTAATAGCTCCATTTTATAAAACACATTCTGATAATTATATAATAGGAATGCTCTATGCTAAAACTTTAATTTATAATAAAGAATTTGTATCAGCAGATCAATTATTAGCTAAGCTTCATATTATACCTTTTGAAGGAGCAACAGCGGGGCATGAATTATATAGAGAAGCTAAATTGATGCAAGCACTAGTTCAAATGCAACAAAAAAATTATGCTCAGGCCTTAGATTTCATTCATCAAGCTAAATTGTGGCCCGAAAATTTAGGAGCAGGCAAACCTTATGATGAGGATATCGATATTCGTTTGGAGAATTGGCTTTCCTATAATTGCTTTCAACAATTAAAGCAACATGATTCGGCTCAGTTAAAACTCAATGCGATTGTACAATTCATGCCCAGTATAAATAATACCATCAGTAATTTTTATGCTGCCAACCATTTAGTGACTTTATGGGCATTTGACGCACTTGGTCAATCGGGAAAGGGTAATAGCTGGATAAAACAACAAATTAGTAAGTATCCTGATAACGCCTTACTGAATTGGGTTCAAAAAGCAGCTAACATAAAACCTGCATCTCACAAGCTTCCCCCAATATCAATCCAATTTGAAGATGCTACGGTTAGAATTTTGAAAAAGTACTAATAAACTATGCAAAATAGCTAAGTCGCTTAATTTCAAGCATTTAGTCTCATTTTGATACTTTTCAGCTGCTTTTTAGAAAAAACTTTTTAAAAATCTACTACATCGTTTTCGTAATATATTTTAATATAGCAATAGTTGTATATCAATTTATCTATTTTCTTATCTCATTGATTTACAGCTAAATAAGTAAAGTAGTGTTCTAAATTATTGATTATGTACATATTACATATTTCTGTTGAGTAATTCATAGGGCTGTTTATTAAAGACTGGCCCTGCTCATCTCATTCATTTTTGTAATAGATTTAGATCTACAAACATTGTATTTTATTTAACAAATTTCGAAAACTATTGCTATTATGAAATCAATTCGATTGCTTTTCACTATGATTCCTATGCTATGTCTATCCTTTATAGCACAGGCTCAAAAAATTGAACTAACAGGTAAAGTCACTGATCAAGCTACAGGACAACCTTTAGTAGGTGCTTCTATTATTGTAACAAGTAATACGGGTGTTTCTACTAAAGAAAACGGTACTTTCTCAGTTTCAGTTGCCAAAGAAACTAAATCATTTACTATCAGTTTTGTGGGTTATGTCCCTCAAATAGTAAAAATTACAAGTGCGAAAGTGTATAATATTGCCTTAGTACCGGATGTAAGCACCCAAAATGAAGTGGTGGTGATTGGTTATGGTACGCAAAAAAAATCAAGCTTAACAGGTGCTATTGCAAAATTTAAGAATGAAAACTTAGATGAAGCTCCTGTATCAAGAGTCGATCAAGCCTTACAAGGTAAAATTGCTGGTTTAACCATTCAAAATACTTCTTCTGAAGCAGGTGCTGCTCCAAAAATTAGTATTAGAGGTATTAGCTCTGTGAATGCAGGTGCGAGTCCTTTAATTGTAATTGATGGTATGCCAGTTCCTGATGGTTTATCATTTTTAAATCCTGCCGATATTGAATCTATCGAAGTTTTAAAAGATGCCGCTTCTGCAGCTATCTATGGTTCTAGAGGTGCGAGTGGGGTTATTATGGTTACTACTAAAAAAGGAGTGGTTGGAAAAACAAAGTATAATTTTAAATATTCTGCAGGTCAAAAGAAAGATTATAAGCGTTATGATATCATGAATACTAAAGAATATGTAGGCATGTTATTTACCGAAATGCAATTAAGATCTACCGATCCTTCAGTAGTTCAATCTACCAACACTGTAGTGGATGGTGATAGAGCTTCTTATATTATTGAAACAGCTCTCCGTAATGGTCAATCTACCGATTGGCAATCTGAATCTTTAAGACCTGGTGGTTTTAAAAATATTCAATTAAGTGCAACAGGTGGTTCTAAGGAAATGAGATATTTTGTGTCTGGCGGATACCAAAATGATGAGGGGATTCAAAATAAGAGTAATTACGAAAAATTTAATATTAGAACTAAAGTAGATATTGATTTAAGCAAAAAGGTGAAACTAACTGTGAACCTGAATCCTTCATATGCTAAAAAAATATCTCCTTCTCAAAACTTCACTAACTTCTGGAGAGCTCCAACTTGGTTGCCTGTTTACCACAATTCTTTAACTGCTGCATTAGTGAATACCAATCCACAGTACGCTGGAATTTTACCTGGTGACTATGCGCATCCTCGTCATTTCTCTGGTTTAAAATATTCAGGCAATATGCCTGATGGTACCGTTTGGACTTCAGCAACTACAGCCAATCCAAGTGGTTCGGCGCAACAAAATCCTCGCTCTGATGTGGAAAGATCAGATATCGCTAGCAATGAATATCGTTTACAATCTTCTGCTGAATTAAGTATCGAGCTAGCGAAAGGATTAATTTTTAAAACATTGGGTACTAGTTTAGTAAACTATACCAATGGGTTAAGTTTTTACGAAAGAGAATATAACAGTGAAGGTTCTACCAACATTGGTGTGTTTACCAATAATAAATACACTGATTTATTATCGGAGAATACTTTGAACTATACTAAGTCTGCGAATAAAAATGAATTAAACATTTTGGCAGGTTTCACTTCTCAAACAACTAAAATTCAAAATCAACAAACTACTGGAAATGATTTTCCGAGTGATGATATTAGAACTTTAAACAGCGCTGCTCAAATTGATAAAACAGGAACTACGGGTACCAACAATCAAATTGGATTGGTATCTTATTTAGGTCGTATCAATTATGCCTATGATAATAAATATTTATTATCTGCTAGTTATCGTGCAGATGGTAGCTCTTATTTTGCGCAAGGTAAAAAATGGGGTAAGTTTCCTTCTGTATCTGCAGGTTGGGTTATCAGTAAAGAAAAATTCTTAAGCGATGTTGATTGGTTAAGCAATTTGAAATTTAGAACTAGTTACGGGGTATCTGGTAACAACCGCATTGTGGACTTCGCCTTTTTGGATTTATTATATGGTGCGAACTATACTTATGGTTCTGGAACAGGTACTACTACTCCAGGTTTAGTGAGTTCTAGTGCTTATTTATCAAATCCTAATATTACTTGGGAAAGTACGAATCAAAATAACTATGGTATTGATTTAGCTTTATTTAGAAATAGAGTGAGCTTGACAATAGATATGTATAAATCTAAAACAGACAGATTATTATTACAACAATCTGCGATGGCCTTTACGGGTGTTCCTCAGTTTTGGAATAACTTAGGTAGTTTACAAAACAAGGGTATTGAAATTGAGTTGTCTACTAAAAACATTCAACGTAAGGATTTTACTTGGACTACTTCTGCTAATATCTCTCATAACGAAAATAAAATTTTACAATTGGGTACAGAAGCTTTCTTGCTAAACCAAGGAGAGCGTACCGAAGTATATCGTAATAAAGTAGGAGATCCATTAGTTACATTCTATGGTTTTAAAACGGATGGTGTATGGATTTCTCAAGATCAAATCAATAGCTCTGGTTTAACTTCTTCTTTAACAGGGATGTTTGTACCAGGTGGTTTGAAAATAGTGGATATGAATGGAGATGGAAAAATTGACAACAGCGATAGAACTGATTTAGGTAATCCTTATCCTAAGTTTAATTGGGGTATCACGAATAACTTTAAATTTAAAGGATTTGACTTTAGCTTTTTAATCCAAGGAGTACAAGGTGGAAAGTTAATTAATGGCGATCCTAACTATAATGAGTCACGTAGAACTATTCGTATTTATAATCAAAATAGATGGATTAGTGCTGCGCATCCTGGTGATGGCATGACTCCTTACTCAACCAATGGTTTTAACTGGATGTTAACCGATTATGTGATTGAAGATGCATCCTATTTTTCTTTGAGAGAAGTAAATTTAGGATATACTTTACCTAGTTCAACCATTAAAAGATTAAAAATAAACTCAATGAGATTTTATTTATCTGCACAAAATTTATACTTCCATATGGCTGATGGCTATAGAGGTTTAAATCCAGAAGGCAGATTTAGTAACGGTCCTTATTCATCAGTATTAATTGATGGATATCAAAGAGGTTCATTCCCTATTCCACAAACGATCACTGCTGGAATTGACATCAATTTTTAATTTTCTAAATGAAACAATATAAAGTATTTCTTATGAAAAATATAATTAAATTATTACTTCTTACACCGATATTTTTTGCATCATGTCAAAAGAATATCGACTTGTATCCGCAATCTAATATCACGACCGAAAACTTTTACAAGAATGCAAATGATATTCAAATTGCCTTAAATGGTTCTTACAATGCATTAAGATCCCCCTTATTAGAGGAGTGGAAATTAACTGAATTACGTAGTGACAATACTATTATGTATAGCTCTGCAAGTAAATCAGCTCCCAACAGAGATTTAAGTGATTTGGACTTGTTTATTCCAAGTACTTCTCATACTGCTATTTACAATTATTGGATCGCGAATTATTTTAATATTCGTAATGTGAATGTGATTTTAAATAGTTTGAATGTAAATTATAAGCCTGAAACAGGTGCTGTTACTTCAGATGCAACTGATGTGGATATTACAGATGCTCAAAAAAAGATTGCAAGTTCGGAAGCTACTTTTATTAGAGCCTATCATTATTTTAACTTAGTAAGATTATATGGAGGTGTGATGTTAATTCACGAGCCAGTGGATCCTTTTGAAGCACTTACTATTAATCGTTCTAGTGTAGATGATATTTATAAATTAATTATTGCCGATTTACAATACTCTATTGCGAATGGTTCTAATACTAAATATACTTCTATTCCTACTACAAGTTTAGGTAAGGTAAATGCTTGGGCTGCAAAAGCATTATTAGCTAAAGTGTATTTAACATTAAACCGCAAAACAGATGCGATTCCTTTATTGAACGATATTATTGCGAATAGTGGCTATGGTTTAGTAGCTGCATACGCTGATATATTTGCTATTAATAATGAAATGAATAAGGAAGTCATGTTTGCAGTAAGATACAAGGCTGGTGGAATTGCGCAAGGTTCTCCTTTCCCTAACTTGTTTGCCCCTGAATTAAGTGGTACTGCTGTTATTAATGGTGATGGTTCTGGTTTGAATGCGCCTTGCTTAGAATTAGCAAATACTTATAATGCTTTAGATCTTAGAAAAGTAGCTAGTGTTGCTACCTATGGAACAGCATTGAATAACTTATATCCTAAAAAAATGATTGCACCAGTATCTCTTAAAGGGGATGGTGAAAATGATTGGATTGTTATTAGATATGCAGACGTGTTATTAATGTTAGCCGAAGCGCAAGGGAATACTGCTGCTAGTTTAACATTAATCAATTTAACGAGAGCTAGAGCAGGCTTGCCAGCTTTAACTTCAGCGACAGTGACTACCAACGCTATTTTTGAAAAAGAATTAGCTACTGAAAGAAGATTGGAATTTACTTTTGAAAATATTAGATGGTTTGATTTATTAAGATACAATACTACCATGCCTAGCATCAATGCTGTTGCCACTATTCAAGGTAACTATAGTGCTATGTGGACTAATCATTATAGTAAGTATCCTTCTCCTCCACCTTTAGCAACGATTCAAGGATACGTAACTACTGAAAAATTATTATTACCTATTCCTCAACGAGAAATTGATAATAATACTAAAATAAAAATTCCTCAAAACGCTGGATATTAAGTTCAAGTTTAAGTTTATTTGTTAATGATTCTACCCTACAATTTTGTAGGGTAGAATCATTTTTAATTAATAAATTAAAAATCTTAATCTTCTAGTGTTTACAATAAACTTAATAAGTTATTGATTGTCAAATAAAAGATTCTTCATCATTTAGAAAATAATGTCACTCACGACATCAACCCATAAATTAATTGAATTTTAATATGAAAAAAATAATCTATTTATTCTTTTTTATATTGATTCATATACAAGCATCATTTTGTCAACCTGTTTCTTTTAAACAGACGAGCGCATTATTATCAAAGGATATTTTAAAAAATGCAAATGAGGCGCTTTTGTTAAAGCCTATCACGGTCACGCAACAGCACAGTGAAAGATCTGCTGGTGGTGTGCACGATTTTTTCTCTGAGGGCGATTATTGGTGGCCCGATTCTTCAAATCCCTCTGGTCCATACATCCAAAAAGATGGACTCACCAATCCCAACAATTTTACGGCACATCGTTTAGCGATGATTCGCTTCAGCAAACTTGCAGGTGTTTGTACTTCTGCTTTTTTATTAACGAAGGATACTAAATATGCCAAACAAGTGGTGACTCACTTGAAGGCTTGGTTCATTGATACCGCTACATTAATGAATCCTTCCTTATTATACGCTCAAGCTATTAAAGGAAGATTTACAGGTAGAGGAGTGGGCATCATTGATATGATTCAAATGATGGAAGTGGCTCAAAGTGTGCGTGTTTTAGAAAAGTACGATCAAATTACCCCGGCTGATTTAAAAATTATTAAAAACTGGTTCTCTCATTATTTAACATGGGTGAATACGCATCAATACGGCATAGATGAAAGAGAGGCCAAAAATAACCATGGCACTTGTTGGACGATGCAAGTGGCAGTTTTTGCGAAACTAGTGAATGATACTACTTTATTGGACTATTGTAAAAATCGATTTAAGACAGTGCTTCTTCCTAATCAATTAGATAAAAACGGAAGTTTTCCTTTAGAATTAAAACGTACCAAACCATTCGGTTATTCAATATTTAATTTAGATGCAATGGTAACTCTTGCGCATGTTCTATCGGATAACGATGATAATTTATTTACGACTGAAACATCTTATCATAGCACATTGCAAAATGCAATTGATTTTTTATATCCTTATGTCAATGATAAAAACACTTGGCCTTTTAACAAGGATGTGATGTATTGGAATGAGTGGCCGGTGGCGCAACCTTTTTTATTATTTGGCGCAAAAGCTTATCAGCAACAAAGCTGGTATACGCTTTGGGAAAAGCTAGATCATTTTCCTAAGACAGAAGAGGTGATTAGAAATTTACCTATTAGAAATCCTTTAATCTGGTTAGACAATAAATAATCTGCAATAAATATTTAAAAATTTAAGAACACAATTAATATGAAAAAAAACCTATTACTTTCCTCCTTGCTATTAATGGCAATTAGCTTTCAGAGCATGGCACAAAAAAATAGCAAGCCCAATATTTTATTTATTGCGGTGGATGATTTGAAGCCTGAGTTAGGAGCCTACGGCAATAAAATAGTCAAGACACCTAATATTGATAGATTGGCTAAAATGTCAACTGTATTCTTAAGCAACTATTGTCAACAAGCAGTATGCGGCCCTACTCGTGCTAGTTTAATGACGGGAATGCGTCCTGATTACACAAAAATTTGGGATTTAAAAACCCAGATGCGTGACATGAATCCAGACATTCAAACACTCCCTCAATATTTGATCACCCAAGGGTATAATACGGTAGGTACCGGAAAAATTTACCATCCAAGTAGTGCTATAAATAAAATTGATCCAGTGAGTTGGAGCTTGCCTTATATAGAACCTAAGGAATCTGATTATGCAAATAATTTAGGTAAGCCTGCTAATAGTCAATATCAAAAACCAGAAAATAAACAATTATTTGCTGTTAAAAAACAAAGAGTGCAAAGAGATAATGACGATGAAGAGCCCACTACTATTAAGGGACCTTCAACAGAATGTATAGATGTGCCAGATGATGCATATGATGATGGGGTAATTGCTTTATTAGCTAAAAAGCAAATGATTCAGTTTTCTAAAGAAACAAAGCCTTATTTCATGGCAGTAGGTTTTCATAAACCACATTTGCCTTTTGTAGCTCCTAAAAAATATTGGGATTTATACAAAAGATCTGATATGCCTTTAGCTTCTTTTACTGAACATGCTAAAGATGCTCCTGAGATGGCGTACCATAAATCTGGTGAATTAAGAAACTATATTGATATTCCTGAATTTGCAACATTTAATCAACCAGGGAATCATATTTATTTAAAAGAAGAAAAGCAAAAAGAATTAATACAAGGTTACTATGCTGCAGTTTCTTATATGGATGCACAAGTGGGTATCTTATTAAATACATTAGATTCTTTAGGAACTTTAAAAAATACGATTGTAGTATTATGGGGTGATCATGGATGGCATTTAGGCGATCATGATTTATGGGAAAAACATACCAATTTGGAAAATGCGACTCGTGCCCCTTTAATTATTGCTGCTCCTGGCATGAAACCTGGACAATCTAAGTCATTGTCTGAGCACCTTGATATTTTCCCTACTATTTGTGATTTAGCAGGGTTAAGTGTCCCTAAGCAATTACAAGGTAAAAGTTTAAAACCTGTGATGCTAAATAATAGTACTTCAGTGAATGAGTATTCAGTAAGTCAATATCCAAGAAAATTAAGTAAGGAAGAAATGCAGAAAGCAGGATATGATTCTAATAAAATGATGGGTTATAGTTTAAGAACGAATCAATATCGCTTGACTATTTGGATGAATGATTTCACGACTGATCAACCATTTGAAACTAAAAAAGTGTTTGCTACTGAAATGTATGATTATACAGCAGATCCTTTAGAAAAAGTAAATATTTATAAAGCTGATAAGTATAAAGATGCTGCAAAAGATATGTATTCTAAAATGGTTGGGTTTTTCAAATCTCAAGAAAAGAAATAAATCTAATAACTAATAAACAATTTGATTGATAACTTATTCATACCATATTATACCATAACTTATTTATCTATCTAATTATTTATATATAGTATATATTAAAATACACTTAAATACATTCCATGAAAAAAATATTTATATTTTGTTTACTTATTGTTTTGATACAAAGCCATTCATTGGCGCAAACAAAATCAAAACCGAATATTTTATTTATTGCAGTGGATGATTTAAAGCCCATTCTGGGGGCTTATGGTAATACGTTTATTAAAACGCCCAATATTGATAGATTGGCGAAGATGGGAACTACTTTCTTGAATAACTATTGTCAGCAAGCTGTTTGCGGACCTACTCGCGC
>Ga0214919_10005236_pt1 | contig 18509 bp, 20 predicted proteins | sample LL1503_MetaG_FD_177994 | JGI IMG/M metagenome (GOLD analysis project Ga0214919, IMG submission 177994) | Freshwater microbial communities from Lake Lanier, Atlanta, Georgia, United States - LL-1503 | ecosystem: Environmental > Aquatic > Freshwater > Lake | place: USA: Georgia | collected...
GGGGGCAAAGTGGGAATGGGGGGTCACCTGGCGGGGGAGGAGCTGGCGGTAGTATTGTCATTATTCAAGCTGCATCATATGCTGCAGATACATTATTCGCCGTAACGATAGCCGGAGGGGGAAAGCGCACATACCAAGGACATTCGTCAACTGTTCAACTCAGTGGGAGTAGCACCATCTGGACTGCGGTGGGAGGAAACCCCGGGGAAAGCTGTTTGTATAATTATGACTCCGACAGCTGCTGTAGCCACTATACTACCGGAGGAGTCGGGTCGGGGGGTGGAGGAAGTGGTGGGGATGCGGATGATAATGGAAGCTCAGGTACGAATACAACTATTTATTATAATCCAAATAGTGAAACAATTCCAACAACCTCATCATACTATTTTGGGGGTGGAGGTGCTGGTGGTCAAATTGATGGTTCTAACTTGCAAATTTTAGGAGGTTTGGGCGGGGGTCAAGGGGGTTGGGCAACCTCAACGTCGAACAACATCAAGGGTAATAAAGGTGAAGCATATACCGGTCCAAACGGTATATCTTATGCGGCGGGTGCTTACTTTGAATCAGGTTATCCATCAACAGGAGGGGGCGGAGCAGGAGGGTCTGGAAATACTGGAGAAGGTCTTTATGACGGTTGGGTGGGAGGAACTGGAGTAGTGATATGTACCTATCAGGTAGCTTAAACCATAATAAAAATATTAAATATACTTTTATTATGTTTATTAAACACTTATTAATCACTTATCAGTCGATGTAACTTATCAGTCGTTAATACTTATCGCGACGGGAAATAGGGTCTGTATTTGTCCGCAATCACCATACCGCATGTAAAACACTTAATTGGAATAATCATTTTTGTATTACACCTTTTAACATTTCAAACGCCGATTTTCACGGCATAAAAAATAATTAAAAAAATGTAAAATCAACAGGCGTGCTTATCTTTACGAGATTGTTTCTTAACGCCGATTGTCTTACTTAATCCTGTCTTTTGTAAAAGTATAATACATAAATTAAAAAGTGTAATAAAATTTATGTATTTGTTAAAAAATTAATTAAATGTTGGTGCCTGTCTATAACGATACCTCGGTAATACAGTTTGGGGTGGGAGGGGTGATGTTCCAATAGGACTCGGTGGAAAATAGGGTCTATAATAGTGATTATCATATTTAGAATTTGCATCATAAAACGTAACCCCACGCCCCGGATTATAAGGATAATTATAATGTGTTGTTTGCGTGAACCCGGCGGGAACAGGAGTTTGGGATGGATTAATATTTAAAAATACCATGTTAGCATAACTCTTCTTCACTGCGTTCGGATTTTGATTACAATTGACTAAATAATTATGCCAATAATACTTTATTTTTCCTATACTTGGCGCCGTGCCCATTTTCATGGGACCCGAAGCTGTATTGTTGTCTATGTGATTCACATATGATTGAATATTACGGACTTTTCTTGAACGACCTGCCATATACAGACATGAGAATTTAAAATTTGTCAAACAATACTTAAAACTATGTGAAAATAATATATATGTATGCCATTATAATATACATAGTTTGTGTAATATTATGTATGCGCTATTTCTAATACAATACTACTTTACAAACAAGTTAGTTACTGCTTAAAAATAATGTACCTTAAAAATATCATATACTATTTATATATGCCTATTTATACTGACCCAAGCAATAACATCAAGTACGCGTATAGTAGTATGGGTCTACTCGATGAAATCGAACCCGAAACTGGCTATTATTTTCAAAAATTTAACAAATGGCACTGGGACTTATTCAAGAACCGGTCGCAACACATCGTGAGGTAGACTAATTACCGCAATAACATTTAATTAAGTATTCGAATTTTACTTCATTAAATAAAATAATAGCTTTCTCGGAGAATTGAACTCCGGACCTTCACATTACAAGTGTGATGCTCTACCGCTAAGCTAAGAAAGCAATGAAGGGCAAAAGAAATAACTCACAAGCGCGTTTATTTATTTGTGTCAAATAATAAAATACACAATATATGTAAAACTCATTCGGGAAGTCACCTAATGATTTGGTTGCGTCAAATCAACGAATGCTGTTTATTATAACGAGCCCCTCAAATATAATTGATGAATTGTCTTTAAGCCATTTTAAAGAATATATATTTATACTTTATAATATTTTCGCTAATCCGGCAATTTGTTCGGGGGTAAGCTTTTCCGGAAATTCTACATGAAATACAATAATTAGATTTCCTTTATGGTTATTCCTTTCCAATCCCATATTGGGTATCATTTTATTATAGTTTGCTGGAATAATGTTACCACTATTATTATTTATGGTATATGATTTACCATTTATATATTTTATATCAAACGAAAACCCACACAGAGCATCCTTCAAGCTAATCGTTTTTTCCATAATTAAATCTAGTCCAGACCGCTTAAATGCCGTCAAATTGACAACCTGTATAAATAATTTCAAGTCGCCCTTGCAATTCTCGCTTTTAATGTTGCCCTTATCGCGCAAAATAATTATTTCATTATCGTCGATTCCCTTGGGGATGTCTACATAAATAGTTTCCTTTTCAAACATTTTAGTACCATTTTCTAATATCCACCGTTCTATCTCTACGGGAATCGTTGAATCACCCATAATTTGGTCAATATTAATAGAAACGTTCTTAATAATTGGCGGAGGTTTTTGTAATCTTGCTTGTAAATTCATCGCATCTGCTCCATGAAATACCTGAACACCAGGAAACATACCACCCATATTACCCATATGCATATTACCCATCGGATGACCACCCATCGGATGACCCCCACCAAAAAGCATACTAAATATATCATCTACTGGCATCTCGAAGCCTCCTCTTCCCATTCCTCCTCCCATTGTCCCCATTTGCGCGAATGGATTTCTACGCGACATGTTATATTGAGCACGCTTCGATTCGTCGCTCAGAGTTTCATAAGCGGAACTTATTTTTTGAAACTGAGATACCGCATCAGGACTATCTTTATTCTTATCCGGATGCCATTTCATCGAGAGAGCTCTATATGCTTTTTTAATTTCATCACTAGTAGCGGATTCACTTACACCTAATGTATCATATAAATTTTCAGCCATTTAATAATATGAATCAAGATATACTTAAATAAATTTTTACGTATTATAATTAATGGAATCTACTAATAGATTATTAATTCAAAAATATCAACCAGTTTTATTAGTTGATTATGAAATGGACCCAAATCAATTAGAATTAATTAATACGTTTATTAAAATGGATAACATAAACTTATTACTAAATGGCGACGTGGCATCGGGTAAAACTACTTTATTGAAAACAATTATAGCTGAATATTACGCCGGATATTCATATAGTGATTATAAAAACAACATTTTATATATTAATAATTTGAAAGACCAAGGAATCAGTTATTATCGCGCCGATGTTAAAACATTTTGCCAGACAAATTCATTGATAAAAACTAAAAAAAAAATTGTAGTGCTCGATGATATTGACCTAATTAATGAACAAAGTCAGCAGGTATTTAGGCATTTTATCGATAATTTTTCCAACCGTGTACATTTTATTTCATCTTGTATAAACATTCAAAAAGTATCTGAAAATGTGCAATCCCGCATTAATGTTATTAATTTACAGCCAATAGAGTTACATCACTTAAAAAGAGTCGCCGACAAAATTATCAAAAATGAAAACATTCATATTAATCAAGATGCGTATGATTTTATTATAAACATGTCAAATAAAAACATCAAAAATCTTATTAATTATTTTGAAAAGATAACCTTACTGCATAATGAAGAAATTAACTTGGACATTGTACATAAATTGTGTTTTACTATAAGTTTAAGTACGTTTGATAAATATACTACCATGCTTATTAATAAGCAAACCGATGAAGCAGTTTCATTAATGTACTCTATATATGACCAAGGATATTCAGTAATAGACATTCTTGATAATTATTTTACTTTTATAAAACAAACACATCTATTGTCAGAAGAACAAAAATATAAAATTATTCCCTATATTTGTAAATACATAGAAATATTTTATAATGTTCATGAAGATATAATTGAACTTGCATTATTTACATCCAATTTAATAAATGCGTTATAATTTCTGCGTATTATTGTTATAAATGTGTTTTATAAAAATAATGTTTACTAATTATATAAAATGACAAGTCAAATTTTTAAATGTCCAGTACCGCCAAATATATTATTGGATTTTTTAGAATCAATATGTATTAAAAAGGAAAAATATTACGTATTGGATAAAAGTGCGTTTAAAAAGGCTTCCTTTAAAAATATATTACCTGCGTTTTATGAAACTCTTACAGATTATTATTATTTGTCAAAGCGCAAATATTTAGAAAATACAAATAATTATAATAGTTTGTGCACAATAATTAGACAAATATGTAAATTTAACACCATATCATGTGTATCTAACATCAAATATAGTAATTCAACGTATGAAATTATTTATTTCATTTATTATTAATATTTATCATCTTTTTCTCCTCGTTCCACTTAATTTGCTATTGCGGCGCTTTGTTTTTATACTTACCGATTTTTTATTACTTTTAATATATTTGTCGGGTTCTTCTTCTTCTTCGACATCATTAATATATTCATTTTTTACATTTTCCAGTTGATTATCATTATCATTATTATTCATGTATACATAAACGCCTAGACCTGTCGCAGCTAAGATAGATGATACTAAAACCCCAATATTCAAATTATTCATATGATATATACATGGCTATTTATCGCGTGAATCAAACATATTTATAATGCTCAATGTTTAACGTTATTGTATAATAAAATATCATCCTTAAATAAGTTTGCCAGTCGGTTTCGGGTTTTATTATTAAAACTACCTCTTGCTTTTACAGATATATTTAGTGGTTTATATTTATTTTCATCATATTTATAACCAAAACAATCTAATAATTCCGGTAGTTGGTCTATCGTAATAATTATATCGACGTTTGTTGTCCAAAAAGTTAATGTTGAATATGGTCTAAACCCTAATATTTCATCATCAGTCATTTTAGCAATTAAATTATTTAAAGTAATACTTGCATCATTATATACATACTCTAAATGTTTGGGCCAGTCATTTCGTGGTGCGGGATGACCTAATCTGTAATTTAATAAACTTTGAAACCTATCAATCGGGTCTCTAATTACAGTAAAATTAATGCCTTCATTTTTTATAGCTTGGTGATGTCCTTTTTTTGATATGTTTAAATCCTTCAAAATTTTAGATACATACGAACCACCACATTTGGGTGTGTGTATAAAGATTAATTTACCATCTGGGTTTTCATCCATTATTTTTTGCCAGAGTACACGTTTATTCATTATATAAATACATATAATAAATAAAATAAATACAATAAATGTGTATTACTTATCTTCCAGGATACTTTTCTTTAATCAGGTTATCACCCAAAAAATTCGGTTTCAATCCATATACTCCATTATATAATGGGGTTCTCCAAAATCCAACCCACGGCGCCCTATTTTTTAACGATTCAATTACTCCTTGTTGGCAATCAGGTGCGTTTGATAGTAATAAATAGTTACCAATAATGGTATCCGACTCAATAACCTGTTTCTGTGACATGCGAGCAAACCATTGATAGTGCACCCGATTCAGGATGTCCGCAGAAGGGATTAATATTCCATATGTACCTGGGTATATTTTTAAGTAATGGTTACTCATTAAATCGTCTATTTTAATCGGCATTTCATCTACAGATTTTATACCTATTTTAGCTCCATCTATTTTATTTATTTGGCGATTTTTTATTCGCGCTTCACACCATCTATCAAATGACCCCAGAAATTTTGATTCCGCCGTATAATCGGTTGATATTGTGCGCTGAATAAAATCTATTAATTGACCAACCATACTGGTTTCTTTCGGCGCACCACAAAATGATATGCTAGGATAAAAATCATAGTTCGTAGACGTCACATTTTTGTCATTTGTTTCACATAAAAACAGCTTTGTTCCCCTTGTTCCTTCATTATATAATCCAATAAGGTCTTTCACACAAACAAATGATATGGGACATAATAATCCTCCATATTTATGTATTAATTTCATTAGTCCAAGAGTTCTCATGTTATCTGAAATAGGGTTTGAAATACGAGACATATCAATCTTCCAATTGGGTAATAATTTGTCAAATGAATTGTCGTCTATAATACAAATCTTGAATGAATCGCTACACTGATTTATTATACTTTTTACAGTTAAATACAAATATGGCTGATTTAAATCAAAGGAACTACGCGAACCAAAACTTTGCCAGTTTCGCGCATTATACTCATACGGAATATGAATCCATAATATGGGTTTTTTTTCATTATCTAAATTGTCGTCAGCCAATAAGTATTTCTGAATCATATTATCGTTAAATTGATTGTCTTCATTATTACATTTTGACTCAAATTTTTTGTACAAGAATCCCACCCCTATTAATATTACAAATAAAATTAATAATGTCGACCACGATTTCATATATTATAGAATTATATTTTATTTCATAAAAACGCCACAGAAAAACATATACAAAAACATACAGTGTCTTCTGAGCAACAACTTTTAGAATATTTTAACTCTAAATTACCTGTGCAGCAATCTAGACATGCGCAACAAAAATGTTTATCATGCGATGTGTATGATGATTCACCTGATGGAGTACTATGATAAAACCACCATTGTGAAATTCTTTCGCAGCATGACAGCGGAGGATTATCTTCTACTTTTTCACTTATTAAACGAAACCCTAAATCGTTATTTTCAGCAGTATGCGTATCCCTAAGATAACTATTAAATTCATCCATTTATACTGTTATATAACATCATCATATATATTTATTATATATTTATATATAATATATTTATCTATGTTGACCTTGCTACAATTTTCGTAGGATTATTTTTTAAGGTGGTTTGAAGATGAACACTACATCGTTGAAAAAATTTATGTAACTCAATTGGGTCCGACCCAGTTACTGAATCGTCGGGTATAAATGTTTTATTGGTTTTTTTATAACATAGCAATACCGGAATTCCATTCACCATTTTTTTACTCTTTAAAAATGAATAAAAATCAAACGATTGGTCAACATCTATATCAGCACATACTACCTCAGGTGGCGATGTCGCGAAAAACGCGTGCACTACATGTTTTATTTGTTTACATGGACCACACCATTCTGCTCCTAATTTAATTACTATTAAACCTGGATTGTTAGCCAATAAATGAAAAAATGCCTCCCTATTCACAATTTCACTAATTACTTTCTTTGACATACGTTTATTGTTTATTATAAATTATTAATATTAACGATTTATAATACTTTGGAATTTATTGCCTAAATTACTCAACTAATGTCTGTAATTTGATTCGGGATAAGGATTCGAATAATGCCCCATGCCTTCAAGTCCGCTATTGAATACACTAAAATATTCAGAATGAATCGGTACTTGAATTTGTCCATAATAAAGCATCGTGACCCAATCTTCGGGCGCAGTATAATAATCTGGAATGTGGTTAGATAATCTGCGAATATGACTCGGTTTTGACCACCAAAAATTCCCTGAATAATGAATACCGGTATGATTGCATCCATACGTCCAATATCGGTCTTGTGACACAATTGAAATTGCGGTTTCCCATTTTTCAATATTCCAATACATTAACAAATGTAACCAATCCATAACAAAGGATTCTTTGTCTGTTCCAAGATGACGAATACCTTTGGTATGAACATAAAAATAATATGTATTTTCGGAATCAATATCACACTGAGATTTAATATGTAATAAAGTGGGTCTTTCGTATTCTTCAGAGCGCCCTCTATATATGATCTTTATTTTGGGGTCGGCAAATCGTTCATCGTCGATAAAAATACCATCATCGCTAATAACTGATACTCTCAATTCAGTAATGTTAGCATACAGCTCACTGGATTTTATTTTTGTCATGATTACATCATAAATTGTTTTCCAGCCATCTTTTTGGCAAATGTGGATGTATCCAATAATTACATTCATATAATACACTGCCGCTAAAATATTCTACATGTTTACACCCATAAAGATTCAAAATAGGACAATATTTAGCTAAATATAATAAATTGGCAAACCTACTTAAAGAAACATTAATCCTTCTCCACCATAATCTCTTTGGAAATACGCTTGATGATTTTGTTTTCATTGCACAAATCATTACTACCAATGCCGCCCATGGCTTCAATAACCATTGTATTATACTGCGTTGAGATTTTCGAGGCGCACGTGTTATAATCCGGATACTTTGATTTGAATTCGCTAATAAGTTTCGCATTTTTATGTGCTATGTGCTTAATTGCCTTACGAAGCTTGGGTTTTGACTCTTCTTCCTTATCCCATTTATTATCGTCTTTCACATATATCACTTCTCTTTTTTGGTCGGTGCAATGCACAGGTCTTTCGGTAATATCCATGCTTTGTAAGTTCTTTATGATGATATTAGACATGCCATTTACAAAGCCTATTTCTCCCATTCTCTCCAGGTCATTCAATTGTAGCTTTAAAGAATCCACAAAATCCATAATATTCATTGCGTTTTTGCAGGTTTCATTCAGAAAGAAATTCAGGTTAAATGTTTTATTATGACTGTTTGTATGGGTGGTATTATTTGTGCCATTCTTAATGACTTCCAACATCATTTGTTGGGTAGATTTATGTTCTTCCAGCATCATGTGTTTTAATTCGCTATTTTCTTTGATGAGTAACATAACTAATTCTTTATCAACCACGAAATTATTGATTACTTCTGTATTTGGTGTACATGTTTTTTTATGTTTCCATAATCCAGATTTTGTTAAATATTGTTTTCCACACTTGCATTCAAAATTTTGGCATTTTTCGGCAGTTTGAGTTCCACACGATGCCTTTAAGTGTTTAGGTGTCGCTAAATGTGCTGCGAGATTGCTTTTTTTGTAGCATACAAAGTTACATAAGTTACATGCATATTTTTTGGCAGTTTGGGCATTTCCATCCGTTTCCTTTAAAGGTTTAGATAATAACTTTGCCCGAAAGTTTCTTTTCTTACAGCATAAAAAGCTGCAAACATTACCTTCGCAATCTTCAGCATTTTTTTGCTGGTTTTTTGTTTCCAATAGTTCCATAATAGGAACACCTAAAAAATTCTCTAAATACTTTTCTCAAAAAATACAAAAATTTTATCGTCACAAACTGGAAATTATTTTTTTGGCATCCACATGCTAAAATTCAATTATGCAGTAAACGTTTGTGTTTTCCCAAGTTTATTTTGGAAAATCGAAAATTGGACATTTTTTTTGTCCATTTTTCACTTTCCCAAAAAAGTCTTGGAAAAAAAAATACGCGAAAATATATAATAAATGGATTTGCCTACTTAAAGAAAAACCTAGTGTTTAGCATTATTTAGTTATTTTGTTAAAATAATAAGGTATAAACTGAGATACATTTTATACTTTTAAATATAAGATGTATGTGTGCGATATATGTGCAAAATGCCCATCAAGTCATTCCTTTGATATATTAAAAGAAGATGCCAATCAGGTCATATATTATAGCTGTCCGGCAAAATCAACCAAACCACATGACCATGATGGAATACTCGAACATTATAAAGGTATGCTTTTGGATAAGCAAAACAAAAAATGGACATGGATTATTGACGGCACTGATTTTGATATTAAACAAGTGGATATTAAAATTAATTTAACATTAACAAAATTATTAGAAACTCATATTCATACATTGGATTCAATCCTCTTTATTAATTCTACAAGACAAATCAAGATGGCATTAAGTATGGCATGTCCGCTTTTAAGTAAAGAATTGAGAGACCGTATCAAGTTTGAGTAACCAATACATCATCCACATCGCCATCGTCGTCGTCATCGTCGTCGTCATCGTCGTCGTGATCGTCGTCGACAATACTGTTATTATCATCATCATACAATATAAATTGTGCAAAAAAAGCATCTGTTATACACCAAATTTCGTAAATCAATTCAAACATAATTATAAAACATGCATATATTTTATTTGAGTTGATTTGATTGTATAAATTTTTCTAAATCATTAATATCGATGTGCGGCATTTTTACATGTGACTCCCAAAAATATCTACAATATGCCCACACAAATTCACAATCTGAATCATACCATTCTGGATGTTCTGTTAGCAAGGTCTCATATAGTTTCTTAGGCAAAAATGGTAGCGATTGCTTCGGCAATACATAGCACAACTGTACCAACTCTGATACCGGTGATGGCGGCTTATCTCGAATAAATTCAGTTTCAAAGAAAGGTATATAATCCAGCAAGTCATTTAATAGTGGCGGATAATGATAATTATAACACCATCTCCAGTCTGCACATCCCGATGTATAATATTTCATCGTCCATTCCAGACCCTGTAAATAATTTACACAAATCTGCTGTTTTCGGCTATCATCAATATCTACATCAAACAAGGATTGGTAATATCTATTTTCCCATTTGGGTCTAAATACATTAATAAACTTCTCGGCGGACCTATCAAATGTGGGAATAGATTCGAATTTCTGCCACTTATCTTCCATAGTAACATTTCTTGGCTGTATTAGTTCCCGTTTATTACGTTTTTTGGTTTCTATGATAAGATTGGAGATTTCAGAGTCTGCCAAAAAACGAACCATGTTTTGTACATTTCTCCAATATATTACCTTTCCATCTGTCAAGTTTTCATCCGTGTTGCCCACTGTTGCTTTATACGCATTTATCATTTTGTCAACACCACCCGTTCTGATATTAATAGATGGAAAATGCGGCATAAAATCGTTTCCCAAGAAAAAACAAATAAAGATATAATCATAAATACGATTCTTCTGCTGTTGCGTCGTTAATTCTATTCCATTATTCATATCGAGTGTAATAATTTTCGCCAATTCAGGTATGTCAATTAAATATGATTCATTCGGTTCTAATTCACTACTAATCGATTTGATAAAATGCGGCGTTTCACGAAATAAATAAATATTATTACACACCGGTAGATGATTGATGGAAAGCATAATAAGGTCAGCATCTAGACCATATATAATTGTGTTTTGACCCATATTATGCTGTTGGGGGAAATCGCGAATGTATTGGAATATTTTGTGCTCGCCTTCGCCGGGTTTATCACTTGGCGACAAAATAATATTTGCTACATTATACTTGGCTGGATTCTTATATTTATTTCTTACATAATCATTTAGTTTCCTCATAAATTCAGTACCGGGCGTAATGGCAGATGTATTCCAAGCGGAAACTTTTGTGCCCTTGAAAATTGCTTGAGATATGTTATTCTGATATGTTGATTTATATCTACGAGACCGCTGTTGCTCTAACTTGGCAACCGGTGCGACACCATCAAATGCTATAAATACATTGTTAGTCGGTTTTATTTGCAGTATATATTCGTCAATTTTAACACATACAGTCCGAACTATAACATCTACGTCAGATTCAGTGAGAGACTCAAAATCAATACTATGAACACAATCATAAATAATAGAATTACAATCTAAATAAAAATTGTCAACCTTTAAGTGTGATTCTATTATTTTTTTTATTAATTGAGTGTGATTTTTTACTATATATGAAAAATAACTTGGGATACCCATATATATTATATTGCATTATGTGTTTAATACAATATAATTCAATAATAATCATACAAATTAGTATTGTAATTTTAATGTTGTATTATTATACTATTATAGTAAATGCCAAAGAAAAATGTTTTAATTGGACATTTAGACAAAAATACAATTGACATTTTTAAGAATAAAATCGTCTTTTTTCAGGACCTTATTCAAAACACATTACTACAAGTTGAGAGAAATAAATTAGTAGATATAATAGGTATAAGTCATATTAATTCATGTGTAGACTCGTTAAAGGTTCTAAGCAATAAAATATGTCACATAAATCAGTTGCTTTTAAAAAATAATAAAGATGTTATACTTAGCGAATTACAAACCTTAAATAATGACTTTGCGTTGTTGATTAAGACCAGTGGAACGTTACATCTTGATGAGTTATTAAAAGTTTGCTTAGGTGAAAATAAAATAACAATAAGTTCTCCACAGGACGTAGCAAAGTTAGTTCTATTGAAAAAATATTTTCATCCACTTGGATATAGTGTGTTAAATAATAATGATATAGACTCGAAGCCATTAAGTTGCCATGATATTGATATGCACACAGAGGAGTTTCATTCTAAAATACATGGAATGCAAATACATGTTTATAGTGCTGTTTTAAAAAAGACATTGGTTATACATGGAATAATTGATAATATATTGGTTGACATATTGAATGATGAATATATAAACACACGCCATGCAGACCTTTTAGCGTGTCTTATAAGTCCGCCGACACATAATAGTAACGTTATTACTAATTTTGTTGGCGCGTTAACCCTTAAAGATTACTTGATTACAAACACAGCAAATGACCTACATAATAGATTATGTGGCTATGAAAACAAATATGTTTTAATTAAAAAAGCACATATGAGCGTAACCGTAAAAGAGTTTATAAAAGATAATTTGTATAATAAGTATTATACTCTATTAGTTTTATTAGTACATTCTCATATTAAAGAAAATATGTATTTTGCGTATTTATTATATGACCTTATTTCGAATGATATAAATGGTTCGGTTGATACGAATGAACAGATTCTTTTATTTGACAATTTCCCTTGGGGAATTAAAAAACATTTCAATGAAGCCATGAAAAAAACGGTTCAGTATACGACCGAATTGTCAAAAGGTGACCTACACAAAATTCCCATTGAACAGCAAATATGTTTGTTAAATGTCAGTGATATTGTTAAAGAAAAAGCCATGATGAAATTAAAAGAAGTAAAGGCTAAAAATGAGGATTCAGGAACAAAGGCACGACAATATCTTGATGGGCTGCTAAAAATACCATTTACTATATTACGACAAGAGCCAATATTGGAGCAAATGAATCATATTAGACATGATATACAAAATATATATAATGTACATAAATTACCGGCATTGCATAACAAGCCGTCCTTAAACACAATCGAAATATATCAATGCATCGAACATTTGAAATCGTTAAATAACACATCATTAGAAGATAGTTATAATAAATTAAAACAAGTATTAGTCAATGGAAACAAGCTCTTATTGATTAAAAATATAAACATTATTAACAATATTTTATTAAAACATCATTCAGAAATCCACATTACTTATAAAACGTCCGATAATAAACCCGCATTAGTTAATAAAATATCATCCCTGTTTGAACAGATGCTGAATAAACCATTTATGGACGAACTTAGCGCATGTTTTCAAAGCGTAGTATCCAATCCAGGTGTATCAAATACTATCTCTAATGAGACAAAATTAGTGGAAGATAAATTGCAGACGATTTGCGAATATATGAAGGGAGTAAGGAAAACCTTGGATTCCGTTGTTCATGGTCATACTAACGCAAAAAAACAACTCGAACGCATTATTGGACAGTGGATTAATGGTAATGGACAAGAATCCCACGTAATCGGGTTTGAAGGAAATCCGGGAGTAGGAAAAACAACGCTCGCAAAAGGTCTTGCGAATTGTCTAAAAGATGAACATGGTAATTCGCGTCCCTTTTCTTTAATTGCGATAGGCGGTGATTCAAACGCATCTAGTTTAGTGGGTCACTCTTATACCTACGTGGGAAGTACCTGGGGACAAATAGTCCAAATACTTATGGATACTAAGTGCATGAATCCGATTATATTAATTGATGAAGTAGATAAGGTTTCAAAAACGGACCATGGTAAAGAAATTATAGGTGTGTTGACACATTTGTTGGACCCGTCTCAAAATAAAAGTTTCCAAGATAAGTATTTTTCAGGTATTGATTTAGACATATCGCGGGTTTTATTTGTTCTCTCCTATAATGACCCACATTCAATAGATAAAATTTTACTTGACCGAGTAAACCGAATAAAGTTTGAAAGTTTATCCGTAGAAGATAAAATTATGATTAGTAATAAACATTTATTACCTGAATTATATACAAAAATTGGGTTAGACGGTGCGATTCATTTTCCAGATGCGGTTCTAAAATTTATTATTGAAGAGTATACATTAGAGCCCGGTGTGCGTAAATTGAAGGAAAAATTGTTTGAAATTGTAGGAGAAATTAATCTTAATATTCTCAATGGCAAATTAAACGACGCAAAACTACCCATACAAATTACAATCGACGACGTTAAACAGAAATACTTTAAGGAAGCGAGAGAAGTTAAAATTCAAAAGATTCATACTAAGAGCGAGGTTGGCGTAATAAACGCACTTTGGGCGAATGAATTGTTACAAGGAGGCGTGTTGCCACTTCAAGTTAGTTTTATTCCGTCAAATAAGTTTTTAGATTTGACTTTAACAGGCTCTCTAGGAGATGTTATGAGAGAGTCTATAAGTGTAAGTTTAACAAACGCATGGAACTTAACAAGTTACGAAAAACAACAAGAAATAATGGTTAAATATAACAATCCTGCTACAAATAATGTGTTTGGACTACATATTCATTGTCCCGATATTAGCACCAAAAAAGATGGTCCGTCCGCCACGACCGCGTTTACTGTTATTATTTATAGTTTGTTTAATAATATAAAAATTAAAAACAATTTTGGCATAACAGGTGAAACCAGTTTTAACTATTGTTTAACTGAAATTGGGGGGCTACGAGAGAAAATAATTCACTCTATACCAGCGGGGGTAACTGAATTTATATATCCTGTTGAAAATCAGCGTGACTTTAACAAAATTATGGACAAATACAAAGATTATGACCTAATTAAAGGAATTAAATTTCACCCTGTAAGTACTATTCATGAAGTATTTGATTTAATTTTAGAGAAGTAGTTAAAAAGAATTGAGATTTGCACGCAGCCATCGTCTAAATTCTTTGATAGCTAATTGACGCTGGAATGACTCGTTTAATAAGTTCATATTTCCTGACGTATTATATACTCTTATAAACTGCCGAATCGTTAGAGCTAAGTCGACCTGATTATAAATTAAAATTTTATTATAATTAAATAGTGTTTTATTATTTTTTTTGTTTACATAATTATGAAAAATATATATATTATTTATCAACTTTTGTTTGCTGTTAATAACGTCTTCATTTATTTTTGATAAAAATAACGTAGCATCGGTTGAACATGTCGGACATGGCAGATTTTTACAAATCGTCTTAATAATTCTGAATAATCCTTTATACACATTGACATCTAAACCATCTTTAATTTTGGATGTTATCGTATGAAAAAACATCCATATTGGAGGTCCCCAAACTTCCGGTGGTGCCATATATTATACCTATTTATAATATTAAAGATAATTTAACATATTAATATTATTATGAATTCTACAAACATAGATGGCGCCAACAACGCTTTTTATACTGAATTATATAAATTGTTAGATAATGATAGCGATGTTGAAAGCGACGATAAATGTTTAATTAGTGATGAAATACTCGTAGACAAGTTTGTTAAGCTACCATGTGGTCATTCTTTTAATTATATTCCGCTATATTATGATATTAAAAATCATAAAACAAAATTTAATCAAATGGAAGCATCTTCAGGCAAATTACACGCGCATGAAATACGGTGTCCATATTGTAGAAACATACACGCCACACTGTTACCGTATTACGAAGATTTGGGATTAAAAAAAATATATGGTGTAAATTGTTTGGAACCAACGCATAATACTGTTGACCCTACTAAAGTATGTTCTTTTGTTGAGGACGCAGCGAATCCTGTAATTTGTGGTTTTTATGGCTTTAAAGTAAATTGCTTTGATAAAAAAAATTATTGCTACTACCACAATAAGATTGTTAACAACACGCACTTAATAAAGAACAAGGAAGAAAAGCAAAAGGTAAAGGATGAAAAGCAAAAGCTCAAGGAAGAAAAGCAGAAGGCTAAGGAAGAAAAACAAAAGATAAAGGAAGAAAAACAAAAGGCTAAGGAAGAAAAACAAAAGGCTAAGGAAGCAAAACAGAAGCTTAAAGAAGCTAATACATCGTTACATGAAGATGTACAAAACACTATAGTAACTCCCATGATAATTGGTGAAGCAATACTCGGTGGATGTGCTGCTACATTAAAGACAGGTGCTCGTAAAGGGCAGGCTTGCAACAAGCGAGTTCACCAAGACACAATGTGTAAACTTCACTATTGTATTTATGTAAAATAGATAATATGGAATAAAACAATATAAATTCTATTTATTAATAAAAGAAATGGAAACTAAACAGGAACTCATAACCCATATAAAGGATTGGATTCAAATAGATAATGACATTTTAGACTTGAAAAATAAAATAAAGGTGCAAAATAATAAAAAGAAACTTTTATCGCAAAATCTGTTAACCATAATGAAAACTAATAAAATTGATTGCTTTGATATAAATGGCGGTTCGATTGTTTATAAACAAAATAAAGTTAAAAAACCAATAAACGGAAAAACATTATTGGCTGCGTTGAAAAGTTATTACAAGGATGAGGCACAAACTGCTGAAAACATCACGAAACATATCTTAGATAACCGAGAAGAACAAATAAAAGAAACGATTAAACGCAAAATCGACAAATAAATGATAAATGAATAAATATAATAAGTAGTTAAATAGTTATTATTATATTTAAGTAAATGGAATCAATAACCGAAAACGACAATGAAAACTATGAGCCAGTTGAGTCAAATTACTATGGTTATCATGCGATAAATAGTTTACCGTTTAACCTTGACAATCTATTGGATAGCGAACAAACATATAAAGTTAATGTTTGTGCATACGAGGTCAATAATCAACATAAATATCCTTTTTTAAAATATTTATTATATAAAAATAAAAAAAGCAAAAAATGTTCTTTTCCACCTTTTTTTATTACAGGCGACAAGAACGAAGATATTGTTTTAAGAGCGTCTAATCTGGCAACAAAATTGTTGGATAATGTCGCCCAAACATCCGACGCCGTTGTGTTTAACGGTTTTAAAGTATTAAATAATAATATATACATCTTTTTCGACTGCACCCAATGTAAAATTAAACAATCTGAATTATTATGGAATACTAATAATATATGGTTTGCACTTGTTGATGAAATTGTTAATACTAAATCTGTATGTAATATTTTAATAGATGAGTGTGTAACGCATTTGTTTGTGCAAAACCCAGATTTATGTTATTTGCAAAACCGGCAAAATGAAAATTATGTATTGCCTATTGTGGCTTATGTCGCAAGAGATGACCCTAAATTACATTTTACGTTTGTGTTTGGGGTTTCTAAATCCTTGAATACCAGCATATTAGGTGCGTATTATTATTTTACAAATTATAAAAATGCTTTTCATCCAAATTCAACGATGATTGTAAATCATGTTGGCGAAACAAATTCACCTACACATAATGTATCCCAAACTCTTTTCGCCAGAGGTATAATTCGATTTGCGTTATTTATAGAGAAAACAAAAATAATACAAAATTCACCTAATGACCCTATCGATAATTCTGAAATTAAAAAACAGAAATCACAAGATGAACTGACGGATATTAATTATGAAACACTAGTAAATCGTATATCAGACCACAACGGCAAATGGGCGGATGATTATGATAGCGCTTACATTGGTAATATATTGTTAGATGATGGCAATTATATAAAAGATACTCCTATTACAGTTATTCGCGATTATGACCAGCAAGTACCTTTAAGCTATCATTATATAACCAATTTATCCCAAGATACGATTCGTAATGATGTTGTTTATGATATCATGTAAACTAATTCAAGTATTATATTACACCGACCGAAAAGAAAAATAAGACAAATTTTCTATAAAAAAATAAAAAATTTATCAATTTTTCTTTTTGGTGATGTAAAAGCACCCTTAAAGGGCGTTATACTATTTGACGACTACAACCTATTATGATTGTAGTGGTTAGTATATTTTATTGAAATTTGTATTCTCGTTTATACTTTTCAGGTCTTTCACCTGTTTCTATATAACTTTTGAATACCTTTTGAATATTATTACAACCATTCTTATCACGATTGATACATCCTTTCCTATTGTTTTCCATTTGATATGTTAGGATTGAATGTATCTTTCGTTCTTTATTTTTATTATCTGGTAGATATAAATTTTTACATGGTTCTTCAGTTATATAATTTAAACACGATGTTCTAAATTCATCTATATTAAACACTTGAAATCGTGTTTTTAATTTTCTTTTTATTGCTAAATTTGGAGTTGATATAAAATTCCTCATTTGTTTCCCAATACTCCAATCGCCTATTATGATTTTTATATCTTTTCCATATTTGCTTTCTATTT
>Ga0214919_10005237_pt1 | contig 18507 bp, 20 predicted proteins | sample LL1503_MetaG_FD_177994 | JGI IMG/M metagenome (GOLD analysis project Ga0214919, IMG submission 177994) | Freshwater microbial communities from Lake Lanier, Atlanta, Georgia, United States - LL-1503 | ecosystem: Environmental > Aquatic > Freshwater > Lake | place: USA: Georgia | collected...
TAAAGAAAAAAAAAAAGATGAAATTAATAAAAAACAAAAAGAAAATTATAAAATAAATAAAGAAAAATATAAAGATAAAATTAAAGAATACAGAGAAAAAAATAAAGATGAAATTAATATAAAACAAAGAGAATTGAGGGCAAAACAAAAATTAGAGATTCTTCAAAAAACTATTTAAATAGTTTATATTTTCATTTAAGTCTGTTGAATCACCCCATAAAATATATGCACTTAGTAAAGCTGGACTCATAGTCATATTATCAATTAATTCTTTCTCCCTTGCATTTCCATAGTGTCTATTCCACCAGTTAAGCCTCTTTTTTTTGTCACCATGATCAATATATGTGCCAAATTTTGGATTCTTTAATCCGAAATCTACATTTTGGTGTATTATATTTCCATATTCATCATTTTTTAGGACTAATGCTCTAAGTCTTTTTCCCTTTCTTGGACTTTCAATTATATTTACTATTTTTACCATTTTATTTTTAAAAATATATATAAATATACTTATATATAAGTAAATAAAATTGGAAAATTAAATTTATTGAATTTGTCCGTTTTTAAAAAGTGATATGGAATATAGTTTATCAGATTCAGATATAAGAAATTTAACAGATAATAATGTTAGTGTATTAACATATTCTGAAGTTATTGAAAATGGATTAATTAAATCATTATTAGAAAGCCCATCAAAATGTATAATTATGCTTGTAAGACAACAGCCAACATATGGTCATTGGATTTGTATATTTATAAAAGAAAATGGAAAAGAAAAGGGTATACATATTGTTGATAGTTATGGTAATACTCCAGATTCAAAACAATGGAAAAACGGTATAAATAATACAGTATTAGAAGAACTAGGGCAAGAAAAACCATATTTATTAGAACAATTATATAATAGTGGATTTGATATGTATTATAATGAATATGCCTTACAAGATTTATCTAAAAATGTTAATTCATGTGGAAGGCATGCTGTATGCAGGAGTTATTTTACAGATTTAGATACAGATGAATATTATAATATGATCAATAAAGTTATTGATGATATACCATTCATTAATACCCCAGATGAAGTCGTTTTAACACTTACTTCAGAATAAATGCCATTGCATTAATAATAAATTAAATTTGTTTTTTTTTATTATATATAATATAACAAATTTAAAATTTTAAAATTTTAGTCAGTAAAAAGTAAAATGTCAATTGGTTCTATTTATACAAATGGGATTTATAAATTGGCAGATGCTGGAAGCAGTGGTATTGAAGCAAATGGATTATATCTTCAAAATAGTGGCGGTGTGCATTTTTCAGATGGTACTATCTTGTATAGTGCTATTGGAAATACTGGGGCAACTGGTGCAACCGGAGCTACTGGTTCAACTGGATCAACTGGAGCAACTGGAGCAAGAGGGCAAGATGGAACCGCATCTTCAACCGGTTCAACTGGTGCAACTGGGGCGACTGGATCAACTGGAGCACAGGGCTATACAGGGTCTACAGGTCAGAAGGGAGATATGGGAGAGACTGGAGCGACAGGGTATACAGGTGCCACAGGGGCTACTGGCGAAAAGGGCAATGATGGATCAACTGGTGCGACAGGTGCGACAGGTGCGACAGGATTAGATGGTGCAACTGGATCAACTGGTGCTACTGGCTCAACTGGTAATACTGGATTAGATGGTGCAACTGGAGCAACTGGAGAAACTGGAGCAACTGGAGAAACTGGAGCAACTGGATATACTGGTGCAACTGGTGCAACTGGTGCAACTGGTGCAACTGGTGCAACTGGAACATTTTCTGGAACTTTAACTCAAAATCTAAATGCTAATAATTATAATATTAGTAATGTTAATAATCTTGGAATGACTGGGGCATTTTCTGTCTCTGGAAGTCTGGCAAATGTATCATTACAAGATGGGCAAATGAATTTTACAAGTACCGCTTCTGGTAATCAAGTTAATATATTTGGTGGTGAAAATTTAACTGTTTATGATAGCACAGGAAATTATAGAGTTAAACTTCAACCACCAACTAATGGTGCACAAAATTATAATAGATTTTGTGCAGGCAATGGGGTAAATTCAGTTGTATATTTACAAGTACCAGAAAATAACCCAACTATTCAATTATCTAATCAACCTGAAACGACATATTCAAGATCAGATTTAACATCATTATATTATAATAATGGAACTATTGAAACTGCAAAATTAAATGCAACCGCTGGAACATTAACATTAAATAATGGAACTAATAATTCTGTTTTATCAACGGCGGATTTGACATTTAATAGTGTATCACTAAATAATACAACATTGCGAAATATTAAAGTTAAACAAACTAATACATCATTACAAAATATCTCGCCTGCAATATATGCCGATGGTGCCCCACCAACTGTACCAACTGCAACTATTATTAATACATATGCATTCAGTCCTGCATGGTACTTCAAGAACATAACCCCAAGTTTGAAAATTAACTGGTATTTTGGGGGGTCTTCATCAACTATGACTGTATCTCAAGTTTTGGGTTTATATATGTATTATTTTAATGGAAATACAACAAGTAATGATAATACAGCATTTTTCACAATTTATACACAAAATGATACACCAAGCCCACCAAATTGGTATAAATCAAAAAGAACCTATATTTTTACACAATCTATTACACCAATTGCAAATACAAGATATTGCATGTTTATGGATGTTAGTGGCAATTGTCCAACACCATCATATTATGGGCAAACATTAATTAATATGCAATTATCACCAGTTGGGTCATCTAATGTTGGAGCATTTGCACCTTCAGAAGTAATACTTGCATTCAGTATTGGATCTAATAGTGCAAGTGCTGTAAATTCAGTTGAATTTGCGATATCAAAGTTTGGAGTATGCACTGAAAATGGTACAAAAGAATTTGCCCTAATTCCAGTATAAAACACTTTAAAAAAAAAGCTGACTAAAAAATAAATTTAATAATAAAATAATTAGATAAATATAATAACATTTTTTTTTGAAATGGAACATTCAGAAGTTCAAAGTGTAATTTTCAAAAAGAATAAAATGGATCCAAGACAATGTGTTGACTGGTTATATGAGCATGGGCTTAAATATAATAAAATTGATGAAAAAGAGCATTATTATAGATTTAGACAAACTAATCCAAATAAATATACACATTATACAACAAAAGAAATTGACAAAAAAAAAGGAATTAAATTTATTATTGGTTGGTATCCTATATCATTTTTGGGTAAGCCATTTTTTAGAGGATAATATCAGAATTAAAGAATGGTAATTGTCTCCATTTTTTAGTTTGTCTATATTCAGCTTGATATTTTTTATATTCTTCTGGGTCATTAGTATTTTTAATAGTTTCTTTATTTTCTCTTTTTTTTGCATTTAATCTTCTTTGGTAAAATTTATTATATTCATTTACCTTATCACGATGATTAGAATTCCACTTTTTAGTTGCATTCAATCTTTGCTGTCTCAATTTTTCATACTTTTCAGCAGTTATTAATAATGCTTCTTCAAGAAAAAACTTCTCAGCATCTGTCATTTCAAAACGATTTTCCATTTTACTTTTTAAAAAACTTTACAAAAAATATAAAAATTATTTATATATATTAATATATATTTTTTTATATTTAATATAAATAAATAATTATTTAGTTCAATTTTGTTTGAATATAATCTAATTGATTATTATAATAGTCTTTATCAGTTATTGAAAACTCACCAGAATTTATTTTTTCTTCAAGTTTTACAAATCTTAAAAATGATTGCAATGTATCTTTTATATTATCTTTGATTATATCATTTGGAATAACCCCTTCTAATAAATTTTTAATACTACTAAAATATTGAATATCTCTTGAAGAATATAATTCATATGATGGCTCATAATATATACCATCTGCAATAATCATTAAATGAATAGTTTGTTTTAAAATTGGTGTTCTATCATGATCATCATTATTTGCATCCATTGTATTACAACAAATTACAGCTTTTGCTTTTACATCAACAGATGGAAAACTTGCTTTAATAATATCATATAATGTTTGAGTATTTGTCATACACATTTCTATTGTATTATTCATTTTCTGATATTCTCTCATTACTCTACAGATTTTAGAAATTTGAAAATGAAACATAATATTATATTTATGTATATAAACAATATATATTTATTTCTAATATAATGTTTGGGAGAATATTATATCATTTGGGAGAAAAAATAGTCAAATGGGAGGCAAAATATGAGTATATAATGTATATATTACAGTATTAGGCCATAATAATACAATAGAACTAATAATTTAATAATATATGACATTTTGCAAAACTTTATAAATTATAATATTTTGATGATGATAAATTTATATTTTTATATTTTATAAAATTCTATAAATATCTTGTAAAGTATATAAATATAATGTATATAGTATTATAATTGTCTAATATTGCAATATACAAATAATAATGAAATATTTTACCTCCCAAATGACTATTTTTTCTCCCAAATGATATAAAAATTTCCCAAAGATAAATTTTACTCCCAAACACTTTTTATAAATAAATAATTTTGAATTAATTAATATTATATTAGAAAAATATATTTATATAAATATATATAAATAAATATTTTTGTTATTTTCTATTTTTTAAAAATTCAAAAAAATAATGAGTCCAAAAGATTATTTGAGAAAATCGAGTTTAGTGGGTGTAAAGATGACTGAAAAATATGACATTTCAAAAATGCGAAAAATATTAGTTGCTGATTATGATGATACTATAACTGATGATCATAAATATAAAACTTTAGATAAAGATGAAGTCCCAAAGATGAATAATTATATTTTAACTTATGGGACTGATGGAGAAAAAGAAATTATTTATGATTTTGGTATTACATCTGATTGTGATTATGGTAGATTATATGCGGATAAATCATTTGGTATGTTTTGGTGTGCTGTTAAAAATACAGTTGCTGATGAGGATTATATTGATATTGATATGGTTAATAGTCAAGCAACTTTGATTTGGAATATTGCTATTAAAGATTTAAAAATGAATCCAGAAGAGTTACCACAATTACAATTATACATTACTAAAAGAGATGAATATTTAAAGAGAGTTATTGATAGATATACATGTAGTTCAAGATTAGCAAAATTATTATTTACATCTTTGATGAATGGGGGCTCATTATATGGATGGAAACTTAAAAATGATATTCAAAATAGTTTTGATATTTATGAATTAAACCAATTTAAAGCAGAAATTGTTAAAATATCTGAATTATTCTTTACAAAAAATCCAAAAGTATATTTAAAAGTTATGGAAGATAAAAAATTCGCTGAAAATGATAATAATATTCATATTAAATTATTATCAAGAGTTGTAAAAAATATTGAAGCATTATGTTTAGAAAAATTATATATTAGATGTGGTAGTCCAAAATATGGAAGTTTAGAACATGATGGAATAAGAGTTCAAAGAAGTTTATTTTCTGAGAATCCAGAAGAAGATGGTAAATTATGTTTATTTAATACTATATATGGAACTATGGCCGATATTAGAGAAGATAGTAATTTAGGATATGATATTGAATATAAAGTAAAACGACCAACTGAATTTTTAGAAATGGCAGATAAAACTGAACTTGATGGCGGATTTGAATATTTTGATACTCAATATTTTGAAACATTACAATCATATGACGATAAAAAGCCATATTTTGAAATATTTCATTTTAAAGTATATACACCATTGGCATATTATCAATTATGTTGGTCTGAACATGATTATGGAAAATTAGAATTACACGAAACCACAGATACTAAACTTGAAAAAGCACATAGAAATAAAAACTATGTAAAAATGGTAGAAGAAGAAAAAGAAAATACAAAAGGGGTAAAGGTTAAAAAAATGGTAAAAAGGAAGTATTTATTTATTAAAGCTTGGTTAGATGATGCAAAAATTAGATCATATCATAATGTTGATTTTATGCCAAGTAATAAAATTGCAAAAAAATTAACTTATTGGGATAGTGTAAGAATAAAAACATATAATACATTTTTTGGATATTCAATAAAATGCAATACACCAATACCAGAAAAAGGAAATAATTTATTAAGAATATGGTCTGATTTAGTTTTTGAACTATGCGGAGAAAATCAAAAGTTTTATGATCTATATGTTAATTCACTTGCACATAAAATTCAATATCCAGATGAAAAGCCAAAAGCAGGGGCATTTATATTTAAATCAAAACAGGGTGAAGGAAAAAACATGTCATTAGTACCATTTGAAATTCTTTTAGGTGAATATTATATTTCATCTTGTGATGAAAAAGATTTCTTTGGTGCTTATGCTGATGGATATTATAGAAAAATAATAATAAATTTAAATGAATGTCAACTTGGTAAAGAAAGTAGAGATGCACAAGGAACAATTAAAGCATTTATCACAGAAGAGTGGAAAAGTATGAATCAAAAATTTAAATTAGTTGTAAAAGTTAGAAATACAGCATTGCCTATATTTTATACAAATGAGCAACAACCATTTGCAATTGATTTTAGAAGTGGCGAAAGAAGATTAAATGTTGCAGAAGGTAGTGGCAAATATGCAGATAGAAAAAAATATGGTAAAAAGTTTTGGGGCGATATGAATACGAGATTTAGAAGTGATGAATTTATAGCAACATTTTATAATTTTCTAAATAAAAGGGATTTATCAAATGTTGATTGGTCGCAAGTAAAAACTGAAGCATATATGGATATGAGTATTAAATATCATTCATCCGATATATTATTTATTTGTGATTGGATTGAAAGAAAAATATTAGGACATAAAACAATGAATGAAATTAAAGGAACAGAAGAGCCAATACAAACAAGATATACAGTTGCAAGTGTATTTGATGATTATAAACAATTTTGTGCAGAATATAATATTAAATCTGAATATGTATTACCACAGCATAAATTTATGTCAAATTTAGTAGATTTAAAAGTTGGAATTACAAGTAAAAGAAGTTCTGTAAATGTATTTGATATGGATTTAGAAATTGTAAAAGAAAGATTATTAGAAGAGGGATTTTTAAAGAAAGATGAGAATGATAAACAAAAAGAGGATGATGAAGAAGGGGATATATCATTAGATGAAATGTATGATCTATAAAACACTTTTAAAAAAAGCTTACCAAAAATAAAATATTTATTTATTTATTTTTTTTTTCACATTTATATTAAAATATAAAATATCTATTAATATATATAATAAATTATTATTTGACAAAATGGAAAATTGTAAAAATCCAATGACAGAAGAATATAAAATTGCAAAATATGATAAACTAATGGAGCAAAGAAATAATGCGGTTAAAAAGTGGAATGCTAAAAATACAGAAAAAATGAAATCATATAAGAAAAAATATTATGATGCAAATAAAATAAAAATTATTTCAAATGTTGTTAATAGAATAAGTTCTGATCCAGAAAAATTAGAAAAATATAGAGAATATCAAAAAGAATATCAAAAAAAATATAGAGAGAGAATTAAGAATGAAATTGCTAAAAATGAGAATGATAGTGTTGAAAAAGTTGATTAATAATTATCAATTAATTAAATAAATTAAATATTTTATATATATATTTATATAACATAACATAAATTTTACATACAATTTTTTTCTAAAAGTAATTTTTAAAAATGCCAGCAAAAGGTATCACAAAAGCAGATTTAATGCATGCATTGAATATTCTATCTCCAGTATCAAATATTTCATCAAGAACTCCAGGTATTGGACATCTTTTTGGAAAAGGTGCAATGACTCGTGCAATGCCTAGAAAAGGTGCTATGCCAAGAGCTGGATTTTCTCCATTTCAACATGACATGGCAAGCCGTCAACATTATGGCGGTTTAATGGGCTTTGGCTCTGGTGGATTGCTAATAGGTGGCAAAAAAAGAGCACCAGCTAAAAAAGCACCAAGAAAAACTATTGGCCATGCTAGAAATCAAGCAAGAGGTGCAATTGTTCGTCAAGTAATGATGCAACATGGTTTATCATTGCCACAGGCAAGCCACTATATTAAAATGCATAATATTGCATATTAAATGTCATTTTCCTATGACGGTAAAAAGTGTATTAATAATAAATTAAATTTGTTTTTTTTTAATTATATATAATAGTAAATTAATTAGTTTTTTTTGGTCAGCTTTTTTAAAAGTGTTTGGTAAAAGCAAAATGCCAAAAACATTAAGTGATTTAATAATGCAAGAAAGTATGACTCCAAGGGGTGGAAAATCCATATTTACGACAATTCCACGAAATACACCACCACTCAAAAAACAAACCAAAAAAGGAAAATTTTATATCCCAGATAATATATTAAATGATCTTAATAAAAAAGTTGATTATAAGAAAAAATATGAAGATGAATTATACCGTACATTATATGAAGCGAGAGCACCAAAGCCACCATCATATTTAAGAGAATTACCAAGATATGAACCAGTTAAATTAGAAAAATTTACATCTGCCACTGGAAGAACCGGATATGCACCAATTCTTGACTCAACTGGAGAACTTGCCAGAGCATCAACTGGATTTAGGCAATCAACAGGAGTTGAGCAATTATATAGAACAGCACAAAGGCCAAGGCAAAATAACTTTACTGAAACCGTACGAATTGAATCATTGCCATCATCTGTATCAAGTAGATCTAGACAACCAAGACTAGCAATTGGTGATAGATCAAGACTCGCACTTGGTTATGAGCCATCGACAGCCTCAGAAAGTGTTGAAGATTTAGGATATGCACACGAATACTATCCAGATTCACCAGAGCCTTCAGAATATGGAGAATCTGGAGTATTTGATTTTGAAGGTAGAAGGGGGAGAGATGTTAGAGGTCAATTTGGTAGTAACCCTCCAAGTGTAGTTTCAACTACAAGAAGAGATGCTCAAGGTCGATTTATTAGTAGAAAGTCTAGTGCATATGATACCCCATCATTTGGGTCAACATATTCTCAATCCGATATTGGCGATCCTATATTAAGTGCTATGGCTCAATCTAAAATTAATGCAACACCATTATCAGATGCAGAAGTATTTGGTCTTAGTGGTCAAGATATATTTGGCCGTGACCCAATGTATACAGATGCGATTAATTTTGAAGAATAGGATGTGGGGCGAAATCCCCCCCAAAATCTAACACCATGGCAAGCAGAAGAATATGAAGAAGTAGTATTTCAACCCCAAGAAGGTTTTACTGGAAACGGTCTAAATCGTGGTGGGAAAATATCTGTAGGAAATTTAAATAAATTTTTTAAATCATCATATGCAATAGCAAATAAAAAAAATCCACCAGCAACAATAGATACTTATGATTTAGATTCAGATTTAACAAATAAATATGGTTCTGTATATTATGACCCAGATAAAAATCATGCAGTATTAACTCATACTGGTACTTATTCTGGTGCCGATTGGTACAATAACGGTATGTATGCATTAGGGTTATATAAGTATACTGATAGATATAAACAAGGTAAAAAATTGCAAGATGCAACCCATAATAAATATGGAGCAGAAAATGTATCAACTCTTGCTCATAGTCAAGGAAGTGTAAATGCAAGAGCACATGGTCAAAATAGTAAAGAAATAATAAATTTAAATCCAGCATATAAAGGAGAAAGACCATTGCAAAATGAATATAATATTAGATCATCTGGCGATATTGTATCTGTTGGATTACATGGTACAAATAGAGGACATGACACATTAATACCTGCGGAAAGTTTAAATCCATTAACTGAACATAATATAGATATTTTAGATAGGCTTGATCCAAATCAAATGATTGGTGGAAAACAATATAAAAAATTGTCCAAAAAGAAAATAATAAAAAAATCAAGAAGAAAATATAATTAATAATTAATTTAAAATTTATTACCATATTAATATACACATAAAAAATATTTTTTTAGCTTTTGAAATAATTTAAAAAATGAGTTCAATTTCTGGAACATATCCAATTAATGTTGGTGCTATTAAAGGGACTACAATTACTGGATCAAGTATTACAGCAACTGCTGGATTTACATCAAGTGGTGGGGCTATGTCTTTTGCGAATATGGGCAATCAAGGTGCTGGATCATATAATACAGACGGTACATTAAGTTTTGCTCACAATCTTTCTAATGGGCAAGATGAGTTTGATATTATAGCAATAAATAGTTTGACCACTCAAGGTTTGGCAATTTATATTGGTGATGCAACTACCCCAGTGACTAATGCAACAGTTCCACCATTAAGAATTTATATAAGTGGTATTAGACCAACTGCGATTTATGATTCTACTAACTCAGCTGGCAATGCTGGACAAGTTTTAAGTGCTGGGGGTGCTGGTGGAAGCTTACTTTGGATAGACCCAGCATAAGTAATAAAACTTAATAATTAATAATTAATTTAAAATTTATTATGATATTAATATATACATAAAAAATATTTTTTAAGCTTTTGAAATACTTTAAAAAATGAGTTCAATTTCTGGAACATATCCAATTAGTGTTGGTGGGTTGAGTTTTTCAAGTGCTCTTGCTAATGATTCATTTGCATCTATTCAAGTTGTTAGAATTACTGATTTAAACCCTACCGCATTTACAGCAGTTCCTGCCAGTTCTGGTGTTGGTGATGTTGCTGGAGTATTTTTTCAATATAGAAATTATCAATATTCAAATCTTGCAACTCCTCCACCATTTGGTAATATTACTGCAATTGGTAATTGCAGTGCTACAACTGATGGTATTCTTCTTGTTAATTATGCCAATCCATTAGTTGCATCTAATGGGCTTGCTGGATATTGCGATATTGAGATAGCAGTTACGAATACATCAAATGCTGATATAACCCCTACCAATTTTAATGTCGTTCTTTTTGTAATACCAGCATAAATAAAACAAAAAAAAATAAAAATAATATAATATAAGACATTACATAGTTATCTATAAATATGGTTGAATTATCAGAGATATTCTGGACATTTGTTATTACAAGTATTATAGCATTTATATTAGCAATGGCAAGAATGGCATATCGTTCTAAGTGCGAAACGGTGGAATGTTGCGGATGTATAAAAATACAAAGAAATATAGCATTAGAAGTAGAATTAGATGAACGAACCCCACCAAGTCCCAGAGCGAATGAAAGTCAACGAGATAATAATGCATGATCAATTTTAAATTTTAATTTTTTTATATATATAAATATAACAATAAAAAAAATGAGTAATATACTAAAGTATAAAAAAAGGGCAAGACATAATATTGATTTATTAGAAAAAGCAGATGCAATAGCATTATCACATCTATCAAAAAAAGTATTAAAGCCAGAATATAGAAAGGTATTAACCAGTCAAGATAATGATCTTAAATATTATTTAAATACATATAAAGATGCGAATGCTTTGCCAATGCGGATTGTAAATCAATACTTATATCCTAAATATTTTCATTATACCGTAAATAGTAAAAAAAATGGACTAACACAAAAAAGAACACGATTAGATGGCAAAATGTTTGCAAAATTTATGCAAAATAATACTAAGCGAGAAATGGCAAAAGCCCAAGGAATACCAATTGATAAAATAATAAGAAAAAAAAAGCAATCAATACGAGAGAATGATTTCAATTTATATGGGTTATATGGTATTAAAGAAGATAAATATGCAAGAGGAAAAAACCCAGCATCATTGGCAAATTTAAAACAGTATAGATAAAGGGCGAAATTTAAGATATATATTAATATTTATTTTTTTTTTGAATACATGGGGCGAAATTTATGACGTATATATAGTATAATTTATTTAGATGTTTCATACTTATTTATCTTTATTTAGATATTTACAGTATAATATCTAATATTACATTTGAGTTATGAAATATCTAAATAATTAAGATATTAAATAGATAATAGTCATTAAAAATTTATAAATTTTTCATTGTATATATCATATAATATTTAGATTTTTCATATCATTTATATAATATTAGATTTTTCATATTGAATATATAACTTTATATGTTTACCGTAAATATCTAATTTGCCCATTCAAAAAAAATATTAATATATATCAATATTAAATTTCGCCCATTTTAGATATCTTTTAAATCTTTAATTGATTTTTTATCATCAAATTTTACATATTGATTTTCTATAACACCAGAAGAAGTCCCCATTGCATGTGCCGTTTCTTGCAACTCATTCATTGGAGCTTTAAATTTATCCGTTAGATAAATATTTCTCAACATAGATACACCTATTTTTTTATTAAATATTTTATTTAGTATTCGTGTTATATCATTTACTTTGTCTAATGGCTCACCATTATAATGAACTAATAGAAATGGATTTTTATTTTTTTTCAATGGGTGTAATTTTACATATAATTTTAGCAATTCTAATAATTCTGGAGATATTGGAATTTCTTGACAGTTATAAGTCCCAGATGTTTTATAATTATAGAATACAAATTTATCTTTGTCCATATAATTAAAGTCTTTAAAATTTTCACCTAAATCTTTTGGGGCATTTAAATAAATCATTGCTTGCATATCACGATTGCGACGAGGTGGATTTAAAGTATATAAACTGAGAATAATAAAATGCAATATATCATTCCATTGTGTTGCATTTACTTTTTTTAATTGTAATAGTGGAAATGCAACATCATATAAATTTTGCCATACTTGCATGACATCATCTTGAGAAATCCAATTTTTTTCTTGTGTTTCTGATTTTGTATTATTAACTTTTAAATCTTTATTCATTTGCATCATTAAATTATAATAATATTTATTGATCATATCAAACCCTTTTAATCCTTTTATTGTGCTAACAATTGAGATTAAATATGATCTCTGTGAGTTTGGCTTTAGATGCGATATTTTTTGTAATATATTATCTGTCTTTTTTAGAAAATTATAATTTTTAATTTCCTTATTGTCATTTAATCTTAGCAGATTTTTTTTATATGTTTCTTTTGTTGATTCTGTTTGTGTTCTTCCTGACATCTTATACTTTTAAAAAAAATATGAGCAAAAAAATAATGATTATATATATATTATATATTATAATATATTTACATTTAAATATTTCAAAAAAAAAAATAATTTATTTCATTTATTAAATACGATTAATATAATTAATTGCTATAGCCATTAAACCAGTTCTAATATGCAATGGCTTCTTTGAAAATTCATTACAAAATATAGTTAAGATATTTTTTATTAGTCTATTTTTTTTATATGTTTTTAAATTAACTGCATTTTGTGGATTATAGCATATCAGAATATTAGATACACCACACATATTAGTTTTTGTTAATTTTAGAAATCTTGGAATAAATGATAATGGAATACCATGATCAACTCCCATATATTCTTTTATCATTTGCCAAATATCATCTATAAAATCATATCTTTTTACAATGCTCATTCCTGCAATAGTATAATTTTGATATACTGTTATTTGTGCCATCTTAAAAAGTTAGTATTAATATAAATCAAAATTTTTTATTATCTATATACATATATTTTTATTTGTTTAATATGAAATTTTTATTTATTTATTTTTAGTGTTTTAAAAATATCCTTTTAGAAGACCACGAACTTTACCTCTATGCATTTTTCCAGACCCATTAATTTGTGCAACTGCCTTATTAGTTAATGCCCCAAGAATTGGTTTACTAACTGGTGAAATATAATTAGCAAATGAACTCATATCATGCTTGAAATCATTCCAACTATATTTTCCTCCAGAATATCCAGATTGTCTTGATTTTGCACGGATAATATCTTCTTCTATAACTGGCATGTCTCCAGCATTTAACATCTCACGAGTAATTGATCCAACATGTTGATCAATATTTCCAGAACCAGCAGTGGTAATCCAACCATCTGTAAGTGCAACAACACGAAGAATACAACCAGACGGATAATTTAGCCCAGTAGTATTAGTAACAGTAACATTACCGCCAAAATTTGAAGGGTATACCATACCAGCACAAGTAGTAGTTGGGAGTCCCAAATCCTGTGCCGTGTTTAATATCAAAACCCCACCCCCATAATTTCCATATGGAACACCTACACTGCTATTAACTTGTGCACCAATCCAACGAGGATAATCAACATTTGAGCCATTCTTTTTAGAAATTGACCACAATTGAAATTGTGATGCTTGCCCCAATAAACCCTGCTTTTCTCCAAATTGGATATTAACATTTGATATTGGGAAAAAGAAATCGGAACATGATATAGCTGTACTATTTATAGTTGGTAATAGTGCACCAGTGGCAGTGTCATTTGCGGGTCCGCTCATTGGGATAGCAAAAACCAAAATTGTATTTGGGATAATTCCTAATGTTAAAGTATTAAGTGGTACTTGGACACTAGAACCTGATGCGAGTGCACCAATTTGAGTATCACTGCTTTGAATGAATGTATAATTATATGATGATGGGCGAGTGGCATTTGAAATAGAATCCTCAAATGGTGCAACAAATTCACATAATATTTGTTGTGCTCTACTCCATGTATAAGAAACATTAGTAACAGTAGTACCAGTGGGAACTGCATACGATAAAAATCTTGATGCAATATTTGAAAATGCGACAGTTACAACCACATTTGATAAATTAAAAATTGCTTTTCTTGGATCAGCTAGTCCTTCATATGTAAAAGGTGATGCAATTAATGCTTCTGTTACCTCTACATCAAATGTCAAAGATGTACCATCGGCACTATATACAAAATTACTCATTTGTTTAGTTCTTACCGTATTAATATTATTTGATGTTTGCTCATCAAAGCCTGGAGCAAATGGAGAACTAGCCAAACCGACAACACTAGAATATAAGGCCATAGTATCGACGGCACTAGCAGTTCCACTTTGATTTTGTCTTTGTGCATAACTATCATTATTATATTGTAAAAATGCACTTGTAAATAAGTTTGGCACCATTTGGACACCTCCTGTCCCCATTTGTATGTTGAGTGAACTAATAGATTGATTTACAGGCATAGCCCTCAATGCTATTCTATTTGCATTCTGAAAATTAGTAAGTGCGGTTCCAGTAAGGGTAAATTGTAGTTTGCAATTAAGCATCAATTGTCTAGATAAACCCATGCCATTAGTTACTGGGATCAATATTGAAATATTGTCTGATGAATTTGGGGCTTGTAGGGTTTGGTACTGGACGGATGCGGTAGACTCGAAAATTACCATGGTTGGGGTATCCATGTTAATACGAGCATCGACGGCTTTTACAAAATTCATTTTAGATTTAGTTGATTTAAATAAATTTAAAAAATATATTTGAACAAAATTAAAGTATTATATTTAATAAAAAAAAGAAAACTATAATTTAATTAAATATTAATGTTTTATTTACACGAAATTATTTTTATATATTTTTTGGCCAGCTTTTTGGAGTTCGAAGAGGCGAAGCATCGTAGAACGGTAAAAAGTGTTTTATAGGTGGCCTTGTTCAATTATGGATTTATGAACAAATGTTAATTTTAATGATGAATTTCTTAATCCAATTGTTTCTAATGGAAATATATTTCCTTGCAAATTTTGCCAAAATACACCAACACTAAAACTTGAAAGTTGCTGTGTCCCACCTAGTTTAATTGGTGCTGAGAATAAATCACTAGTTGCACTATATGAAATAGGCTGTTGAAATGCTGAAGATCCACCAGAACTATAATTTACTAAATAATCAATTAATAACGGTGATGATTGATTATTAGTAACAAGATTTGCTAAATTTAATGGTAAGTCTGTAAGGGTTGGGTATGCTATTGGCAATGATGATGTAACTATAATTCTATTTAATGCAACAAAACACCATGGGCTTGATATATCCTGTAACATTTGTAACATTACTGTTGTAGAATCTGGTGGAGTAAATACTGGTGGCGATTCTTGTGGGGTATAATTATTGCCATCATTTCTAAGTGTTAACAGTACATCTTGCCCAGTTGTAGTATTTGTACTATTAGTCTCTGTATATAATAGCCAACCTAATAAAAATGGTTTAAATTCAGTATTAAAATATATACTTACAACATCTGAACCGGTTGACTGATCATATTGAGATAATGGATAACAATTCATTGTAAATAATGCAGTGGTATCATCCCATGTCATATATGGTGGGTTTGCATCTAAATCATAACCAGCTCCTAAATTAGTTTTTAACTGAGTATATGCAGTTGCTAGTGCAGTATTTACCATTTGTGTAATTGTAGTATATGAAAATACATCACCCCAACCATTTGTTGGTTGTGTAGTAACTGAAGCTGGTGGTGCTGAAACGGTTGCATCACTATTTATAACTTGCATGTAAACTTGTCCAGATGATATACCATTATATACTAAATTTACACTATAAATTGTATTTAATCCATTATTATTTGGAGAAGTTGTATTTAATTGTGGTTGCCATAATGGGATTCTCTGAGTTGCAACTAGTAACCTAGTAATACTTACAAAATATTCTGATGGATTTGAAAGTATGGGACTAGATCTATTTACAAATTTACTAATTGTTGATAGTCCAGATGTTAATGTGGCTAAATTTACCTCTAAAGAAAATACTGGCGGTGGGTCTATTATATTTGCAGTATTTGACATTGGAGCGAGAGACATTTTCAAAAGGTATTTATTAAAACGGACAAATTCAATAAATTTAATTTTCCAATTTTCTATTTTTTAAATAATATATTTATATAATAATATATATATTAATATATAAATATATTATTATTTACCAGAAACTTTTTTAAAAATGTTAGTATTAGAGAGACTAGGAGCTAGGCCAAGAGGTGGAAAGGGCAAAAAAGCAGAGCCAGTTGGTTATCCAGTTGCAGTTGTAAATGATAAAACAACTAATAAACCAATTGGATTTCTTAAAATTGTAGAAGATGGCCATGAAGATGGAGAAGAATTAATTGAATTACCAGATAATTTAGAATTTCAATTATGCCCAGAAACAAGAGAAAATCTTGTATCAATTAATTTTATTACTGGTGGTGCAGGAAGTGGAAAATCAACAATAGCGAGTCAATTTATGAAAAACTTTGATAATATGTATGATGTTGAACCACAATATAAAATTATTATTTCATCAGATGATATTGATGATCCAGCATTTGCAGATATACCACATACTAGAATTGTAATCGATGATGAATTTGCAGAAAATCCACCAACATTAGAACAATTAACCAACCCTAATGGTTTTTCTTGCATAATTTTTGATGATTGTGAGGGTGTTACAAATCCAAAAAAATTAAAAGCATTAGAAAATGTTGTAGATAGTGTTCTTACTATGGGCAGAAAAAGAGGCATTCATTGTGGTGGTTTTATTAGTCATAGAAGTGCTAATGGTAAACAAACTAAAATGATATTAACAGAATTAAATGGTATTGTATGGTTTCCAAAAATTAGTTCAAGTCGTAATTTAACTTATTGCTTAGAAAAACATTTAGGAGTTCCAGCAGAATTAAGAAATTATTTAAAAAATAGTGATTGGGGAAGATGGTGTTATTTACGAACTAGTAGCCCACAAATTTTAATGGGTTCAAATAGATGTGCTATATATAATCATGATGATTTGGCGAGTGCATTAAAAAAGAAATCTTTGATTGATAAGAAAAGAAATACTATTGAAGCAGAGCATATGTTAGGTATTAGATAATCATATTAAAAAATAAAAGATATAGATATATAAAAATAAGATATTATAAGATGCCAAAAATTGCCATTGATTATTCTAAAACTATTATTTATAAAATTGTCTGTAATGATTTAACTATTACAGATTTATATGTTGGGTCAACCACAAGTTTTACTAAAAGAAAAAATCAACATAGATATAGTTGTAATAGGTGTGAAAATAAAGCCTATCATTATAATATATATAAAATAATTAGAGATAATGGTGGATGGGATAATTGGTCAATGATTCAAATTGAAGAATATCCATGTGCAAATGGTAATGAATCAAGATCAAGAGAAAGATATTGGATTGAAGAATTAAATGCAAAAATAAATGTAGTAATACCAACAAGAACCCCAGAAGAATATATTGAAGATAATAAAGAAAAAATTAAAGAACAAAAAAAAATATATAGAGAAAATACTAAAGACCATAAAAAAGAAATAGATAAAATATATTACAATACTAATAGAGATAAACTTATAAAATATGCTAATGATTATAGAGAAAATAATGTAGAAAAAAAAATAGAAACTAATAAAAAATATAGAGAAACAAATAAAGATGAGATTAATAAAAAACAAAAAGAAAATTATAAAATAAATAAAGAAAAATATAAAGATAAAATTAAAGAATACAGAGAAAAAAATAAAGATGAAATTAATATAAAACAAAGAGAATTGAGGGCAAAACAA
>Ga0214919_10005239_pt1 | contig 18503 bp, 12 predicted proteins | sample LL1503_MetaG_FD_177994 | JGI IMG/M metagenome (GOLD analysis project Ga0214919, IMG submission 177994) | Freshwater microbial communities from Lake Lanier, Atlanta, Georgia, United States - LL-1503 | ecosystem: Environmental > Aquatic > Freshwater > Lake | place: USA: Georgia | collected...
TATTCTCATTATAATATTTACCCATTATATAATAAGCTTCGGCTCTGTCTTGTATAGTATTAATTGCCTTTTTAATAACATTTTCAACTTCCTCTGGACTAGACTTTAATCTAATTAAACATTTTGCAATAGATATATATGATATATAAACTTCTTCTATCCAAGTATCTTTTAGTTTTGTATATAAAGAATACCACTGTATGGCTTCTGAAAAATGATCAGAATCCATATAACTTTGAGCAGTATAAAATACAGAGCGTTTATTAAGACCATCAGGGTCATCATATAACGTATTAAAGAATTGTTCTTTTAATCTATTTGCATCTTTTAAATATTTTAAAGGATCGAAACTTCTACTACCGGTGTCTCTAGAATGAACATATACTTTGTCGGATACTAATTCAGAACCGACCGAGTAGTTTTCCTTATCTAAGCAACGTACTATTGTATGTGCAACACTGCACCATTTCCATTTTAATGTGTTCCTCCACATTATAATACAACTATACGTAAGGGAGTGTCTTTTAGTTGTTAAATGGTATGCGTCATATGTAGAATCAACGTCAAAGTTAAAATCACCGACAAGTAAATCATCAGCATCAATATGAAGAATATAATCACTTTTTTTATAGCATTTTTCAAACATTTTGGTTTTGTTATAATCGAACCCTTTCCATTCTTCACAATATAGTTCACCTGGTATTCCCTTTTCCTTGAAAAAATCAGTTATTATATTACAAGTATTATCAGTAGAACCGGTATCATGAACAACCCAAGTATCAATATATTTATAAACACTTTCTAGTGTATCTCTTATACAATGTTCCTCATTTTTACACATTGTAGCAAAACAAATGGTAGGTTTTTTATTGTTGTTTTGTGTTTGTGTTTGTGTATTTTTTTCCGGAATACTAAAAAACATTTTATATAATTGTATATAATAAGGTCTTTATTATGTTTTACGTATTTTTAATATAAATTTGAAAAACAAAACCATCATAAATAATTATATATATTTAAATTTATTATTTAAATATAATTTATTTGATAGTTTATTATGAATATAATTGAGAAAAGGATTGAAAACAATATTCTTCTGGATAATGATACAAATGATGATACAAATGATAATAGTACAAATAATAATACAAATAATTCTTCGAAACTTGAAGATAAACTTGGTCCAAATACCAAATTATTTTATCATACGTTAAAACGTGGTCCTAATTGTGGACTAATTGTAGTGGATAATTTTTATAATAATGCGATGAATACTAGAAATTTTATTTTGAGTCAAGAGTTTTCTGTAAAGGGTAATTTTCCTGGAAACAGAACAGTTTCTTATGCGACTGAAGAACTAAAAGAAATTATTCAGAAATTTGTTGAGCCATTTGCCGGAAAAATTACCGAATTTCCTTGTCCAAAGTCAGATAATTCAAATGCATCAGAAATTTATAATGGGGCTTTTCAGTACACAACTTCTAGGGATAGATCTTGGATCCATACAGATAAATGGAATAATTGGGCTGGTGTATTATTTATGACGCCAGATGCTCCTCTAACATCAGGAACTGCATTTTATAGATTTAAGGATGGAGCAATGTGCGAAGAAGACGGTAAATTCTTGGGCAACCAAGACGAAGTCGATAAGTTTAGCCAAGATTTAACAAAGTGGGAGTTGGTAGATCGGGTGGGAAACGTATTTAATCGGCTAATATTGTTTAATGCATATAGATATCATATGTCCCAAGATTATTTTGGAGATACTAAAGAAAATGGTAGGCTATTTCAGGTGTTTTTCTTCTCTACTGAAAAGAAATAATGAATAATTACAAATTATTTTATATAATTATTTGTGATTATTTTGTTTATAATAGGATTTTATGTATTTTTATTATTTGGTTATTATTAACTGAATTTCAGGCTCTCTATATGATTCAAACTTGTAATTAATTATCTTATATCCCATTTTTCGTATAGTATTACAAATAGTATATCCCTTATCATTCATATGTAATCCTAAAGGAATTACGCCACAATGTATTTTAAATCGATGCTCGTCTAACGGATCAGCTGCCCCATAATCAGGATAAGGTAAAATTAATATAAATATCCCATTGTCTTTTAATTTTGACATTATATTACGAATAGTATATTCTGGATTTAGTACGTGTTCAATTGTATGACTTGAATATATACAATCATAATTGTCTCCTATTTCAAATGGACCACAACATATATCGCATTCATATATAGTGTATCCGTATTGTTTGGCAAAATTAATTTTATCTTTGCATACTTCGACACCATATACGTTATTGAACCCCATTTCCTTAAATTTTTGTAGACCTTGACCATCACCGCAACATATATCCAATATCTTAATATTTCTGTCCATAATATTAAAATTTTCTCCAACACATTTTTTTTGACCATTCATCCATGCGTTGTTATCTTTTTCAAACGAAAGACCTAATTTTGTTTGCCAATTAATATAATCCTCGTAGTTTTTAAACCTGCAAGTATTATCTCTAGAATTAGAATAATTTATTAAAATAGATTTTATATCATTTGTATAATATTTTCTTAAATAAACGTCATAAGATGGCGGTAAATTATCATTATCTTCAATATTAATATCATATATTTTAATATCTCTATCAAACAAGTCCTGTTTATTTTTTATGCGATTTTGTATTTTTTCTTGATTTGTAAATAATTCAAGGTTTAATTCTTGATGAGAGAAATTTTCAATCTTATTTTTTATAAAATTGTTGTCACCAAAATAACTTAAATGCCATCCACCGTTGTTAATAATTGGACAACTATAAAATCGTATATTCTCACAGTCAATATTAAGTTGATTATATTTTTCAAAAGTGAGTATCTTAGAATGATTCCATTTATGGTCCATTTTACAATTTAAATTATAATAGTAAAAATCCATTTGAAGTATATTGATAGATACTGCAATATCATTATTTTTAATTTGTGTTAGTATGTTTGGATTGGGTATTTCATCCAAATCCAGTATAGTAATAATATCTTTACTATTAAGATTCAACTTATCTATTCCCCTTGAAATGCAATTACGCTGAAATTTTTCATTATTCCATTGTTCTCCATTTTTTAAATCTATATTTGGATGTTTGTGTGGAAAATTATCAACAATTATATGAATAATTTTGTCATTGAATTTTTCAAATAAATGTTTATTTTCTTGGTAAAATAATGGTTTTTCTTTACCTACAAAAGTATGAGTTGATTCTACTAATACAAAATAATCAACTACTGTATTCAATAAATTTAACCTGTATGTTAATAAATCTAATTCGTTATAAAATATAAAGCAATCTATTATTTGGGTTTTAATGTTCGGTTTATTTTTATCAATACATAACACAATATCATCGTACCGATTTTTAATGTGTCTTAAATCGTATGTAAATATATATTGTTTTAACTCATTGGGAACACACTCAGATAAGATAGGTAACCAATTTATATCTGGAATATCTTCTATAATTAAAACACCATTATCAGTTAAAAGATTACTATAATTTTGTATGAATATTTTCATACTTTCTAATGTATGTGGTCCGTCATCAAGTATAAAATCAAACTGTTTTTTGTTTGTAAATAATCTGTTTATATTATTTATATCATATCCATCTATTGATGTATATAAATTAATTCTATCATTATTTAAAAGGTTTTGTTCCCACCATTTGCTATCCCATCCATATTTATATGTATTTATATTTACTATATCTACAGCATAAATATTTGCATTTTTGAAATAATCGTGCCATAATTTAATGCTACCACCGTTACATACCGCATTTCCTTCCCCAATACCAATTTCTAATACATTACCGAATGTATCTTTTAATCTATGTAATATTTTTTCATATAAATTTAAATATGAATGTCTTGTATTTTTATCGGTTCTACTATTATCAACTAATTCTATAAGTAAGTTATTTCTATACAATTTTTTTGGATATGGTAAGAGATAATGGTTAATATGAGAATTAAATATTGTATGATAAAGTGGTCCACTTTTAAATAACCAAAACTCAGCGGATTGTCTGTCTTTCAGACTTTCATTTATTTTTTGATTCTTTTTTAAGTAATTAGTATTTGCCCACCAAAAATTGCCACTAAAAATTGGAGGAATTCCCGTTTTTTCGTCACACCAATAATTACAACCAACTGTGTCATATTGTTCATTTAATTTTGCAATACACTCTTTATGTTTATCAAGTAAAAAATATAACATTAGATCAATCCAGTCATTTTCTTTTTCATCCATCACATTATATCTAATGCCTTTAGTGTGAATATATAAAATATTGCAATCATTATTATTATAAGAAAAATCAACTATTTTATTTATTGTAGGAGCCTCGTATAAATGCGGGTCATTACTATAATTTGTTAAAATATATTTCTCCCCATAATTATTTTCAATAGGAATACCTATATTATTAATATAAATTTTCTCAAGAATGTTAATACACTTACTTTCTTCTATTCTTTTAATTAAATATTCTAGTCTTCCTGTTCCAACATTTTCAAGATTACAACTATGAATGAAACAATAATTTTTTTTCTCAATATTAGTATTAGTATTAGTATTAGTATTAGTATTAGTATTAGTATTAGTATTAGTATTATTATCATCATTTGAAAGTGAGAATCTATCCATATTTTTTAATTTTAACCATTCTAAATTGTTATAAGTATTTATATTAAAAAACTCGTCGTATTTAATTAATTTTAACTTTTCTTTATTTTTATTTATAAATTCTTCATCTAAATATAAACAATTTTCTGATAATATTTTATATCCTGCTGCTAATAATCTATCACATCTTAAATGTTCAAAAATCATACTTACATCATCGTTCAAGTTTCCGTGAATATTTAATATTATTTTACATTTAGCTAATTCATTGTCTCTATCATTATTCCATCCTTCAATAATATTCACAGAAAAATGATTACTTTTCAGAAAATTAACTACTTGTTGTCTTCTAGGAGAAACATAACCACCTGATGCTTTTATTGTACCAAAATCAAAGACCTTTTCTGTATTTTCATTTACTTTTTGCAACTGTAATAATTCTGATGAGCTACAAATGTACGGTAAATAAGTTTTATATTTAAAATCAACCCCATTTTCAGTTAATATATGTAAATTACTTTCACTGTAATCATAATAGCCTAAACCCAAGTCATTATATAACTGTTGAATGTTTTTGATACTTTGTAATCTATAAGGAATATTCAACGGTTCTGTATTTAATAAACTAAAATCAGTATTTGGAAGCTGTTCAAAAATACTTGTATCAAATACTTCATATACAAATGTTGTTTTGTATGGAAGTTCAGCTAAAATAGTATTTTTATTTGTCGTTAAATAAATACAATAGTCGGTATAAATATTATTCAAATTATCAATATATTGTTGAACCATTTTTGTTTCAAAATTAGGAGAACAATAAAAATACCATTTCTGTTTATTCAATCTTAAAACACTAAGCCATTTTGTAAATCTGTTTTCCCAAGAACAAGTTTCAGCATATTCTCTGCCATTTTTTCTCAAACATCTCTTTTTTGCAACAGTTAAACTAACAATTGCTTCAATTTCTGAACCAGGTTTTATTTGAATGCCGTAATCACCTACCGTGTCTATAAGTCCAGCAACCGGATAATATAAACATATTACTTCTGACATTAGCATTTCTAACGCAGTTATACATGATGTCTCAGGCCAGTTAGTAGGATATAACCAAAATTCTGCTGTACTCATTTCTAAATATAACTGTTCAACGTTCAATTTACCTAAATAATGAATACTAGGATTTTCATCAATAACAGTTTTCATTGAGAGTTCTTCTGGATTAGATGGGAATGATCCATATGTTGAAATAACCAGTGTAGCATCTGGTATCTTTTCTATGATCTGAGGCCATAATTTTAGTAAAACATTTAGGCCTCTATCAGGTCTTGATGAATAAATGAATTTATTTTTAATTTTATTGTTAGTATCTATAGTAGAAAAACTCTCTAAATCTAGTCCATTGTTTATCAAACTTATTTTATTGTTTAGTTCAGGATATTTATCTAAAAATAAAGCTTTATGCCATTCAGTTAAACATATGCATCCATTTATATAATTATTCCATTTTTTCAAAATCTGATTATCATTTAAATTGGAACCATAAGGCAACAATACAGTATCATGTGCCCAAATAAAAGATTGAAAAAATGAACACGTTTGGAACATTTCATAGAAACCAATATACCTAGATACTATTAATGTATGAAAAGGAGTTCTCTCAATTAAGTTTGTTAGTTGGTCTAGGTGTATATATTGAATATTTTCAATTATTTCATTTTTAACATGTCCACTAATAAATATATTGTAATCTTTTGGAAAGCAATTACTAATATATGCTACTGCTTTTTCTGAACCACCTAATGCGTTATTTAACATATATGTATAGTTCCATTCTATATCTAAAAATCCAGTGTAAATTAATATATTCTTTGAATTAACGCATTCATCTTTTGAAAATCTTTTGGGTTTAACAGTTGCTTCTGTAATAATATATTTGTCTACATAGATACCGTATTTTGTATATTCATCTTTAGTTAAAAAGTCAAAAGATTGTATTTTAACCCCATTTACAAATAAAAAATTAATATAATCATTCGCTAAGGCAACAAAATGTGTATTATCTTTTGGAATGTGCTGAAGAAAAAAGTGTAAATTGTATAACAAATTTTTAATATACCATTCATCAAACATTGGTTGTTTTTTGATAAATATAATTTCATACATTCTTATAACACATTTAAAATCTTGAACTTTATCAGCAATTAGAATCATATAATATGGAACAAAGAAGTTATACTTGTCTGGAATAGTAAATAATTTTCTTGACATATCTGCAAACAAATATCTATTTTCAAAAAAGTCCTTTACGTTTGTATAATAGCTGTAAGCTATTTGGTGTATATTTTCACAACAATAATGAACTAACAAAGGATACAAACATTCAACTCTTTCTTTATCGTATGAGAAAGCTTTAACTAAATAAAAAAATCCATTTTGTTCTTGATTTAACGCTTTATAACAATCATAAATATATAAACAAGATGTGTATTTTTCTTGATCCCATTGGTTTTCTTGGCTTAGTGTAATCTTATACCATTTAATAGCATCTTCAAATTGATTACAATCTTTATAACTATTCCCACAATAATAAGAATAACGATGAAATAAATTATCATTATTTTTTAAGGCCTCTGCGTGTGCTTTTTCAAGAATAAGAGCATCCTTTAAGTATTTATTTGGGTCCATACTTCTACTTCCAGATCTACCAGATACAACATAATAATCACCATCAATCGTGGTAGATCTGGTTGGCCCATCTATGCATGTAATGAATTCATGAATAACCGATAAGAATTTATATTTTTTATGGTTGTTAATTAATAAAACTCTTGTATAGCTTGTTCCTGATGCAGAACCAAACTTCATAAGATAATCATCATATAAAACTTCAGTCGGCATTATAAAATTACCAACTATTTCATCATCTGCGTCAAAAATCAACAATAAATCCGTTTTTCCGTATGCTCGTTCAAGAGCCAATGTTCTATTATGCGCAAAGTCAGTCCATTCATCGTAATATAATTCGCCTTTAATACCCATTTTTTCGAAAAAATTAGTTATAATTTGTGGAGTATTGTCTGTTGAACCAGTATCACAAATAACCCAATAGTCGAAATTTATTTTTTTACAAAGTTTCTCCAAGGTATTTTCAATAATATGAGATTCATTCTTAACTATCATATTTAAACAAATAGTTGCATTTTTCTCCCGAATAATTAACTCCATATAAATACTTAAATGTCCTATATTTAACTATTTATTTATTTATTTATTAATTTATTTACTATTTAATAAAACTAAATAATCATTAAAATGTTCAAAATAATTGTAATTGTTTAAGTCTTCATAACTAACAACCACATTAAATTTTTCCTTTATTTGTAGTATAGTTATTCCTCTATAATTTATATTATGGAAATAATTTAATTGTATTTTATCTTTGTAAAATTTCAATAAATGATAAATAAACTTCCATACGTCTCCGGTCCATTCTTCTCCATATTTTAGTATGCCTTTTTCGTAAAAATGTTTTATTGGTATTTTTAATTGTTCATTATAATTTAAAGGAATGCAATCATCAATGAGTATAAATCCATTTTTTGTTAGTTTATTTACACTATTGTTGAAGTCTCGTAATACATTTTCACAGTGATGCATACCGTCGATAAATACAACATCGAAATCACTATGTTTTATATTCTCAAAATAATAATCAGAAGTACATTTACATATTTCAGAACTAGAACTAGAACCAGCAATATTGGTTTCAAATTTTGGGTCCGGATCAATACCTACTTTATGTAAAAAATGTGTATTTGAAAAAGTATATCCATTTTCAATTCCAATTTCTAAATATTTATGTGTTTTTTGTGTTAAAATATTGATTATTTTATATCTATCCGTTACGTTAGTGTTATACTTTAATTTACTAATATTAGATGTAACTATTTCGTACTTGTTAGTTGATAGATAACACAACTTAAAATAGTTAATTAATATATCTTCTGGTTCATCCATTAATACGAAACATTTCATCCTTTCAAACCCAAGGTTATCAAGTTTTTTCCATAAATATTCAATAGAGCATTTATTTTCAATCACAATGAAATCATTTTTATTATCTTTATATAATTCAGAAATTCTATCTATATTTTTTAAAAGACCATCTAACCCAATAATACAAATTTGAGTTTCATAATCAGTATTAACTAACAAATTACAGAATTTATGTGAATAAGTAGTTGGATCACGTTTCCAAATAACAGAGTTATCATTTATATATTTTTCGTCTTCATATGCATCCATTTTTTTCATTTCACTATGAATATCAAAATCATCATAGTATAAAGGGCTAATATAATTTGGACCAATACGATTAATTTCTGCATTACGTATTAATGAAAAATTATTATTTTCATTATTCATATATTGAACATACCCAAATTTATGTATTTTAGCTATTTTAGTGTTTAATGCAGTGCGTAAAATAATCTCATAATCGTCGCAAATTGGCAGATATTCACAGTAATTTCCTATAGATAATAGCAGATCTTTTCTCCAAATTCTTGGGTGATTTGGACAACAAACCAAATGACTTAACGTGATGTTATTAATATTAGGTGTTATGTATACATAAACCCATTTATTATTATATTTTTGGCAATAATAAGAGCCATATCCTTTACAAATGTTATTTCCATACCAAAAATTATCACCGTTTTCATATATATTAATAAAGTCCATATAAATAAACCCTACATCATGATTTTTTATAAATATATCTACCGACTCTTGTAAAACAAAAGGTAGAACCTCGTCATCGTGATCCAATTCCAAAACATATTGCCCTCTGCATAAACTAACAGCTTCATTTTTAACATTACCTATATAACCATTATTTTCGAATCGTCTATATATTCTTACTCGAGAATCACTTAATAACTGTTTTTTTAAATATTGAAAATTTTTGTCATCTGGAGAGTCATCTATAATAACCCATTCCCAATTTGTTAAAGTTTGAGATTGAATACTCTTGAATGCTCTAAGTATTTTGTCAAACGAATTAAATGTTGTAGTAAAAATAGAAAAAATAGGACGAGTTCTAAAACGATCTAAACTACATATATTTATATAGAATGCATTTATAATTTCATTAAATAAGTCAATCGTTTCAATATTTGAAATGTATAAAATACGGTTAGACATATTAGAATTATTTAAATCAGACAAATCATTGGTATAATCATCCTTTTCCCCAAATACAACTAACAAAGGATATATTTGTTTATATAATTTGTTTAGTTTTTCTTTTTGATTAATAATATGTAATGTACAGTTTAATTTATCACAATTATCTTTAAAAAATGTGTCAATCGATTTGTATTTATCGTAACGAAAAAATAAAATAAAAGGAAACTTCATTATATTTTATTTGTTTAAGAAATATTTAAATGTTATTATTATATTAATATTATATTGATTAAATAATATATTAATTAAATATTATTAAAATTCGGGTGTATGTTTTTTAAATAAACATCCTTGAGCGGATAAATACTTAACATCATTTGCAACCACTTGAGGATTTTGATGATCACAATTAGTTGTCCAAATTTTAACAATACAGAAATTTTTTTTAGGGGAAATGGTAATCCCAGTCACACTATTCACAAAGGTTATATTACTGCTAATTGACTCGCCTAATAGTACATAAGTGAGATCTCGCCAAACTTCAAATACATTTTTATTAGATACCTTGTACGAGAAACATCCCCCATTTCTGTTTTTTGGATCTTCCCACATTGGACTAATGCCGTCTTTCATAATAAATAACATACAATTTTTTATTAGACCATCAGGCAATGATTCCGTAATTCCAATAGCTTCCTCAACTGTTTTAAACTGGTAAATTTTTCTATAACTTTTTACAGTCCAATCAGGATCTTGAGGTAAATGTGCCCACAAGTTCCACTTTGATTTTAACTTGTGGGTTGTAATAGTTTGTTCAATATTACTTGCAGTAGCCATTGTTGAATTAGTATGAGAGGGTACCATTATACATATATTAATTCAATTTTTTTTAAATTATTTTAAATTATATATTAATTATATATAACTTAATAATATATATGTATTAATTTTGATGTTCTAATTTAACATAGTCGTCAGATCCGGATGGCCTGTCTTCTCTTTTATCGTCTTCTCTTTTATCGTCTTCTCTTTTATCGTCTTCTATATTATTTATTACCGTTTCATCAACGATTATATTATTTACATTTATTGGCTTATTATTGGCTAAATGATTAACAGTATTAACTATAAATTCATAATCGTTTTCTTTTATTATAATATGACTTGTAGGGCTTAATTCAAACATATTTACATTATGGTCTATAACAAATACCTTATAATCAAAATTATCATTAGTGATTTCTACTTTAAGAACATTTAATAAATAATATTTGAAAAATTCATCATTTAATACGTTGTTTACAATATAATGATTATAAATATCATTCTTCAATTCAACCTGATATGGAGTGTCATTATATGTTAATTCCATTGAAATAAATTTAATATTTGAAGTAGTATATTCAGTTGTATCTGGACATTCACTATAATGTACTTTATTGATAATATTTGGGGTTTCTACTTTGTCGGATAAAATTAATAAATCATAATCAATTTCAGGTGTTAACTCTTCAATAAAACATTTAAAATTTTGTTTATTGTTTTCATAAATAATCTGATCGAATTCTTTTCCATTTTTATAGAAAGACAACATCTGCATACATTTACATTTTGTTTCATCGTTACTAACTAAATTTTGTTTTTTAAGAAATGTCATTAATGATCTATATATTAGATTAACTATTGAAATAATCTTATTAACATAAATTTGATACAAACTATAAATATAAATAATATTATAACCCGTATTAATTAATATCGGTTGTGCTTTTATATTTATGTCTGTAATTTTATTTCTAACATTAGTTACTAATACTTGATATTCTTGTGGATAACAAATCCTATAAACTTCTTTGGCAACAGCTATAAATAATGCAATATAAATAATCATAATACATTATTGTTTATTTAACTTTTAAATAGTTTTATTATATTTTTAATAAAATAACACTATTTATTCATATTGAGGATCAGACGACCCAACAGGTGGAATCGGTTCTACACTATCAGACGGTGTATCTGAATAAGTTACATCAACATATTTTACATTTTTGTTATTTGTGGTTGAACTATATATCATGTTTCCGCCTTGGTTATTTTGATTTGAATTACAATTGTCGCATTGAATATTTAGTTTACCAGTTGCTGGATCTAAACCAAACACAAATAATAATATGGCTACAATTACCGACATAAAAATAAATGGAATAAATACAATTATCCATGAAACAATTCCCATTCCTGCTTGACATAAAGCATTTAAAAGTATTGTAATTATTATCATAACAATTACTTTAAAAAATGCGGTATTATATAACCCTTTAAATGTATCTATAACTATTTGGGTTAATGAAAATGCTACATATATTAATGCTGGAGCACATAGATTTAACATTCGATCTTATATTATCTTTAGAAAAGAGTTTAATTTTAGTTATAATGGTTGCATCTCATTTATTTGAAAATTGGTTCTCCATCTTTAATAATTCCTACCTTTTTTCCAACATCTCCATCAGAAGTTATTTCATATAAGATTCCATTCTCTTCGTGTGTAGCAAAGTAAGTAACATCATCGATTTCAATTTCAAAGACTTCTTCTTCCTCTTCTTCTTCTTCAGTAACTACAACGATCTCTTTGGTTTGAACGGGTGCAATTTCTAAATCAACTTCTCCTTCCTCTTCTGTACATACTTCTTCCTCTTCTTCTTCTTCTTCTTCTTCTTCCTCTGTACCTTCCTCTTCTTCCTCTACTTCTTCCTTAGGAAAAACCTGCTTCATTTCATTGTTTAAAATAACAGGACCAAGAAGTCTAAGTGGTTTAGGTTCTTCCTCTTCTTCTTCCTCTTCTTCTTCCTCTTCCTCTTCTTCTTCTTCTTCTTCTTCTTCTTCTTCTTCTTCTTCCTCTTCTTCTTCCTCTTCTAGTTCATCCGATTGGTTTACAGTGACAATTTCAGTAACAAGTTCAGTAACAAGTTTTTCTTCAATCTTGAGTTTAATATGTTCCTCTTCAACTGGTTTTGCTTCAGCCATTTGATTTGAAAATCCAGGATAACTAGTTAACACTTGTTGTCCACGAATTTGCTGACACAAATATTTACTATTATTGTTTGTATTACTTCTAATTTGAGTTAGATCTTCTTCTAAATTATTTACCCTCATTAGTAAACGACTATTACTCAATTCATCTTCTAATTGTTTAACCCTTAAAACTAAATTAACAATAGTTTCAACATTTTGCTGGTTATTATTTTTAATAACTTCTAATAGGTCAGTGATGTTTTTTATATCAGAAGCATAAGTATCGGTTTGTAAATTCTTGTCATTAAAACTCTTTTCATTAAGACTCTTTTCATTAAGACTTTGGACATTAAATCTTTGGTCATTAAAATTTTGATGTTTAGAAGAAGGAATATTTAATTCTGGTAAATTTAAATTATTATTAGACATTTTTTGTAACATAGAATACATATGTTCAATAGTTGCCATTTGAATTAATTTTTCAAGATTATTTAAGCTAGTCATTCTCTATAGATACTATACTATAACACAATTCGTTTAATATGATTTAAAAAATATTTATTCTAATAATATATGTCCGACGGAATAAGTTTTTTTAGTAATGATGACTTGAATAAGCATGTTAAAAGTGTTATGTCTCAGACAAATTATACCGAAGAACAAGCAATAGAAAAATTAAAATTATTTAATTGTGATTATATGCGAGTTATAAAAGACTATATGGGTATTCCAGAAAAAAAGAAAGAAAGAAATGTAAAATCAGTGAACCAAGAGATTTTTAGACAAATTAGGACTAAGTTAGATAATACAATGAAAGAATATAGAGAAACGCACCCGACTGATATGGATCAAATTGTAAGAAATTTTCAAGAATCAGATGAGCGTGAAAAAAATAGAATAAAAAACTAAAAAACTAAAAAACGATTTATATTTCAAATAATTTATGAAATATAAATATAACAAATAATAATTGTACTTATTTTATTCTAGAGCAGATTGATTTGAGACACCAAACTTTTCATTAATAATATATGTTTTGTTTTGTTTTTTCCTTTGTAATTTTGTTTTAACCTGATATGTATTGGACGGTATTATTTTATTATTAAGAATAAAATCATCATTATCTTCGTGTAATTCTGGTAAAATTCTAGTTAATGGCTTATCTACTATTAAAAATAAACGTTCATTTCTCAGAAGAGAACGATATTCTTGAATAGAAAGATTTCCATAATACCTTTCTAACATGTAATATGGGTTTGGAGCAGGTTTAATATTTTTCTTATAACTATAAATTTTAGCATAAATATGATTAAATAAATGATAACGCTCAAATTTAGTTGAACTGTCAATATTTTCATTCATTAAATATGCTACGCCACATTCTGGACTACAAAAACAACCATATACGTGATAAGTTCCATTGATAAAATGTTTTGGAATATAAATTGGAGGATTATCAAATTCACACGTATCAAAAAAGCATGCAGATCGTTTATTATTAACATTATTGATGTGAAGGTTATGTTCAAGTTGTTTTAATTTCTTCCAAATTTCTTTATTAACATCTTTACAAATAATATCATCTTCTTCATATTCTTCATCTTCATTTTCTAAAGAAGTACTGGTAGTAGTTATTTTTTCGTTATTAAAAACACAAATTGAATTTACATTTTCACTACCAATAAGATCATAGGACAAATCATTTTTTCCTCCAGAAAAATTATATGATTCAACAACATTATTTTGACTATTGGTGGTTTGTAAATCTTTCATTGAACATTTTAAGTGTAAAATAATATTTTGTTTATCTTCTATTTGATTATCATTTGACACAACTTGTTGAATTATTTTACCTCCTTTTGGTTTTCGTCCTCTCTTTTTAATTACTGGTTTTGGTTCTTCAGTAATCTCTATACTTTGGTCATTCGCATCAATTATAATATTTGGATCATCTGAATTTTCTTTTAATATATTTGCATAAACAATTTCTTCTGACTGTGCTTCTTCTTGTTCTTCTGCTAATTCTGCATAATCAGGTTGATTAGTATGTACTTCATTAACACTAAGACTAATAATCTTATTAGAAATTTCAGTAGTTTTAATTATATCTTTTGGTTTAATAATTTGTTCTATGTTTAAAGACGCCATTAATTCTTTTTTAGATTTTCTGCCTCTCTTAGCCTTTATTCCGTTTTCAGACACAACATCTGTCTTATTTATTGTTTTAGGACCCATTTACTGTAATATACTTTATATGTGTATTAATTTAAATCGTTTTAAAATATATATAAGGCAGTTCAAATAAAAAATAGATAGCTATTTGTATTGATTAATTATTACTTATTACTTATTATCATAACAAATTCTACAAACAGGAATATAATTATCAGAACCGACTACGGTCTGTGCTTTTTCCAAAGTTATACGTTTTGAGAAAATTCCAGCCGTTCCATTTTTACAAATACTACATAAAGATGTTAGTTTGGTTACTTTATCACATAGAGGAATTAAATCAAGTATTTGTCCAAACTTTTTTCTCTCAAAATCGCCATCCAATCCACAGACATATATTTTTTTTCCATTTTTCAATAAAACTCTTACAAATTCTTCAAGATCCGAAAAGAATTGTCCTTCATTAATTAAAATAACCTCACTAGTGCCTAGTTTAAACTTATCATTAATTCTAGGAATATTCTGATTATCTTCTAAACTGATATAATCAGCCCAAATATCAAATAATTTTTCGGTTTTAATACACGGAATTTTTACTTTATCATGAGTTGATAGCATTTCATTGTCATATCTGTCGTCAATTGAATGATTAATAACAGCAACAGGAATACTACAAAACTTACATTGTTTATAAATTTCTACTAATCTACTGGTTTTTCCCGAGTACATAGACCCTAATATAATTTCCAAGTAAGCAGACTGAGTATTAGATGACATATTTATGTTTGACATAGATTATAATTATACTAAATAATTCAATTTTTTTGTTATATATTTCCTAAAATATAAAAATTGATATTTTGATATTTTGATATTTTGATATTTTGATATTTTGATATTTTGATATTTTTCATTAATTATGTATTAAATATAATACATAAACATATAATAATGGAACATATAATAATGGAACATAACGGTATACCATACGTAGAAAAATACAGACCAGTTAAATTTGAAGACATTGTATTAGATCCAATAAATAAGAAAATCCTAAAAAACATAATTGAAACAGCATATTTCCCAAATTTATTATTTTATGGGCCTCCAGGAACCGGTAAGACAACAACGATTATAAATTTAGTAAATTCATATCAAGAACGACTAAATCAAAAAAATAAAGAACTAATGATTCATTTAAACGCATCAGATGAAAGAGGGATAGACATCATTAGAAGCCAAATAAATCAATTTGTGAATTCAAAGACATTATTTAATAAAGGTATGAAATTTGTTATATTAGATGAGGTTGATTATATGACAAAAAATGCTCAACAAGCTTTACGGTATCTTTTACAAAATTATTCAAATTCGGTTCGTTTTTGTTTAATATGTAATTATATCAGTAGGATAGACGAAGGTCTTCAAAATGAATTCCTACGATTAAGATTTAACCAACTTCCAGAGAATGATATAATAAAATTTCTTGGAAATATTTCTTCTTCAGAGAAACTTAATTTTAACAAAAATTCATTGTACTTAATACAAAAATTATACAATTCCGATATTCGAAGTATGATTAATTTTATGCAATCAAATCAAAATATAAAGGATGAAGATATTAATATTATCGATGACACTGTTTGGGATAGTTTATATAATAAAATTAAAAAAGGAGACGACTTAAATTCATTAATTAAATTCATAAACGAAATAAGCAGTACATACAACATCGATAAAAAAAATATAATTAAAGATTTTTTAAATTATATTATTCGGAACCATCAAAACATAAATACTCCTGAATATCTAAACTTTGTAGAAAATATTATACACTTTGAAGATTGTAAAAACAGCTATTACGTAAACTACTCGTTAAGCAAGTTGGCATCTTTATTGAAAGAATCATAAAATGACATCCTTAATTGTAGCTTTAACATAAAATCATTTGGAGGAGAACTTTTTGATGGATCAAAAAAATTCTGCTTTAGACTATATTCGTTAAAGCTTTTATTAGTGTAAAATGCACCCTTCTTGTTTGTAGGGGATCTTTCTGGAATGGGTATACTTTTGCTACTTTCATGATTGATGCGTGGTTTACAACTGTTCATATATATTCTATATTATAAGAAAATAATTGAAATAAAATAATTTAAAGAATATAAAGATATAGTTTAAAGTAATATAAATGGCTCTTAGCATTACAAACAATAATAGTAATATGGATGATGAATGGTCTAGTTTCTTAACGCATAAATATGATGATACCTTATCTGATGACGAAAAAAATAATACATTAGATGAATTTAATGACAAAAATGATGAATTAAATTCAACTGAAAAATTTGATGGAAATGCTCCTGAACCTACTGATATTTATATATCTACAAAATCAAAAATAGCGTATCTGGAACAACCGATTGATTTAAAAATATTTTGGAATATTCCAGTAATTTCATATTCAACCCCAAGTAATGGTGTTATAAAAAAACAAATTAAACTAAATTCAAAATCTCCTGAAGAATTACTTATGATACAAAAAAGACTAAAAAAAGAATTATATTTTGAAGAACACGTTATGTCTCATATTGATAACCCGAATGGACGTATTAAATTTAAAGATATCCGTAAAATTACTATTGGCATATCTAAAAAAGATATTATGAGTTATCGTTCCAAAAAGAAGCAGGCTTTTTATAATTGTTTTGTGATGATAATTCGTATTAAATTAGATAAGTTATTTAGAGAATTCCATATTAAAGTGTTCAATACAGGGAAATTAGAGATACCTGGGGTTCAAAGTGAACCGATGTTTGAAGTTGTTTTGCAAAATATTATCCAAATTTTACAACCATTTCACGATTATACATTATCGTATAAACAAAAAAGTGATACTGTTTTGATCAATTCTAATTTTAATTGTGGTTTCTTTATTAACAGAGAAATATTGTACGATATACTTAGAAGTAAGTATACAATTCAGGCAATTTATGATCCTTGTTCTTATCCAGGAATTCAATGTAAATTTTATTATAATAACGATATTGGTATTCAAACGGGTATTCAAATTACTACTGAAAATAAAGCTAAATACAATAATATTACTGAAGTTTCCTTTATGATTTTTAGAACAGGTAGTGTTTTAATTGTCGGAATGTGTGATGAAAATATTTTACAAGATATTTATCATTTCCTAAAATGTTTGTTAAAAACTGAATTCAAACATATTTGTCAAAAAATAATAAGTGAAGAGGATAAACTTAACAAAGATAAAAAGAAAAAAATTCGTAAAAAGACTATAACTATTGTTACTGGTATGCCAGAAGAAGAAGATGAAGAGGAAGAACTAGTCTTAGAAGAAGAACAAATAGTCTTAGAAGAAGAACAAATAGTCTTAGAAGAAGAACAACTGGTATTAGAAGAAGAACTAGTC
>Ga0214919_10005241_pt1 | contig 18502 bp, 22 predicted proteins | sample LL1503_MetaG_FD_177994 | JGI IMG/M metagenome (GOLD analysis project Ga0214919, IMG submission 177994) | Freshwater microbial communities from Lake Lanier, Atlanta, Georgia, United States - LL-1503 | ecosystem: Environmental > Aquatic > Freshwater > Lake | place: USA: Georgia | collected...
TTGAGCAGGTGCTCTCCTACCGGGTGGGGCAAATTGCCCTGCATCGCAGAGACGCCCATATTCACACTGGGCTCGCGAAAATGAATAGGCATGAGTTGGGCATGGCAGTCCGTCATGTGCAGCAAAGACACATTGCCAAAGGGTGCTATGTCATACAGCCCACGCTGAGCGGTCGCAGCGTCTGCATTGCTGAACATACCCAAGTTCAGGCCTGCGGCAGAAGCCGCACCCAGTACTTGCAAAAACTCACGCTTGGATAGATTCATAAGGCCTGGGATTTAACGGTTCACAGGGGACTTGGGATCGAGCAAGAGCGCCATCAAATGTTTCATCTGCATCTCATCGAGCAAGCCAGCATGACCGAAACGTGGCATGCCCGAGCATGCGTTGTAAGACTTGGCGTTGTAAATTTTGGTCCAGGTGTACTCAACTATGGGGCGGGACTCTTGGCTTTCGGGATCTAGCACGCCTCGGTCTTTCCCATAGTGATAAAGGCTGGGGCCTATGGTGCCGTAAGACACTTCTTCTTTGGTCACCTGATGGCAGTTGAGGCAGTTGCCGCCGTTGTCTTTAGGCAATGCCGTCTTATCCGACCAGGTCATGCCCCGGCCGTTTTGCGCCAGTTTTTCCCCCTCACGCCAATCACCGGTGAATTTTCCATCGGAGGGCATGCGCACACTTTTTAGGGCTGCCTCCTGGATAGAGGCCGCAACCGCATCGGGTAGGCTTGCGTTTTGCGCCTCAGAGCAGGCTGCATTGGCCTCGTCCTGAATCAATCGGTCGGTTTTAGCAATGCCTTCATTACGAAAAGAGCTGTCCATCATTTTCTTTACCAGTGCGCCATAGTCCGCTCTGGGCGCCATGGATGTGCAACTAGCTAGGATTAAGCCTACGGCTATCAGCGCTACAGTTTTAACTATATTCATACCGTCTCCTTTAACGTTTCAGAGCAGGTGCAACCGATTGGGCACCTTTGGCATTGACGCCCATGTATACACCCAAGGCAATGGTCACATCGGAGGCATAGCCTGGATAAGGGAAGCGCTGTTGGCGGTAGCAATCGTTGAGGCGACGCTGCATGCTCCACATCTCGCCGCTGCTTACGCGGTAGGCCGGCCAAGCCGCAAAGCCTACGCCATCTCCCGGATTCTTCGTTAGCTCGGGCAGGTCTTGCAGACGGATCCGTTTACCCGCTTGACCATGACACGATGCACAAGAAAAGTCATAAGGGCCAGCACGGTAAAAGAACGCACGTTTGCCAATTTCGTAGTTCACTTGTTCTTGCGAATGTCCTTGCGGCAAATTAAAGCGCATGCCTTTGGATTCTGCGGATATCCAAGCGGTAAGGCCCTCCATGCTGACTTGCTCACCTTTGCCAAAAGGTGTTTCGGCAATCGATTTGGCGTCCAAGCCCTGCAGCGTTTCCATACAGGTGAGCAAACGCGACTCTAAGTCCTGCACCTTGCCGGTGTCGGCAAACCATCGCGGCAACTCGACAAAAGCTCCTTTGACAACACCTGGGCCCTTGCCCAGATTGCATTGCTCTAACGATGCATTTTTGGGGCCGCGTTTCTTCTTCCAAAGTTCTTCGCCACGCGCCTCAAAAAGCTCCGCCGGATTGCCATCAGCCAACATGGCACGGTATTCAGCAATCGCATCGGCTGCCGTTTTTTGCTGCGCTAGCACAGCAGTGGCCAAAATGGCTAACACAAGCGAACAAAGAATTTTTAGCATGCTGTCTCCTTAAGTTAGGATACGGTGGCTTCATCAGACCGCTTTTCGCCTTTGTTGTCGGTCCAGGATATGGTGATCTTGTCACCGGCCTTTGCGCCTTTCACACTGAACTGCAAAAACGGATTCTTGGCCACTGACGGACCCCATTGCGCGGTCATTACGTTTTTACCGTTAAGCTGGGCAGAGACTTCCTGAATAAACCAGGCTGGGATGACTTTACCTGCACCATCTTTGCGCAAACCGGTTTCCATTTCATGGCTCATCAGCACCCGCACGGTTGCTTTATCTCCAGCTGCCTGGGCGCGAATTCGCATGGGATCGGACATAGTGTTCTCCTTAATAGTGTGTTAATTGGCTTAGCCGCCGCAGCCGCCTAGTGTCACTTTGATCTCTTTGACCGCGTACAGCACTTTGCCATCTGCCATCAAAGCTACAGCGAATACGTTAGAGGATTGCCCCATCTTGACCCGCGTGGAGAAGTTGGCATCAACCGAATCTGTGACATCAAAAAGGGCCGAGAGCATGGAAGGATTCTTTTCTACCAGAAGCAACATGCGTTTAACGCCGGGCAGCGCAGTGGAGGCACCAATGGGAACCACGGCACCGTTCTCGGCAATGTCGGGACCGGTGATGGTGACTTCTTTGCTCTCGACCGGCGCTGAAGCGCCAAGCGCCTTCATCAGCTCGGGCATGGTCTTGGCTTCAAAAGCCCCCGTGTTGTAGGCCGCCTGGGCACGCGCTGCCTCGGGCAAAAGCCCCAGTGTTGCGAGCATGGCGCCAAGCTGGGCGGAGCGAAAAATCATTTGTCTACGTGTCGTCATCAAGTTCTCCTTAGTCATTTGTTGGCGCCAGCGGCGAGCCACTTAGCGATAGTTTGAGCGTCTGCATCACTCAGGCCTTGTGCAGGCATGGGTATAGGACCCCATAGGCCTGAACCGCCTGCACGAATTTTTCCTGCAAGGTAGCTAACAGCGTCCGTACGCTCAGCATACTTCTTAGCCACTTCTTTGAATCCAGGGCCGACAATTTTGTTTTCCATACCATGGCAGGCAACGCAAGTGAACTTTTTGGTCAATGCCACTGCAGCCAAATTGCCGGACTCAACGGGAGATGCAGTAGTAGTAGTGGGCGCCGCCGCTGCCATCTGCTTGGCCTGCACCATATTAGCAGCCGGTGGCAGTGAGGTGTCTACACCGTGCTGCGCACCTACGCTTCGGTTTTGTTCTGCCAAATTTCCATGTGCATTTCGGGCAAAGTCTGGAAGGAAGGATGTGACTTTCACGTCAACCGCACAGTTCTTCATGCAGGCCACGGCTTTGACGTCGGGCTTTGCCCCATTACCCATTAGCTTTCCGGGCCACAGACCGTGGTCAGTGGTAGTGCCATTACGGTTTGGCAGGAGCCTTTGTATATCTGCCATATTCGCGTCCGACAAGACCAAGTTGTCTGGCACGATAGCGCCCAAATTAAGCAAGTAGGCCGTGACCGCATACACCTCATCGGTGCTAAGCGACTTGGGCGCATTCCAGGGCATGGCCCGGTTGATGTAATCCCACAAGGTTGACAGGTTAGACACTTTCATCAACGTAGTGCGCCCCGGATAGGCTGCATCATTGAGGCGGGCGACATGGCCAGTTTGAATATCCTGCGCTGTGGTTCCGCCTACCAAGGGCGAGAAAGTCTGGTTACTCTCGCCAAAAACACCGTGGCAGGAAGCACATTTACTTTCCCAGATATCCATGCCTTGACTGACCGAACCCGAACCTTTGGGCAAACCTTTGAAGTCGGGTCGCACATCAATATTCCAGGCTGCGACTTCCTTTGTAGTTGCCGCACGGCCGATTGAAGTGAACTCGCTCTGTGCGAACACAATAGGTGCGAAAAAAATCACCGCACTTGCTGCTGAGAAAGTTAAAAATGTCCTGCGCCAATTAAGAAACTTGGACATTTTTCACCTCGCCGTTTTCTTGTACCAGCCAGGTCTGAATGGAGTTGTTGTGGTAGATAGAACGACTTCCTCGCACCGCTCTGAGTTGGCGATTGGTGGGCTGCACGTAACCTGTTTCGTCAGTCGCACGGCTTTGGATCAAGGCGGGCTTGCCATCCCACACCCAATCCAAGCTAAAGCGCGTCAAACACTTGCTTAGTACCGGGCTCTCCAAGCGCGCCTTGCGCCAGTTACGCCCGCCATCAGTGGACACGTCCACGCCACGCACTTTGCCTCGACCCGACCAGGCCAGACCGTTGATGTTGTAAAAACCTTGATCCAACAAGAGCTGACCACCTGATGGCGTGGTCACTACACTTTTGCATTCCTGGGTGCTGGTGTATTGACGGTGATTGCCGCCGGGCATTAAGTCCACATAATGGATCACTTCGTCCTTGGCACCGTAGGGCATATCGCCCACTTCGATGCGGCGCAGGTACTTAACCCAGCTAACGCCTTGCACGCCGGGTACCACCAAACGTAGTGGGTAGCCGTTTTCAGGACGCAACATCTCACCGTTTTGGCCGTAGGCCACAATGACCTCACCGCTTTCGATTAGTTCCATAGGCACGGTACGCGTCATGGACGATCCGTCTGCACCCTCAGCCAACACGTAACGGCCGCGCTTGTAGTCAACGCCAGCCCGATCCAGCAAAATTTTTAGTGGCACACCGGTAAATTCGCTACAGCTGAGCATGCCATGCGTGTACTGACAAGTGGGAACAGCCACATTTCCCCACTCCATGCCAGTATTGGCGCCACACTCGATAAAGTGAAAGCGGCTAACCGAAGGCAAGCGCATGAGTTCGTCCACCGTAAAAACCATAGGCGTCTTGACGATCTTGTCGTCGGAGCCGTTGACCATCAAACGGTGCTTTGACGGGTCAATGTCCCACCAACCCTGGTGGTGGCGTTCAAAGTGCAAGCCACTGGGCGTCACAATGCCAAAGAGTGACTGCAGCGGCGCAAAGGACACCGAGGCCTGCGTGGTTTGGGTCAATCCCGGGCTGGTGCGGCGCTGGACGTTGCGTTCAAACTTAGACGGCTTGCCGTAGCCGTCACTGGCGACGGGCTGTCCAAGGCCACGGGAGTGCTCTGGCAAATTGAGAATGTTGGGGTCGCCTTGACCCGTCGCCAACGGATTTGCCTGCGCCATAGCCGCAGGTGCAGCAGCGGCCACACTCGCCGCTGCAAAGGCACGGCGTAGAAAGCTGCGCCTACCGCCTTTGGCTTCGTCAAAGACCTGTTGAACGGCTTTTGGGTCTAAAAAATTTTCAGGGGCCTTAACAAGGCGGCCCAAAGTTAAGTTTTCCGATTGGCGCTTATTCATGAGCGCTAATATAAGCTAACGCAAATATTCTGGTATCAGGATAAACCCTTAGTTTGTGGCGGCTGATGTAAAGTGAACTTAGCCCTCCTAAAAGAATCTCCAAAGGTAATCCTTGACTATGACACTGCCCTTTACCGCTGACATTGCATTCCTGGCGGTTGCTTGGGGCGGTTTGTCTATTGGTCTCTTGCTGGGTGCAGTTGCCCAAAGCACCAGGTTTTGTACGATGGGCGCACTTGCCGATTGGTTTAGTTATGGTGGTACTGCGCGATTGCTAATGTGGATTTTGGCAGTAGCAGTTGCTGCGACCGGTTCGCTGTTGCTCATCGATGGGGGTTGGCTGGACGCAACAAAGACAAATGCCTGGAGTTCCAAATTGCTCTGGTTTTCCAACCTTGCAGGTGGCGTAATTTTTGGTTTTGGCATGGTGCTGGCATCCGGGTGCCCACAACGTAATCTTGTCAAAGCCGGTGCTGGCAATCTCAAGGCGTGGGTGACCTTATTAGTAGTTGCGGTAACTGCGCAAATGACATTGCGCGGCGTGTTTTCAGAAATACGTGTGGGCCTGTTTGACTCCTCCAGCATCACGCTCAACCATTCTCAAGACTTGGGCTCCCTGCTTGCTCAGTGGGTGCACTGGAGTCCAACGCAGTGGCGATGGATCGTACTTTTAGCCTACTTATTCATGGCTGGTGTAGCGCTTTTTCGGCACCGAAGCAATCTTGAGCCGTCACATTGGCTGGGCGGTGCTATGGTGGGTTTACTGGTTATCGGAGCCTGGGCACTGACAGGCCACGCCGGCTACCTTCCCGAGCATCCGGACACGCTTGAGCCTACATGGATGGGAACCTATTCGCACCGACCGGAGGCCTTAACGTTCGCCGCCCCCGTTGCCCACAGTCTGGACTTATTAACACTCTGGTCTGATCGAAACACCATTGCCACATACGGTGTTCTAGTCTGTCTAGGGTCGATTTTGGGAAGCGCTATATTGGCTTTGGCACGCAAGGAGTTTCGTATCGAGTCATTCAACGATTCAACCGATTTGGGGAACCATCTAGTCGGGGGTGCTCTCATGGGGTTTGGTGGCGTGACCGCCATGGGTTGTTCGATTGGCCAGGGCATCAGCGGACTGTCCTTGCAATCTCTGGGCTCCCTTTTAGCCGTTGCAGGGATAGTTGCCGGAACTTGGCTTGCCCTGCGATTCCAGTCTTGGCAATTAGATTTGTCCTAGTTCAACGAGGTCGCGGCAGTACCGCGTATCTGCGAATAGCGAGAGCGCTGGTCTGATGTACGACAACATCTAAGTTGTGCCTCGTAAATGCATGTGCGTGAACATACTAAGGGCTAGGCCGCCCGCGCAAAAAGAGCCTTACAACCCGCAATTGGCTGTATGCATCAGCCTAGGGCGCGGTAAGCCTTCAAGCCGCCGGCGATGTAGTGCGCTTTGCTGTAGCCCATTTGACGCAAGGTGTTGGCCGACATGGCGCCCCGGTTGTAGGCATTGCAGTAGCACAGTACCATGGTGCTGAGGTCAGGAATCAGGCCTTCAATGTTCATCTCCAACTTGCCACGGCTAATATGCATTGAGCCCGTGATGTGATCGGTGTCGTGTTCCTCTTTGTCGCGGATATCCAGCGCAACCGCGCCTTGTGCCACTAAGGCGTTTACATGCGCCGGTTCAACGCCGGCCACTTGAGACATGGCCACGTCGGCCAAATGTTGAAACTTCTGGGTATATGCCATAGGAGACTTTCAAACGTTAATAGCGCAGTTGGGTGGACTTGCCCCAAAACACACGGTAGGCGAAAGCCGTGTACCCAATAATCACAGGCAAGACCACCACGACGCCATAAAAAATCACCATCAACGCCTCTGGCGCGCTGGCAGCTTGCCAGATATTGAGCTTATCGATGACCAGCCAGGGAAAGAGACTGTACGCCAATCCATAAAACGACAGCAGGAAGACACCTACTGTGCAGGCGAAGGGCACGCCAGCGCCATACTGGTTGCCTTGTTGAAAACGGACTGGTAAGCGCGACAAGCTGCGTCGTAAGATTAAGAACAAGGCCAAGGTCATAGCTGGAATCGGCAGCAGCATCAGCACGTTCGGGAAACTGAACCACTTGTCAAAAATGCGGGGGCTCACCCAAGGAGTTGCCACGGAAATGGCAACCACACCTGCGGCCGTGAGCCACAAGCTGCCCTGCGCCCAGGCCACCGCTTTGAGTTGCAAGGCCCCTTCGGTCTTCATGATGAGCCACCCAGCGCCCAAAAGACGATAGGCAAACACAAGACAAAATCCGATCAGCGCGCTGAACCAATAGCCCGCCGCATCTTGCTTAAACCCAGTGATGAGCTGGCCGAGCATGAAGCCTTGAGACCATGATGCCAAGAGCGAGCCAATGTAGAAAGTCTTGTCCCACAAAGGCCGATGATGCGTTTTGGCTTTAACCCGAAAGTCAAAAGCCACACCACGCAGCGACAAGGCCACCAACATGAGCGCCACGGGCAAATATAGAGCACCCAATATGACCCCATGCGCCATGGGAAAGCCCACAAGCAATACCCCCACGCCAAGCACCAACCAGGTTTCATTGGCGTCCCAAAATGGGCCAATGCTGGCGATCATGATGTCCTTCTGTTCGACGGAATCAGCACTGTTCAATAATGCACCGACGCCCAAGTCATAGCCGTCCAAAATGACATACGCCAGCATGGACAACGCCATCACCAGCGCGAATACCAAGGGCAGCCAGCCGCCGGGGCTCATCAAATCAACGCCCAATTCAGACATGGCTCAGCCCTTTCACATGGAGCAGAGGTTCATCACCGCCATGCACTGCCTTTTTTGCGAGATAGAAGACCACGGACACATAGGCTGACAGCAGTGCGGCGTACAAAGTAAGGTACATAGCCAAGGACATTGCGATGTTCTGTGAAGGTACCGTGGAGGCAGCTTGGGCCGTGGTGAGTACGCCGTACACAAGCCAAGGCTGGCGACCGATTTCGGTCACATACCAACCAGAGATCAGGGCCACCCAACCGGCAAAGGTCATGGCTACCAGCACCATCGCTGTACGTCGGGATAGGGCTTTTTTAACTTTCAATTCATAAGTGGCAAACCAACTTACCGCCAGCATCAGCAAGCCCATGCCGACCATGATGCGGAAGGCCCAAAAAACGGGGCCCACTGGCGGATGCTTGTCTCCAAAGGACTTGATCCCTTGCACCTCGCCGTTCCAGTCATGTGTCAAGTACAGCGAGGCCAGCTTAGGGATGGCGATCTCATAGTGATTCGATTGTGTTGCTTGGTCGGGAATGGCAAACAGAACGGCTGGTACGCCTTGCTGGGTTTCCCAAATGCCTTCCATCGCAGCGAGTTTGGCAGGTTGATGATGCAAGGTGTTTAGGCCGTGCAGATCGCCCACCATGATTTGCACCGGGATCAAGATTGCTGCCACCATAACGCCGGTGCGCAGCGTGGCCATGACATCTTTGGCTCGATCCAGTTGAAGCCAACGGTAGGCACTGATCCCAGCCAGCAGAAATGAAGCCGTCAGGCCCGAGGCCAGCAGCATATGGCTCATGCGGTAGGGGAACGAGGGGTTGAAAATCACTTCGAACCAGCTGGTGACATGGGCTTGTCCGTTGATCATCTCAAAACCTGCGGGCGTATGCATCCACGAGTTGAGCGCCAGAATCCAAAATGCCGAAGCAGTGGTGCCCAAAGCGACGAGCCAGGTGGCGAGGGTATGCACACCTTCGCTAACGCGGCCTCGCCCAAACAGCATGATGCCCAGCATGGTGGCCTCTAAAAAGAAGGCCGTCAGAACTTCATAGGCCAGCAAGGGCCCCGCCACGTTACCGACCGTATTCATAAAGCCCGGCCAATTGGTGCCAAACTGAAAACTCATGGTGATACCGCTGACCACGCCCAACGCAAAGGTCAGGGCGAAAATTTTGATCCAAAACTGGTAGGCGTCCATCCAGTGCTGCTCGCCAGTGGCGACAAAACGCGTTTTGAAAAACAGCAAGAACCAACCCATACCAATGCTGATGGTGGGAAACAGGATGTGAAAAGTTACGTTGGCAGCAAACTGCAGCCGGGCCAGTACGAGAGGGTCAAGAGCGACCATGATTTTTCCTTGATGTCGTGGGTTTGATTACGCTTTGGCGAGTGCGGCGCTGACCCAACGTGCCAAATCGGGGGCCGACATCGCCCCCGCTTGTCTGGCGATTTCGCGACCACCGGCAAAAACCGCTAAAGTAGGAATGCTGCGGATGTTGTAGGCCGCGGCCAGGCCCTGTTCGTCTTCGGTGTTGATCTTTACAAAGCGGGCTCGGCCGTGCATATCCTGGCTGACCTTTTCAAAAGCAGGCGCCATCATGCGGCAAGGTCCACACCAGGGTGCCCAAAAATCCACCACCAGCGGTAAATTGCTTTTAGCGACTTGCGCACGAAACGCGGCATCATTCAGGTTATCGGGCTGTGCACCCAGCAAAGCGGCGCGGCATTGGCCACAGTTCAGCTCGGCGTGCAACTTATCAGAAGGCACGCGATTGGTGGCATTGCAATGTGGACAGACTAAATGAAGGCTGCTCATGGTTTCCTGGCGACGAATCCAACCAAAGCTGACATGCCGCTGTGCCCCGGGCCTTCTTGGATGGTGGTTTCATAGGTGTCACACAGCTGCACATCAAACCCGACAAACGCCTGGCGCAACAACGCTTCGTCGTACAAATGATCCAACTTGTCTGGGCCACCTGTTTTGTATTCAAGCTGTTTTTTGCCGTAACCCTGAATGACCACGATGCCACCCGGCTTCAAGCTGTGAATGATTTTTCAAACAATTCGGCGCGTTCATCGGGTGTGGCAAATTGAAAAAAGATGCCTGCCACCAGGTCGTAATGGCGGGGCTTCCAGTCAAAAGACTGCCAAGGGCTGCAGCTCAGATTCACGTGGACCTTGTGTCGTTCAGCCAAGGCATGCGCTTTAGCGACGGCCGGTGCTGAGAAGTCAAACGCGTCCACGGTGAAGCCTTGTTGGGCAAGCCACACGCTATTGCGCCCTTCTCCGTCGGCCAAGGCCAGGGCATGGCCTTGGCCTTGGCCTTGCCCTAAGCGTGTAGCCTGGGACGCTAAAAACGCATTCGGTTCCTCACCAAACACATAGTGGGGCGTGGAGAAGCGTTTGTCCCACATCTGCTGGGGATAGGCGAATCCGCTCATATTAAAGTGCGTTCAAAGGAATCTTGACGTACGACACGCCATTGGCTTCTGCGGGAGGCAAATCGCCAGCGCGGATGTTGATTTGTACTGCGGGAAGAATCAGTACCGGCATGTCAAGGGTCGCGTCACGCTTGGTTCGCATCTCTACAAATTGCGCTTCGCTGATGCCGTCATGCACATGAATGTTCTTAGCCCGTTGCTCTGCCACGGTGGTCTCAAAGTTCACCGCACGACCGTTGGGCGGGTAATCGTGGCACATGAAGAGGCGCGTCTCTGGGGGTAAACCCAAGATTTTGCGGGTGGAGGCGTACAAAGTCTTGGCGTCTCCGCCAGGGAAGTCGCAACGCGCGGTGCCGACGTCGGGCATGAACATGGTGTCGCCTACAAATACAGCGTCGCCAAACTGGTAGGCTACACACGCGGGCGTATGGCCGGGCACATACATGGTGTGGCCGCTGATGGCGCCCAGCGGGATCGCTTCACCGTCGGCAAACAAGTGGTCAAACTGCGAGCCATCTTGCTTGAAGCTTGACTCCATGTTGAAGATGGCTTTGAAGACTTTTTGGACGCCACCAATGTGTTCGCCAATAGCGGTTTTTCCGCCCAAGTGTTGTTTCAAATACGGCGCGGCGGTCAGGTGGTCGGCATGGGCGTGTGTTTCCAAAATCCACTCCACCTTGAGGTCGTTCTCCTTCACAAACTCGATCACCTTGTCGGCGGAAACGTGCTTGGTACGACCGGACTTGGGGTCGTAGTCCAACACCGAGTCAATGATGGCGCAACTGGAGCCCGGTTTTTCAAAAACCACGTAGGTGACCGTCCAGGTGGCGGCGTCAAAAATGCCGTGGACTTGGGGGGTGAAGGAAGTGGTGCCCATGGAAAACTCCTTTTCAATTAAGTTCACAATAGTATATTGACAGATAATCTGTTTGTCAATATACTATCGCCAACTTCTTCACAACTGGCAGGAAAAAACGCCATGGACACCTCTACCTTAGACCTCGAAACAATGAAAGCATCGGCAGGTCGGGCCTGTCGCCTGATGAAAGTGCTCTCTAACCCGGACCGCCTCATGCTCTTGTGCCAGCTCTCACTGGGGGAAAAGCGGGTCGGCGAGTTGGAAGAAATCCTGGGCATAGTGCAGCCAACCCTGTCCCAGCAGCTCACGGTGCTGCGTGATGAAGAGCTGGTGAGCACCCGCCGGGACGGCAAAAACATCTATTACCAAATCGCCAGCCCCCAGGCGCTGGCGGTCATGAACGTTTTGTTCGATCAATTTTGTGGACCACAAGCAGGAGAAGCGGTATGAATATAGATTGGGCGCATTTCACGCCTTGGGCCTCCCTTACTGGCGGCATCGTCTTGGGGATTGCCTCGGCCATCTTCATCTTGGTCAACGGCCGAATTTTGGGCATCAGTGGAATCTTGGGCGGACTGTTGCCACCGAAGGTGGGTGACACCACCTGGCGGTTGGCATTTCTGTTGGGCTTTGCCGCGGCACCCACGGTGTTTCGCACCTTCGTGCCCGCCGAGTACATCACCACACCACGCATTGATGCGACAGATTGGCTAGTTGTTGCCGCTGGTTTATTGGTTGGCATCGGTACCCGATACGCCTCGGGCTGTACCAGCGGTCACGGCGTTTGCGGTCTCTCCCGTCTTTCGCCCCGCTCTTTGGTGGCTACTGCCTCATTCATGAGCGCAGGCTTTGCCATTGTCTATGTCATGCGTCACGTCATTTAAGGAAATCAAAATGATTCATAAAAATCTTTTATACCGCTTTGCTGAGTTCGTGGTCGGTCTCCTATTTGGCATAGGCCTCATGCTTTCGGGCATGACCGACCCCAGCAAAGTCATTGGGTTTCTGGATTTGTTTGGCGCCTGGGACCCCTCGCTAGCCCTGGTCATGGGCGGCGCCATCCTGGTGGGCGTCTTCGCCTTCACTATCGCTAAAAAACGGACGACCACCCTTTTGGGTGGTGTTCTGCGTTTCCCAACAAATACGGACATTGACAAGAAGCTGGTCATTGGTAGCCTGATGTTTGGCACGGGCTGGGGCTTGGCAGGGTTTTGCCCCGGTCCTGCATTGGTTTCAATGGCCGATGGACAACCCAAAGCGCTGTTGTTCGTGTTGGCCATGTTGGTAGGAATGGTGGGCTTTGAGTTGATGGACCGATTCGTCCACTCACCGCGAAAAGCCCAAGTCAATTTAGCTTGAACATAACAACTGGAGACACTATGGACATCAAAACTCTTACTGCAAATCTGAGCATCAGCCCCCAAATCGTGGCGTCTGAGATGCAAGCTGTCGCGGAGGCCGGCTTCAAGGCCATTATTTGCAATCGTCCCGATGGCGAAGGTGCTGATCAACCCAGCTTCAAAGAAATTGAAGCGGCTGCCCAGCCATTTGGATTGATAGCCCACTACCTGCCTGCAGAAAGCGGGAAAGTGCGCGACGAAGACGGCAAGGCTTTTGGCCAGTTACTCAACACACTGCCAGGGCCTGTGTTGGCTTATTGCCGCACCGGCATGCGCTCAACCACGATGTGGGCCTTGTCCCAAGCGGGCATCACTCCGTTGCCGCACATACTGGAAGCATCGCAGAAAGTGGGCTTTGACATGAAGTCCTTGGTCCAACGCATCGCCAACGGTGGCAAGACGCCTTCGAATCAAGCAGATGCCAGCCACGACGTGGTCATCGTCGGTGGCGGTGCCGCAGGTATTGCGGTTGCATCCAGTCTGTTAGCGCGCAGCCCCTTACTGGACATTGCGATCATCGACCCGGCCGATGCGCACTTCTACCAACCCGGATGGACCATGGTGGGCGGCGGAATTTTCAAGGCAGGCCAGACAGCGCGCACCATGTCTTCGGTGATCCCCACCGATGTGAGCTGGATCAAGGCGGGTGTAGCGGCCTTCGAGCCGGACAACAACCAAATCATTTTGGAAGGCTGCCGCGTGTTGAAGTACAAGCAGCTGGTCGTCTGCCCGGGCTTGAAACTCGACTGGCAGGGTATTGAAGGTTTGAACGACACCCTGGGTCGCAATGGTGTGACCTCCAACTACCGGTTTGACCTGGCTCCCTACACCTGGGAATTGGTGCAAAAGCTCAAAGGTGGCAAAGCGCTCTTCACCCAACCGCCCATGCCAATCAAATGCGCCGGTGCGCCGCAAAAAGCGATGTACCTATCCGCTGACCATTGGACCCGCCAAGGCGTCTTGAACAACATCGACATCCAGTTTTGCAATGCCGGTGCCGTGCTGTTTGGCGTGGCCGACTATGTACCCGCATTGATGGAATACGTGAAGAAGTACGGTATAGGTCTGAATTTTGGCGAGACACTGGTGTCCGTGGACGGCTCGGCCAGCAAAGCCACGTTCCTGAAAAATTTGCCTGACGGCAGCAAAGAAAAAGTGGTTCGTGACTTTGACATGATCCACGTGGTTCCTCCACAAAAAGCACCGGACTTTGTGCGCGTGAGCCCTCTGGCAGACGCCGCTGGGTGGGTGGATGTCGACCCCGCCAGCTTGCGCCACAAATCCTTTGTGAACGTCTTTGCTTTGGGCGACGTGACCAATACCAGCAATGCCAAAACCGCCGCCGCTGCACGCAAGCAAGCACCGGTGGTGGCCAACAATGTGCTGGTCGCCATGGGCCAACTCCAAGGCGAGGCCAAGTACGACGGCTATGGCTCTTGCCCCTTGACCGTTGAACGCGGCAAGATTGTGCTGGCCGAATTCACCTATGGCGGCAAGGTGGCACCCAGCTTTCCGAAGTGGCTGATCGATGGCACCAAACCGTCTGCGCTGGCGTGGTACCTCAAAGAACGCATTCTCCCGCCCTTGTATTGGGAGGCCATGCTTAAAGGCCGCGAATGGATGGCGCAACCGGAGATGGTGGGCTGATGAGCGCATTTTCCCGCTGGCTACCCTCTCTGCCAATTTTGCAATGGGGTGGCCGATACAACAGAGAAACCCTCAGCAACGATTTGGTGGCGGCGCTTATCGTGACCGTCATGTTGATCCCACAAAGCCTGGCCTATGCCTTGCTGGCGGGTCTACCGCCTGAGGTGGGTTTGTATGCCAGCGTAGCGCCATTGCTGCTGTATGCGATTTTGGGCAGCAGCCGGGTTTTGGCAGTGGGGCCAGTGGCAGTGGTATCCCTCATGACGGCCGCGGCGGTGGCTGAACACGCTGCGGCAGGCACCCATGCTTACTGGCAAGTTGCTATCACCTTGGCGTTTTTGTCGGGCGCCATGTTGCTGCTAATGGGTTTATTGCGTTTGGGGTTTTTAGCCAATTTTTTAAGTCATCCAGTCATTTCGGGCTTCATTTCTGCATCCGGCTTACTGATCGCGCTGAGTCAAATGAAAACCATCATGGGTGTAAAGGCTGAAGGGCATAACTTTGTTGAATTGCTGTTTGCTTTGATTAACCACGCCTCCAATGTTCATGTGCTCACCTTAGTGGTCGGTATCGGGGCTACCGCGTTTTTATTTTGGGTTCGCAAAGGCTTGAAGCCTTTGTTGGTTAAAGCGGGTTTGCGCTTAAAGATGGCCGATCTCCTGGCCAAAGCCGGCCCCGTCATGGCCATTGCGCTGACTACCCTTTTGGCTTGGAGCCTAGACTGGCAAGGCCAAGGCATGAAATTGGTGGGTACGGTGCCGCAAGGCTTCCCTCCAATCACCGCCCCCTTATGGGACTTAGCACTATGGCAAGAGCTTTTAGTGCCAGCCCTCCTGATCAGCGTAGTGGGGTTTGTCGAGTCCGTATCGGTGGGGCAAACCTTGGCAGCCAAGCGCCGCCAGCGCATTGAACCCGACCAGGAGTTGGTCGCCTTGGGTGCTAGCAATTTGTCAGCGACCTTCACAGGCGGCTTCCCGGTTACGGGCGGCTTCGCACGCTCGGTAGTCAACTTTGATGCCGGTGCAGTCACACCTGCTGCAGGTGTTTTTACTGCGGTGGGCATCACCTTGGCCTCGCTTTTTTTAACACCCGCATTATTTTATTTGCCGCAAGCCACCTTAGCCGCCACCATCGTGGTGGCCGTACTCTCTTTGGTGGACTTCAGTATGCTGCAATCGACTTGGCGCTTTTCGAAACTAGACTTTGCCGCCGTGGCCATCACCTTAGTGGCTACTTTGTTGAGAGGCGTTGAAAGCGGTTTGGTGATGGGCGTCCTGGTGTCTTTAGCGATGTTCTTATTCAGGGCAAGTCGCCCTCATATCGCGACGGTAGGTTTGGTCCCCGGTACCGAGCATTTCCGCAATGTGTTGCGCCACGAAGTCTTGGTCAGCCCTCGGCTAGTGTGCCTGCGGGTAGACGGCAGCATGTTTTTTGCCAACGCGCGCGGCATTGAAGACCGAATCAACGCAGAGGTGGCCGCGCGTCCGGAACTCAAACACGTCTTGTTGCAGTGCTTTGCGGTAAACGATATAGACGCCAGCGCCCTAGAGAGCTTGGAGGCCATTGCCAGCCGTTTGAAAGACGCCGGGATCGGCCTTCACTTCTCAGAAATTAAAGGACCGGTCTTGGACAAACTCAACACTACCCACTTTCTTCAGCATTTGCATGGTCGAGTTTTTTTAACTAACTTCCAGGCAATTCAGGCGCTTACTCCAGAAGTTATTCAGGCACGCTAAGTCACCATACCCATTGAAACTTTGCGTGCGTATGACCCTTAAACCTGTCAAATATAGTGAGTCGGACCAAGACCAGCCAAGCAGCTGTCATTTGTCAAGGATTCTGGAGCACCCTTTAAGTGATCACTTGGTGCAAATGCCAGCGAAACGGTTCAGCGCAGAGTTGACTCCAAAGAGGTGGTGTCGGTGCTGACGTCCCATCTCAAAAGAGCAAGTTTAATCAAAGATATTCCTGCGGAAAATCATGACTAAAGCACTGGCTGTCTGCATCACAATCCTAGCGCTTGCCATTAGCCTGCACGCCCAGTCCACGGATGAAAAGCTCATGGACCATTCCAATATGGACCATTCAGCCCATATGAAAATGATGGCAGATGCTCAGCGGCAAGCCCAGGTTTCGCAACGTGGTAAAGACGTAATGCCATTTGACCTTGCTGCAACTACGCACGTCTTCAGCAAAAGGGCCGACGGTGGGATTCAGCAAGTTATCGCTAAGAATCCACAGGACAAAGTTCAAGTCAAATTGGTTCGCCAGCATCTTCAACAGATTCGGGACGAATTTCTCAAAGGTGACTTCTCAGGCCCCACACACATTCACGGTCAGAGCATGCCGGGACTGGCGGAACTCCAAAGGGCCAAGTCCGGTCAGATCGCCATTGCATACGAAAATGTAAAGAGTGGAGCAGCGCTAACTTATAAAACAATCGATCCAAGTTTGGTAATCGCGCTGCATAAGTGGTTTGACGCTCAACTCTCTGACCATGGCAAGGATGCGATGGAGGGTCATCATGACCACCTTGGTGAGATGAAGAAACCTTGATCGTTCCGTCACCTGCAAAACCGGACGAGACTAAAGATGAATAAGCAGCAAGAACACTGGGAAAAGGTCTATAAAACCAAGGCGCCTGATGCGGTAAGTTGGTTTCAAGAACATGCCACCCGTTCGCTGGAGATCATTCGATCAATTAGCGCAGCGTCCAATGCACAGATCATTGATGTAGGGGGAGGCGCATCTACCTTGGTGGACGATTTGCTGATCGGTGGATTCAAACATATGTCGGTCCTGGATCTTTCCGCAAGTGCGCTGGAAGTGGCGCGCAAGCGCCTTGGGGCCCTCGATCAAAACGTGACATGGATTACTGGCGACATTCGAACCGTGGATCTTCCCGCGCATACTTATGACATCTGGCACGACCGCGCTGTATTCCACTTTCTAACCGAGCCAGCGGATCGAATGGCTTACGTGCGCCAGGTCGTTAAGGCAGTCAAGCCCCACGGCCATGTGATTGTGGCTACCTTTGCGCCTGATGGCCCGGAGCAGTGCAGTGGTTTGCCAGTGGTCCGATACGACCCCGATCAACTACATGGTGAGTTTGGTGCCGCATTTGAGCTACTGGAACACGCCAGTGAAGAGCACATGACGCCGTGGGGCTCGGTCCAGCACTTTGTTTATTGCCATTGCCTAGCGCCACATTGATCGCTGAAATTTTTCTGTCAAGGGTCCAGAAGATTGTAGACGCCTTTTCGCCGGAGTTGACGGCTTAAAGACCTTCACGGGTCGGCTGCTAGCCCGATACGATCATCGATTTCCAGCCACTTTGCACGGTGAGGCAGTCAGTCGGAGTTGCATAAATCTGCACACCCTTATAGTAGTTTACAGGGACTCCCCACGTAGTCAAGTGGCGCATGATGGATTTATCAAGATTCAGATCCTCTCACTTCATCCTGATTAACGGTCTTTTTTACCCGACGATTCACAAAGATTCCATTAACGAGAATTAGACTGCATATTTACAGACGGGTTTATTGCACACAAGTGCGACCCAAGATACGAACCGCTCGGCAGGGCTCTATTTAATTTCCGGGTATTGCAAAGCATCCCTACTACTATATCGAGCTTACCCACCGCCGGTCTAACCTGTTAACTGCATCTTCGTTTTAACGTCTTGCAAGAAAGTTTTTGTTAATCAACACTTTTTAGGCTGCTAGCGCTACCCCAATTGATCCTCCCGGCTTCACACTTACATAGGCGGGGTCAAAGCTGATTCCCTTGGTCATCACGGCCCATAAGATCCGAGCATTTTTGTTGGCCATTGCTACTGCCGCCTTTTGCCAACCTGACTTTTCCTTTAGCTGGAACAACCACTTTGAAATCGGATCCGATCGCATATGAGATGACATTACGGCAGATTTCGCGCCTTGTACCAGTAAGGTGCGCAAATACGTGTCGCCACGTTTGGTGATTTTTCCAAGCTTCGTTTTGCCACCACTTGAGCTTTGCTTGGGAGTTAGTCCAAGCCAAGCGCCAAATTGGGCGCCGTTTTTGAACTGCTTGAAATCAACTACTGTTGCTACAGCAGCAGAGGCCCAGGGGCAAGTTGCCGGTTGGCCTCTAACCTCCAAGAGCATAAAATCGTCCTAAACAAGGCAAATACGTTGCCTTTTTGACTTCTAAAACGCCAATTTGAAAAAAATCATCATCATCGCAGGACCTAATGGCGCTGGCAAAACCACTTTTGCCCGTGACTTTTTGCCTGCGGAGGCCCAGACAATCCGGTTTATCAATGCCGATCTGAT
>Ga0214919_10005242_pt1 | contig 18500 bp, 17 predicted proteins | sample LL1503_MetaG_FD_177994 | JGI IMG/M metagenome (GOLD analysis project Ga0214919, IMG submission 177994) | Freshwater microbial communities from Lake Lanier, Atlanta, Georgia, United States - LL-1503 | ecosystem: Environmental > Aquatic > Freshwater > Lake | place: USA: Georgia | collected...
AACTCTTCCCCCGACGGGGGCCTCTCCCCCATCACCGCCAATCGCGCCACCCGACCCCCCTCCTGATCCACCGTCATGATTGCAGGGTGCTTCACCAAATCCGCACACTCCTTAACCAAACCATGGAACTGCCCTGCCTCTGCCATGTTTCTTGTGAAGAAAATGAATCCCCCAGGCTGCACCCGACGGATCAGATCCCTCAGCCCGTCTGTGAGTTCGGGCCCGGGTAAACCCATGACAATTAGTCGACCGGCTGGATGTACTTTCACCCTATTGGCTCTAAGGAATTTCCTTCTACTACGCACGCTCAATCCACCTCCTCCAGCCTCGACCTTCCCCCTTCCATCCCGTACTCTTTTCGTGCACATGGCGACTTTCCAAATCATCTTTACCCCGGCCAGTTCGTCCGAAATCACCCAATTACCCACCCCCCTTCAGGTCGAGGTTCTCAGGGAATTCGATGTCCTCACCTCCGATTTTTTAGAAAAACACCCCGATCGTTTTGGCGTCGTCCGCTGCCCTGACCGAACTCTCTATCGGTATCGTGCTGGGGAGTACCGAATCTACTTCGAAAAAACCTCAAAAGGACTCACCATTCACCGCGTTCTCCACAAAAACTCTCTAAAGGACTTTGCTTTCCGCTCCCAACTCCCCCTTTCGGAGGACGAGGTTCTGGCCGAAAATCCTAAATTCTGGGAACTGATTAATTCAGGTGAAACCGGAAAGAAATAATCCATGTCCCGCATACTCCTCCTTCTCCTTGCCCTTTTCCCTTGGCTCGCCGGATGCCAATCTTCCAAACATATGCCACAGCTGATCGCCCTTTTTACCGATTTCGGCCCCAGCGACCCTTACGTCGGCCAGCTCAAAGGCGCGATCAAAACGATATCTCCGACAGCTGAAATATTAGACCTCTCGCACGCCAACGCAGCGTTCGATATATCCGCCGCTTCGTACCTCCTCGCCAAATCTACGCGAACGCTACCTCGTGGCTCCATTGTCATTGCCGTCGTGGATCCAGGCGTCGGATCCTCTCGCGCAGGTCTGGCCGTTCGTACTCAAGCAGGACGAATCTACCTTGCCCCTGACAATGGAATCTTAACCGAGGTTTTAGCTCGGGAAGGGGTTTCCGAAGTTCGAACTCTCTCTACAGCCAATGATTCCACATCTGCCACGTTTCACGCTCGTGATATTTTTGGCCCTACAGCCGCACGGTTAGTCAATTCAGGCTCTTTCGAATCTATAGGTTCCAAGACAGAAAAGATTGTCCGCCTGCCCCGAAATACTGCCACGGTTATGGCAAACCTCGCCAAAGGCCAAGTTCTCTTTGTCGATCACTATGGCAATATTCTCACCAACATTCCCGGGTCTGAACTCGGAAAGCTAAAAGTGGGACAACTTCTCAGCGTAACCGTCAAAGGCAAGTCCCTCTCTCTACCCTATCTACGCACGTATGCCGATGCTCCTGCCGATCGCCCTTTCGCTCTGATCAACAGCGATGGTGAATTCGAAATCGCCATCAATCAGGGAAACGCCGCCCGGGAACTAGGAATCAAAGCGGGTGATCCTGTAGTCCTGAAACTGTAGCCACGTTTATCCCCGCTTATTCCAATCGAATACGCCCTTTTTGTAGGCGTAGAGGTGTCCCACCTCCACCAAAAGCACGAATGTCAGCATCAGCCCAAATACCTGCCACCCGAAACCGCTCTCCTTAAATCCGATCAAACTGACAGCCCACGGATACATAAAAATTACCTCGATATCGAAAAGAATAAAAATCATCGCAACGAGATAGAACTTCACTGAAAAACGGGCTGAGGGAGATCCAATTGGATCTTTGCCACACTCATAAGCCATGTCCTTACCCCTATTCCTACGACCCACTTTTCCAATCAGGATACCCAGACCAATTCCCCCTAAGGCAATGGCCAGAGCCATTCCCAAAGAAAAAAGGACCGGGATAAATTCGCGAATCACTCTCTTGTCCTAACGACACCGGCGCCCACAATCAAGTCTCGCCCTTTGCGCCCCAGCACCTTTAGGTGCATTCTCCTCAAATGCCTCTGGCCTTGCCTCTTCTCGCCTCGCTGCTTTACGCCGTTGGTTCTTGGGGACTCAAACTAGGCCTCCGTCGCGGGGCCCGTCCCGGCATTGTCACCGCCCTCTCCAATCTCTCGATGGCCGGTTGGTCTGCACCCCTCATTTTCTTTTTTCCGGGACAACCCAACGCTTCCGGATTTTGGGGCGCCATTCTCGCCGGAACCGCCCTTTTTCTGGGGCGCACCTGCGCGATCCGTGCCCTTTCTCATGGCGACCTCTCTCATGCCACCCCTCTTCTGGGGACAAAAACCGTTTTTGTTGCCGTTCTGACCTCCTTTTTTTTGGAGGACCCGATCACTCCAGGACTCATGGCCGGAGCCGTTCTCACCAGCCTAGCCGTGACCCTTCTTTCCATCACCCCCACTCCCTTGGCAAAATCCTGGTGGCCGGGGAAATTCGACCGGACCACAACTCTCTGGGCTCTCCTTGCCGCCTTCTTTTTTGCCCTGACTGACATCATTGTTCAAAAATTTGCCCGCCTACTCGGCGTTGGCTGGTTTCAACCCCTAATGTTTTCCACTCTCGTCTTCCTGACCCCCCTGCTCTTTCTTTCCAAACTTCCTCGCCACTTTTCCCTTCATACCCTTCTGCCTGCTCCCTCACGCCCAAGCACGATGGCCGGTTCCGCAGTGATCGGTTTTCAGACTTCCTTGGTGATTTTGGTCATCGGAGTTTTTGGCCATGCCACAGCTACAAACGTCGTTTACGCCGCACGAGGTCTATGGGCCATTCTACTGGAAGGAGCCGCAGGAGGAGGGGCCGCCGCAAACGATCGCCGTATTCTAATTCTTCGGCTCACAGGGGCGGCACTCCTACTGGCGGCCGTCGCGTTGGCCGTCGGATCTCTTTAAGCCCGCCCCAACTGCAACATCACCAAGCCCACCGCCGTCAACGCAAGCCCGCCTAATTGCATGGCCGTGACGGGCGCCTTGAACCACCACCAGGCGGCCAACTGCAAGAGTACAAATCCCGATCCGAGCGTGAATGCGTACACCAGTTGGGGGCTTTCCTCACGCAATGCGTAGGTGATCAGGACCGGACAGCCAAATCCCGCCAGATTTCCCGCTAGGAACCACAGCCACCATTCTGTTCCGCTCTTAGAGGCGGCCATTTTGAAGAGAAGATTGGATCCGGCCATCGAGGCCGCGTAGCCCAAAACCAAAAAGAAAAATTTCACTCGGAAAATTGGCTCAGGCCAATGCCGAACCGCCACAGCAACTCGAGCCATCCCGATGCCCCGGCTGGCAATGCATTGCATATTCCGCCCCGCCCATCTGGTCACACCATGCGACAAAGGCTTTTCTTTCCTCCGGCGTCATCGGGGTCTTGGCAGAAGCAACAACCGCCTGCTCAACGTAGGGGAACTGGTCCACCCCGATCATATGCGTGCAGACCTCTGGGTAACTCAGGGAGTAACGCATCACCTTCTCCGCCGTCATCAAACCCTTTTCGCTCGACCGCTTGCTTCCCCCGAACCCTTTCATACCGATGACTGCGATTTTCTTTTCAGCCAAAGCGGGAATCACCTCTGTCTCAAACCGACGGGAATGAAGGGTCCCCAGAGCTGAAACCGGTTGAAGGGACGCGTCAAATGGATAGCCGCCTTGAATCATTTTGAGATGAACCTCCGGCTCGTCATGCCCAGTGAAGCCCAGATAACGGACCTTTCCCTGCTTTTTGGCCAAATCGAAAGCCTCGGCCGCCCCGCCAGGCCCGTAAAATTTCTCCACCTCGGCGACGCTCTTCATCTCATGCAACATCCATAGATCCACGTGGTCGGTCTGAAGACGGCGTAGGGAATCTTCCAGAAACTTCATCGCCCCCTCTTTGCCTCCCTCCGGTAGGGGATTCTGGTGGGTACAACATTTTGTCATCACAAACGCCTTGTCCCGGATTCCCTTCAAGGCCTGCCCCATCCACTCCTCTCCCCGTCCTTTATGGTAACACCAAGCGTTGTCAAAAAAGGTAACTCCACGATCCACCGCCTCATGGGCAATCCGCGTGGCTTCCGCAATGTCTTTTGATAGGGCCAGAGTATGGCCGCCAAAGCCCACCACACTGACCTGTTCGTCATGCCGGCCGAATTTTCGGGTTGGAACCCCTCCCCCGCTGCCCGCCCAGCTCTTGGCCAAACCCAGCCCTGGAATCAACCCGAGGAATCCGCGTCGTGTTATCATAAGCCAATTCTGCTCCACTCCCCGACCTCGGCAAGCCGAGAAACCATTCCCTATCCATTGTGAGGAAGTGGAATAAAAGAGTTTTCAAATCCCTACCAGAACGCAATCTATCCCTTAGCGGCCAGCCCGGTCGCACAACCAAAGGAGAAACTTCTTATGTCATTCAGTAGCGCCAGCAAGAAAAACGGAAAAACGTACTACCTTCACAGTCGCCAACAGACCCTGCGAGGTGGTGCCACTGTGACCCTCTACTACTTCGCTTCCGCCCCCGGTGCAGGCGCTGTGGATGCCCTTCCCGAAGGCTACGTCGTGACTGAGAACGAACGCACCGGCCTGCCTCTCCTCAAAAAAGCTAAATAAACTCTGGATCGGTTCTTGAGGTGGATGTCACAACCTCGGCTCCATACATCTGCCTTGTGGGCTGCCCTAGAGCTCCTTTTTGAGGTTTAGCTGTTGCATGCCCCCGGGCAGGCTTCTTAAAAAGTAGCGTCTATACTTGTGCGTAGCTTCGATACCAATCCACAAATCTCTTCATCCCATCCTCAATCGAAGTCTGAGGCCGAAACCCTACCGCCTGTCCTAAGTCCTCCACTTTAGCCGCTGTCGCCATCACATCCCCCGCAGGCACAGGCTTCATTATCACTTTTGCCTTCTTACCCGTGGCCGCCTCGATCGCCTTCACAAATCTGCCCAACTCCACAGGCTCACTATTTCCAATGTTATAGATTCGGTAGGGGGCGGGACTCGTGGCGGGATCCGGTTTCTTCCCATCCCATTGCGCGTTTCCGGTTGCCGGCTTTTTCATCAATCGAACGATCCCCTCCACAATATCATCCACATACGTAAAATCCCGCCGCATCTTCCCCTCCCCAAAAAGCTCAATCTCTTTCCCGGCTAAAATTGCCTGAGTGAATTTGTAGTAAGCCATATCGGGCCGACCCCACGGACCATACACCGTAAAAAATCGCAAGCCCGTGCACGGAATTCCATAGAGATGCGCATAGGCGTGGGCCATCAATTCATTGGCCTTCTTCGTTGCGGCATACAGAGAAATGGGATGATCCACATTGTCTTTTTCGGAAAATGGCATTTCTTGATTCAGCCCATATACGGAACTTGAGCTCGCAAAGATCAAATGGGATGTCTTCTCCGCTCGACATGCCTCCAATACATCCAACATCCCCTCCAGGTTGCTCCGCGCATAGGCATGGGGATGAGTCAGGCTGTAACGCACCCCAGCCTGCGCCGCCAGATGCACGACCACCTCAGGCTTAACCTCATGCCAAATTTTCTCTACTCCCGTCCGATCCCCAAGATCGGTCTTCAAAAACCGAAAGGCCTTGCTCTTTTGTAACCGCCCCAGACGCGCCTCCTTAAGCTTCACGTCATAATAATCGTTCAGGTTGTCGAGACCAACGACCTCGTCCCCTTGCTGGAGAAGCCGTTCGCTCAAATGATACCCAATGAAACCCGCCACCCCTGTCACCAGCACTCGGCGGCTCATGCCTTCTCCATTTTCGACCACTCCATCCGGTCGCCGTCAAATTCGAACCACCCCCGAAACTTCTCTCCTGCCAATAATCGTGGCATCCACTGCTCATCATCCGCCCACATACGATTGTAGGGAATTTGATCCGTTCGAACCCAAAATGGTTTGGCCTCCGCCGTCTCCATCAACCCTCCCTCCCAACCCGAAGCTCGATACACCGTGCAGTGCAAGGAGTACCCATCGCGAAATTGAAAGCGCAGTTCCCCCGCCCACCGGACTCCCGTGGGCGTAATTCCAACCTCCTCCTGCGTCTCGCGAATCGCGGCCTGCTCCGCCGTCTCCCCTTTTTCAATTCTCCCCCCAGGCCCATTCACCTTCCCCGCACCCAATCCCCGCTTTTTCTCAATCAACAAAATTTGTCCATCTTGGATTACGAAACAGAGCGTCCCTTCCTCCCTCGGCCTCCAGTTCGCCCCATCCACTCGGTCGAAAACTTCACTTGTGGAATTGAGGGCCATTCCACTCCGTCAACGCACCGAACCGCTAGAGCGATCTTTTTGCATCAGCTTGGCCCGAGCTTCTTCCAAAAGTTTTCTCTCAGCCGTCGTCAGGGAGTCCATTCCCTCCCGAGAAATCTTTTCTAAAATCGGATCTACCTTTTCCAGCGGGACCAAGGGCGCCTTTTTGGGAACTACCTTTTTCTTAGCTGTGCTTTTCGGACGCTTCCCAAACGAAATCTGCGGCCAGCTGACCCCTCCCGCCCGCACCCAAGCCACCGCGATTAGCCCAGTCGTCCAAAGCTGAACTCCTCCCAGCCAGTCCCGACCCGCAAAGTACGTTAAACTATACACGGCCATGAGGATCCACCCCACCCATCTGGCCGAAAGCCCAAAGAAAAACTGTGCTCCAGGATGCAAAGCGCAAAACGCGAGAAAGACTGCAAAGTGGATCGTGCCCGATCCAGCTAGTACACCCGAGCCTAACCACGGAGCTAATCCCGCGATCAGCAAGGCAGGTCCTACGGTCAATCCCGCATAAAGAAGTCCCAAGGATTTTCTCCCCATCGCAGATTCCACTTCTCGCCCAAACCAAAAAAACATCAGCATTTCGAGCGCAAACCAAATTCCCTCCTGGCGAATGTCGTGGACAAACGGATACGTCACCAAAGTCCACACATGCCCTTGTGCTAACTGGGCAGAAGAAAATACGCCGGCATTCACCCACGCCCCTAAACCTGCTGCCATCGCCACAGCCCCACTCGCCATAGCTAAGGCATGAATTCCGACCAAAAGAGTCGTTAAATCCACGCGAAAATTACCAACCGTGAAAATAGGCCCTTCCGCACCTTGCCATCGATTCCAAGAATTTCCCCAAGCCATAGTGTTTGAGTATGAAACGGAACGCGGGGCAGAGCAAGCCGTGCCCCTTTAGATCTGATACTCCGTTGTTTTCCCCTTGGCCGCCAACTTAGTACGCACTCTCTCCACCAGGCGCGCCAAGGTCTCCGCCGCCAATACCTTGCTCGCCGCACCCGCCGCATCACTCTGCAACTTTCCCCACACCTCCCCCACCGCATCCCCACGCGCAACTCCTCTCGAATTTCTCCCTCCATCCACCCATGCCACGACCTCACTCATCCGTATCTTTTCCGCAGGGCGCGCCAACTCATATCCACCCCCCGACCCACGGCGACTGGCTACAAATCCACCCTGCCTCAACCACCGTAAAATCTGCTCCATAAACTTTCCAGGAGTGCCCGAAACCTGTGCCAGGGCCGAAGCCTGCTTCACCCTTCCACTTCCACCCTCCAGAGCCAAGGCCACCAGAGCCCTCACCGCATAGTCTGTTGTCCGTGTTGCTGCCATCCCCCCATCGTCCCGAGGGTTATTCGCTTCGTCAACCCGCGCTTCCGCGCAACCCGTTGCCAACCCCACCTTCCAAAGGTAATGTAAATCTCTATGAAAGCGGAAAACGGACACTCCTCCGCCGCGCCCGCACCTGAAGTCGATTCAGGGATTGTCATTTCTAGTCGGGTTCGACTCGCAAGAAATGTTAAAAGCTTCGCCTTCCCAGGTTGGCTGAAAAAAGCCGACCGCCTTAAACTTTTAGAAACCATTCAGCCCGCCGTGGCTGATCTCAGCTGCATGCGCCCTGCCAAAGTTTCGGTCGCGATGGAAACATTAACTCCGCTCGACAAACAACTCTTGGTTGAAAAACACCTCATCAGTCGCGAACACGCCGCGAAAAATGCCGGAAGTGGGCTCGTCGTAAACGGGGATGAATCTCTTTCCGTAATGATCAATGAAGAGGATCATATTCGCCTTCAAGCGCTCCGCCCAGGTTTTCACCTTCTCGAAGCGTGGGATGCAGCCGACAAACTCGATACAGCCCTCGAGGACAAACTCGAATTCTCCTTCTCCTCCTCCCTTGGTTACCTCACCGCTTGCCCGACCAATGTCGGCACTGGAATGCGAGCCTCCGCCATGCTGCATCTTCCTGGACTGGTGTTGGGCGAACAGATCAACCAGGTCATTAAGTCGGTCAATCAGCTTGGCTTGGCCGTCCGCGGTCTATACGGCGAGGGGACCGAAGCTCTTGGAAATCTTTTTCAAATTTCCAACCAAACAACCTTGGGCGAATCGGAACGCCAGATTCTAGATCGTCTCGTGAAAGTAGTTCGACAACTCACCGAGCTCGAGAACAATGCCCGCCACAAATTGATCCAAGAAAAAGGCCGTATGCTTGCCGATCAGGTTGGCCGATCTTACGGCATTGTTCTTCACTCCTACTCCATCTCCTCCAAGGAAGCCCTCAATCTTCTCAGCCTACTCAGATTAGCGGCAGACCTCGCCCTTCTTCCCTCCACTCTCAAGCCCAAACTCGATACTCTCCTTATTTCCACGCAACCCGCCCATCTCCAGCAGGCCTCACAGAAGAAACTGGGAGCAGAGGAACGGGATGCCTTCCGTGCCGATCTCCTTCGTGAAAAGCTTAAGGGTATTGCCGAACCCGCCATGCGTAAATTGCACCTCTAACCGACTTGGGTTAATATACTTTCTGTGAACAATTTCACCCCCCGCGCACAACAAGTCCTCGCCCTTGCTCGCAAAGAGGCCGACCGTTTTAACCACAACTATGTGGGCACGGAGCATATTCTCCTCGGCTTGATCAAGCTGGGGCAAGGGGTGGCCGTCAATGTCCTCCAGAAAATGGGGTTGGATCTTGAAACGGTCCGAATGGAAGTAGAAAAACAGGTTGGAACAGGTCCTGACACCAAAGTCACTGGTAACATTCCCTACACCCCAAGAGTCAAAAAGGTTCTCGCCCTAGCCAGCAAAGAGGCGAAAGCCCTCCATCACTCCTATGTCGGCACCGAACACATTCTTTTAGGTCTCCTACGCGAAGGAGATGGCGTGGCCGCCCGCGTTCTGAAATCTCTCGAGGTCGATATCGAAAGAGCCCGACAAGAAGTTCTTAAGGAACTCGATCCTAATTTCGAGGAAGGGGGAGAACCTGCAGGTGGAATGGAAGATTCTCCCGCTGGAAATGCAGAAGCCTCGGCCTCCACTGGCTCCGCCGCCGCACGCAAAGACGTTAAAACCCCTGCCCTCAAAGCCTTCGGGCGTGACCTCACTGAGCTTGCCCGCAAAGGGGAGATGGATCCCGTCATCGGCCGTAAAAATGAGATCGAACGCGTGGTCCAGATTCTTTGTCGTAGAACCAAAAATAATCCCGTCCTTATCGGCGAAGCAGGAGTTGGAAAAACCGCGATTGTGGAAGGTCTGGCCCAAGAGATCGCCTCAGGCAATGTCCCTGAAATTCTCCGCGACAAAAAAGTGATTACTCTCGACCTAGCCCTCATGGTGGCGGGCACAAAATATCGCGGCCAGTTTGAAGAGCGCATTAAAGCTGTCATGGAGGAAATTCGGAAACTGAAATCTGTTCTCCTCTTTATCGATGAGCTTCACACACTCGTAGGTGCGGGCTCGGCGGAGGGCGCCATGGATGCCTCGAATATCATCAAGCCTGCCCTCTCCCGCGGTGAACTGCAGTGTATCGGGGCCACCACGATGAACGAGTACCGTAAGTACATCGAAAAAGATTCCGCCCTCGAGCGCAGGTTCCAGACCGTTCGGGTGGATGCTCCCTCAATCGATGAAGCGATCGCTATCCTCCACGGTCTCCGTGCGAAATACGAGGAACACCACCACGCCAAGATTTCAAATGAGGCCATCGCCGCCTCCGTTCGCCTTAGTGAACGCTATATCACAGGCCGGTACTTGCCCGATAAAGCGATCGATGTGATGGACGAAGCGGGTTCCCGATGTCGGATTGCCGCCAGCATCCGCCCAGCAGAATTCAAACTGGCCGAGGGCGAAATCGAGACCATCCGTACGGAGAAAGAAGCAGCCATCAAGGCGCAAGACTTTGAAAAAGCCGCTGCTCTCCGGGATCGTGAAAAAGAATCTACCGCGAAGCTGGAAAGCGACCTAAACGCGTGGCGCAAGAAGCGCGATGAGATTGTTGTCGATGTCGGTGAGGAGGATGTCAAACACGTCATATCCAAGTGGACAGGCATCCCTCTCACCCGAATGGGAGAAGGTGATCTTTCAAAACTCCTTAATATCGGAGAAACCCTACAAACTCGTGTCATCGGACAACACGAGGCCGTTCAGGCACTCGCAAAAGCGCTTCGCCGCTCTCGAGCCGACCTCAAAGACCCAAAACGCCCCATTGGCTCCTTTATCTTCCTGGGTCCGACTGGAGTCGGCAAAACTCACCTTGCAAAAGCTTTGGCAGAAGAAGTATTTGGAGAAAAAGATGCACTCGTTCAACTCGACATGTCCGAATACATGGAAAAGTTTAACGTTTCTCGTTTAATCGGATCCCCTCCGGGTTATGTAGGCTACGAGGAAGGTGGCCAGTTAACCGAAAAAGTCCGTCGTCGTCCTTACTGCGTGGTTCTTTTTGATGAAATTGAGAAAGCCCATCCTGATGTTTGGAATGTGCTTCTCCAAATCCTAGAAGACGGGCAAGTCACCGACAGCCTTGCGAGGAAGGTTGATTTCCGAAACACCATCATCATCATGACTTCCAACGTGGGAGCTGAGTTGATTCGCAAGGGCAACGTGATGGGCTTCGGCACTCCTGTTCACGAGCAGGACTACAACGCGATTAAAGAAAAGATCCTCGGAGAAACAAAAAAGATCTTCAAACCGGAATTTCTCAATCGCCTCGACGATCAGATCGTCTTTCACTCTCTCACCCGAGAAGACCTTTCTAAGATCGTCTCCCTAGAAGTTGCTAAAGTGGCTGCCCGAGTTCGCGAAAAAGGCGTTGAAATCGAACTCACTCCAGAGGCCAGCACGTTTTTGATCGAAAAAGGATATGAGCCTGTCTACGGAGCTCGTCCTCTTCGTCGTGCGATCGAAAAGTTTCTTGAAGACCCCATCGCCGAGGAAGTCATTCGTGGAAAAATCAAATCTGGAGACCGCGTCAAAGTGAGTGCAGATAAGGAAAATCTAACCTTTACCACGACTTCCCCCGCCTCCCCTGCTAAGTCTACCGCCAGCTGAACACCTCCGATCACGCCACCCGGGTTCAGACTCTTTTCTCCGACCTCGCACCTTCGTACGACTGCTACAACCGAATATTCAGCCTTGGGCTGGATCTCTTTTGGCGAAAGCGCCTGGTTGAGTCTGTAGCCGAAGCTCATCCCTCCACCGTACTTGATGTAGCCTGTGGATCGGGCGACGTAACGCGGGCGCTCCAACAAGCACTTCCCACCGCCCAAATTACTGGACTGGACTTTTGCAGCGCGCTTTTGGCCCAAGCTTCCGCTCGCGGAGTCAAACAGGTTGTTCAGGGAGATGCTCTACGCCTTCCATTTTCTGATAGTTCTTTTTCTGCAGTAACGCTGGCTTTCGGATTGCGCAATTTTTCTGATCGCTCAAAGGCCTTGCTGGAGATTCACCGCACTCTTCAATCAGGCGGTCTTTTCGCGCTTCTGGAGTTCACTCCCCCACCCTATCCGTGGAACCTCTTTTGGAACTTTTACCTTTTCCGCTTCATGCCTTGGGTGGCTCAACTTCTGACCCGCCAAGGCGAATCCTTTCGCTATCTAGCGGAAAGTATCTCCCGATTCCCAACACCCTCGGCCCTCCACCACGAACTACATGCCGCAGGCCTGAAACTTCTTTTCGCCCGTTCTATGTCCCTGGGACTTGTCAGGCTGACCGTCTGCCGAAAAGTTTCTTAATTTTTACCCGCCCTCCTTCGACTCCAGCAGATGGGACCCATGCTTTGGAAGTATGGGGCTTGATCCCCTCAGACCCACCCCAGATCCATCGTCAATTCCCGCTCCGCGGACTTTGAATTTTTACCTCTTCGCTACGCTTTGGAGGTAAGGGGATTCGAACCCCTGACCTTCTCATTGCGAACGAGACGCTCTACCAACTGAGCTATACCCCCAATGAAAAGACTTTAATCCTCACCACCTCCCATTTCAACCCCCGCAACCCCAAGAACTACAACTGATGTTCGTTCTCTAAAAATCCGCGCAAATGACGTATCCGAGTCGGGTGTCTCATTTTTCTCAATGCTTTTGCTTCGATCTGCCGGATTCGTTCTCGGGTCACCTTGAACTGGCGACCTACCTCTTCCAGAGTCCGCGAGTATCCGTCCACCAGACCAAACCTCTGCTCCAATACTGCCCTTTCCCGATCCGTCAAACTATCTAATACATCCTTAATCTTTTCCTTCAGCATCGAGTAAGCCGTCATGTCGGACGGGTTCTCGGCGCTCTTGTCCTCGATGAAATCCCCGAAGGTCGTATCGTCGCTGTCTCCGACCTGAGCCTGCAGAGAAATCGGTTGCTGGGCCATCTTGAGCACCGCCCGCACCCGCTCGACCGGCATTCCCGTCTCGTCTGCTACCTCCTCAGGTGTTGGCTCTCTTCCGAATTCCTGCACCAACTGTTTCTGCACTCGCATCAGCTTGTTGATCGTCTCGATCATGTGGACAGGGATGCGAATTGTCCTGGCTTGATCCGCAATACTTCGCGTGATGGCCTGCCGAATCCACCAAGTCGCGTAGGTCGAGAACTTATACCCCCGCCGATACTCGAACTTCTCCACCGCCTTCATCAACCCCATGTTCCCCTCTTGAATTAGATCCAAGAAAGAAAGACCACGATTCGTGTATTTCTTCGCGATGGAAATGACTAGACGAAGATTGGCTTCCACCATCTCTGTCTTGGCTCGCATCGCCTTCCGGACCCACTCCCTCAAGTCGCGATGATGGGTAAAAAATTCATCCCGAGACAGACGGGCCCCGTGCTCAATCTCCTCGATCTCCTCTTTGAGCGTTTTTTTGCGGCTCTCCTGATGGCGACTTCGAGATTTGGACTTATGGATCGACTCCAACTCCGCAGTTTTTTCCTGTAACTGACGGTGCATGTTGTCCGCGACAGCAATAAACTCTTCCAATACTTTCTGTTTAAAGAAGAATTTTACAAAAAGCTTCTCGGCAGCATCTTGTTGCTTGGACAGCTCCTTCAAGACCTTGCTCTTCGCTAGGGCAGACTTTGCATCAAACATTTTTCCGTACACCTTGTGAGATTTCTCATGAACGGCATGAAGCTGCTTCACCAGCGTTTTGAGCGCCGTCATGTACTTTTCGCGGCCCTCAATTTTCTTGTCTTGAATCACCCGATCAAACCGCTCCCGGGAATTCAGGAGCTTTTCACCCAACGAAATGTACTCCTTCGCAACGAAACCAAACTTATGCAAGTGAACGACTGCCCCAATGTCTGACTCTTCAATTCGTTTTGAGATCTCTACCTCTTGTTCTCTCGTGAGCAGGGGGACTTGACCCATCTGGCGCAAATACATCCGGACAGGATCATCCAAGATATCCAGCTTTTCTGGCTTCTCATCCGCGACGACCGCCTCGCTCCCGTCCTCCTCCCGCGGAGCCTTTTTATACCGATCGACTTCGCTTGCTTCAATGACATCGATCTCGAAATTTCTTAGAAAGACGAGTACCGCCTCGACCTGCTCGGGCTTGGTGACAGTTTCAGGTAAAGCCTCGTGCAAATCATCGTGCGTCAAATAGCCCTGTTCTCTCGCTAGTTTGATTAACTCCCTCAAACGTTCCTGCTTTTCAGGACTTTGCGCCCAAATTCCTAAGCCTTGATTTTCACTAGCCCCGTTGCCGTTGAGCGCCTCCTTGGCTTCAACCTCTGCGGATGCCAAATCCGCCTCCGACGGCTCATCTGAAAGAACGGGTGGCTCTTCGGACTTCACTTTACCCCTCGAGCCACTCAACTTGGGGGCCTTGATCGACTTACTTTTCGCGACTTTTTTCACTCGTTTTGGATGGAATTTTACTTTGGTTTAGGTGTGAGGGTAAACATTAAGCATTAGCTTTGGCTGGCCCTGCTGTCAAACGCGCCCTTCTCTTAAGCAGTTCTCCCTGCTGGCGAAGCACTTCCACCGCGCTGGCATCTCCCGCGGGAAGTGCCCTTAACTTGGCCGATAACCTCTCCGCCTCTCTCCTCAAATAATCTCCTTCAAGTCGATTTCCCAGCCCCTCGAGGGCCTTGTCCCAATCCTCCTCCAACGAGCGCTCCCATACGCCTGCTTCTAAACCCGTGAGAAAATCCTGCTCCTCGGCAACAAGTTGCGGCAATAGATCCCCCAACCCTGTCCACATATCGTTCCGATACAATTCTCGAATCTTCATATACAACTCCTCACCACCCAGATTTTTTAACCACAACTCATCCACTCGGCGCTCCACTTCCGGAAATTTTGACGGTTGCCCCAAAACCAGCAAAAACAGCTCCCGAATCACAGGATGAACCTCAAGCGGTTTTGCGATCTGTATCCCTGGTGGCTCTAGTCGCTCACTACGCGCCAGAATCTTGGCGGATGTGTTTCGCGATTTCTCGACCTCGTCCATGACTAGACTTTCCCCCAATCCCAATCGAGAAGCCGCTCGTGCTACCAAACCCGCGCGACTCACCGCGCTGTCGACCATACTCAAAAGTTTCGCCACCGCCTCCACCACTCTCCTTCTACCCGCAGGTGTGGCTCCCTCCTGCTGACTCTGCCAATCCACATAAAAATCCAAAAAATCTACCGCAGCGTCGAGTTTCTCCCGAAACGCCTCCGCCCCACCCCTTCGAATCAGGGAGTCAGGATCATCCCCGGCCGGCAACCTCACGACTTTGACTCCCAACTCCGCCTTGGCCAACCCGCCCCAGCCTTGCCCACCCTCCACCAAAATTCCTCCCAACCTCCCTGCGGCCCGATCCCCCGCAACATCTGCATCCAGACAGATCACAATCTCCTTGGCAAAACGGCCGATCAATTTCGCATGCTCCTCGGTAAAGCCCGTGCCCAGCGGAGCAACCGCCTGGAGGAAGCCCGCTGCCTGAGCCCGCAACACATCTAACTGCCCCTCACAAACAATGGCTCTTCCCTCCTCAGCCATCGCCCTTCGCGCTCGATCAAATCCAAACAGAACACGACCCTTTTTAAAAATTACCGTCTCAGGCGAATTTACATATTTGGGCTCTTCTGGCGCCGCGCCTGCTAAAACCCTCCCGCTAAATGCAATCACTCGTCCCCCCTCATCGACTATAGGAAACATCAATCGATTCCGAAATCGGTCGTACACTCGGCCCGACTGAGCCCGCAAAGCCACCCCAGACGCAATCATCTCCTCCTCCGTAAACCCGTTTTTCTTTCCCCAATCTAACGTCGCAGTCCATGCCGCAGGTGCATAACCCAGCCCAAACCTCGCAATCCACTCCAGAGGTATCTCCCTCTCCTTTAAATAAGCTCGCGCACTCTCCGCACACGGATCTTTTGCCAATAAATCTCTCCAGTGAAGAGCCAACGCCGCGTGAATTTGTCGCAGTCGCTCCCGCTCCGCACCGCTTCCCCCATCTCCTCCACCCCCTGCCTCCTCCTCTAAATGCACCCCCGCCCGCTCCGCCAAACGCCGAACCGCTGCGGGAAAATCCAACCCCTCCGTCATCATGAGAAAACGGAAGACATCCCCGCCCGTCCCCGTGCTAAAACACTTGAAAAACTGCTTATCAGGATGCACATAAAAAGAGGGCGTTTTCTCTTTCTTAAACGGACTCAACCCCCGGAAATTCGACCCCACCCGCTTGAGCTGCACCACAGCTCCAGCCACCTCCACCAGATCACTTGCCCGCCTTACCTTTTCAATCGTTTCTGCAGAAAACCCCATAGATCTCCGTTCTCTCCTCCTCCTGCCAACCCGCAAGCCTTTACGCCCCAGTTGCTCAACACCCCCCTTTCCTGCATCTTAATAACTTCGTGAACTCATCTTTCAATTATTCCACCCTTCTGTCGGCACTTCTCTCTGTGCTTATCCTCTCACCCTGCCTATTTGCCCAATCTCGAGTCGCTATGATCGAAGATCCCTCCCTCCTTACCAATTTCGATCCCAAACCCGATCGTATCAAAACTGCCATCTCGGCTCTCCTCACCACCCTGACTGAAAAATCAACGCCCTCCGAGGCTTGGCAAGCACTAGGAATTAGCCCCGACGATATCGTGGCTGTCAAAGTCACGGCACGGGGCGATCCCAAAACCGGAACTCGCAGAGAGGTGGCTGATGCCGTCGCCGCAAGTCTGATCTCTGCTGGCATCAAACCCGACCAAATTACTCTTTGGGACAAGCGCGAAGTCGATATGACCAAGTCAGGATATCCGATTCGGCAAGAGCCCAATAAAGTTCAAGTTCGCGCAATCATCGCCTCCGCTGCGTCCGATATTCCAGGGCTCGGTTTTGATCCCGACTGCACCCCTTACTTCAACCCCACCATGGGACAACTCATTTACGGCGATCTAAAATTTCAACCTTCCTTAATGGACGGCTTGCCCCTCAGCTCTGGGGGTTCAGGCTCCAACTCTGATAAAATTCCATACTGGTCCTACTTCACAAAGCTCATCACCCCAAAACAGGTCAAAGTGGTGAATATAGGCTCAATGACAAGTGACCCCGACGTGGGGATCTACGGTTGTTGTATCTCACTCGCACTGGGCAGCGTGGACAATTCTAGCCGTCTTCTAAAGCCCAATGCCGACCAAGACACCACCGTGGGCGATATCCTTATGTCTGATCCTCTTCTTAAACCTAAAACGGTTCTCCATATCTCAGACGGGCTCATTGTGAAATTTGCGGGAGGCAAAGACTTTGATGCCAACTACTCCTATACCCCTGGACTTCTTCTCGCATCTACCGACCCTGTTGCCTTGGATGTTTTGGCCCTTGAACGTTTTGAAAAAAAACGCCTCAACCCAGGAGTCGGAATTCCACCCATTCCAAAGATTGGGAAAGTACCTCACCTCGAAGGTGCCGCCCTTATTGGCGCAGGCACATCGAACACGGAAAAGATCCAAGTCTTGCCCGCGAAGTAAGCCCGCGCCCGCTCGATTTGGCTAAACTTTGGGATCGGTAGACCCAAAGAATCTACGCAACTCTGCCTGCGCTGTCTCGGCCGAGTCCGAAGCATGCAACACATTATGCATCTTATCTTTTCCTAAATCCCCGCGGATCGTTCCCTTAGGCGCCTTTGTGCTGTCCGTTGGACCTAAAAGATCCCGCACTTTCGCAATCGCATTCTCTCCAGCCAAGGCGACGGCAACCACAGGAGCTGAGGACATGAACTTCTCAATCTCGGGAAAGAAAGGAAGCTGCGCTAGATGAGCATAGTGCTCTTTCAATAAAGGCCCGCTCAAACGCAACATCTTGCAATTGATGATTTTTAATCCTGCCTTCTCCAAACGATGCAAAACCTCTCCCGTTAGCCCTTCAGCTACCGCGTCCGGTTTCACTAGAATCAATGTCATTTCACGCTGTTTCATACTAATCCTCCCTTGGGTTGAGCCTCTTAACCTGCCGAGTTCCTCCCCCTTTCGCAATCAGCTCTTTCACCCGTGCCAACATCTCCTGAGCCTCAGCTGTCGCGTCTTTTTCCGCTCCATCTCCAGGACGAACCATGCCAGGCACTGAAATCGCCTTTTCAAACTGTTCTTGGGCAGCCAGTAGGTTCCCTCTTCGCCAAAGATGATTACCGTAGCTTACGTGAAAAAACTTTCCGTTAGGACGATTCTGAATCCCTAGCTGATAGAGGACTTCCGCTTCAGAGAATTTTCCCTGTAGATCCAGAACGCTGGCGCGTCTCACATAGTAAACATCATCCTTGGGGCTTTGCTCTTCCGCTCTTCGATACCAAAGAATTGCCGCCTCAGAATAGCGATCCAACTTCTCCTTACGCTCTGCTACCGCAGTGGGGCTAGGAGCAGGTGGCTTAAAATAAACCTCAATGAGCTTATGGCGATAGGCGTCGCCCATGGTTTCTGCAAAAACAGGAGATCGCGGATCCCAGCGCTCTCCCTCTTGCCCCGATTTTTCAAGTGCCTCATCCGAAAGCTTGGCAGCTTCCACGGCCTTCTCTGGAACGGCTCTCCAACCTGCCCAAGTCTTCCAGCCATACACTGCGCTTATCCCCGCCAGAACCAGCGCCAAAGAAGCCAGGACACCATTCAACAATTTTGCATGCAGCATCCCTCGCTCTCGCCAAACTGTCGTGGTTGCAATTCCAAGCAGCAGGAAGGAGGAGATCGCTGTAGCTGGAATGTGATAATTAAAATCCACAAACGCGTGAGCTAACATCGCTACCCCCACAG
>Ga0214919_10005243_pt1 | contig 18497 bp, 11 predicted proteins | sample LL1503_MetaG_FD_177994 | JGI IMG/M metagenome (GOLD analysis project Ga0214919, IMG submission 177994) | Freshwater microbial communities from Lake Lanier, Atlanta, Georgia, United States - LL-1503 | ecosystem: Environmental > Aquatic > Freshwater > Lake | place: USA: Georgia | collected...
TACTTTTAAGTGAGGAACAACGTATTCTACAAAGTTATTCACCCAAACATCACTACCAGCACCTACTTTATTTCCGAAACCTGTTGTATAATATACATCATACATTCTTATAAGCTATTATTCTTCTTTAAATTTTCGATTTCGATTGTTAAAGAATCTATTTGATTTTGTTGTTCTTTGATAGCTTCTACTAATAAACCAACCATCTTAGAGTAATCGATACCTAAATATCCATCTTCTCTTTCGTTTACTACTTCCGGTAAAACTTCTTGCACTTCTTGTGCGATTAAACCAGTTGTAGGTGCAGTTTTAGTTACTTCGTTTACATCATCATTCCATTTCCAAGTTACACCATTAATTTTTCTAACTTTAGCTACTGCATCTGAAATGTTTATAATGTTATTTTTTAATCTTTTATCTGAACCTGAGTAAGCTACGATATCACCGGTTGCAGATACACTTGCAAATGCTACTGCTGATGTTGTTGCAATTGATTGTGGTAATGATAATGTTACTCCACCAGTTGATGCACTTGCAACAACTTGGTTTGAAGTACCTGTAATAGATGTTACACCGGCATTTGTAATTGTTACTGCTCCGGTTGCACCACTTAGTGAAATACCTGCTCCTGCTACATTTGAAGTTACACCGGTATTTGTAATTGTTACGTTACCAGTTGCACTTGCGTTTGTACTTAAACCTGTATTTGAAGTGATTGAAAGAACGCCTGTGTTAGCAATTGTTACCGCAGTACCACCATCAAATGAAGTTCCACTCAAACCAGTTCCTATTGTTAATGCGTTAGTTGTAGATGCTTTAATTGTTATTGCAGCTGAACCATCAAAGTTTACACCATTTATTGCTCTTGCAGTTGCCAATGTGGTTGCAGTTGTTGCGTTACCACTTAATGCTGCCGTAATTGTACCGGCACTAAAGTTACCACTTGCATCTCTTGCAACAATTGCTGAAAGTGTATTTGCAGATGTTGCGGTGGTTGCTGAGTTACTTACTTTACCCGCCGTACTAATTGTTGATAAATTACTATCTGCAATTGAACCTGCCAACATTGCGTTTGTTACAACTCCCGCTGCTATTGTTGTTGCATTACCAACTGAAGTTACATTACCTGTTAAGTTTGCGTTTGTTGTTACTGTTGCGGCGTTACCTGATATATTACCTGTTAATGTTGCCGTAATTGTACCTGCACTAAAGTTACCACTTGCATCACGAGCTACAATTGCCGAAAGTGTATTTGCAGATGTTGCGGTTGTAGCCGAGTTACTTACTTTACCTGCCGTAGCAATTGTTGCCAATTTTGTATCAACAATTGCTGCCGAAGCGTTAATATCTCCGTTCACAATTGTACCATCAAGAATCATAGTACTTGTTACAGTACCAGTATCCGTTGTATAAACACCATTTGTTACTGTAGTTGCATTACCTGTCAATGCTCCTGTAAATCCGGTTGATGTTACGGAAGTTAAACCTGCTATTGTTGTTGCAGTTCCACCTAATGTGATTGCGGTTGAACCGACTGTTATTGTCTTATTTGAACCCAATAAAGAACCATCTATTTGAGATGAACCACTTACTAAAGTTTTTCCTTCTATTGTTGTTACTCTACTTGCTACGGATGAACTAAATGAAGTTACATTTCCGATACCAGTTATAGTTGAAGCACTTAATTCACCAGTTACATCTAAACCACCTGCTACGGTTACTTTAGTTGCACTTGCAGAGATAATTGAATCACCAATATGGTCATCACCTACTGCTACCGGAACTTGCCCTACTGTCAATCCCAATTCACCACCCAATGAACCACTATTTTTAGGTCCACTAATTAATTTAGCCGATGCATATCCTGCACCATCTGGATTTTGATATAACCAAACATTATTGGTTGAATCCCAAAGTAATGAACCACTTACACCTGCTGCAGAACCAGAATCTGCTACTGATAATCCACCAAATCTAACCGCTGGATTTGCAGTATTTAAAATAATTGTATTTGTACCAATTGAAGCTGCACTTGCAGTAATGTTTTGTAATGAAGAAGAACCTTGTACTACTAAGTTTCCACTTACATATACTGAACCAGTTACTGTCTGATTTCCGGTAAATATGTTTGCTACACCTAATTGTGCGTATTTAGTATATGCACTAGCACTATATGCTGAAGCACTTTGAAATGCTCCCCATGCACTTGCGGAAGCTTGTGTTATGTTTGTATCTTGGTTAGCATCTCTTGTATAAATTGAAGCACTATAAGCTGAAGCACTTGCGTAAGCACCCGCTGCACTATTTTGAGCAGTTGTTATATTTGTTGTTTGAGTTGCATCTACTAAGAATACCGAACTACTTAACGTTGTAATTGAAGCTGCAGTTGCACTTGCTACACTTGCAGATACTGCTAATGTATCAGTTACTAATTTTACGGATGCACTATATGCTGAAGCACTTTGAAATGCTCCCCATGCACTTGCGGAAGCTTGTGTTATGTTTGTATCTTGGTTAGCATCTCTTGTATAAATTGAAGCACTATAAGCTGAAGCACTTGCAAAAGCACCTGCTGCACTATTTTGAGCAGTTGTTATATTTGTTGTTTGAGTTGCATCTACTAAGAATACTGAACTACTTAAAGAAGTAATTGAAGCTGCAGTTGCAGATGCTACACTTGCAGAAGTTGCAAAAGTATCTGTTACTGCTTTAACTGAACTACTTAAAGAAGTAATTGAAGCTGCAGTTGCAGATGCTACTGAACTACTTACTGCAAATCCACTTGCTGCTACTGAACTACTTAAAGAAGTAATTGAAGCTGCGGTTGCAGATGCTACACTTGCTGATATTGCATATGAACCTGTTGCTGATTCTAAACTATTTAATCTACCATTACTTGCCGTATAGAAAGATGCAAAAGATGTATCATTTGTTAAGTCTACTGAATTAATCAATGTTACTATTTCTGCAAATGTATCTGCATCTGCCGTTGATGCTGATAATATTGCATCTACTCTTCCTTTTTCCGTTGCTATTCTACTATCTACTGATGTTGAGAATGTAGTATATACAGATGCACTTAATATGTTTGTTTTTAAAGATGCAATCAATACATCTTGTCCATTATCAATTACTGCTGCACTTGCACTATATGCTGATGCACTTTGAAATGCTCCCCATGCACTTGCAGATGCTGCCGTAATGTTTGTTGTTTGTGTATTATCAGTTGAAGCATTTGATGCACTAAATGAAGTATACTCAGCTTTACTTGCACTAATTGAAGTTGCTAATGAACCACTATAAGATGAAGCACTTTGGAATGCTCCCCATGCACTTGCAGATGCTGCTGTAATTAACGTATCTTGATTTGCATCTCTTGTATAAATTGAAGCACTATATGCTGAAGCACTTGCAAAAGCACCTGCTGCACTATTTTTATTTGTTACTATTCTACTATCTACTGAAGTTGAATAATCAGTTACATTTCCAATACCATTAATAGTTGATGCACTTAATTCACCGATTAATGATATAGAACCACTAACTTTTAATGAACCAGTTACTGCTGTTATTGCGGCAGATGAAGTACCGAATGAACTATTACCATTCGCAACGATACCTTGATCTAATGCCATTCCGTTTCCGGTATTTGATAATGTAGAAACTACTACTCCGTTTGATATCATTTTGATTGAACCAGTTGAGATATATAAATCTCTCCAAATATGATTTGCATCACCTAAATCAAAAGTATTATCTAAAGATGGGATTAATGAAGAACTTAAAGATGCTACTACATTAACTGTATCAGATGAGTTATCACCAATTTGTATTTTACCAGCAATTGTTAAATCACCACCTACGTTTGCGTTTCCGGTTACATGTAATGATGAAGCTGATATCCAACTTGATGCTGATACTGATTGTCCTACGAATACCGAAGATGTTCCGGCTGCTGCTAATAAGATGTCACCAGTTGCTCCACCAATTTGTAATGTGTTTAAATCGGTGTTTACATATGGTTCACCGAATGCTAACGAACCTGATTTCTGTGCGGTCGTACCACGTCTAAATTTTAATCCCATTGTTTGTTTTTCTTTGTTTTGTATTTATCATTAGAGACATTGATGTAAACTTTATTGTATATAGTAATAAATATAAAATTCCTATTAAGAACCTATCTTATTTTCTAATTCTTTTATTCTTTTTTCTTGTTCTTTTACAACCTCAATTAGTAAACCTATCATTTTATCATAATCAACTCCTAAATAACCAGTGTGTGTTTCTTTTACTAACTCAGGTAATACTTTTTCAACATCTTGTGCTATCACACCATAATCATGTTTACCTGCTTTAAACATAGATTTATCATTCCAATCAAATTCAACGCCTCTTAATTGTTTTACTTTTTCAATTGGGTTAGAAATTAATTCAATGTTATCTTTTAATCTTTCATCTGAACTATAATATGCAGTTACATCACCACTTACTGTTAATGAACCAGTAATTTCTTGGTTACCATTAAATCTATTTGAACCACTTAATAATGCATATTTTAAATTTGCACTTGAACTATATGCACTTGCACTTTCGAATGCTCCCCATGCACTTGCTGAAGCTTGTGTGATTAAAGTATCTTGATTAGCATCTCTCGTATAAATTGATGCACTATATGCACTTGCACTTTGGAATGCTCCCCATGCTGATGCTGAAACAATTGTTATATTATTACTTTGTGTTGCATCTGTTTGATATATAGATGCACTTAATGTTCCTACATTTGTTGTTCCTATTCTACTATTTAAAGATGCACTAAATGCAAATAAACTACCGGTTAATTCACTAAATGAAGTTGAACCTGTTTGATATAAAGAACCTGTTATATTTAACACATCGCTTTGTTGGTCACCTATTTTATTTGAACCAGTACTATAAATAACCGATGAACTTTCTATAATAGTATGTAATTCATATGTATAAATTGTTCCACTAACATATAAATTACCACTTGCAGTAATATCGTTTGCAATTACCGTTCCTACACTTATTGAACTACCACTAAATCCGGTTGATGCGGTAATTGAACCGGTCATTAATAAACCGGTCGCTTGTGATGAATTTCCTGCTACATCTGTCATTCCGGTAAATGTAATTGTATCAATAACATGGATACTTTTTGATGTATCACCTTTAATAAGAATGTTACCTAAAGTACCTTGTGTTGTATATTGTAAAACTGGTCCACCACTACCAACTGATGTATTATATACAATAGTATCACAATAAATTGTTGCACTTGAACTAATATTTGCACTTGCCGTAATGTTATTAAATTTAACATTTGATGTAGAGGTTAATCCACTTGCAATTGCACTAACTTGTGTTCCTACTTGTGTAAAATCAATTCCTGTTTGTCCAGTTGTATCGTTGAATGTTAATGTACTTGCACTAATTCTTGTATTAAATGAAGAACTATCTATTTTATATGAAGAACTAAATACATTTATTGTTCCACTAATTGAAGAACTATAATATATTGAAGAACTTTGTAAACTTGCACTTACTAAACTTAATGAAGAACTGAATGAGCTACTATACGAACTAGCTGATTGGAATGCTCCAAATGCACTTTGAGAATTAATTAATACACTTTGAGTTGTGTTGTTTATAGTCGTATAGAAACTTGCAGAATATGAAGATGCACTTTGGAATGCTCCAAATGCACTTTGAGAATTAATTAATACACTTTGAGTTGTATTATTAATTGTTGTATAAAAACTACCACTATAAGATGATGCACTTTGGAATGCTCCCCATGCACTTGCACTTACTATTGAATGAGATATACTTTGTGTTAAATCTGTTTGATATATAGATGCACTTATATTAGTAATATCGGTTGTTGTACCTACTTGTATTTCACTTCCTTTTTTACCCGCTTTCCATATATCATTTGTTACATCCCATATTAAAGAACCGGTTACGTTACTTGCACCAATTTTATCAGTTACTTCAATACCACCATTTACTGCTCCACCTGCATCTACTTGTATTACACTTGCAGATAAATTTATAGTTGTTGCATTAATTGTTGTAGTTGTACCTCTTACTAATAAATTACCTTGAATTGTAACGGATGAACCGGTTAATTCTATTGCAGTTTTTAAAGAAGATGTATAATTTTCAATTGAATCTAATCTACCATCAAATGAAATGCTATCTGAATTATATTGAGAACTACTAAATGTTTGTAATAATCCTACTGATGTTGAAACACTTGCACTAAATAATTTTAATACACTTGCGGTTGATTCTACTAAATCTAATCTACTATCAAATGAACTACTATCATTTTTATATTGTGATGAACTAAACGTTAATAAAGATGCACTTACATTATTTAAAGATTGTGAAGTTGCAATATAAGAACTGCTTACATTTAATAAAGATGCACTTACATTAGTTAAAGATTGTGAAGTTGCATTATAAGATGATGTAATAGATGCGGTAAATGAATTAACACTACCACTATTCTGTTCTAATGCATTTATTCTTAATTGATACGATGCTGATGAATTATTTAAATTACCAATTGAACTAGATACTGATGCGGAAAATGTTGTTATATTAGTACCATTAACCGAACCACTTAATGAACCTGTAATTGATGTAATATATGCTGTTTTCCAATACGTTGTAGTATTACCCAAATCAAATGTTGAATTAGATTGTGGGATTAAAGATGAAGAAAGAGATGCTACGACAGTAACTGTATCTATTGCGTTACTATCACCAAAAGTTAAATTACCAACTATTCTTGCATTACCACTTATAAATAAATTTCCACTTGCACTTATATCACCACTAACTTTAAAACTACCACTATTTGTTTCGTTTAATTTTGTTAATGTAATTACATCCGTATTTGTATTGTTGCCAAGTTGTAATGATTGGGATGTAGTATTATAGTATAACTCTCCGTTATCTAATGAACCACTTGCTCCTCTTGCTATTTGAAATAATGCTCTTGCCATTTAAATATTTTATTCTTTTTTATAAATATCAATTTTAATTAAAATCCAAATCTACTATATCTAATGCCGCACATGCTACATATAATTCAGCAAATGAACGTGGTGGAATGTTGTTACCATCTACATCATTTAATTGTGCAGTTGATAAATCTATTACCATTCCTGTCAACCCACTACCATCTCCTACAAATGATGATGCTGTTACTGCTCCTTCTATTTGAACTGAACCCGTAAATGAATGTATATCATCGGATGTGTTACCAAACTTAGAACTACCACTTTCAAATATAACCGATGATGAAATTATATTAATATTAAATTGAGTTGCATTAATTGCACCTAATACGGTTAAACTACCGGTAATATTTGCACTACCACTTAATTGAAGATTGTTGTGTGTAATGTTTAAGGTATCATTAATAGATAACCCACTACCACTTAATGAACCACTTGCATCTATATCACCATCTGTAACTACATCTCTAATTACATATAAATCTCTTTGTATTGTAATATCTTGTGAAACTTGTATTGAACCGGATGTAATTGAATTCGTTGTTACTATCGTTTCTACTGACTCTACTGAACCGGATTTCTTAAAATATAATTTACCATCGTAAGTATTGATTGCTACTTCACCAAAGTTAATTGAACCCGTATCAGGAACTCTACCAGGAACGGCTGAGCGTTTTAGTATAATGTTTTGAGCCATATGTATGGAAACGTTTTATGTGTTATATAACAACGAAAAAAGGTACTATATAGTACCTTTATAAATATGTTAAATTAAAATAAAACGTAATTAAATTACTTGAACTGTAATTGTTATTGGGTCTATATTATTAAATGCTTGTCCAGAAGTTGAGATAATAGTCATCGAATTTACCGGTGCACCTTCAAATGTTGGGTCATGAAAGAATTGGTTTGCAGAATTAATACTACCATACTCCCAAGCCTGATTAGTACAATCAAATGTGATGTGGTATGTACCTTGACTAAATGTTAAATGTGTATGGTTACCTATTAAATTACTTAAATATGTGTAATTATTGTTACCATTACTATCATATTCATTTATATAAATTGCATCTCCAGTAGTACCATCTATTACATTAAAATCTAAACCAGCTTGTCCGGTATTAGTAGTATGTAAAGGAATTGTAATTTCACCATTATTTACAGCAGGTGAATATGCTTGCCATAAATAATAACCATTTGTACCACCTGGAGGAATACCACCATTATTTGGAGTTATTGTAAATCCACCTGTGAATTCTATTTTTCTTGGTTGACTCATTATTTTTTATTTTATTATGCCCAAACACCTGCATCAGGACCTGCTGCAAATTGAGTATAAATTGATGAACTAAATGATAATACATCACCGATACCATATACACTACCACTAAAACCATCTGCTGCTGTGATATTTGCTATCGTTACATCATTATATCTAAAATCAATTGATTCACTAATAGTTGCTATTTTGTAAAGAGAACCACTACCTTGAATATATCCGATTGTTCCGGCAAATGGGTCAGAGTTAAAATCAAAATCATCCGGTCTCATTGATGCGGTTACACCACTTAAGTAACTACCATCACCTCTAAATGAACCGGTGAATGCACCACTTACTGGACCTGCAAAATATGTGTTACCATCAAAGTTTGCATTACCATTTATTTCTAACTGCCCAAATGAACCTGTTCCTAAGATATTAATTGAACCAGTTACTTCCGCGCCTGTTACAACAATTTGTTGGATTGTTACATTTACGCCATCATCTTTTTTAAGGAACACTCTACCATCTGCGGTGTTTATACCCAATTCACCAAGTTGTAATTGGTCGGTTGTAGGTACTTTAGCCGCTAAATTTGAACGTCTTAATAATACTGATTGTGTTACTGCTGCTGCCATATATTTGTTTTCCCTTTTACTTGTTTGTTATTAGAATGAACCACCATCTATTGTTGTTTCTAATGCTGTTATTCTATAATTACTTGCACTTATCGATGTTGCAAATGATGAACTATTATTTGTTATTGCTGTTGATTGAGTTGCATCAGTTAAGTAGATTGAACCACTTAATGTTGAAACCACATATGCACTTGCACTAAATGAAGTTGCTACTGAACTACTAAAGTCACCAGTTACACTTGCTACACTTGCAGATAATGCAGTTATATTAGCATTACTAGCTGATGTAGAAGTTGCAAATGCTCCACTAATTGAAGTTACATTTGCTACACTTGCACTAAATGAAGTTGCTACCGAACTACTAAATATAGTTTGAGATGCTACACTTGCACTAAATGAAGTTGCTGCAGATGAACTAAATGAACTAGCTGATTGGAATGCTCCCCATGCTGATGCACTTGCTTGTGTAATATTATTTGTTTGTGTTGAATCGGTTGATGCAATTGAAGCACTTAATGCTACTCTTGCTGCATTACTTGCACTAAAGTCAGTTGCTACTGATTGAGAGAATGTACCACCAACACTTGCTACTGAAGCACTTAATTGTGTTATTTGATAATTACTTGCTGATGTTGAAGTTGCAAATGATTGGCTAAATGAACTAGCTGATTGGAATGCTCCCCATGCTGATGCACTTGCTGCGTTTATATCTACATAAAGATTATCATAAAAATCAGAGTACCCGTCTAAGTCTGCTACTGTAATTTGAGCACCACCACTTACTACGTTATCACCTACTGCTAGTAATACTTTACTTTCACTATTCTTAGTACCCGCTTTCCAATAATCGTTTGTTGAATCCCAAAGTAAAGAACCAGTTGCTGTGTTAGGATTAGTTACATCTTTAACATATAAACCACCGTTAGTTGCACCAGTTCCGTTTAATTCAATAATGTTATCACCTAAAGAAATAGTAGTTGAATTAACCGAAGTTGTTGTACCTCTTACTAATAAATCACCTTGAATTGTTACACTTGAACCAGTTAATTCAATCGCCGATTTTAACGATGATGAATATGATTCTAATGCATCAATTCTACCTGTTTGTGTGTTACCCTTTGATGCTAAAGAAGCACTTACTGCACTTAATGAAGAACTAAATGAACTACTTATTGATGTTACATTTGCTGCACTTGCACTTAATGAAGTTGCTACCGCACCACTAATTGCAGTTACATTTGCTGCACTTGCCGAATCAGTTGTTGCAATTGAAGAACTTAAATTTGTTATTGTTGTTGCTACCGCACCACTTACATTATTTTGAGAAGCTGCACTTGCACTAAATGAAGTTGCTACTGAAGCACTTAACGCAACTCTTGCTGCAGTTGAAGCACTAAAATCAGTTGCTACTGATGAACTGAAAGTTCCACCTACTGATGCAACTGATGCACTTAATATTGTTACATCATATGCACTCGCACTAAATCTACTATCTACTGATTGAGAATATAAACTTACATTACCGATACCATTAATTGAACCACTAATTCCTATTGATGAACTGATTGAACCAGTTACATTTAATGAAGAACTAACAAATACACCATTTATACCAACGATTGATACTGTTTGTGCAGCAGAATTATCTACTAATACATAATTAGCATCATCACCTAAAAAAGTTAATCCACCATTAGATTTAATATGAACATCTGTTGCTGCTGTATTATAAATTTCAAGTTTTCTTCCATCATTAACATCAGGTTGTAAGAATATTGAACCAGTACCTTTAATTTCATTAGTTACGATTAAAGAAGAACTTATTATTTGCTCACCTTTAAATGTATTTGAACCGGTTGTTGCAAATGTAGTTGATTTAAATTCTTCACTTCTTAATCTACTATCTACTGATGTACTTAATGTATTAATTGTTCCACTAACTGAAGCACTTAATGCTACTCTTGCTGCATTACTTGCACTAAAATCAGTTGCTACTGAACTACTAAATGTACCATTTGAACTAGCTACTGAAGAACTTAATTGAGTTATTTGATAATTACTCGCTGATGTAGAAGTTGCAAATGCTCCACTTACTGAACTTAAACTTGCACTTACTGATGTGATTGAAGCTACACTTGCACTATCTGTTGTTGCAATTGATGCACTTAATGCCGTTTGAGAAGCTGCACTTGCACTTAATGAAGTTGCAAAAGATGAACTATTATTACTTATTGCATTTGATTGCGTTGCATCTGTTTGATATATTGAAGAACTTAATGTATTTACATCTGATACAATTGAAGCACTTAATGCTACTCTTGCTGCTGCACTTGCACTAAAGTCAGTTGCTACTGATGAACTAAACGTTCCGCCTACACTTGCTACACTTGCACTTAATACTGAAATATCATATGCACTTGCACTAAATCTACTATTTACTGATGCAGAATATAAAGTTACATTTCCAATACCTACTATACTACCACTAATTGTACCTGCTCCAGCTACATATATTGAAGAACCACCTGTTAAGTTTAATGATGAACTATTACCTAAGTTCATATTAGAATCGTTAACCGCTACTGCATTATTAAAGTTTACAGTACCCGTTGTATCTAATGAACCGGTAATTACTTGATCACCATGGAATACATTTGAACCAGTTGTTGCATAACTTCCTGTTTTAGAAGTTAAAGTTGCAATATTATTAGTTTGAGTTGAATCGGTTGTTGCAATTGAAGCACTTAATGCTACTCTTGCTGCTGTTGATGCACTAAAGTCAGTTGCTACTGATGAACTAAATGTTCCACCTACTGAAGCTACACTCGCACTTAATTCAGTTATTTGATAATTACTTGCTGATGTAGAAGTTGCAAATGCTCCACTTACTGAACTTAAACTTGCACTTACTGATGTAATTGAAGCTGCACTTGCCGAATCAGTTGTTGCAATTGAAGAACTTAAATTTGTTATTGTTGTTGCTACCGCACCACTTAACGCAGTTTGTGAAGCTGCACTTGCAGAATCAGTTGTTGCTAATGAAGAACTTAAATTTGTTATTGTTGTTGCTACCGCACCACTTAACGCAGTTTGAGAAGCTGCACTTGCTGATAATGTTGTTGCTACCGCACCACTTAACGCAGTTTGAGAAGCTGCACTTGCTGATAATGAAGTTGCTACCGAAGAACTTACTGAATTTAAATTTACTGCAGTTGTAAATGCACTCGCAGAATCAGTTGTTGCGATTGAAGCACTTAAAGCAGTTTGAGAAGCTACACTTGCACTAAATGAAGTTGCTACACTTGCACTAATTGCAGTTACGTTTGCTGCACTTGCACTAAATGAAGTTGCAACTGAACTACTAAATGTACCAGTTACACTTGCTACTGATGAACTTAATGCTGCAATTTGATATGCTGAAGCACTATCAGTTGTTGCTAATGAAGAACTAAAATCACTATATCCAAATGTACCACTAATTGATGTTTGAACCGAAGAACTAAATACGCTATCACCTGTTGCTAATAATACTTTAGCTTCACTTCCTAATTTTCCTGCTTTCCAGTAATCAGTAGTTACATCCCAAAGTAAAGAACCTGATACTGTTGAAATACCGGTTGCATCTCTTACAACTAAACCACCATCTGCCGTTCCTGCTGCGTTTAATTGTAAAACGTTATCTGCTAAATTGATTGTTGTAGAATCAACTGTTGTTTGTGTACCTTGTACTAATAAATCACCTTTAATTGTTACACTTGAACCAACCCCTGAACCACTTACTGTTACTGCACCATCAAATAAAGATTGAGATGCTTCTAACTTTGTAATTTTATTCGTTTGTGAATTATCAGTTGATGCAATTGAAGAACTTAATGAATTTAAATCACTAGCTGCACTTGCACTAAAAGATGTATATTCTGCTTTACTTGCTGAAATTGTTGTTGCTACTGAACTACTAAAAGTTCCACCTACCGATGCTACTGAAGCACTTAATGCTGCAATTTCTGCGTTACTCGCTGATGTTGATGTTGCGAATGCACCACTTACTGAACTTAAATTTGCTGCAGTTGTGAATGCACTTGCACTAAATGAAGTTGCTACCGCACCACTTACTGAACTTAATTGTGAAGCTGCATATGCTGCACTTGCGGAATCCGTTGTTGCTATTGAAGCACTTAAATTATTTTGAGAAGCTACACTTGCCGATAATGAAGTTGCTACCGCACCACTAATTGCAGTTACATTTGCCGTACTTGCACTAAATGAAGTTGCAACAGATGAACTTACTGAACTTAATTGAGATGCTGCATATGCTGCACTTGCTGAATCCGTTGTTGCAATTGAAGCACTTAATAAAGTTACATTTGCTGCACTTGCACTAAATGAAGTTGCTACTGCACCACTTACTGAATTTAATTGAGATGCTGCATATGCTGCACTTGCACTATCAGTTGTTGCTAATGAAGAACTTAAATTTGTTATTGTTGTTGCTACCGCACCACTTAACGCAGTTTGAGAAGCTGCACTAGCTGAGAATGAAGTTGCTACTGATGAACTAAATGTTCCAGTTACACTTGCTACCGAAGAACTTAATGCTGCGATTTGATATGCCGATGCAGAATCAGTTGTTGCTAATGACGAACTTAAATTTGTTATTGTTGTTGCTATAGCTCCACTTAACGCGTTTTGAGAAGCTATACTTGCTGAATCAGTTGTTGCAATTGAAGAACTTAATCCATTAAAACCAAATACTGATTGAGAAAATGTATTTAAATTTGCATTACTTGCACTAAATGAAGTTGCTACGGATGAACTGAAATCTCCAGTTACACTTGCTATACTTGCATTACTTGCACTAAATGAAGTTGCTACTGATGCACTAAATGTACCAATGTTACCTGTTAAATCAGGAGTTGTATTACCATCTGCACCTAATAAGAATAAAGTGTTACTACTACTTGCATAGAAAGGAACACCATCCATTAAATGTCCGTAAGATGAAGCAGAGAATATAGGAGCGTTTGCACCTTGTAGTACTCTGTTTGCAGCTACTACTGAACCACTTTCTACTGCCGCAAATACTAAACCTTGTCCGTTAGTTACGCCTGTTAATTTACTTGAACCGGTAGCTATTAAAATCTCACCTTTTTGAAGTGAGCCGGTCGCTGAAGATAGTCTATCTAAACTACCACGTCTATTCTTAATGATTTGTGCCATAATTTTATTGGGTTACTCTTTACTTATAATAAATAGTGAATTCTAATACAAATCCTTAATTTATTTGAATATTTTATTGTTTTTTTTTGTTTAATTCTACCACTCTCCACCATCCGCCACCGATGATGTTACAAACACCTCGTAATCGGTTGCAAATTGTGTATCAACGGTTGTAGCCATTGTAGACCCAGATGTGAAGTTTGCGTTAAATATATCAATCACCTGTTGTGAAGATGATATTACACCCGATGGTAAGTTTGATGTTACTGCTCCAGTTTGTATTTGTGTCCAACCATTTGAATTTCCTACATTTGCCGTATCAGTTAATACAAACATTGTAGAATCATCTTGTTGGAAAACTACTAATCCTTTATATACATTTGCCAAAGATAAGGCGTAACGAGCAGTTTGATTAGCTAATGCAAATCTTGCATCAACCGGATCACTATTCGTTATGTTAAACCCACCAGGTAATATAATTGCCATTTCTTATCTTTCTATTTATGTTAAAATATATGTTATACTACTTCCAGCACCACCTGCTTGCAAAGTAGTTGTTTTGTAAACTTTATATTGTCCAACCGTTGTTACTGCAAAAGAACCCAATACACCAAATCCGCTTGTTGTGATATTTGATAAGTTTGATAGAGAACTGTTAAATACTATATAATGATATTTATCTCCGGTCCAACTAATTGTTACACTTTGTCCACTCGCGGTTGTTGTTCCTTTTACAATCGTTCCTATTGTTCCACCTATTGTAGTATCCCATGCACCTAAATTTTCTAATTCAGTTGCAGTGAAGGATGTTGCTGCACTTGCTCCGTGTCTTAAACTTCTAATCTTTGTATATGTAGTAGTTGCAGTTGATGTTGTTGTTAAATCAGGACTATTATCACCAGCCGTAGATGCGTAGTTTGCAGTTGCAGTTATACTAATTGATGTAGAACCCGTTGCAGAACCTGTCACATAATAAGGTGTTGCCACATTTGTTGTGACACTTGTCAAATTCCAACTATTAGATGGATTTGCAGATGATGATGTGAATGTGATACTACCCGTTGCACCTTGCTCTATTTGATTTGATGTAGAACCTAATTGAACAGCCGTTGTTGGTGTTAAAGTAGGTGAAGCAGGATTAGATTTAGAAAGTGTACCGGTTGTTGTAGTAGATGTTGTATACAATGAATTATCCAATGGAGAACTTGCTGTATATTGTAAAGTATATGTATGAGAACCGGTTGTAGTTGCACTATATGTTAATGATGTTCCACTACCAACTTGTGTTAATAGCGTCGCTCCTTCATATAAAGATGCACTTATTAATGTATATCCTTGATTATTCCAAGTTCCGTTAACCGAATATGCATCCGATACTTTATTAAATCTATCCGTTGCAAATCCACTTAAAGATGCCGCTACCGATGTTGGTTGGGTTGGTGTTCCAAAAATAAATTTAAGAACTCCATTTGTAAATGTTACTGCCGTATTATTATCAAAATCAGCAACCTCAATTCCTGTCAAATGTTCTACACTATTAGTTACATAGTTAATAAATCCACTACTTTGAGATAATGCCGCTAATGAACTTGCGATTGAAGAACTTATATATGATTGTGATGCTGATACGGCCTGGCTTACGGCACTAACTGCTAAATCTGTTGCAAACGTATCATCTAACGAAGAACTAAATGTTTCTAATAAATCTAATCTACTATCTACTGATGTACTAATTGTGGTTAAATTATATGCAGATGCACTAAACGATGTTGCTACCGAAGAACTTAAATTGTTTATTGTTCCACTAACCGAAGAACTTAATGCTGCTAATGCTGCTGCACTTGCACTAAACGAAGTTGCAACACTACTACTAAAATCTCCAGTTACACTTACTATACTTGCGTTACTTGCACTAAATGCCAATGCTACCGATGCACTAAAATTAGAAATATTACCTTCTAAATTTATTACTTCGTTACCACTACTATTTAATAATACTAATGATTTTGAACCACTTGCATAAAATGGAATACCATCTATTATACCAATATATTGTGATGCTGTTAATTGTGGTGCAACATCACCTTTCATTACTCTATTAACCGCTTGTATAGAACCACTTTCAACGGTTACAAATGCGATAGAAGAACCATTATTTGATGTGATATTTGATGAACCTGATGCAAATATAACCTCACCCTTTTGTAAAGAACCGGTTATAGTAGATAGTCTTTCTAAACTACCACGCTTTAATTTTAATATTTGACTCATCTATGTATCTATGTTATTATTAAGGTATTATATATAAGTATTAAAATTCCCCTTGATCAATGATTTGAGAAGAAGTAATATAAACTTCGTAATCTGTTGCGTATACTGAATTCAATGAAGAACTAAATGTATTATGTGTTGCACTACTTGCACTAAATGATTGAGATACCGATTGTGTATATGAATTGAATGAACCGGTTGTTACATATGTTTGTGAAAGTATTCCAATTGTCTGTGCTAATGAAGAACTTACAACTCTTGTTTCTAAATCACTACTCATTGTTAAATCTAATTGAACTACAAATCCTGCATAATTAGATGCTGATACTAAGTTAATTTGTGCCGATGAACTAACTACACCCGCCGGCAACGTTGCTGCTACATTATCTTGTATAATATCAATTACCGATTGTGAAAAATCTGCACCAACACCAGCTGCTAATTGTAATGATGAACCACTCTCTATTTGTTTTAATCTTATTAAACTTGCCATTATAATATAAATATCGTTAAGATAGTTTTATGTATCCGTAATTAATTGTTTGAGTTGTTCCACTATTATTTGTTATACCAAACTTAAATACATTTGAAGTATTTGGTGCGTATGATGTTGGTGTATTTGCAATACTACCATTTGTTCCTATAATTTGGTCAGGTATTGTAGTTAAAACTAATGCATTACCCGGTGTGTAATACCAACCATATTGAGAACCAACTACCGGAACATTGGTATTTGATGTTGTTACAGTTGCGTTCCAAGTTATAATACCATTTGGAATATTACCATTCACCCACATTGTATATGAAGCACCAGATTCAACTGTAAAACTTTGTGTAGATGCACCTGCTGGTACTGACCAAGTTCCCGTTGTTTTTGATGGGAATGCAGTTGTCAATTGAGATGAACCACTTACTAGTCCTATTGGTAATTGTACTGAACTACTGAATATATTACTTCCGTTTAATACTTGTGCCGAAGAACTTAATGCTCCGTTTAATGATGTCAAATATGAACCACTTACAAATCCAAATGCACTAATTTGAGCACTACCACTTATTGTTCCTGCTACTGCACTACCACTTATAATTCTACTATTAAAAGATGAACTATCTGTTGTGTAAGATGCGGTAGTTAAATATCCAATTGGTTGAGAGTTTTTAATTCTATTATCAAATGAACTACTATCAGTTGTGTATGATGATGTAGATAACTTACCATTCAAAGAACTACTTAATGCCGCCGTTACTAAATCTGTTGCAAATGTAGTATCTAACGAAGATGTTAATTGATTGATTGAAATTTTATAAGTTGTACTACCAGATATACCCACTACATAGGTTGTGTCTAATGTTGCGGGTGTTAATGATGGTAATTCTGAAATTTTTACTTTTGCCATTTTATATTATTATATCCTCTCCATTTTCTGTTGTTAAATCAAAATCCTCTTCGTTGACGATATTAATCCAATCAAATTTACTTACTATTTCAAAGTTTGTTTCATCATAACTATCATCTACCGCTTCACTTTTTTGTATAGTAATTACAATATTTTCACCAACTATTACATCATAGGTAGTTTTATCTACTAATAACCCATCACAATAAATATCAAAATCTTTTGCAGTTGGTGTTTCGTTGTTAAATAATACTTTATATGTGGTTATCGTTAATACATAATACGTTGAATATTCTATTAATAAATCAGGATGTATTCCTATTTCTCTATTTGCATAATTCATCATATCAATTCTATGTTTATTTATAGCATCTAAATTTCTAGTTTGAACTTTAATATTTGGTTTAGATTTTGTTTTTCCTTTTGGTGCTACATAAGTAGGTGCTGTAATATTTGGTTGAATATTTTCAGTTGCCAAATATTTTAGATATTCTAATTTTGTATTAGATTTTTGTTGAACGGATATGTTAGGTCTTTGTTTCATTATTTACCAAAAGTTCCTGTTACTTGTAAAATATCGTTTCCACTTAATGTATATGGAAAATTAGAAATAGGTAATTTAAATTGTATACCATCACCATAATTTTCTACTTCATAATCA